>Ga0307436_1001013_pt1 | contig 12831 bp, 14 predicted proteins | sample SalMarWE160440MG_FD_202513 | JGI IMG/M metagenome (GOLD analysis project Ga0307436, IMG submission 202513) | Salt marsh sediment microbial communities from the Plum Island Ecosystem LTER, Massachusetts, United States - WE1604-40 | ecosystem: Environmental > Aquatic > Marine > Intertidal zone >...
TGAGGGCTTGAACTGTGAAGAAGAAGGACATCGTGATTGCCGGCTATTCGGAGACGAAGCTGGCAGTGAAAACCGGGCGCACGGCCTATGACTTGGCCGGCGAGGCGCTCGCGTCGCTGTTGGCATCGGCCGGCATCAAGAAGAGCGCAATCGATGGCTTTGCCATCGCCATGCCGCTCAGCGAAGCGCCTAATCCGTTCTTCGCGCCGCTGATGTGCGACGCGCTCGGATTGACCCCGCGCTGGCTCCAGCTCGGCGGCATGGGCGGAGCTTCAACCATCGCAAACGTACAGCGCGCCGCCCATGCAATCCGCGATGGCATGTGCCGATTGGCGGTTGTCATGGGGGCGGACGCTCCGAGCACGCGCATGGCCGCCAATTACGGTGGCTATCGTGGCGAGTTCCTCGAACCGACCGGCATCCAAGGTCCCCCCGGCATGTTCGGCCTGCTACTCAATCGCTATGCCAGTCAACACGAATTGAAAATGGAAGCCTTGGGCAAGATCGCCCTCACCCAGCGCGAACACGCGCTGATGAACGAAAATACGCTTGAAAAATTCCGCAAGCCGCTGACCATGAATGAGTACGTGAATTCGCGCATGGTCTCGGAGCCCCTGCGGCTGCTCGACAGCGTCATGTTCTGCGACGGCGCCAATGCCGTGCTCGTGACGTCCGCCGAATATGCCAAAGAGCTGGGGCTGGAGAAGGTCGTCTTTCCGGTCGCCTATTCGGAGGTGACGAACTTCAACTGCGACCAGGCGACGCCCGACATCACGCTGTCCGGCTTCTCTCTGGTTGGCCCCGAAGCTCTCAAAAAGGCCGGGATGACGCCCAAGGATATCCGCATGGTGCATCCCTATGACGACTTTACCATCGCCGTGATGATGACCTTGGAACAGATCGGGTTCTGCGGTACCGGCAGAGGCTCCGACTTTATTCTCGACACCGATATTTCGTATCGGGGCACGCTGCCGCTCAATACCGGCGGCGGTCAGATTTCCTGTGGCCAGCCGGGCCTGGCAAGCGGTGGTCTCAACCTTGTCGAGGCGGTGCGCCAGATGTTTGGCGAGGCCGGCGAGCGGCAAGTCAAGGATGTATCCAACGCGCTGGTCACCGGCATCGGTGTGATCGCCTATGCGCGCAATTGGGTCGTCAGCAACGTCATGATCTTGGAGGCATAACCAATGAACGACATCAAATCCGCGCGGCCGGTGCCCAAACCGAACACGTTCGTCGCTTCGGAGCCGTTCTGGGAGGCGGCACAGCGCGGCCAGCTTTTGATGCAATATTGCGTCGAAAGCGAAAAATTCCAGCACTACCCGCGCCCCGTCAGCATCTACACTGGCAGCCGAAATCTGGAATGGCGTCCGGTGTCGGGGCGCGGCACGGTCTATTCCTACACCGTCACGCGCATTCCGGCGGCCGGCTTTGAGGGCAAGGTGCCCTACGTGATCGCGACGGTCGAATTGGAGGAGCGCGTCCGTATTGTCGTCAATCTGCTCAATATCGCGCCCGACAAGGTCAAGATCGGCATGCCAGTGAAGCTATGCTGGGAGCGGCTGAGCGAGACTATCAACAACCCGGCTTTCGAACCGGCTTAATGGTCGGAGCCCCATGAAACTTGGCACAATCCTTTCGGCGCATGCGTTCCGTGCCCCGGATCACCTAGCGGTGGCCTGCGGCGATGAGCGCATGAGCTATCGCGAGCTTGAGGAGACGACGAACCGGCTGGCCAGGGCGCTGCTGGCAAATGGACTCAAGACCGCCGATCGGGTCGTTGTTATTCTTGACAACAGCCAGGCAGTGGTCGTGGCGCTGGTCGCCATCGTCAAGGCCGGCGGCATCGTGGTGCCGGTGAGCACACGCCTGACATCGGCAGAAATCGGCTTCATCCTCTCCGACAGCCGGCCGTTCGCGGCGGTTTACCAACCCTATCACCGCGAACTGGTGACGAATGCGATGCGGGGCCTGCCGCAAGCCTTGCGGATCGCGGGCAAGGCGCCGGTCATGGGCGAGCTGTCGATGGATGCCATGAGCTCGGAGGGCGACGCAGGTGCCATGCCGCCCCTGCCAGTCGCATTCGACGACTGCATGATCTGCTACACGTCCGGCACTACCGGGAAGCCGAAGGGCGCGATTGCGACGCATGCGAACCTGATCGCGACCCATGGCCTGATCAATGCCCGGGACTGGGGGCTGACCGGCAACGACAGGTTCCTGATCGTCACGCCGCTGGCGCATCGGACTGGCATCGGCCGAATGGTGAATGCGCTGTGCGTCGGCGGCAGCATCTTCGTATTGCAGAAGTTCGATTCGACCGAGTGCATAGCCACGATCGAACGCGAGCGGATCACGGTGATGGGCATGGTGCCTACGGTCGCGCGGCTGCTGCTGCCCGAGATCGAAAATGCACCGCAGCGAGTATCCTCGCTGCGGGTCGCAGTCGTTACCGGCGAGGCTTTCCCTGTCGAAGCCAAGAAACGGCTTTTGACTGCAATCCCGCATCTCAATGTATTTTCCTTCTTCGCATCGACCGAAGCAGGTGCCGTGACATCGCTCGACACCGCGGAGCAGTTCACCCACCCCGAATCCGTCGGCCGTCCGATCCCCGGTATCGAAGTTCGGCTCGTCGACGAGAATGATGAGGACGTGCCCATAGGCGGCTTGGGCGAGATCATCGTGCGCGCCGGGGAGCCGGGCCGCTACACGATTATGCGCGGCTATTACAATCGCCCGGAGGAGAACGCCCGCGTGCTCCGCGACGGCTGGCTCTACACCGGCGACGTTGGCCGTTTCGACGCCGAGGGCTACCTTTATATCGTCGACCGCAAGAAGGACATGATCATCAGCGGCGGTCTCAACATCTACTCCAAGGAAGTCGAACTGGCCATTCGCCAGTGTCCGGGCGTGATCGATGTTGCGGTGGTGGGCGTCCCCGACCCGATCTACGGAGAATCCGTCGCCGCGTTTATCGAGGCCGATTCGGCGACGCCGGTCAGCGAAGCGGACGTCGTCGGGTATTGCCGCAAGGCCATCGCCGGCTACAAGAAGCCCAAATATGTGCGAATCGTAAATACCTTGCCCCGCAATTCTCTGGGCAAGGTTCTCAAATACGTGCTGCGCGACGAACTCGCCAAGGTCGCGGGGGCGTCACCCGCCTCGTGACCGCGCCGCGGCGGTCACCTGTCTCTGTCGTAAACCTAATCGGGCTGGCAACTGAGGCAGAATCACGCAATCTTTCTTTTCTATGAGGGAAGGTTGCAGCCTAGTCTGGTCAGCCGACAATATAGTCGCTCGTTTCGAGAGGATCGACGCCTGGAATGCGGGTGGTGATGCGCGCCTCATTGACGATGAAGTACAGCGCAATACTGATGGCGCAAATCGCAAGCAGGTAATCGATCATGCGTAGTCCCACTCGCCACGCGCCATTCGCGTCTGGCGCAAGCGGACTGACGATAAAGCTGAGCACAATCGCGAACGTTACATGGATCGGAACCGCAATCGCAAAATTGATCACGCCATATACGACGTAGATCTGGAAGGCGGCCCAGCTGAGAGCAACGAATGAAGCCACATTGTTGAACCGCATCATGGGATATGACCTTGAAAGATCCTAAGCAGTGCTCGGAGTACCGTTTCAGCGCGGGTGCGTCCGTGCTCTTGAGGCCGCATTCGAGCACGACGTAGTCCGAACCGGTGTTGCGCTGGCGGGCGAGCACACGGACGTCGACGTGCGTTGTCCAGATGGCCTAGAGCTCCAAGTCCACCGCAGCCGCCGCCTTAACGCACATTTTGACTAGATCTTCGATCACGGCGGCGGTACCAAGCGGCAACGCCGACATAAATACCAAATCTGCAATTGCCGTTCTCTTATACCAAGTCTCTGAAAGCGTGACTCGTCGGGGATTGAACGAAGCCGCTTTCGCGGCATTTGAAGGACGGTCGCACCGTCCACCTCCTGTCTGAGAGGATTGTGGGTTTTTTGAAGCCCAACCCTTCAGACAGGAGGTTCTCCAATGGCTGAGCTCAGCCCGCTTCGCCGCCGCATGATCGAGGATATGACGGTCCGCAATCTGTCGCCGGCGACCCAACGATCCTACCTCAGCGCAGTCTCGAAGTTCAGCCGATATTTTGGTCGCTCCCCGATCGTCTGGGTCTGGAGGAGGTTCGCACATTTCAGGTTCATCTGGTGGCGACGGGTATTTCGTGGCCGGCGCTGAACCAGATTGTCTGCGCACTCCGCTTTTTCTACGGCGTGACGCTCGGGCACGCCGTCATTCCCGAGCGCATCGCCTATGCGCGCGAACCGCAGAAGCTGCCGGTTGTGCTGAGCGCCGACGAGGTCGTCCGCTTCCTGGAGGCGATCCCAAGTCTCAAGAGCCGTACCGCGCTGACGACGGTCTATGCCGCCGGCCTGCGCGTGTCGGAAGTCGTTGTTCTCAAGATCAGCGACATTGACAGTCACCGGAAGGTCATCCGGGTTGAGCAAGGCAAAGGCGGCAAGGACCGTTACGTCATGCTCTCGCCGCAGCTGTTGCGGATCCTGCGCAGCTATTGGCGGCTCACCCGACCGAAGCACTGGCTTTTTCCAGGCCGCGATCAGGAGCATCCCCTGGTCTCAAACGTGCTGCACGCCGCTTGCCGCTCGGCGTGCACGGCGGCCGGCCTGAGCAAGCAGGTGACGGTGCACACGCTGCGGCACAGTTTTGCGACGCATCTTCTGGAGAGCGGGGCGGACGTGCGCGTCATTCAAGTCCTGCTCGGCCATGCCAGCCTGGCGAGCACGGCGCGCTACACTCGGGTCGCCACTAAGACGATCGGCAGCACACCCAGCCCGCTCGATCGGCTCCGTCTGGAGGTCGTGCCGCCCAGCTGAGCGGGCACCATGGCTGCGACCTTGGAGGTGGCGGATATCTTCCGCCGCCACGGCGAAGCCTTCCGGCAGGCCCATGCCGGTCATCTCGGTCGTGACGAGCGCCGCGTCATGGGCGCCATCACCGCCTGCCGCACGGTCGCCCTCGGCGGCCATGTCGAGCAATGCGATGACTGCGGCACAACGCGTGTCGCCTACAACTCCTGCCGCAACCGCCATTGCCCGAAGTGCCAGGGTTCAGCGCGTCTCCAATGGCTGGCTGACCGCCAGGCCGAGTTGCTGCCGGTGCCTTATTTCCAAGTTGTCTTCACCCTGCCGGCGCCGGCCGGCGCGATCGCCTTCCAGAACAAGGCCAGCGTCTACGCCGTTCTGTTCCGCGCCGCCGCCGAGACGCTTGTCACCATCGCCGCCGATCCGCGCTATCTCGGCGCCCAGATCGGCGTCACCGCGGTGTTCCATACCTGGGGCCAGATCCTACAGCACCATCCGCACATCCATTGCGTGGTGCCAGGCGGCGGACTCTCGCTCGACGGCACGCGCTGGGTCGCTTGCCGGCCCGGCTTCTTCCTGCCGGTGCGCGTGCTCTCGCGTCTATTCCGACGCCTGTTCCTGCAGGGTCTGCAGGAGGCTTTCGATGCGGGCAAGCTGCGTTTCTTCGGTGATCTCGCCAATCTTGCCGAACCCGCCGCCTTCACCCTCCGGCTCGACGAGCTGCGGCGCACCAATTGGGTGGTCTTTGCCAAGCCGCCCTTCGGCGGCCCCGAACAGATGCTGGCCTATCTCTGCCGCTACACCCATCGCGTCGCCATCGCCAACAGCCGGCTGATCGCACTCACCAACGGCAAGGTCAGCTTCATCTGGAAGGACTATCGACGGGACGGCAAGACCAAGGCGATGACGCTCGATGCCAACGAGTTTATCCGCCGCTTCCTGCTGCATACCCTGCCGACCGGCTTCCATCGCATCCGCTACTACGGCTTCCTCGCCAATGGCGGGCGTAGCGACAACATCGCTCTCTGCCGGCGCCTGCTGGCCATCAAGCCGGCCGATTCCGCACCGGCAACCGCTCGCGACGGCGGCGACCATCAGATCAGCGCCCGCGACTTCGCGATCTGCCCCGAGTGCGGCGGCACCATGCGGCGCATCGCCGTCATGCCGCGCTTCTTCAGCCATCAGCCGTTCCGTTGCGACACGTCATGACATCGATAGCACTCTCCGCCATCGCCACGACCGCCCTCAAGATTGCCGCGCCAGCCGGCGCCAGGGGAGCGGCCATGCCGATCAACTTCCGCAATCTCAACAGCAGACCCTGCCAGCACAGCAAATCGAAGTCCCGCTCACACGCAATGCGCGTTCGCCCAGGCCGTCTTCGCTCAGAAAGCCTTCCACACCCACCCGGGAACCGACATCGTGCAGCGATTGCCAGCACGCCGTCGTCACTATCTCCATAGCGCCAAAACATCCGCGGCTTCGTTCAATCCGGCTTCTATGAGGTCGCGTTAACGCCCCGCCTCATGGCATCGCCGTGCCCCCGACCTCACAGAACCCTCAAGATTCACAAATCGGCGCAGGTTTGATTCAAGGTGGCGAACCAAGGAGGTTCGCCATGTCGGTTCCGATACCATTGCGGCGGGATTTTAATGCGTCTCAACTCCGCAGTTTGGCGAAGAAGACCAAGGATGGGCCGCAGGCCCGTCGACTTCTGACCCTTGCCGCGATCTACGACGGTGCGACCCGCACCGAGGCGGCGAAGATCGGCGGCGTCGGTCTGCAGATTATCCGGGACTGGGTGTTACGGTTCAACGCTCGGGGCCCCGACGGTCTGCTGGACCGCAAGCCGCCAGGCCAACCCTCCAAGCTCAATGATGGCCACCGCCAGGCGATTGCCCGGATGATCGAAAGTGGCCCAATCCCGGCAGTTCACGGCGTGGTGCGCTGGCGGTTGATCGATCTGGCGCAATGGATCTTCGAGGAGTTCCGCATCGCGATCGCCAAACAGACCTTGAGCCGGGAACTGCGCGCGATGGGCTACCGCAAACTCTCGGCCCGCCCGCGCCACCATGCGCAAGCCGATGCTGTGATCGAGGATTTTAAAAAAACTTCCCCGCGCGCCTGGAGGCAATCGCGCGCGAGAAGGCGGTCGACATCGACAAGATAGAGATCTGGTTCGCAGATGAGGCTCGTATCGGCCAGAAGAACAAGATCACCCGCCGGTGGGCCAAGCGCGGTACCCGTCCCAGCGCGCCCCGGGACCAGCGCACTGCCTCCACCTACATCTTCGGCGCGGTCTGTCCGAAAGAGGGCAAAGGTGCAGCTCTGATCCTGCCGGCCTGCAATACCGAGGCGATGAACCTGCACCTCGCGGAGATTGCCGAGATTGTCGTGCCCGGTGCCCATGCCGTGCTCATGGTCGATCAGGCTGGCTGGCACCTATCGACGCGCCTCGTCGTGCCGCCCAATATCACCATTATCGCTCTGCCGCCAAAATGCCCCGAACTCAACCCGGTCGAGAACGTTTGGCAATTCATGCGCGATAACTCGCTCTCGAACCGCGTCTTCAAATCCTACGACGATCTCGTCGATCACTGCTGCGAGGCTTGGAACAAGCTCGTCGATCAGCCCTGGCGCATCATGTCGATCGGATTGCGCCAATGGGCACACGGGTTATGATCAAAGGGACTTGGTATTAATTGTGCTTCCTCCTAGATCAACTGTCTATTCGCGAATTGACTTCGCTTCTCTGTAGTGCGCGCCGAAATGCCACGTCCATCTATTGCCTCTCCTTGCGTCAGCGGTGACCTTTCAATTTCTGTCGCCAGTTAGCGGCGGGCACGTTTTCAGCTACGCGATCAAGATTGACCTCATCTTCGCCCGGCACACGAATTCGTTTGAAGCGCATTGGCGGCGCGTCGAGCGGGGTGGTGGCATCGATGCCCATCTTCGCACCGATGCCTGCGTCTGTGGTCGGGTCTAGCCGGGAGCCTTGCGCGTCGGAAACGATGAGCACATCTCGGTCGGCCCGGCTCCGGGTTGCGACCGCCCACTCGACTTCCGCAGGATTGTGGATGTCGACGTCTTCATTAACTACGATTACGTGTTTGACGTCGTAGTGGCCGGCGAAGGCGCCCATCATGATATTTTTGGCCTCGCCTTCGAAACGCTTCTTGATTTGGACGTAGAGGTGATAGCGGCACATGCCACCTTTGGACAGGTGAACGTCGAGCACGTTGGGGAACGTACGCTTGAGAAGCGCAAGCAAGGTCGCTTCGCGTGGAATGGCCCCCAGCATGAGATGCTCGAGCCCGCCGCCGGTGATGGTGTGGTAGATCGGGTCTTCCCGGTGCGTCACGACATCCGCTTCGAATACGTGACGGTCCTGCCGCTCGCCATAATACTGCGGGAATTCGCCGAACGGCCCTTCCGGCTCGCGCAGATGCGGCAGGAAGCGCCCTTCGATCACGATCTCCGCATTGGCTGGCACCCGCACGTCGTTAGTCTTGCATTTGACGACATCGAGCGGCTTGCCGTGCAGTGCGCCGGCGATCTCCAGTTCGTCGTGGTCGATCGGCACAATGGCTTGCGAACAGAGCAGGGTCACCGGATCGACACCGATGACGATGGCCGCCGGCAGCGCCTGGTTCTCTTTTTCGGCCATCTCGTAAAAGAAATGAGTGTGCCGCTGGAGGACGCAAACGCCAAGCCGATTCGGAGCGCTCAGTTGGCAGCGCATGATCGTCACGTTCTGCGCGCCCGTGCGCGGATTGCGCGTGATGATCAGCCCTGCGCTGATATAGGGGCCGCTGTCATACTCGTTGTGGGTCGGAATTGGCAGCAGCCGCGATAGATCAACGTCGCGGTGGACCACCTGCTGTGCTGGAGCGGACGTTACCTCGTGCCATGGCAGCGGTTCGGCAGAGGCCTTCTGGAAAGCATCCAGCAGTTTTGAAGGCGGCACACCCATGGCCTCGGCAAGCCAGCCGCGGTCGGACACCAGATTGGAGACCACCGGGATGGGATGTCCGCTCGGCCGTGGAAACAAAGCGGCCTTATGGCCGTCGAGACATTTCGCGATCGCCGCAATTTGAAAGCGCAGGTCAATCTCAGGGCGCATGATCGCCAACCGATCCCGTGTGGCGAGATGGTCAAGCCATCCCCGCAGGTCGGTAATTGGTTTGGTCAACCCCCGCGGTTGGGGGAGCCTCCCCTCCAGCGATGCAGCCTCTAAATTAGCTGTACTCATGACAAAATGCCTATTTGGCTCAATGCCTCGAAACGGAGACGGGCGCTCCCTTCGTTTATTGGTCGCCGGCGAGCCTGGGGCTGTTCAGTAATAGGGGTAATTTGCTCGATTGCGTCCACCGCTCAGCATTTTCACCGAACATCCTTGTGCGACTTCAGTATAATGTCAAATTACCGAGTGCTACGTGCTGAAACGCCAATTGGTCTATGCTTTGCGCTCGCAACGTCAATTATCGCGAATCTTTAAGAGTCGGTTTCGAAAGTCATGAAGCCCGTGCAATCCGACGGGCGAGGAGCATGACGGAAGCGGCGTAGAGAAAAGCGCGTGCGGAGTCGATAGTGGCCTCGAAGTCCTTTGCCAGTCTCCGGTTGCGCCCGATCCAAGCGAAGAACCGCTCGACGACCCAGCGCCGCGGGTTAACGACAAAGCCGACCTGATCGGGATTCTTGCGCACAATCTCGACCGCGATCAACGTAGCCTTGGCGATCTTCTCACCTGCATATCCGCTGTCGGCGAAGACCCGCTGGATGAACGGGAAGATGCGGCGCGAGACGCGCAGAAGCGGCCCGCCGCCGTCGCGGTCTTGGATACTTGCCGGATGCGGTTCGAGCACGAGACCACGGCCATCCGTATCGACGAGGGCATGGCGCTTGCGCCCATTGATCTTCTTGCCCGCGTCGTAGCCGCGCGGCCCACCAGCCTCGGTGGTCTTGACGCTCTGGGAGTCGATGATCGCGCCCGTAGGACTGGCTTGTCGTCCGATCCGTTCGCGATCGAGCATTGGCCTGACGGCTTTTTTGTACCAGCGGGATAGAGATTACTGCATCGGCATGATCTCAGCTAGATGGTGAGCCAAGGGCGCGAATGTCTGCGGGGCCGGTGGCCGATAGTTGAGCGCCGAGTGCGGTCTGATCGTGTTGTAGTGCTTTCGCCATTGCTCGATCACGATCTGTGCTTCCTTCAGGCTATAGAAGATCTCGCCGTTGAGCAGCTCATCGCGTAGCTTCCCGTTGAATGACTCGCAGTAGCCGTTCTCCCAGGGGCTGCCTGGCTCGATGAACAGGGTTTTGGCTCCCACCTGCGTCAGCCAGTTGCGCACGACCTTCGCCGTCATCTCGGCGCCGTTGTCGGATCGGATATGCTCGGGCACGCCCCGCATGAGCATGACATCGGCCATCGTCTCAAGCACGCCGAAGCTGTTGATCCGGCGCCCCACCCTGATGGCCAGACATTCGCGGGTGAACTCATCGATCAAGGTCATCAGCCGGAGTTTGCGGCCGTCATGGGTCTGTGCCTCCACAAAGTCGTAGGACCAGACATGGTTGCGCCGCTCCGGCCGCAACCGGATGCAGGATCCATCGTTGAGCCAGAGCCTGCCTCGCGGCCTTTGTTTCTTGGGTACTTTCAGCCCCTCACGGCGCCAGATCCGCTGCACCCGATCGCAGCCTACGTCCCACCCGGCCTCGTCCAGCAATGACTTGATCCGACGATAACCATATCGGCCGTACTGCGATGCCAACGCAATAATGGTCTGCGTCAGCGCATCCTCATCAGCACGAACTATGGTGGTGTAACGCTGCGTTCCGCGGGGCTGACCGACAATCCGGCAGGCATGGCGCTCCGAGAGACCGTACTTCCCCCGAATGCGTTCAACAGCCTGCCGGCGCCGTTCGGGGCTTACAAGTTTCCCGAGGCAACGTCCTTGAGCACCTGCTTCTCAAGCGACAGATCGGCAACAAGACGCTTCAGGCGCACATTCTCTCGTTCCAGGTCTTTCATCCGCTTCGCCTGGTCGATCTCGAGGCCGCCGTACTCCTTGCGCCAGCGATAAAAACTCTGCTGCGATATCCCCGCTTCCCGGCAGGCCTCTGGGGCAGATTTGCCCTGCGCCATCAATACCTCAATCTGACGAGGCAGCGTCACGATCTGCTCCGCGCTAAACCTCTTCTTCGGCATGACCCAAGCTCCTTTCCAAGCCATTTTTCTTACAATGCTTGGTTCAAAAAAGCCCGGTCAGGTCAGGACACGGTGCGGACACATGAACGGCGATTCTGCATCGGTTTGTTTTCCTAATGTAACATATTGAAAATAGCGGTTATTTGGTGAGCGCGCTGGGACTCGAACCCAGGACCTACTGATTAAAAGTCAGTTGCTCTACCGCCTGAGCTACGCGCTCGTCACTTTATCGTGACGCATGATCTTGCCCGAAAACCGGTATCGGGGGTCTTGCGCCAGGGGCTGTGTAGGGGCGCTTGCCTGCCCGGTCAATAGGCGGCGCCCGCATAATCCTTGAACTCGCGCAAGTCGTCCGCGGTTTGCTACACTGGCCGCCCGATCCTAGCGCCGGAGCCAGACCAATGCCGATCGTCAACCGCATCGCCGATCTGCAAGGCGAAATCGCCGAATGGCGGCACGATCTGCATTCCCATCCCGAGCTGCTCTACGATGTCAAGCGCACGGCGGGAACCGTCGCCGAGAAGCTTAAAAGCTTCGGCTGCGACGAGGTGATGAGCGGGATTGGCCGCACCGGCGTGGTCGGCGTCATCCGCGGCCGCAAGGGCTCCTCGAACAAGGCGATCGGCTTGCGCGCCGACATGGACGCGCTGCCGATCGAGGAGGCGACCGGCCTGCCGTACCAGTCGACGGAGCCGGGCAAGATGCACGCCTGCGGCCATGACGGCCATACCGCCATGCTCTTGGGCGCGGCGCGCTATCTCGCCGAGACGCGCAATTTCGCAGGCTGCGCGGTGGTGATCTTCCAGCCGGCGGAAGAGGGCGGCGCCGGCGGCAAGGCCATGGTCGATGACGGGCTGATGGAGCGCTTCGGCATCGGCGAGGTCTACGGCATGCATAATTTTCCTGGGCTGCCGGTCGGCGAATTTTCGATCCGGCCGGGCCCGATCATGGCGGCTGCCGATTACGTGGTGATCGACATCGTGGGCAAAGGCGGTCACGCCGCGCGCCCGCATCTGGCGATCGACACCGTGCTGGTCGGCGCGCAGATCATCAACAATCTCCAGTCGATCGTGTCGCGCAATGTCGATCCGCTGGAGTCGGCGGTGGTGTCGATCTGCGTGTTCCACGCCGGCAATACCGACAACGTCATTCCGCAGACCGCGCAATTGCGCGGCACCGCGCGCAGTTTGATTCCGAAGGTGCAGGACCTTCTGGAAAAACGAATCCCCGAGATCGTGGAAGGCACCGCCGAGCTTTATGGCGCCAAGGCAACCGTGAAATACCGGCGCGGCTATCCGGTGCTGAAGAACCACGCCGCGCAGACCGATTTCGCAGCAGCGGTCGCAGGCCAGATCGCCGGCAAGGACAAGGTCAATCCCAATATGGCGCCGGTGATGGGCGCGGAGGATTTCTCGTTCATGCTGAACGCGCGGCCGGGCGCCTTTATCTTCGTCGGCAATGGCGACAGCGCGGGGCTGCATCACCCGGCCTACAACTTCAATGACGAGGCGATCCCGTTCGGGACCTCATATTGGGTGAAGCTGGTGGAAACGGCATTGCCGGCTTGAAGCGCACGACCGGGGCCGGATCCATAAACGCGCAGCCGAAAGACGACGTGCATAGGCCCCCGGTCAATGTCCGCTTCTCTAATCGGCCGGTCGGGGTCAAGCGCTTTCAGACTATCCACCGCACCAGTGTCGATGTCGCTTGCGGGCTCGTGCTTCTCTTCGGAATCGGCGCCAGGGCCCTTCCAGTATGGGAT
>Ga0307436_1001014_pt1 | contig 12824 bp, 8 predicted proteins | sample SalMarWE160440MG_FD_202513 | JGI IMG/M metagenome (GOLD analysis project Ga0307436, IMG submission 202513) | Salt marsh sediment microbial communities from the Plum Island Ecosystem LTER, Massachusetts, United States - WE1604-40 | ecosystem: Environmental > Aquatic > Marine > Intertidal zone >...
GAAAACCCGGATTCAGCATAAATAATTTCCCGCTCGGGACGTCCACATAACATATAAAGGCGAACACCACGTTCCTTCAGGGCTTCAGTTGTGGGTAGTTTTTCTTTGTCAGGCCAAAAAGGTTCCTCAGGTGCCGGCGCACGCTCGGGCGCAGGGGGCATAGCCGGCAGGGGCAGATGAGGTTCCAACTGGTACCAATACACAACACTTGACAACTGCAGCGTGCTGCCGGGCTTGCTGAACTCACTGTGAAAGATCGGATTTTCGTTCTCCCCGAAACCAATCTCCACACGCAAAGATTTCTCAAAGCTGATGGCATCGTTGATAAAGAAGCGATAACCAAGCGCCCCTTTTAAGAATGGGAAATATCCGGTCAAGGCAAACTCGCTCTCTGTTTCGGGATACCCCCAACTGAATCCGAATGAGTCTTCGATGCCCTGAAACTCGATGGATGGGACTTTTTCACCGTCGATGTAAAACTTTTCATTTTCATCCACCGGATACCCCGCTCGGCCGGGCCTGCGTACCGTTACGTTCCAGCCGACGAACTTGCCCTTGCCCTTGGCTTCCAAGGCCGTGTAATCGCGCTTGCCAAGCAAAAGGGCTTCCTGCCGCCAATGGGCGTGAAAGTATCCGAGGTCTTCGGCAATCCTGTCCACTTGGCGGTACATAACATAGCTGTAGCAGGGCATAATTTTCCAAAGTTCGCTGCCCGGCTCGACCGGCCCATCATAGACCAGCACGATCTTGGCTGACTTGCGAAACGGCATCGGGAAATACGCATTAAATCCACGGCGCTTATTCACAATCGCTGTGTTCACCTGCTCCCGCAGGCCGGCCGGGTCGCAGAAGAAATCTACCAGCGGACAGTCCACGCTTGGCTCGCTCTCTGAATCCCAGTACATCTTCAGCAGCAGGTCGCGATTCAGCTTCAGCACGGCGGGCATAGCAAAGTGTATCATTGTAATGACCGCCGGGCCTTTTATTTCAGCCACGACTACGCGTTTTGATGAGTTGAACCGAGCGCTGAGCGGGTTTTCACTCCACAGGGCGTTTTGTGCCGCTGTTCGTCCGGGTATCAGTTTAGCCATATCCTCAATGTCTGAGGCAGGGTGCGATACCTGTGTTAATGCCAATGTTACTGTTAAGATATGAATTACCGTGTGTAATGCCATAAGCGGCCTCCATTGGTTGACAGAAAATGCCGGGATTTCTCAAATGGAATTCCCAAGTTGTTCTCGACTAAACACAACCAAATTCTACTTACTTGTCGTTTCTGTGTCAATATCTAAGTTGACTGCGCAGTCTGGATGCGAAATTATAGCTGTTGTCCGCTATGACCATTGTACCCGCCGATATAAGCATTTGTCACCATCGGATAATAGAAACTACACCGTCCTTTATATTGTGGGCAGGGGTCATTTTATCGCTCTGGTTATGGATAGGGCGGGCGATATGGAGGGCGATGCAGTCGCTTATCGCAAATAGCTTGTCGCAAATCATAAAAGCAATTTGCAATTTGCGATACGCGATTTGCTATTTGCAGGGCTTGGTTATCATATGTCACTGAGCTTGCCGTTGTTGTTATAAGGGCTGCCGTCCTTTACGATGTCCCCTTCATCGGCGTCAAAGTTCCAGTATCCTGATAGTCCCGGCTCATTGCCGCTCAATCTGCCGACATTCTTATATACCTGCTGGATTTCATAATCGGATAAGGCCCTGTTGAAAATAGCAACTTCGTCGATTATGCCTTTAAAACCCGCCGACTGTCCGCCAATTACTATTGTTTCTGGTTTGTTGGTAGCGGAAAGGTTGGCCACCGAGCTGTCCAAAACACCGTTAATGTAAATTTCTATTTCTCCGGAAGCCTTACTGACAACCGCAATATGACACCAGTACCCTTGCACTATCTCGCCTTCACTGTCGAAGTAATTCTCTTCGTCAAAGCCTGCCCTGACCTCCGGGACGCCATTGCCATCTGAATCGAATAATTCAATCCAGTTATTGTTGCCGCCTTCATCGAGCAGGTACATTTCATGTGTCAACGGAGAGGCTTCCATATTTATCCATAACATTTTAGTCTGTTCCACGCCCAGGCCCGATATGGTACCGACATCAATATAATCCCGGTCTGCATCGAAATAATAGCCGTTGCCCGATACGCCTTCAGTTAAGGTTGGACCGGTAGCGACCATTTCGCCGGTCAGAAGATAAAGCTGCCCGACCTCTTCTTCGGTAAGTGCCCGGTTAAAAAGCGCCACCTCGTCAATCATCCCCCGCCAGAAGCCGCCGTTATGCCTGTCAATACCGCCGATGTAAGCTGTTCCTGTAAATCCCTCTGCGGGTATGTGTCCTTGCTCTCTCAGCCTGCCGTTGCGGTAAATCCTGCCTGTAACGCCATCATAAGTGACGGTTATGTGTGTCCACGCATCAGGTTTAAGCCGCCAGTCGTAGTCGCTGAACTGAGCACCCTCGGCCCAGTTTGATCGCGACCACTCGGACTCTGATGATATTCTGTTAGCGTCTTCTGCGTCGGTGGATGCTGTCGTATCAGTCTCGCCTCCCATAAGCATCGTTGTTGTATCATCCACCTCCATTTTTTCTGCACCCACGGATATTCCCCCTCTTGTGTTGCCCTCGACCGCGTAGCAGTGTCCTTCGTCATACAGCGTAAATATGCGCCGGTTATTCATCGAACCAGCTTCTGGTGTTCTCACCCACGCCGCAATAGTAAATCCCTCCAGATAAATGTCTGGTATGCTTATGTAATCATCTTGGCCGTCAAAAGACATCGTCCCACTGAGTATCTCGTCTTGTGCGTATTTGGCTCCATGCACTTGCCCGTGTAAGTTGTTTCCTGAAATGTCGGCGGCAGTATTTGGGTCATCAGCGATGTTGAATGGATAATAAAGAACAAGATTTTGAATCAGGCTTGTCGGCACTACTTCCGCTATTGAATTGCCGCCTCCCTTTATTGGATAACCGTCGGCTGCCTCTTTGGCCTCAGTTTCTTGAAAAGACCTTACCAGCCCTGCCGATGGTTCGCCCAACTCCGACCTGCCACGGTCCACATTCCCTCCTTTTATTGTTGTGTGCATCGGGGGAGGGCCTATAATTTTTTCGGCTGTGACTATAGTAGTATCCGCTTTTGGTATTTCAGTTATTGTGCTGCTTTCGTCCACCTTGGCCGCAACACGGCTTTTAATTGTCTCAACCGCCCGCGCAAATGGGTTGTTCCTGTTATATGTGCCATACTCGGCTCTTGTTTTCTCTAATGGCTCAAGGGCTTGTACCGCTCCCATCTTTGCCAGATAGTTGGCTGCTGCCACCTTACTTTTGTATTCACCTTCCGCAAGCATTGTTATTAAACCTTCTACGTTACGGGCTTTGAACATCTGCTCGATACTTGCTAATTCCACATTAAGCTTGCTCTTTGCTCCTTCAACCTCGGTCTTTGTATCTGCTTTGTCTATTGTCTTCGTTACACTAATATCTTTTTCAGGGAGTACTTTTTGGCTCTGTGTGATTTTTTTGCCCGGTTGTTTTTCCGGACCTGAAAAAATAGTAATTCCAATCAAAATCGCAACGATAATCACTCCAGCCGCCGCTAATGCATATGTTTGGATTTTATTAGTTGTTGAAGCGGCCGATTTTTCCCGGGATATCTCCAGTGTCCGCAGGGTATCCCTGAGGACCCTCTTATCCATTTCATTGCTTGTTGTATCCTGTAAATCGCTTATTAAATTCTCGACATGTTTTAACGATTTCATTTTGGTTTCTCACGATTTAATAAAGACCGTAGTTTATACAATCCGTAACGGTACCGGCCGTGAATAGTGCTGATAGTGACACCCTGCAATTTGGCTAATTTTTTGAATTTCATCCCACCTTTAAGATGTAGCACAACGGCTTCCCGCTGCTCATGCGGCAATTGGCTTAAGGCTTGCCTCAATTGCGTCAACTCTTCTTCTTCCATTACATACTGTTCCGGGCTGTCCGAATCTGCCCTGGCTTCGTTCTGCGCGTACAGGTTTTGGACATGTTGTTTTCTTAACCGTATTGTGTCGATGGCAAGATTACGCACGCAGGTTGCCAGGTAGCCTTTGAGACTTCCGGTCAGTTGGAACTTATCGACCGACTGTGCAAAACAAACAAAGACATCGTGCACAACATCTTCAGCCGCCGCCTTTTCATTCAACAGGGCTCTTGCCAGCGTCAGCAAATAATCCTTGTACTTCTCGTAGATGCGGCGCATTGCATCCTTGCTGCCGCGCTTGCATTTCATAACAAGCAGCTTGTCTTCCAGCATTTAAGGCCTGCCTAAGTAGTTTCGAAACCGACGATCGTCTATATATATAACGGATGAAGTACCTGTTTTTATATAAAAAATCTTTTCTGCGGATGGCTGAGACGGTTAGTTTGAGCACGTCTGCAGTCAGTTGATAATTCATTGAGGCCAATGAAGGTGCACTCAGGGAATTAGCCGGTCGGCATTTTGGCGGCAGGGGTATTTCCCCTCGCGGTCCGATACAGCCAGTAGGCCACGGCCAACAGCAAAATCGTTCCAATAACGCCGCCGTATGGGAGAGTACGTTTGTAGACATGTTCCAGATACGGCAGCACGATTTCATACCGCTTGAGGATTACGATAGGGATTGCCAGTACAATACCCATCAGGGCTTCACCTGTGATAAGGCCGGAGGCAAAGAGCAGGCCGTTCTGGGAGGATTTTTCAACTTGCTCGGCGGGCGTCGCCCGTCGTTTGTGGAAACGCTGTATGACCCAATGGATGATTCCGCCGGCAAAGATGGGCACCGATAGTTCCAGAGGAAGGTAAAAGCCGATGGCAACGGCCAGCACCGGTGTGCGGAAGGTGCTCTTGTTTGCTTCAAGGACCAGGTCAAGGGCTATGATTGCGATTGCAACACCCATGCCGATGAAGGCATAGTTCCAGGGCATGTTTCCTTTGAAGACGCCCTGGGAGACGGAGGCCATGAGATTGGCCTGGACGGCTGCGAGAGCGTCCTTGCCTGCACCTTCCTGACCCCTGAAGCCGTAGGCTTTGTGGAGGAGCATAAGCACCGGTGCGATGACTATCGCGCCGGAGAGCGTACCGACGATTTGCATAACCTGTTGTTTCCGGGGTGTTGCGCCGACGATTCGGCCGGCTTTTAAGTCCTGCATGTTGTCGCCTGCGATAGCGGCGGCGCAGCAAACAACCGAGCCGATGATGATGGCGGCGGCCGGGCCTCCTTCTGCGCCTTTGCCCATGAGCAGAACCAGCAACAGCGAGGAGACGACAATCGTGGCGATGGTGATTCCGGAGATGGGGTTGTTGGATGAGCCGACCAGGCCGGCCATGTAGCCCGCAACAGCGGAGAATACAAAGCCTGCAACGAGCATGACAACGGCCATCGGCAGAGAGATTGTGATATCATTAACAAAGTATTGATAGACCATAAACAGAGGGACAATGGAGGCGATGATGAGTATGAGCACCCATTTCATTGACATGTCTTTTTCCGTTCTTTCGATTTCTCTTTGCCCCTTACCGATGGTGCGGTAGGCTTCCAGCCCGCTCCTTATGCCGCTGACGATGGACCTTCGCATTTTGAAGATTGTCCAGAGGCCCCCGATGAGCATGGCCCCGACACCGAGATACCGTGTTTTTGTGGACCATATATAACCGGCGTAGTCGACGGCAGACATCGCTTGGCCCGCCAATTGATGGGTGTCCGGATAAACCGCCCAATCGCTGATTCGCGCACAGATGGGTATAGCAATATACCAGTTGCACACACCACCGAGGAAGATAAGGACGGCGATGTTGAGGCCGACGATGTATCCGACCGACAGAAGCGCGGGGCTGAGATTGGAGCCGCCATAAAGAAGAGTTCTTTTGATACCTTTGGCGCCTTCGAGAACTTCAGGCCATAGGCCGATGCCTTTTGCTCCGACCTTGAACAGGGCGCCTGCAAGGGCCGCTTTCGCAATGATCCAAACGCCCTTGCCGCCTTCCTGGCCTGTCTCAAGCACTTCAGCCGTTGCGATGCCTTCGGGGAACTGCAAATCGCCTTCAACGATGAGAGAGCGTCTCAGGGGAATTGTGAACAAGACGCCGAGCAGCCCGCCGAATGCGGCAATGATAGTGATCCACACGTAGTTCATACCACCGAAATCGTCCCAGAAGCCAAGGATGACGAGGGCCGGTATCGTGAATATCACGCCTGCGGCCAGTGATTCCCCTGCGGAGGCGGCGGTTTGGACGATGTTATTTTCGAGGATATTGCTGCGTCGAAACCACCTTAATATCCCCATCGAGACCACCGCAGCCGGTATAGACGCCGAGACCGTCATGCCTGCAAACAATCCAAGATAGGCATTTGCCGCCGCGAGGATCATCGAGAGCAAGACTCCCAAAACAACCGCTTTAATTGTAATTTCAGGTAACGACTTTTCTTCTAAATTCATAATCTATCCATTCCCTGGAAATTCGAAAAAAGAGCGATATTCTGTTAATCATTCTACGAACTGGCTGACGAAATACTTCGGCGTCAGTTTTTCACCTGTTGCCCGTTCGATCATCTTATTCCAATGATAAAGATTTCCTGCTTCGAATACTTTCTCGGCCAGAAAATCGCCGGCTTTGCTTTGACCAACATAGCTGACGTTGTCATCCGATTCGAGCTTTAGAATTTTCTGTACAATATAGTGGTGCAGCTGAGAGGCGAACAATTCACCTAACATATAGTTATGATAATAGCAGGGCGCGGCGGTGAAATGAATTTTGGCGGCCCAATCGGGTTCATTTCGTCCAGGTGGTTTTTTCACAAGCTGGTACTTCTCAACCGTTTGCCACCAGAGGGAATTCAGGTCCTGCTCTGGATTTGCGTAAAGCTGCTTTTCAAAATCATACATAACCATTGCCCAGCGGGCAAAAATGAGCTGTTTAAGCTGTGCGTATTTGCCGCTTACTTTTTCGACTTCCACCCGCTGTTCATCCGACAGCTTCAACATCTGCTGCATCCAGGCGGGATTGCGGCTTAATCGACCGAAGAACATTGCGATGGCTTCCGTTGTGAAGGTGTGCGCCGGCTCTCTGAGAAGATATGGCACTTTTGGATCCTTGTATTTATCGTAAACGGCATGGCCTAATTCGTGCAGTAGAGTCTCCATCCACGCCTCATTATTCTTGAGATTACATAGAATACGGACGTCACCTTCTTTATCTATATCCGTGCAAAAGGCATGGGGATTCTTGCCCTCACGCTCGTACAAGTCGCTGTTGGCAAGCACAGATTCCACGCCCAATCCGATACCGGCATAAAAGCTCGCTCCCAATTCCTTGACATTCTTGTCTTTGTAATAGGTATCTAAATCCAGCTCGTATACCATTGGGGTTTCCTGAAAGAATGGGTCGTGGTAATGCCAGGGCTTAAGCTCCGTAACGGCGATGCCGCACTTGGCTGCCAACATCCGGTCCAAATCAGCTTTTAATTCAGCGAACGGCTCATTGGTCAATTCGTATAATTCATTGAAAATCCGGTCCAGCTCTTCGACATTCTGCTCACCGGTGGTTAGTGACATAGTGTGATAATTGTCAAAACCAAGCTTGCGGGCCGCTTTATTTCGTAACTTGACCAGCCGAATTATATCATCTGCGACCTCGACCCCCACCTGCTTGCCGGCCAGCCACGCAAGTTTTCTCCTGGCCGAATCCGTCTCTGTTTTCAGGATTTCCTTAATCTCATTATCGGTGACCTTTTTCCCTTCAATGGTGCCGCGAAAAGTGCTGAAGTTCTTTTCAATTTCTGTACTCAAGTCAACGATTTGTTTTAGCAGTTCGGGTTCTATCTGGTTTCTCAGGTACGCGTTGTATAATACTTCCAATTGCCGTGCCAGCACCGCATTTTTTATTTGACCGGATTCCTTCATATCTTTAAGGAAAGCAAACTCTTTCGTATCGCTGTAAACGCGGCGTATCTTTAGGGTCAGTTTGCTGACTTTATCATAATCCTCGGCTTTGCCGCTGACGGCCGCGTCCCACCAGGCGAGATTGGTTTCTTTCTCCATAGGTTTGATTTTTTGCACATGTGCGGTGATGAACTTCTCCAACTCTTTCTCCTTATCCATTTCGTTAGGTGCACAACCGAACACAATAACACTAATTGCCAGCATCATAACAAGATTTGATAAAGTTTTCATTGCTTTATGCTCCTTTCTAACCTATGTTCTTTCGTGGGGATATTATCACCTGTACATATTGAAATCAAGCAGGTTCTGGAAGTCGAAGCCTAATTTCTGAATCTTTTGATATTTTCACATAACTTCATTTCTTCTTTGATACCGAGTAACAATGCGGGTATTATACTGCGATTGCAATGATAAGGAACTACAGAATTGTTGTCACGAAATTCGACAGAGAATATTTCACTGGGTAAAATAAGGGGCGTAATTTATTATGGCAAAGAGTAAGTACCTGACCGCACCAATCCCATCGAAAAAAATGCCCGCAGGCATTCCGTACATCCTCACCACTGAAGCTTCTGAGCGTCTCGCGTTTTACGGTATGAGTTCCATACTCGTCGTGTTCATGACCAGAAATCTTATGGGGGCCAACGGAACGCTGGACGTCATGGCCGAAGAGCCTGCCAAGGCGTGGTTCCACTGGTTTACCTCCGCGGTCTATTTCATGCCATTGATCGGTGCTGTGATTTCAGATGTCTGGCTTGGCAAGTTTAAGACCATTATCTGGTTCTCGATGGTTTACTGTGTCGGATTTGTAATATTAGCGCTGGATCACACCCGCCTGGGCTTGTTTGGGGGGCTGGCACTGATTGCAATGGCCTCTGGGATTATCAAGCCATGTTTGTCGGCCAATGTAGGAGATCAGTTTGGGGCCTCTAACAAACACTTGTTAACGAAATTCTACGGCTGGTTCTACTTCTCGGTCAATTTAGGCGCCGCCATCTCAATGTATAAATGTCCGGAACTGCTGGATAAGTATGGCCCTGCCGTTGGGTTCGGCGTGCCCGGAGCTTTCATGCTTATCGCGATGGTCTCTTACTGGCTGGGCCGATACAAGCTTGTGCACATCCCTCCCGCCGGCAAGACCGGCTGGCGAGAAACGCTTGATAAGCAGGGAGTCAGGACACTGGGCAGGCTCTCCATAATCTTTCTGTTTGTATCCATGTTCTTCGCGTTGTTTTATCAGTCGGAATCCGCATGGATTATACAGGCTGGAAAAATGAACCTCAGATGGCTTGGCAAAGATTGGCTGCCTGCTCAAATGCAGTCTGCAAATCCCTTCCTCATCATGATCTTGATCCCGTTGTTCTCATGGGTGATTTATCCTGTCCTTAATCGCCTGTGGACCCTGACACCCCTGCGTAGAATCGGTATTGGCATGTTCCTGACGGCCGCGAGCTTTCTTGTCCCTGTATGGATTGAAATCCAGATAGAAGGGGGGGGACAACCCTCCATTGGTTGGCAGTTCTTTGCATATATCTTTCTGACCGCCGCCGAGATTATGGTCTCAATTACGGCACTCGAGTTCGCATACACACAGGCCCCCAAGAAAATGAAGTCCCTAATCCAATCTGTTGAACTCCTCGCAGTCTCGCTTGGAAACGCTTTCGCAGCAGTGGTAAATAACGTTATAACAAAAGAAGATGGCACAAGCAAACTGCCTGGAGCCAGCTACTACTGGTTCTTTGTGATTTCCATGCTGGTGACGGCAGCCATTTTCATACCCGTAGCCCGCTGGTATAAACCAAAAGAATATATTCAGGACGAGGCCGAGGCGGAATCTTCAGCCTGACCGTTTGCCGAGGCCCTTTTTAGTTCTTGTCGGAACAGCGATGTTAACGCTTAAAGTGGCTTTAGCAGCATTTCGCGAACGATTATTTTCATTGGGCCGAATTCTTCTCCCGGGTGGACCTGAAAACCGATCCTGCCGGAATCAGTTGTGTCGTCCTGCACGTCGGCGACCTGCCGGCCGTTCAGCCAAATCTGAATGTGGTCACCCTCGGCACGAACCTTCATTGTGTTCCAGCCGTCCCGGTCCACCAGCGTCTTGTCCGTATTCATTGCAATGAACATTTTCCCGGGACAATAAAGCGAGCCGGAATAACATTCGGGGTTCTTGTACTCAAGGATGTCAGCCTGGTATGCTTTTGATGCTGATTGGTAGCGAAACCAGATACCGGTATTACAAGGCCACTCAACCCTGTAGGTAGCAGTCAATAAAAAATCCTTGTACGTATCTGTGGTGAACAGGTCACCGGGAGCGTAGTTATCGCCCTGTGTGCCGACAAGGGTGCCGTCTTCAACGCCCCATTTGGCACCGCCGTTTGGTTCCCAGCCTGTCAGGTCTTTGCCGTTGAAGATTCGTAAGAATCCTGCTTTGGCCTGTGTATCATTTGTAGCGACCTGTCCACAACCGGCCTGTAAAGTTAACATTGCAAGGCATACAATAGTGATGAATCTACGCGACATAATTTTCTCCTTATACATTATTGCAAAACCGACCCAATTGTTCCACATGTCACCAGGACAGCACTTTTGAACATTCTATAAAACGTTAACTTTCGCACTTTTTAGGCGACTGATTTTAATGGATTATCAACAAAAACATATCGACCAGCCGATGTCTTTATTGGATTTAAAATCAAGACAGGGAGGTCGATATGCACATTACTACTTCGGCTTGGACAGAGCTTCTTCAACAATTTTTCCCGATTTTTACAACGCCAGCAGCCGAGATTTTTGTCCGCCTGATAACCGGATGGGTTCTCTGCACCGCAAAACATACCATCACCGGCATTTTGCCGTTCGCAGACCCAACTGGACAAAAAGCTCACGATGCTTATCACCGGTTTCTCCCGGATGCTTCCTGGGCAATGAGCGAGTTGTGGAGACTTTTGACGATTCTGCTGGTCAGAATATTTTACCCAACCGGCGTGATACCTACCGATATGGACGATACTTTGTTTCACCGCAGTGGCAGAAAAATCAATGGTGCAGGCTGGTGGCGGGACGCGGTTCGTTCGACCGGTACAAATATAGTCCACGCCTGGGGCCTGAGCCTGGTAGTTCTTACACTGAGAATAAATCCTCCCTGGGGTGGAGAACCACTTGGCCTGCCAATCAATATGAGACTTCACCGAAAGAATGGGCCGACTTTTATAAAACTGGCCAGCCAGATGCTCACGGAAGTTACCCTCTGGCTGCCTCAAAGGCGTTTTCTGTGCAGTGCGGACGGTTTTTACGCCTCTCTGGCAGGAGAGGACATACCCAACACTCATATAATCTCGCGTATGCGTCGGGACGCAAATATTTACGATTTGCTCGGCAAGAAAAGAAAAAAGACAAGAGGCAGACCTCGCAAGAGAGGCAAAAAGCTGCCTGCCCCCGAAAAGATGGCCAAAAGAATTCACAACTTCAGGCTTGTCAAAACTTGCGAACGAGGCAAGAGCAGAAAACGCCTGGTATATACCAGAAAAGTTGTATGGTACAGGGTATCGCAGAAACCGGCGCTTCTGGTAATCAGTCGAGACCCTGCAGGCAAAGAAAAAGACGACTTTTTCCTTACCACGGATTTGAGTCTTACTGCTGCCGAGGTGATAAGCGGTTTTGCGGGCAGATGGAGCATCGAGGATACCTTCAAAAACACCAAACAGTTTATAGGCGGCCAGGAACCTCAGACTTGGAAACGCAAAGGCCCCGAGCGAGCGGCAGCGTTGAGTCTGTGGATTTATTCTGCAATCTGGCTGTGGTATCTTCAGCAAAAATCGAAGCGGAGATATTTTTTTGTTCAGCCGTGGTATCCGGGCAAGTCTGCTCCGAGCTTTGCAGATGCGTTGAGCTGCCTTCGCCGTGTGCTTTGGCGGGATAGAATTAAAATTATGTTCGGTAAAAGGTTCGTACATAACAAAAATTTCGAGTTTTTAATAGAAGCATTAGCCGCAGCAGCTTAAATGCCTACAAAAAGTGCGAAAGTTAACTGTAAGAAGATGTAAGATTTTATTGGCACTTTTGGCGTTGGAGAATGGTGAAGATGTTAGGAACATCAATTTTAACATTGTGAGAGATGATAGCCTGGAAGTCGATTGGAACGCACTCTTTCCAGAGGTTTTCAGCAACGGAGGATTTGATGTTGTTATAGGCAATCCACCGTACGTAAAGTTCCAAGATTTGCAAAATAGTTTAAGGAAAAAATTATATGACAACTGGCTCACATTAAAAAAGGGAAATTATAACCTATACTTTGCCTTTTTCGAGCTCGGCATTAAGATCCTCAGAGATGACGGGATTTTGGGATATATTACACCTAATAATTACTTCACATCTATATCCGGAGTTTATCTGAGAGAATTCCTATCTCAAAACAAGTACATTTATAAGATAGTAGATTTTAATCACTTAAAATTGTTTGAGGCGCAGACTTATACTTGTGTCTCTTTCTTGAATAAGCAAACCAAGGAAACATTTTTGTATGAAAAAATACAAAAGGAGCAACTACTAAAGAATTTATTCCACATAGAATATTCGAAAATACACTTCAATAGCTTAAATAACAGGAAATGGCGACTTCTGAGAAGTAAGGATCAGGGAAATATAAGGAAAATTGAGAATGCAGCAATAAGGCTATGTGACTTGGTTGATATTAGAGTTGGCATAGCTACTTGTAAGGACGCCATTTATTTTATAGACGGCAATACTCTTAAGGATGGCTATTGTCAGAAGCGCTATAACAACAGAAATTACTTTATTGAAAAAGACGTTACCAGACCCATAGTGAAAATTTCTGATTTTAAGGACCA
>Ga0307436_1001015_pt1 | contig 12823 bp, 15 predicted proteins | sample SalMarWE160440MG_FD_202513 | JGI IMG/M metagenome (GOLD analysis project Ga0307436, IMG submission 202513) | Salt marsh sediment microbial communities from the Plum Island Ecosystem LTER, Massachusetts, United States - WE1604-40 | ecosystem: Environmental > Aquatic > Marine > Intertidal zone >...
TTCTTGCTGATATGCGTCTGCGCTGGATCGATGACGGCGCGTTCCTCCGGGCACCACCACTTCATCGACCCGATGTGACAGACAGGGAAGAACCCACGCGCGTAATTGGCGACAAGCGCGGGAACGGAAAGATCGTCGCTGATGCCGATGAGCCCGCGCTTTGAGTAGAAGCGCGGCAATTCGGGCAACTTGTCGCGCTCGGACTTCGGCTTGAACAGGTGCTCCAGGCTGAGCAGCCAAATGCGGGGCAGAAGAGCTATCCGGTTCGGCCTGAGCGCGTACGCCGCACCCAGCACCCAGCGCCTTAGGCGCTGCATCAGCGTCTCGTAGAAGGTCGGCGTCTTATCGAGGTCGTCCATCGCGCCCACGCAGGTCCGTCAGGCCACACTCTTAAGCCCGCACTCCTTAACAAGAGGGATAGGGGGCGCCGGGGTCCGCCCCGCCGTTTACCTTGCCGCCTGGTTAACGGCCAAAAGCCAAGGCGGAGGAAGGCCCTCGGGCGACCTTCAGCGACGAAGTCTCCCGCACCGGCGCCTTTGCCGACCATGTGTCGAAATCGAGCGCTTGGTCGAGCGTCCAATGGCCAACACGCCCTGGCTTGTCGATGTAGGTTTGCAGGAGCGCCAAAAACCTATCCCGCGTCATCGGCGCGAACCCGAAGCTGGCGAGATGCGGCGTTTCCCACTTGGCATCGCACAAGCGATATCCCCACGCCACGAGCTGCCGGTGATGCACGGCGGTGGCGACTTTCGACGCATTCGGCACGGTGGAGAACTGCGACTCGCCAAAATACACCTTGCCGATCGCGAGCCCGTAGAGCCCGCCGACCAAACGGCCGGCCTCGTCCCACACCTCAACGGAGTGGGCATGGCCGGCCTTATACAGATCCCAGAACGCTTGCATGATGCGCGGCGTGATCCAGGTGAGCGGCACCTTGCCGGGCCGCGGGCGGGCGCACCCTTCCATCACCCCGGCAAAGTCCTTGTCCATGGTGACAGTGAAACTGTGGTGGCGGAGGAGGCGCCGCGTATTCTTGCTGATATGCGTCTTCCCCGGATCGAGGACGGCGCGCTTTTCGGGGCACCACCACTTCATCGACCCGATGTGACAGACAGGAAAGAAGCCGCGCGAATAATTGGCGACGAGCGCGGGAACGGAAAGATCGTCGCTGATGCCGATGAGCCCGCGCTTTGAGTAGAAGCGCGGCAATTCGGGCAACTTGTCGCGCTCGGACTTCGGCTTGAACAGGTGCTCCAGGCTGAGCAGCCAAATGCGGGGCAGAAGAGCTATCCGGTTCGGCTTGAGCGCGTACGCCGCACCCAGCACCCAGCGCCTGAGGCGCTGCATCAACGTCTCGCGGAAGTGCGGCGCTGTCTCAGTCGGGTTCGAAGCGGCCTCGGCCGCACTATCCCATGGATTGGTCATCGAGCCCATCCAATCTGCACCCCATCCCAGTCCTCACCCTGGCGCTTCGCGTTTGCCACGCGACGCTTGGCCGGGTTGCGTCTTCTCTCTTACGCCTCCACTCCTTAACAACGGATAGGCGTGAGGCCGGCAGCGATCTGTTAACCTTGCTTGAGCGTTTAGGACGGGAGGACCGATGGAGTACCGTGAGCTTGGCCGCACGGGTGTCAAGGTGAGTGCGCTCACACTCGGCACCATGACCTTCGGCGAGCAGAACACCGAGGCCGAAGGTCACGCCCAGATGGATTACGCGCTCGATCGCGGCATCGACATCTTCGACGCCGCCGAGATCTATCCGATCCCGCCCAAGCCCGAGACGCAAGGGCGTACCGAGGCCATCATCGGCACCTGGCTTGAAGCCCGCAAAAATCGGGACAAGGTCATGATCGCCACCAAGGTCGCCGGCCGCAGCTCGACGATCAATTGGCTGCGCGACGACGGCGCCCTGTCGCGCCAAAGCAAGGGCCAGATTCTGGAAGCGGTCGACAAGAGCCTGGCGCGGCTCAAGACCGACTATATCGACCTCTATCAGCTCCATTGGCCGGACCGGCCCATGCGCGTCTTCGAGGGGCTCGAATATATGCGCCAGCCCGGCGACGGCCATCCGATCCACGACATCCTCGCAACGCTCGGCACGCTCGTGCGCGATGGCAAGGTGCGTTTCATCGGCCTGTCAAACGAGACGCCCTGGGGCGCGATGACGTTCCTGAAGCTCGCCGAGCAGCACGGTCTGCCCCGGCCTGTCTCGATCCAGAACGCCTTCAACTTGGTGAACCGCACCTACCAGGTCGGGCTGTCGGAGATCACCTACGAGGAGGGGGTGAGCTTGCTCGCCTACTCGCCGCTCGGCCAAGGCTACCTCACCGGGAAATATGAGAACGGCGCGCTCCCGCCCCACTCCCGCAAGACCTTGTTCGACCGTCTCGGCCGCTATGAGAAGGGGAACGGCCCGCGCGCCATCTCGGCTTACGTAGCGCTCGCCAAGAAGCACGGCCTCGATCCGGCGCAGATGGCGATTCGCTACGCCGTGTCGCGGCCCTTCGTCACCTCCGTCATCATCGGCGCCACCACCATGGATCAGCTCAAGACGGACATCAACGCCGCCGATCTCGCGCTGTCCGACGCGGTTCTTGAGGACATCGACCAGATCCACCTTGACTATCCCAACCCGTGCCCTTGAGACTCTGATTTGCACAAACCAAGTAACTGGCCATGCCCCGTCTCTTTTCTGCGATCGAGATCCCCAGGAGCATCGCCGAGCGTCTCACCATGCTGCGCTCCGGTTTGAGCGGCGCGCGCTGGATCGATCCCGAGAACTATCACCTGACCTTGCGCTTCATCGGCGACGTTGATGGCGCCACCGCGCGCGACTTCACCAATGCCCTCGGCGCGATCGACGTATCGCCCTTCGAGCTGAGGCTCCGCGGCCTTGGCAGCTTCGGCGGCAACAAGCCGCGCGCGATCTTCGCCGACCTCGCGCCGTCCGAGGCCCTGGAGACCTTGCAGCGCGCTCATGAGCGCGCCGCCCGCGAAGCGGGCCTGCCGCCGGAAAGCCGGAACTTCAAGCCGCATGTCACCCTGGCGCGCTTGCGCGGTGCCCGCGCCGATGCCGTCGCCACCTATTTGGAGCGCCAAGGCGGCGTCGCGGCGGAGCCCTTCACCGTGAATCGTTTCGTGGTCTATTCGTCGCGGAATTCCGTGGGCGGCGGCCCATATGTGATCGAGGCAGCTTACGACCTCGATCGCGCGCACGACGCCGAAGACGAAGACCTCTCCGACTACGACTTTGAGGAAGCCTTCGGCGCCAGGGATTAGGCCCCCTTCTTGGCGGGCGCTTTCTCTTCCGTGAGATCGGCGAGCAGCGCCCGCGACGCCGCCTCGATCAGATCGAGCGCGTGATCGAAGCCTGCCGCGCCGCCATAATAAGGATCGGGCACATCCATCGTATCCACATGTGGTGCGTATTCGAGGAAGCGGCGGATCTTGTGCCGCGCGTCATGCGGGGCGATGTCGTAGAGGTCGGCGACGTTCGATGCGTCCATGGCGAGCAAGAGATCGAAGTCCTCGAAATCCTCAAGCTCCACCTTCCGCGCCGACTGACCGGAGATGTCGATGCCGCGCCCCCGCGCTGCCTTCTGCGCGCGGGCGTCGGGCGCCTCGCCCTTGTGCCAATCGCCCATGCCGGCGGAGTCGATCTCGAACAGATCGGCCACGCCCGCCTCCTCGGCGACCTGCCGAAACACGCCCTCGGCCATGGGCGAGCGGCAGATATTCCCCAGACATACAAACAGCAAACGGTGCTTAGCCATGGCGGCTCCTTCGCATAAGCGCACGTGGCTCTGCAAGCCGAACCGCCTTCTTGCACCGGCCGGGGCCGCTCCCTATGTTTATCAAGGGCTTGGGGTTCTTCAGACAGTCCGCGAGGTGGTAGACGATGGTCGCCTTTGGTGATGCGAGCAAATTGCGGGAGGCAGCGTTGGGACGGCAGGTCTCATTGCGCGCGTTCGCTGAGCGTGAGCGCAAGGTGCGCCTGGAGTTCTGGGCCAAGCTGAAGCGCTTCGCCGGACAGATTCCCTTCGTCGACGATCTCGTCGCCGCCTATTTCTGCGCCATGGACCCGGCGACGCCGATCCGCGTGCGCGGCATGCTGCTCGCGGCGCTCGCCTATTTCATCCTGCCGACCGATCTCATTCCCGACATGATCGGCGGCCTTGGCTTCGCCGACGACATGGCCTTGCTTACCGCGGTGATCGGCATGGTCTCGTCGCATATCACGCCGACCCATCGGGCCGCGGCGGCACGCGCGCTCGACAAGGAGCTTCCCAAGTCGGCTTAAGAGGCTCTGGGGTCGTTGCGCTACCCCCAAAGATTAAGCGCTACGAGGGCGTTTCCTCCTTCGATGGAGGCGTTGCGCGCGTCATATCGGCGCCCGCCAAGTCATATGCCTTGGCCGTTGTCTCGTTCAACGCGGCCTCGACGCGCTGTCGATAGACTTCCAGCTCCCGTATGTTCGCCTCGCGCGGCACCTCGATCGGGTCGCCCATGACAATGGCGAGCTTGGAAAACGGGAGATTGATAGTCATGCGGTCCCAGGAATTGACTGCGCGATACCGGGAAGTGGCCACTGCGAATGGAACGATCGGACGGCCAGAACGGCTTCCGATCATGACGATACCAAGCCCGCATTTGCGTGCCGGTCCTGGAGGGATGTCGGCGGTCATGGCGATGCTGAAATTCTCCCTGAGCGAGGCGACCGCTCCGTGCGCGGCCTCGGCGCCCCCTCGGTCGCGCCGCCGATTGCCGGCGCCCGCTCCCCGAATGAGATCGAGGCCGAAGCGTCGCAACACACGCGCAAGTCCCTCGGCATCGTCATGCCGCGCGATCATAGCGCGGCCAGGGATCACCGGCGGGTAGATGCCAGGGAGCAACAGGAATTGACCGTGCCAGAGCGCGACGATGGATGGATGAAGTGCTTGCACGCGCGCCAGCCAGTCCTCAGGGTCGGAGATGACAGTCGAAGTGTTGATGGCGAGCTTGATGTAGTTAGCAAGAACAGGCGCTGCAGCAATCTGCAAAGGGCGCCGCACACGCAGTTTCAGTTTCCGCACCCATGGATTTTTCCATATCGACGTCACTGGCTTGGCTGGCTCCGCGAAGTCTAAAGAATTTCTCTGCCGACCCTTATAGCTTTGGCGGTCGCTCCCGTCATGTCCGGTACGGGTTGGGAGGGGGCGGCGCCGCCAGCCAACCACGCGTCCGTTCTTGACCGGGGCGGACTACGCTTGCGGGTTGACGATCACCTTGCCGGTGACCTTGCGGCCTTCGATCAGCGACAACGCCATCGCCGTCTGCGCCAGCGGGAAGACCTCATGAATATGCGGGTCGATCTTCCCGTCCTTGCACCATTGGAGCAACTGCGCCGTGTTGGCGCGGTGCTGCTCGGGCTCACGGTCCACGAACGACGTCCAGAACACGCCGACGATCGAGCAGCCCTTGAGCAGGACGAGATTGAGCGGGATGCGCGGGATGTCGCCTGAGGCGAAGCCGAGCACGAGATAGCGGCCCTCCCAAGCCATGGCCCGCAAACTCGGCTCGGCCGCGTCGCCGCCGACACAGTCATAGAGGACATCGACACCTTTCGGCAGCGTCAGCTCCTTCAGCTTCTTCTTGAGATCGACTTCCGAATAATTCACGCCTTCGTCGGCGCCATGGGCCTTGGCGAAGGCAAGCTTTTCCTCCGAGGAAGCGACGGCGATAACCCGCGCACCCATCAGCTTGGCGATCTCGACCGCGGCGACCCCGGCACCGCCCGCAGCTCCAAGCACCGCCACGCTCTCCTCGGGCTGTAGGTTCGCCCGGTCTTTGAGCGCGTGCAGCGCCGTGCCGTAGGTGATGACGATTCCGGCCGCCACCTCGTCGCTGACCCCGTCGGGAATGGGGATCGCGTTCTTCGCCTTGGTGACGGTCCTCTCGCGGCAGCCATTGCCGCCGATGAACGCCACCACGCGCTGCCCGACCTTTAAGTCGGTGACGCCCTCGCCAAGCGCCGCGATGGGCCCGGCGATCTCCGCACCGGGCGAAAACGGCAGCGGCGGCGACACCTGATATTTGTCCCGCAGCACGAGCGTGTCGAAGAAATTGAGGCCGACGGCGGTGACCTTGATCAGGATCTCGCCCGGTCCCGGGCTGGGCTCGGCCACCTCCTCCAGACGCAAGGCCTGGGGTCCGCCAAATTCGTTGAACTGGGCAACACGCATAAAGCGGCTCCATGGAGCTGCTTGGGGCGACCGGCGCCGCAGCTCTTTCTCGGTTCAGGACTGGTTGGGGTTCAGTTTTTGACGCCGTCTTTTGGTTAGCGCAACCTTTCCAACCGTCAGGAGAAATGGGCTGGCGGGCGCGGCACTGCTTTTGCTCGCAAGCCCCTTATGGCAGATAAAGGTTGTGAAACCGCTACCTCCAAACATCCGCGGGTATTTCGGCATCGGCGCCGAAAGCATCTCCAAGTCTGTCAATCTCGGTAATCTGCTGCGCTCGGCCCACGCCTTCGGCGCAAGCTTCGTCTTCACCATCGGCGCCGACGAACGCGCCTTGGAGATGCGCTCCGATACCTCGCGCGCCGAGAGCCACTTGCCCCTCTATCATTGGCCGAGCCTTGAGGCGATGCGTCTGCCTAAAGGATGCAGCCTGGTGGGCGTCGAGATCCTCGACGAGGCGATTGACCTGCCGAGCTTTCCGCATCCTTTGCGCGCGGCCTATGTGCTCGGGCCTGAGCGCGGCGCGCTGACGCCGGCGCTCGTCGCCCGCTGCCAGCATCTCGTCCGCATCCCAACCGCCTTCTCCCTCAACGTGGCCACGGCGGGCGCTATAATCATGTATGATCGCCTCCGGACACTCGGCCGTTTCGCGCCGCGCCCGGTCGCCGAAGGTGCCGAGGCCGGCGAGCTGGCCCCCCACATACAGGGTCCCCCCAAGCGCCGGAGGCCGCAGGGTTGACCTATGGGCCTGAACTAGTGAAGACTGGGGCCATTCATGCTTAACGCTTGCTCACGACACGGGGACGGGGAGATGCGCCGAGCCGTTGGAGCTGCTTGTGTGATCTTGGCGTTATGCACGGCGCCAGCGGTCGCAGAGGAGCAGAAAGTCAACCTCCTGCAGAAGTACAACGACTGGTCCGCCTACACCGCGAGCGGCAGTCCCAAGGTCTGCTTTGTCGTGTCTCAGCCCACGGCTTCGAGTCCGAAGAACGTGCGGCGCGGCCCGATTTACTTTTACGTCTCCGACTATCCCGCCGACAAAGTCACCGGCGAGATCAGCGTGAAGATGGGCTATCCCTTCCCGCCCGGCGGCAAGGCCACGGTGACCGTCGATGGCAAGAAATTTGAGCTCTTCACCAAGGACGAAGGCGCTTTCGTTGAGAAGACCGCCGACGAGGCCAAGCTCGTGGATGCCATGAAGGCTGGCAGTTCCATGAAGGTCCAAGGACGCTCGGCCCGCGGCACCAATACCAGCGACACCTACTCTTTGAGCGGCATCTCCGACGCGCTGGCCCGCATCGACAAGGAGTGCAGCGGCTAACCGCCGTTTTGCCCTAAGCCTCCCCAGACCTTGGCATCCTCGGCCCGCCCCATGATATGAGGGGGGCATGACCGCGACCACGCTCATAGACCCCGCACCTTCCGAGGCCTCGGCCCGGAAAGAGTCTCTCGTCGGGCTCAGCCGACAGGCGCTGGCCGAGCGGCTGGCTGTGCTCGGCGTGCCCGAGCGCCAGCGCCGTATGCGCGTGAGCCAGCTCTGGAGCTGGATGTATGTGCGCGGGGTGACCGACTTCGCACGGATGACCGACATCGCCGCAGGCCTGCGCGCCGAACTCGCCGCCCACTACACCTTGGCGCGGCCCGCGATCGTCACCGAGCAGGTTTCCGTCGACGGCACGCGCAAATGGTTGCTCCGTCTCGACGACGGCAAAGAGATCGAGACAGTCTACATCCCGGAAGAAGATCGCGGCACGCTCTGTATCTCGAGCCAGGTCGGCTGCACCCTCACCTGCTCGTTCTGCCATACCGGCACCCAGCGCCTCGTACGCAATCTTACCCCAGGCGAGATCGTCGGTCAGATCATGCTCGCGCGCGACCGTATCGGCGATTGGCCCGGCGCCGTCCCGCCCGATCCGCGCGGCCTTCCCGATACGGAGCGCAAGATCACCAACGTGGTGCTCATGGGCATGGGTGAGCCGCTCTACAATTTCGACAATGTACGCGACGCCTGCGCCATCGCTTCAGATGGGGAAGGTCTGTCCATCTCCAAGCGCCGCATCACGCTCTCCACTTCCGGCGTCGTGCCGGAGATTCCGCGCTGGGGCGAAGAGGCCGGCACCATGCTCGCCATCTCGCTGCATGCCGTGCGCGATGAGCTGCGTAACGAGCTGGTGCCTATCAACAAGAAATGGCCACTCGCGGAGTTGCTCAAGGCCTGCCGCGCCTATCCCGGCCTCTCCAACGCCAAGCGCATCACCTTCGAGTATGTGATGCTGAAAGGCGTGAACGACTCCGTCGAGGACGCCAAGGCGCTGGTGCGGCTGCTTGCCAAGATCCCGGCGAAGATCAATCTGATCCCGTTCAATCCCTGGCCGGGCGCGCCATACGAATGTTCCGACTGGGAGCAGATCGAGAAATTCGCCGAGGTCGTGAACCGCGCGGGGTACGCAAGCCCCGTGCGCAGCCCCCGCGGCCGGGACATCATGGCGGCTTGCGGCCAACTCAAGAGCGCCAGCATCAAGCAGCGCGCCAGCGAACACCTCGCAGCTCCTGCCTAGCCCCGCTTTGCCCAGGCGAGTGCCGTCTCCAGCCGATCGTTCCCCCAGAACAGCTCATCGCCCACGGTGAAGGACGGAGCGCCGAACAGCCCGCGCGCTTTCGCCTCCTCGGTTTGTACACGCAAAGCTTCCTTGGTCTCAGGCGCGTTGGCGGCGGCAAGGGCCGTGTCCGCATCGACGCCGAGGCCGTCGAGAATGGCGTGCAGCGTCGTCTCGTCTGAGATGTCTTTCTGCTCGGCATAGTTCGCGGTGAACACCGCGCGGGTGAAGGCCGGCGTCCAGCCCTCTTTCTCGCCGGCGACCGCGAGCCGTGCCGCTTTCAGCCCGTTCTGGGGAAAGCGCACCGGCGGCAGCTTGAGCGGCAGCCCTTCCGCCTCACACACCCGCGCGAGATCGCGCCACATATAACGCCCTTTGGCCGCGTAGATATTGAACGGTGAGTCGTTCCAGCCGAGCTCCTTGAAAAGCGGCCCGAGCAGGAACGGCCGCCAACGCACGGTGACGCCCGCATCCGCGGCTAGCCCCTCGATACGCATGGCGGAGGGATAGGAATAGGTGCTGGCGAACTCGTACCAGAAGTCGATGGCGGGCATGATGCGTGGTCCGATAGGCTTGGGCCTTTCTTATAGACCTACGCACGCTCCGCAGCAGTAGGAGAGAAGGACGTGATCTCACGGTACATTTGGCGCGCCTTGGTGGTCGTGGTGGCGTTCTTCGTCGCCGTTGCTGTCGCGCTTGCGGTTCTGTTCGCGCTGGGCTCGATGTGGGTCGGCGATGAGCTGCGCGCCGCGGCGCCTCACGACCCGCTCTTCCGTCATGGCGGCGCAGCGGCTTTCGGTGTGGTGTTGTTTACGGTGACCGTCACGCCGGCGCTGACCGCACTCCCCGCTTTGGCCGCGGTCGTGGTCGGCGAGGTGCTGCGCGTGCGGTCGTGGATCTACTACGTGGTTGCCGGCGGCGCCTCGCTCGCTGCCGTCCCGCTCCTTGCCGGCGTAGCGGAAAACGGCGCGCCCGCCATTCCGGCCGGCGAATACATGACCATCTTTGCGACGGCCGGCTTCGCCGGCGGCTTTATCTACTGGTTGCTGGCCGGCGCCCGGGCCTGACCGGCAGCCCCATGCGCTCGCGCGCCAACGCCACGAGCCACGGCTCCGGCCTGTATTTGGTCAGCATCTGCCGCCACGCCTGTTCGCCCCGGCGCTGCCAGCTCTTCCGCAAGGCAAACCCGCGGCCCTCGTCGGCCAGCACCTCCCGCGCCTTGGCGCCGAGCAGGAAGCTCAGTGTTTGCCCTAATCCTTCGCGTGCCATTGCCCGCTACCCTTCTCGCATTTCCTCAGCGTTCTCAACGCTGACCTTACCGCGCCAGTTCCTCAGTTTTGTAACAATCTCGGACCGAGGAACCGCGTGCTCAGGCTGGCATCTCCTCCGAGTCTCGCACTGATGCAGATCATATTTGTCATGCCAACTTCGCCATGCGATTCTTTGGGGGCCGTCATAAATCGGACGTAGTAACTTCTTACGAGCCATACAGAACCGCTTGAACGGCCGCGAGCGTCGGCCGAAAGCTTGAGTTTTCGGGGGTTGCCGTGGCACGCGGCTGGTTGCTTGCATCTCTTGCGTTAGGTCTTTTTGTAGGCGTCGTGTTCGCCGTCTATCCCGTCATCGACCTCAAAGTAGCGAGCCTGTTTTTCGATCCCGAAAAGGCGAAATTTCCCATCGCCTACGGCTATGCGTGGAACACCATGCGGGAGGTCGCCAACTGGATCCCCTTCCTGCTCCTTGCCCCGGCAGCTTTCGCGCTTTTGCGCAAGATTGTATTTCCCGACTCGAAGATGCTGATCTCCCCGTCGGTGGTGATCTTCCTGCTCGGCTCGTTCATCATCGGCCCCGGGCTCATCTCCAATTTTGCGCTCAAAGAGCATTGGGGGCGTCCGCGTCCCAATGCCGTGCATCAATTCGCCGGCACTGCCGACTTCCAGCCCTGGTGGCGCCCGAGCGGCGAGTGCAGCCGCAATTGCTCGTTCGTGTCGGGTGAGGCGAGCCAGGCCTTCTGGGTCGTGGCGCCGGCATCGCTGGCGCCGCCACAAGTCAGGCCCATCGCCATGGGCGCCGCGGTCGTATTCGGCGCCGCGGTCGGTGGTATGCGCATCATCTTCGGCCGCCATTTCATCAGCGACGTCATCTTTGCCGGCATCATCACCATCGCCATCGTCATGGGGCTTTACCGCCTCCTGCTCGATCCCATGAGGCGCAACGACGCGCGGCTCGAAAAGGCCGTCGAGCGCACCGCCGTGGCCTTGCACAGAGCAGGCGGCACGGTCCTGGCGGGGGCCGGCACAGCGCTCACATATGCCGGCAGCACCTTGCGCCGTACCGGGCAGAACCTGCACAAGCGCACCGCCTGACCTTGGGTGAAAAAAGAGCGCCCGGCTCCGATGAGAGCCGGGCGTCCTTTGCGAACTCAGCTCTATGTGTGCGGGCTAGTAGCAATAGTCCCAATAGCCGTAAATCCGCGCCGGGCTGGTCCAGTACCAGCACAGATTGTTCGCCGGCGGCCGCGGCGCGGCCGTGGCGGCGATGATGGTCCCGAGCGCGACGCCGGCGATAATCGTGCCGTAATAGGGCCGGCGGTTCCAGCCGCGGACGTAGACCCTGCCGCCCCGGGGGCCGACATAGATGCGTTTGTTGGGCTTCCAGTATCTGCCGTTCCAGTTCTTGTTCTTCCACTTCTTGACCTGGGTCACGAGCGGCGTAACGGCCTGGGAGCCGCTGGCTAGCCCGGCCGGCGATAGTCCTGCCCAGGCGAGCTGGGGCAGCGTCAGCCCAAGGCTGACGACGCCGGCCACGGCGAGCCGAGAAACTAGGTTCATTTTCATCGCGTCTCCTCCATTTGGTGCCACCGACATTCTATCATCGCAGCGGCGGATTTGAGGCGCGCCAGCGCCGCCCGAACTCCCACCCTTCGGCTTCGACAGTACTTGCACAAGCGCATCGCCTGCCTATAGTCGCGGCGGAATCTCAACCGTCTAGCTTCTGGCCCCCGCGAGGCCGCTTCCCATGACGACCGACATCAAGAAGGTGGTGCTTGCCTATTCCGGCGGGCTCGACACCTCGATCATCCTCAAATGGCTGCAAGAGACCTATGGCTGCGAGGTCGTGACCTTTACCGCCGATCTCGGCCAGGGCGAGGAGCTCGAGCCGGCGCGCAAGAAGGCCGAGATGATGGGGATCAAGGAGATCTTCGTCGAGGACCTGCGCGAGGAGTTCGTGCGCGATTACGTGTTCCCCATGTTCCGGGCGAACGCGCTCTATGAGGGCGTCTATTTGCTCGGCACGTCGATCGCCCGGCCGCTCATCGCCAAGCGTCAGATCGAGATCGCCAAAGAGACCGGCGCCGACGCCGTGGCGCACGGCGCCACCGGCAAGGGCAACGATCAGGTGCGCTTCGAACTCGCCTATTACGCGCTGAACCCGGACATCAAGGTTGTCGCGCCCTGGCGCGAATGGGATTTCGCCTCGCGCAGCGACCTCATCGAATTCGCCGAGAAGCATCAGATCCCCGTGGCCAAGGACAAGCGCGGCGAGGCGCCATTCTCGGTGGACGCGAACCTGCTGCACTCCTCATCCGAGGGAAAGGTGCTCGAGGATCCGAACGCCGAGCCGCCGCCTTACGTCTATCAGCGCACCATCGCGCCCGAGGACGCGCCCGATAAGCCGACCGTCGTCACCATCGGTTTCAAGAAGGGCGATCCCGTCTGCATCGACGGCAAGGCGCTGTCACCGGCAGCGCTGCTCACCAAGCTCAACGAGCTCGGTCGCGACAACGGCATCGGCCGCGTCGACCTCGTCGAGAACCGCTTTGTCGGCATGAAGTCGCGCGGCGTCTACGAGACCCCGGGCGGCACGATTCTCTATGCCGCCCACCGGGCAATTGAATCGCTAACCCTCGACCGCGAGGCGATGCACCTCAAAGATCAGCTCATGCCGCGCTATGCCGAACTCGTCTATTACGGCTTCTGGTTCTCGCCGGAGCGCGAGATGCTGCAA
>Ga0307436_1001016_pt1 | contig 12821 bp, 11 predicted proteins | sample SalMarWE160440MG_FD_202513 | JGI IMG/M metagenome (GOLD analysis project Ga0307436, IMG submission 202513) | Salt marsh sediment microbial communities from the Plum Island Ecosystem LTER, Massachusetts, United States - WE1604-40 | ecosystem: Environmental > Aquatic > Marine > Intertidal zone >...
GGCCGCATCCCCCTTGATATGACGGCGCTCGGTGCCGACATGGTGACCTTGTCGGCCCATAAGATCGGCGGACCGAAAGGCGTGGGGGCGCTCGTTCTCGCTGACGGCGTGAGCGTCGAGCCCCTCATCAAAGGTGGCGGCCAGGAAGGCCGCCGCCGCGCCGGCACCGAGAACGTCGCCGGCATTGTCGGCTTCGGCGTTGCCGCGGACCTTGCCGCTGTCGACCTCGCTAACAGGGATGCGATTGCGAAGCTTCGGGATGCCCTGGAGGAGGGCGTGCGTGCGCTTTGCGCCGACGCCGTAGTGCTGTCGGTCGGCGTGCCGCGCCTCCCCAACACCTCATGCATCACCGTGCCTGGCGTGAAGGCCGAGACGCTGGTAATCGGGCTCGATCTCTCCGGCATTGCGGTCAGCGCCGGCTCGGCCTGCTCGTCCGGAAAGGTGGAGCCCTCTCACGTACTCGCCGCCATGGGCGTAAGCCCTGAGGTCGCCAACGGCGCGATCCGCGTTAGCCTTGGATTTGGCAGCAAGAATACCGATATCCAAGGGTATCTGAGCGCCTTTGGCGAGCTAGTTAAGCGGCTCAAGCAGAACTCGAAAGAAGTGGCCTAAGGACTTAGCTGAACACAGAATTTTAAAGAGTAGTCATGCCCGCAGTCCAAGAGACCGTCGAACGCGTCAAGCAGATCGACGTCGACAAGTACAAATACGGCTTCTTCACCGACATTGAATCGGTCATGGCCCCGAAGGGCCTGAATGAGGAGGTGGTCCGCTTCATTTCGGCGAAGAAGGGCGAGCCGGACTGGCTGCGCGACTGGCGGCTCGAGGCCTTCCGCCGCTGGCAGACCATGCAGGAGCCCAAGTGGGCCAACGTTCAGTACCCGAAGATCGACTTCCAGGAGCTCTATTACTATTCGGCGCCGAAGAGCACCGAGGGGCCGAAGAGCCTCGCCGATGTCGACCCTGAGCTGCTCAAGACCTACGAGAAGCTAGGCATCCCGCTGAAAGAGCAGGAGGTACTGGCCGGCGTGCAAGGCGCGCCTAAGGTCGCCGTCGACGCGGTGTTCGATAGCGTCTCCGTGGTCACCACCTTCAAGGAGGAGCTGGCCAAGGCAGGCGTGATCTTCTGCTCGATCTCCGAAGCGGTGAAAAACCATCCCGAGCTGGTGAAGAAGTATTTGGGCTCGGTGGTGCCGATCACTGATAATTTCTACGCCACGTTGAACTCGGCGGTGTTCTCCGACGGCTCGTTCGTCTACGTGCCGGAAGGCGTGCGCTGCCCGATGGAGCTCTCCACCTATTTCCGCATCAATGCCGAGAAGACCGGACAGTTTGAGCGCACGCTGATCATCGCCGACAAAGGCGCCTATGTGAGCTATCTTGAGGGCTGCACTGCGCCCATGCGCGACGAGAACCAGCTCCATGCCGCCGTGGTCGAGCTGGTGGCGCTCGAAGACGCCGAGATCAAGTATTCCACGGTGCAGAACTGGTATCCCGGCGACGCCGAAGGGAAGGGCGGCGTCTACAACTTCGTCACCAAGCGTGGCGATTGCCGAGGCCACCGCTCCAAGATCTCCTGGACGCAAGTGGAGACGGGCTCTGCTATCACCTGGAAATACCCGAGCTGTATCTTGCGCGGTGATGGGAGCCGCGGCGAATTCTACTCGATCGCCATCTCCAACGGCTATCAGCAGGTCGATAGCGGCACCAAGATGATCCACCTCGGCAAGGATACGTCGAGCCGCATCATCTCCAAGGGCATCGCCGCCGGCTACTCCAACAACACCTATCGCGGGCTCGTGTCGGCACACCGCCGAGCGACCAATGCGCGGAATTTCACTTGCTGCGACTCGCTCCTCATCGGCGACAAATGCGGCGCGCATACCGTGCCGTACATCGAGGCCAAGAACGCGAGCGCCACCTTCGAGCACGAGGCGACCACCTCGAAGATCTCCGACGACCAGCTGTTCTATTGTCTGAGCCGCGGGCTGTCGGAGGAGGAGGCGGTGGCGCTCATTGTCAACGGCTTCGTCCGCGACGTGCTTCAGCAACTGCCGATGGAGTTTATGGCCGAGACCCAGAAGCTCATCGGCATCAGCCTCGAAGGCTCGGTGGGCTGACGGCGCAATCAGATTCAAGACCAAAGGGTTGGAAAGACGGATTCATGCTTGAGATCAAGAATCTCCACGCGAATGTCGATGAGCGCGAGATCCTGAAAGGCCTCGACCTCACCGTGCCCACCGGCGAAGTGCACGCCATCATGGGCCCGAACGGCTCCGGCAAATCGACCCTCGCCAACGTGCTCGCCGGCAAGGAGGACTACGAGGTCACCGGAGGCTCCGTCACCTTCAAGGGTGAGGACTTGCTCGCCATGGACCCGACAGAGCGCGCCGTCGCCGGCGTGTTCCTTGCTTTTCAGTACCCCATGGAGATTCCCGGCGTCGCCACCATGACCTTCCTGCGCAGCGTCGTGAATGCGGTGCGCAAAGCCCGCGGCGAGGAGGAGCTGTCCACGCCGGACTTCCTGCGCGTGGTGAAGGAGAAGGCCAAGGGCCTCAAGATCGACGTCGAGATGCTGCGCCGTCCGCTCAATGTCGGCTTCTCCGGCGGCGAGAAGAAGCGCAACGAGATCCTGCAAATGGCGCTTCTGGAGCCTGCCCTGTGCGTGCTCGACGAGACCGATTCCGGCCTCGACATCGATGCCGTGCGGATCGTCGCCGATGGCGTCAACGCGCTGCGCTCACCCGAGCGCTCCATGCTTGTCATCACCCACTATCAGCGGCTCCTTAACTACATCGTGCCGGACCGGGTGCATGTGCTCTCCGCCGGCCGGGTGGCGCGCTCCGGCGGGCCTGAGCTTGCCCTCGAGCTTGAGAAGTCTGGCTACGCCGAGTATGGCGAAGCCTCGGCCGCGTAGGGGAACAGCTTATGGATCTGCCCGTCCAGCAATTCAGGACTAAGGCCGAGCAGGAGCTTCTCGACCTCTACACCAAGGCGGCTAATGCGCTCCCTGGGGCCAACAACCCCTTCGTCGCCGCGCTCCGTGACAAGGCCATCAAGACCTATGGCAGCCTTGGGCTTCCCCATCGCCGCATCGAGGCGTGGAAATACACGGACCTGCGCGCGCGGCTCGATGAGGCCCACCCGCTGATCGCGAGCCTCGGCGCCGCTGTTGGCGATGCCGAGCTTGAGACGGCGCTCGGTAAATCGATCGCCGGATTCCGGGCCTATCGCCTCGTGCTCGTCGAGGGCGAGCTGCGCGTCGATCTGTCGGACATGGCGGGCTTGCGGGAGGCCGGCGCCGAGGTGACAGCGCTCGCCCATGTGCTGGAGATGCCGCCGGAATGGCTCAAGGCAACCTTGGGTCAGGTTAACCCGCGTGAGGACGACGCCGTCCTGGCGCTGAACACCGCGCTGATGACGGGTGGCGTTGCCTTGCGCTTGCCTGAGGGCGTGACGCTCGAGAAGCCAGTCCACCTCATCCATCTCGACGGCACCGGCGCGCCGGCCACCATGGTCACCCGCAACGTCGTCGTGGCCGAGGAGGGCGCCTCCGCCACCGTGCTGGAGAGCTATGGCAGCCTTGGCTTGAGCGGGCTTCAACGCAACGCCGTCACCGAGATCAATGTCGGCGACAAGGCCGCCATCCATCACATCAAGTTCCAGAAGGAAGCGGCCGACGCCATCCACCTTGGCGTATGGCTCGCCAATCTCGGCGCCGATGCGCGCTACAACGCCTTCCAGCTTTCGACCGGCGCCAGCCTCGCCCGCAATCAGCTCTATGTGCGCTTCGACGCCGAGGGCTCTGCCACGGACGTCTCCGGCGCGTTCCTCCTGCGCGACAAGCAGCATTGCGACACGACTCTGTTGGTCGAGCATCGCGTGCCGTCTTGCGAGAGCCGCGAACTGTTCAAGGCGGTGCTCGACAACGAAGCCCGCGGCATCTTCCAAGGCAAGATCATTGTCTCGCCCGGCGCGCAGAAGACCGATGGCAAGCAGATGGCGCAAGCGCTGCTATTGTCGGAGACGGCTGAGTTCGACTCGAAGCCCGAGCTCGAGATCTTCGCCGACGACGTTGTCTGCGGCCACGGCGCCACCTCCGGCCAGATCGACGAGGACCTGTTGTTCTATCTGGAGTCCCGGGGCCTGCCGGAGGAGCAGGCACGCGCGCTCCTGATCCAGGCCTTTGTCGGAGAAGCCTTCGATCAGGTCGAGGACGAGGCGTTGCGCGAGGCATTCTCCGCTGCAGCCGCCGAGTGGCTCGGCGTGCCGGCAGAGTGAGGGCAGGGCCGATGACCGTCATTACACCATCGGCCAGGGATCTCCGCGCTATGGATGCGCCTTTCGACGTGGAAGCGATCCGCGCTGATTTTCCCATTCTGTCGGAGACGGTCCACGGCAAGCCGCTCACTTATCTGGACAACGGCGCTTCGGCGCAGAAGCCGAGACAGGTGATCGATGCCATAACCCGCGCCTACGAACACGAATACGCCAACGTCCATCGCGGCCTGCATCACTTGAGCAATATCGCCACCGCCAATTTCGAGGAGGCCCGCAAGAAAGTGCAGCGCTTTCTCAACGCGCGCTCTGACGAGGAGATCATCTTTACCCGCAACGCCACAGAAGCGATCAATTTGGTGGCGTCGTCTTTCGGGCGGCCGCGGATCGGCGCCGATGACGAGATCCTGCTCACCATCATGGAGCATCACTCCAATATCGTGCCGTGGCATTTCATCCGCGAGCGCCAAGGCGCGGTCTTGAAATGGGCGCCGGTGTCCGACGAGGGCGAGTTCCTGCTCGACGAGTTCGAGAATCTCATCAGCCCACGCACCAAGATGATCGCCGTCACCCAGATGTCGAACGTGCTGGGCACCATCGTGCCAGTCAAGGAGGTCGTGAGGATCGCCCACGCGCACGGGGTCCCGGTGCTGGTGGATGGGGCGCAAGGCGCTGTGCATCTCCCCGTCGACGTGCAGGACATCGATTGCGACTTCTATGCCTTCACCGGGCACAAGCTCTATGGCCCGACGGGCATTGGCGTGCTCTACGGCAAGAAGGAGCAGCTCGAAGAGATGCCGCCCTATCAGGGCGGCGGCGAGATGATCGGCTACGTCACCACCGACGAGATGACCTACGGCAAACCGCCGCATCGCTTCGAGGCGGGCACGCCTGCCATCGTCCAGGCCATCGGGCTCGGCACCGCGATTGACTACGTCGAAGGCATCGGCCGCGCCGCCATCAAGACGCACGAGGATGCGCTGCTGGCCTACGCCATGGAGCGCCTCGGGGAGTTGAATTGGCTTAGGATATTCGGCCGGTCCAAGGAGAAGGGCAGCATCATCTCGTTTGCCGTCGAAGGCGCCCATGCCCACGATGTGAGCACAATACTCGACCGCTACGGCGTGGCCGTGCGCGCCGGAACCCATTGCTGCGAGCCGTTGCTCGCCCGCTTCGGAGTAACCTCCACGTGCCGTGCCTCATTTGCGATGTATAATACCTTCGAGGAGATCGACCGGCTGGTCGACGCGCTGCACAAGACCCGTGAGATGTTCGCTTAAGGTCGCATAGCTAGATGATTGAAAAGACTCAAAGCAACGACCCTGTAGACGCCCAGGATGACATGTCGCCCGGGATGTCGGCATCGGCAGTCGAGAAGGTGCACGCCCCTGGCAATGTTCCGGCGGAAGGCGAGCCGGGTGCCGCGCCCGAGCCAGCCGAGATCGAAGAGACCGCGCCGTCGTCCATTCCGCCGGATGAGCTCGAGCAACTCCGCTCCGATCTTGTGTCCGCGCTCAAGACCGTGTTCGATCCAGAGATTCCGGTCGACATCTACGAGCTTGGCCTCATCTACAAGATCGACGTCGATGATGACCGCAATGTCGAGGTGGACATGACGCTCACCGCGCCGGGCTGCCCGGTGGCGGGCGACATGCCAGGCTGGGTGGAGAACGCCGTCTCTTCCGTCCCCGGCGTGGGCCAAGTGAAGGTCAATCTGGTGTTCGATCCGCCCTGGGACATGTCGCGCATGTCAGACGAGGCGCGGCTCCAGCTCAATATGTTCTAGGGACAAGCTCTTGAACGGCCGCGCAAATCGCACCAATTTAAAGCCATGACCGAGCGTCCACGCCCTGAAGTCATGCGCCTCACCGAGGCCGCTGCCGATCGCATCCGTGCCCTTTCTGCCGCCAGCGGTAAGGAGATCGCGGGCGTGCGCATCGGCGTGAAGAACGGCGGCTGCGCCGGCATGGAATACACCATGGAATATGCCGAGGCGCGCGGACCCCATGACGAAGTGGTCGAGGACAAGGGCGTCAAGCTCCTGATCGACCCCACCGCCGTCATGTTCCTGCTCGGCACCGAGATGGATTATCAAGTGGATAAGATGCGTTCGGGCTTCGTGTTCAACAACCCGAACCAGACGAGCGCCTGCGGCTGCGGCGAGTCGGTGACGCTGAAGCCCGCCGGCGAGTCCGAGCCCGCCGAAGCCTCCGACTAAGACCCCTAAAATGCAGATGGCCGGGACAGGCCCGGCCATGACGAAGAACTATTTAGCGGAAGGGCCTACGGCACCCGCACCGGCCGCATCATGAAGGCGGGGACGTGATCCCCCATGCCTTGCGGCTTGGAACGCGGTGCCTCGGCGCGCTTGGGCTGATTTGAGGTCTGCGGAGCCTGGCCGCCTTGCGGCTTTGGCCTAGCCTCCTTGTGGCGCTCCTCCCGCGGCTTTGGCGGTTGGCTGTGCGCGCTTGCTTTATGCGGCTTGCCCATGTCGTGCCTGACGTGCTGTCCATTCTGACCGGAGGAGCGCTTGCCCCGCGAGCGCCCGCCGCGCCGGCGCCGGCCATTGCCGCGTTCGGCGGCTTCCGCTTGGGCCACCTCTTCGGGGGCAGGCGGCCCATCGACCCAAGGAATATCCTGGCGCAGCATCTTCTCGATGGCTTTGAGGGCCTTGTGGTCCTTCGGTGTCACCAGCATGGCGGCATAGCCTTCGCGGCCGGCGCGGCCCGTACGCCCGATACGGTGAACATAGTCCTCGGGATGGATGGGAACGTCGTAGTTGAAGATGTGGCTCACGGCGGGAATATCGAGGCCGCGTGCCGCTACGTCGCTCGCCACCAGAAAGGCGATGGTGCCGCTGCGGAAAGCGTCGAGCGTCGCCATGCGCTGCCGCTGATCCATGTCCCCGTGCAGCGCGCCGACGCTGAAGCCATGCCGCTGCAACGACCGGTAGACGATGCCCACATCCTTCTTGCGGTTGCAGAAGATGATGGCGTTCTTGACGTCGACCTCGCGCATCAGCTCGCGGAGCGCCTGGCGCTTTCCGGCCGCATCGTCGGGCGCCTTCTTCAGGCGCTGCACGATGGTCGCCGCGGCCGTGGCAGGGGGAGAGACCTCGATGCGTTCGGGGGCGTGAAGGAAATTGTCGGCGAGACGTTGGATCTCGGGCGGCATGGTCGCGGAGAAGAACAGCGTCTGCCGCGTGAAGGGAAGCATTTTGCAGATACGCTCGATATCGGGAATGAAGCCCATATCGAGCATCCGGTCGGCTTCGTCAACCACAAGAATCTCGATGCCGTTGAGAAGCAGCTTGCCGCGCTCGCGATGGTCGAGTAGGCGCCCCGGGGTGGCGATCACCACGTCAGCGCCGCGGTCCAGCTTCTTGTCCTGTTCGTCGTAGGACACGCCGCCGATCAGAAGCGCCACGGTCAGCTTGTGGCTCTTGCCGAGGATCTCGAAAGCTTCGGCGACCTGGGCGGCGAGCTCGCGGGTCGGCTCCAGGATCAGCGTCCGCGGCATGCGGGTCCTGGCGCGTCCCCGTTCGAGCCGCGTCAGCATCGGCAGTACGAAAGATGCCGTCTTGCCGGTGCCGGTCTGGGCGATGCCGAGCACGTCGCGGCCTGTAACCGCGATCGGGATTGCCTGGGCTTGAATTGGGGTGGGGGTCTCGAAGCCTGCCGCGGCGACGGCAGATTCAACTTTGGGGCTTAGGCCAAGATTAGAAAAGCTCATGCGTTAGCAAAATAGCGCGCGGCTTATCGCGGCGCGCATCTTCTTTCTATTAGCGCAAAGATTTGCTGCTACGATTCGTGGGCTTTGCGCAAGACACCACCGAAGCATTACGGCCTTATGACCGTGGATTACTTTCCCTTCAAATAAGGGGCCTAAGCGGGACACGCAAGGGGCAAAAGTACGCAGAAACAGGGTAAATAGGCGGCTAATCGCTCCCAAACCGCTTAGAAAGGCATCATGCGCATGACCGATTTTGCCGATGTGGCGGTCAAACCGCCGCTTCTGTTTGGCGGCGCGCTGGCGCTCGGCTACGTCTTGAGCCTCTACTTCCCACTCGGCCCGGGGCTCGCGCAAGCGAACGCATTTGCGCTCACCGTGGGCATTACCTTCATCGCGCTCGGCTTCGCGCTGGCCATCCGCTCTGTCCAAATGTTCCGCCGCGCCGGCACCAATGTGGTGCCGGGCGAGCCGGCCACCGCGCTCGTCACCGCTGGTCCCTACCGCTTTACGCGCAATCCCATCTATATCGGCTTCGTGCTCGTCTATTTCGGCCTTTCCATCGTGTTGACGAGCATGTGGGTGCTTCTGCTCCTTTTCCCCACGCTGGTGATCTTGCACCGGGGCGTGGTCAAGCGGGAAGAGGCGTATCTGGAGCGGAAATTCGGCGATGCCTACCGCGCCTACAAGGCGCGCGTGCCGCGCTGGCTCTAATCTAGATGTCCAGCGCTTCGGGCTCGGCGAATTCGGCGTGCTCCTGGATGAAGCGGAACCGCGCCTCGGGCTTGGTGCCCATGAGCTGATCCACGAGCTTGGTGGTGGCGCCGCGGTCCTCGGCGATCTCGACCCGCAGCAAGGTCCGCGTCGAGCGCTCCATGGTCGTCTCTTTGAGCTGTTTCGGCAACATCTCGCCCAAGCCCTTGAAACGACTCACATCGATTTTGCCGCGGCCGTTGAAGGCCATCTTCATCAACTCGTCTTTATGGGCGTCGTTACGGGCGTAGAGCGTCTTGGGGCCTTGGCTGATCCGGTAGAGGGGAGGGACCGCGAGATAGAGATGCCCGCCCTCGATGAGCCCGCGCATCTGTTGATAGAAAAAGGTGATGAGCAGCGAGGCGATATGCATGCCGTCCACGTCGGCGTCGGTCATGATCACCACCTTCTCGTAGCGCAGATCCTCCTCGCGATAGTGCGTGCCCGTGCCGCAGCCGAGTGCCTGGATGAGGTCGCTCAAGAGCTGATTGTCGGCGAGTTTGGATGAGCTTGCGCTCGCCACGTTGAGGATCTTGCCGCGCAAGGGCAGCACCGCTTGGGTCGCGCGGTCACGTGCCTGTTTGGCCGAGCCGCCGGCGGAGTCGCCCTCGACGATGAAGATCTCAGTGCCAGCTGCGCCACTCACCGAGCAGTCGGCAAGCTTGCCGGGCAAGCGCAAGCGCCGCGTCGCCGTCTGCCGGCCGATCTCCTTCTCCTTGCGGCGGCGTAGACGCTCCTCGGAGCGGTCGACCACCCAGCCGAGCAGGCGGTTGGCCTGGTTGGGATGGCCGGTCAGCCAATGATCGAAGGCGTCGCGGACCGCGTTCTCGACGATGCGCGCCGCTTCTTGTGTGGCGAGGCGATCCTTGGTCTGGCCTTGGAATTCCGGCTCGCGGATGAAGACCGAAAGCATGGCGGCCGCCGTGCCGAGCACGTCGTCGGCGGTGACTTGCGCCATGCGCTTGACGCCGGTGAGCTCGCCATAGGCGCGCAAGCCTTTGGTCAGCGCCGCGCGCAAGCCGGCCTCGTGAGTGCCGCCATCAGGCGTCGGCACCGTGTTGCAGTAGGAACTAAGGAAACCGTCGGCACTTGCCACCCAGGCGATCGCCCATTCCACCGAGCCGTGCCCTTCCGCCTTCTCGATGCGGCCGGCGAACATATCGTTGGTGACGGTGGTCTGCCCGGCGATGCTGTCGGCAAGAAAGTCCTTCAAGCCGCCGGGGAAGTGAAGCTCGGCCTTCTCCGGCGTCTCGGCATCGCCTTCGAGCAGCGCCTTGGCGCAAGACCAGCGGATCTCGACGCCGCGGAACAGATAGGCCTTGGAGCGCGCCATGCGGAACAGGCGTGATGGCCTGAACGCCGCACCCTTGCCGAAGATCTTGGGATCGGGCCTGAGGCGGACCTTGGTGCCGCGCCGGTTCTTGATCGCGCCGAGATTTTTTACCGGACCGTCCGGCTTGCCGCGCGTGTAGCTCTGGCGATAGAGCTTCTGGCCCCGCGCCACCTCGACTTCGAGATGCTCCGCAAGCGCATTGGCCACCGACACGCCGACGCCGTGCAAGCCGCCGCTCGTGGCATAGACCTTGGAGTCGAACTTCCCGCCAGCGTGCAACGTAGTCATGATGACTTCGAGCGCGGACTTTTTCTTGAACTTGGGATGCGGGTCGACGGGGATGCCGCGGCCGTTGTCGGTCACGGTGAGATAGCCGTCCTTGTCGAGGTCCACATCGATAAAGCTCGCATGTCCCGCCACCGCCTCGTCCATGGCGTTGTCGAGCACCTCGGCGAAGAGGTGATGCATCGCCTTCTCGTCGGTGCCACCGATATACATGCCGGGGCGCCGGCGCACCGGCTCCAAGCCCTCCAGCACCTCGATGTCGGCCGCGGTGTAAGCGCCTTCAGCCCCGCCGTTGGTGCGGCCCTTGGCGGCCTTCCGCGCGGGCGCTTTCGTGGCCGGCCGTTTGCGTGGCGCCGCGTCGAACAGGTCGCGCGATGAAGCGGATTTGCGCTTGGTGGCTATGGGCGGACTCCTTGAGCCGGTAGGGCGCGTTGCCCCCGCAAAACAGAGAGAATCAACGACTTTTGGAACTCACCGTTAGCTCGCACGCACGTTGGGCTTTTTCAAGAGGTAGGCGGGGTCAGATGATCGCGGCCCGGACCTTGGCCGAAACCCATTCGGACAGGGCGACCGTTGCAAGAATGACGATGAAGATGACGGTGACTTCCGCCCAGGCGAGGCGCGCCAGGGAGGATTGCAGCTGAAGCCCGATGCCGCCGGCGCCCACAAGACCAAGAATGGTCGATTCCCGGACATTGATGTCCCAGCGGAACACCGCGATCCCGGCGAAGGCCGGCAGGATCTGCGGCACTACGGCGTAGGTCATCACCTGCGCCCCGGAAGCCCCCGTGGCGCTGACCGCCTCCACCTGGCCTTCGTCGATCTCCTCGATGGCTTCATAAAGGAGCTTGCCGATAAAGCCGATCGAGCGAAAGCCAATGGCGATGATGCCGGCGAGCAGCCCAGGCCCGATGATGGCGACCAGAAGCAATGCCCAGATCAGCGAATTGATCGAGCGCGAGGCGACAATGATCAGAAGCGCGAAGGGGCGCAGGACGAGCGCACTCGGCGTCGTGTTGCGTGCGGCGAGAAACGCCACCGGCGTGGCGAGCACGATGCCGAGCAGCGTGCCGAGCGTGGCAATGTTGATCGTGTCCCAGAGCGGTCCCCATAGCTTGTCGAGATAGGACCAGCGCGGCGGACAGGCGCGCGACAGGAGATCGGCCGCTTGCCGCGGCGCGTCCTCGACGAACAGCCAGATGGTGTGCTGGTTCATCACCTGCCAGCACAGGACGAAGAGCGCGCCGAGCGCGAGCCAGCCCAACCACACACCCCATTGGGCTAGCGTGCTGCGGCGCTGCCAGGCGTGAATTCCTCCGACAGTGGTCACCGGCATCACTGCACCCATTTCCGCAAATGGCTCGACGCGTACTCGGCAATGAGCACGATGACGATAACCGTGATGAGGATGGCGCCCGCCGTGCTGTACTCGTAGCGCTGCATCGCAATGTTGAGCGTCGCGCCGACGCCTCCGGCGCCGACAATGCCGATCACCGCGCTCTCGCGAAAATTGATGTCGAGCCGGTAGAGCGAGAGCCCGACCAAACGCGGCATCACCTGGGGCTGAATGCCGTAATTGATGACCTGCCACCAAGACGCGCCCGTGGCGCGGATGGCCTCGGCCTGCACCGCATCAATATCCTCGATGTCCTCGGCGAGCAGCTTGGCCAGGAAGCCGATCGTGGCGAAGGACAGCGTAAGGAATCCGGCAAAAGGGCCGAAGCCGAACATCGCCACGAATAGGATGGCGATAATGACCTCCTGAAACGCGCGCGAGACAGCGATGATGGCACGGCACACAGCATAGACGGGGAGCGGCGCGATGTTGCGGGCAGCGCCTAACGCGATCGGTACCGATATAAGGCAACCGACGACGGTGGAGGTCACCGTCATGGTGAGGCTCTCCTCCATACCGCGCCAGATATCGCGCGACCGGGTGAGGAAGTCCGGCACGAAGAAGCCTTGGGCGAAGCGCCAGCCCTGCGCGAGCCCCTCGCTGACCCGTACCCAGTTGGCATCGATGCTCGACAACGCCGCGACGAGATAGGCGAGCGCCCCGACACAAAGGGCCCAGCGCAGCCATGGGCTACGAATGAACGGCGGGCGCCTCCAAGGGCGGCTGTGGGCGAGAGCCGTGCTCATGCAAGCCCGGCCATGCGTTCCTCGTGCGATGGCTCCAGATCGTGTGCCTTGGTAGCATGCGCCGCTGCCGCTTCCTCCTCGCCGTGCATTTGGGTCCAGTCCTCCTCGCCGTAGATCTCGGTGAGAGTCGCAGTGTTGAGCTTGGAGGGCGCGCCGTCGAACACGATCTCGCCAGCGCGCAGGCCGATGATGCGGTCGACGAACATCTTGGCGAGCAAGACGTCGTGCAGGCTGATGATCGCCGGCAGGCTGCGCTCGCGGCACACCTCGCAGATGAGCCGCATGATCTGCCGCGCCGTCT
>Ga0307436_1001017_pt1 | contig 12810 bp, 9 predicted proteins | sample SalMarWE160440MG_FD_202513 | JGI IMG/M metagenome (GOLD analysis project Ga0307436, IMG submission 202513) | Salt marsh sediment microbial communities from the Plum Island Ecosystem LTER, Massachusetts, United States - WE1604-40 | ecosystem: Environmental > Aquatic > Marine > Intertidal zone >...
GAAAGAGAACAGGCACGAAGGAACAAAGGCACAAAGGAACAGAGTGATTGTGTATGGCGGATAGCATATTGTGTATTGATAAACCACGAATAAACACGAATTTACACTCTTATTTATTTGCCACAGAGTTCACAGAGAACACAGAGAAGTCTTATGGCTCAAAACTATGAACAACGAACTATCAACTAAACATGTATACATGTTTACATTATACCAAACTTGGCTGGAATGTTCAATGAAAATCGAACTTTTTTTAGAATAAAATTAGCCACAGATTTCACAGATTACGCGGATTTATTAGCCACGAAAAGGCACAAAATGCACAAAAGAAGGAAAAAATGGCTTGAAATGTTCAATAAAATTCTAACTTTTTTGAAAAGATTTAGCCACGGATTACACTGATTTCACTGATTTTTTAACCACGAAGACACGAAGTATTTTTGCCACGAATTAACACGAATATACTTAGCCAGAGGGATAATAGAATTTTTTGCCAGCCGGTGCGGTCTTGGCAGCGGCTTTGTTATAGTCAACTGCGTGTAAAAAACTGGCCCCTTTAATTCTCCCTATCATTAGTAGGGCCCAGCTCATATAATTGGGATGGTTTGGGGCAATAGTATATTACGTGGAACATCCTGTTCTGTCTCAAAAGGATGTACAAGTGAAAGGAGAAGAGAAGTGAAACGTACAATAACACGCCGGAATTTCTTACAGAAAACGTCACGAGGATTTGGGCTGACTGTTTTGGCCGGTGCAACGAAAGGGTCAGCGGCAAACCAAGGCGTAAAACCAAAACCAAGAGGGGAGCGCCTGCCTCGGGAGATCTGGGTCGCCACTATATCGCAAAACCGAATGGAGGCCAAAGACTATGAACAAATGATTCAAAAAATGCTTGGCCGAATGGAGAAGGTTGTTCCCTATCAGCCGGACATAATCGGCCTTCCGGAAGTGTTTCCTTTCGTTAATCTTTCTTCGGGTCGGTCGAAGGTTTCAGATGTGGCGGAAGTGCCGATCGGTGACATCTCACGTCCCTTTGCCGAGTTTGCCCGTAAAAATCATTGTTATGTGGTTTGCCCGATTTATACAAAAGAGGGGGGCCATTATTATAACTCAGCGGTGTTATTCGACAATCAGGGAGGATTGGTCGGTGAATATCGCAAAATCCATCCGACTATCGGAGAGATAGATGACGGCATTACACCGGGGCCGGTGCAGCCTCCGGTTTTTAAGACTCCTTTCGGTGTAATAGGTATGCAAATCTGTTTTGATATAGAATGGAACGACGGCTGGCAGAATCTGCACAAAGCCGGCGCGGATATGGTCTTCTGGTCTTCGGCGTTTGCCGGGGGGGCGGCCGTTAATACTAAGGCATGGCAGAATAAATATGTCGTTGTCTCAAGCACCCGAAAGGATACCTCAAAAATCTGTGACATCTCCGGCGAAGAAATTGCCGGCACAGGCCGCTGGAATGACTGGGTGTGCGCGCCGGTGAATCTGGAAAAAGCTTTCCTGCACACATGGCCGTTCTGCCAAAGGTTCCAGGAGGTCGAGGCTAAATATGGAAGAAAAATACGCATTAAGAATTTTCATGAAGAAGAGTGGACCATTATTGAGAGCCGGTCACCGGAAGTCAAAGTAGACGACGTGTTAAAGGAATTCGAGTTTCAGACTCACGAAGAACACATTCAAGCTGCTGAAAAAAGACAAAAGAAGGAAAGACTATAAGAATTAATGCAATCGGGCACTGTTGCCTCCCTAATTGCCGGCTGTCAACTGCTTATAAGGCAGTTGAACTTGCGGGAACTCTTAGATGTTCAATGAAAATATGACTTTTTTTGGAAATTTTTTAACAAGTGGCTACATATGTAAGTGTTTGATCCTTTTGAACTTAAGGAACCTGCCCCCGACCTAAAAGTGGCTTATTTGAATGCTTTTTTCAGAGGATTTATCTACTGTTTACCAGTGAAGCTTTTCAGAACCAATTAAAAAGTCCAGATATAGTTCTTTATCTGGACCATGTTAATTCAAAAGTTAAATACTTCGTTTTTATCAGCTTGGCTTTAATCTACCAATTAGATCAAATGCCACTTTTATCTCAGAATCTTGTATTGGATCACCATTAAAGTATCGCTGCTTGTGTGTTTTAAAAAGACTGGGCATCTCCGACCGTGTGGCTCCATTATGCCACGTTTTTCTAACAAAGTCAACAGATGCAGCTAACTCCAGTTTCTTGGGATCACTCAATACGTTACCACAAATCTCTTTAAAGCTATCAAATCTTTCAATAGTATTTCCACTAAATTGCCAGGAACTCGACTCTTCTTCGTACCTCTCACTTTCAGAAGCAAGAACGGTATAGGCATCATAGACCAGATCCTGTGAGTATGGTCCGTACCTGTACCAGCTAAAGCCATAACCAAGCCGCAGCCCATATGCCTGAAGCAGGTAAACAGTCTTCTGTAACTTTAGACGCTCTTCAGTGCTGCCACGCTTCAAATCAAACACCTTGGCTACTTTATAAAGAATTTTTCGAGTATCCACCTGCATTTTCTAACATCCTTCCTTCTTCTGCTATCGACTCAAAACCCGCTATTTCTTGAATATAACACTTAAACTACTTCAAATCAATCTTTAATTTACATACTGTTCATAATTTTTCCAAAAAGCGTATTACTTCTCAACTCTTTGACGATTATATACAAGCTTATCGCGCATCGTTCTTCAGTTAACTATACTATAACTGACACCTATTTTAGTTGATTTAAGATTTAAATTCCTTTGAGACAAACCTACTATACGCTTGTTTTATGGCTTTTCTAATAGTATCAACCGCTGCTGAGGAATCCTTCTTGGGCTGCAAATAATAAATATTCAAAATAAACAAAGCTTTGTCTGCTAGATTGCCGAGAATTGTTGCATTCGATTTCGCGGCAAACGATCTTTTATCCAAACCATCTTTTTCAAATTTAATCCTAACAGCTTCGTTGTTAGATTCATCCTGTTCTTTTCCTTTAGGATTCATTCTTTTGTTATATTTCATGACTTCTTGATCAACTATATTTCTCACAATTCTCTTTTCGTAAATATTTAATTTTTTTGCAACTTTTCGGGCTATATTATTGACCTTATCTTCAAGAATCCTTTTTTTGCCCATTTCTTTTGCCAGATCAAAAACTTTCTGGCAGCTTTCAATCGGCTCATCTATTTGGCCATCCATGATCGTTTTTATACAATCATTTATATATGATTCTTCGTCTTTAGCTTTGTTATCCTTTTCCCTTTTATCCAGTTCCTCATGTAACTTCCTCATTTTGGAAAAGACCTGTGCATCCGTATAAGAATATATCTTATGCAAATCTTCACGCATATTACCTTTTGTGTGACAAATCCGATTACGTAACTGTTCCAAATTCATCAGGTGCCATTTTTCGTTCTCATGCTCAACCATGTATCTCATGACATCGCGAAAAAGCAAATCCATGAACCTAACTTTGCGGTTAAAGATTACTTGCGTCTGGAGAAAGAAACGTCCAAGTATATAATGCTCAACAGTATGAAGTCCCTTATTCTCAACACAAACATAGGCAACATTTTTTTCATCTCGAAATATTACAAGCCTCGAAATTATATAATCCAAATCAATCTTCCCATATCCTACTCCTGTGAAGAATGAATCTCTCAAAAGATAGTCAAGACGATCCGCATCAAGCTCAGAGTGAAGTAATAGTGTGGGTACGTCCATATAGTTTAATCCAACAATAATTTGGGCAATTCTCTTCTTTGCTTTCGATCGTGCTTTTTTGGTACGCCAAACCAAACTCAACAACTCGTCAATTTCCCGACTATGTAGTACAATCTCAGCCGACAAACGTTCATGAAGTTTTGTTGAACCACCACTATATTCTTTTTCTGGGAATAGCGCCCACCAACTCGGTTCTACTCCGAGATCAAAAGTACCATCTTCAGTTTCTGTCAAGAACTTTTCTTGAAGCTTCTCTTCTGCAGTGTATTTGAGCACTTCTTCTCCAACATGGGATAAAGGCAAATGCCCAATATCATGTAGAAGGGCCGCGAATTTTAACAGTTGTTTCTCTCGTTTCTTTTCGTCAAATCTATATTTATATTTATCTTCCCTCTTTTCCAAATGTTCAATCATCTTCTTTACTATGTAGAATACTCCTATTGTATGTGAAAATCTGGAATGTTGTGCGCTGGGAAAGACAGTATGCAAAGGACCAAGTTGTTTAATCCGATGCAAACGTTGAAATATAGGTGAGGTAACTAATTTGAATTCAACCTCCTCTAATTCAATGTAGCCGTACACTGCATCATATATTCTCCGTTTCTTAGGCATCACATTCTCCAATTCACCGGTAATAAAAATAACTATCCATAATTCCCTTCACACAATCCCCTTTTTATTATCACTATATAGCTGTTTCTGGGGCGGAGAATGTTGATAGAAAAATCCGCGGAGCGGATTTTTAGTTCATAGTTCATTGTTCGTAGTTCGTCGGTCATTTCACGTATCTCGTATGCTACCCCGCCCACAGGTGGCGGGGCTAACCAAGGCCGGGACGGCCCAAGTGAGATAATATAAAAGATCTCACGGGGTAAACAGGCGTTTTTTTAAGAGAAAACCCTACTTGTACATCACGCAATTAGGGACAAAATAGCATAGAACTTGACAAAGGACAAGTTAATTTAGAATTGAGAATGAAGAATTTCGAAATGGGATTGAGATTGCCGCGCTGCGCTCGCAATGACGCAAAAAATGAATATTGATTAATTGTGGATAAATTGCCGAAAAAATAATTGAAAGACATCGAATAACCTTGTATAATATCTTTGTATTTGTATGAAAACATGCAAATACAGACCTGAGACGTCCGCGAATGCGGATGGTTACGGGATTATGGCAGGGTTTTTAACCTTCGAGCTGTTCGGTCGCTTTTCGGGTAAAAGCGATTGGCTCCTCGGAGCGGCCCAATGGAGCCATAATCGGCCGGAATAACGAGTGGTTCCTGTTTTTGGATTTCAGGCCAAACAGGAGTCCTATAATGTTTATCAGGAAAGGAATATCAAAATGACATCACAACCTTCCTCTTCGGCACATTCGGCTTCCTCTAAAGACAAATCCTCTCTCAAGACAGGTGCCCAGATAATAGTCGATACCCTGATTGAACTGGGTGTGGACACAATGTTCGGCTATCCCGGCGGCGTCGTTCTGCCACTCTTTGACAGTCTATATGAGGCACCCATCAATTTTATACTGCCGCGGCACGAGCAGGGGGCCTGCCATATGGCTGACGCTTATGCCCGTGCAAGCGGAAAGGTCGGGGTAGTTCTTGCCACCAGCGGGCCGGGCGCGTGCAACCTGGTGACCGGCCTTGCAACGGCGAATATGGACTCGATACCTATCGTTGCGATGACAGGCCAGGTCCGCACGGAACTTATAGGAAACGATGCGTTCCAGGAAGCCGACACCACCGGCGTCACCCGCCCGGTTACGAAATACAACTGTATCGTCAAGGACGTCAAAGACCTGGCCCGGCTTATTAAGGAAGCCTTTCACATTGCTTCGACCGGTCGGCCCGGGCCGGTACTCATCGATTTACCCGTTGATGTTCAGGTCAACAAAGCCGGTGCAGACGTCTCAACCAAACTTGAGCTGCCCGGATATCGCGTTCGCACTAAAGGCCATGCCAGGCAGATATCAATGGCAGCAGAGGCGATAAACAACTCGAAACAGCCGGTCCTCTATGTCGGCGGCGGCGTTATCAGCGCAAACGCAAGCGAAGAATTAAGGGCATTGGCCCAAAAAGCGAATCTGCCCGTAACCACGACACTTTTGGGGCTGGGAAGCTACGACCAGAGCAGACCCGAATCACTGGATATGCTCGGTATGCACGGAACGGCTTACGCCAATTACGCCGTACAGGAATGCGATTTATTGATAGCCGTAGGTGCCCGCTTTGACGACAGGGTCACCGGAAAGCTCGATACCTTTGCTCCACATGCAAAGATAATCCATATCGATATCGACCCTTCGAGCATATCCAAGAATGTACACGTGGACATCCCGGTTGTGGGCGATGCGAAATACATACTTGTTGAAATGATTAAGGAAGTAAAACCCCAACCAAGGAAAAGGTGGTTTAGCAAAATCGCCGAGTGGAAGAAAAAGTTTCCACTTCGCTATGACAATAAATCGTCGGCCATCAAGCCGCAGTACGTAATCGACGAGCTCTGCCGTCAAACCGATGGCAAAGCCATTATCACAACGGGCGTTGGCCAGAACCAGATGTGGGCCGCCCAATTTTATCGTTTCAGCATACCCAGGCAGCTTATAAGCTCCGGCGGACTGGGCACAATGGGCTTCGGGCTGCCAGCCGCCATCGGCGCCCAGATAGCGAAACCGGATATGACCGTTATCGATATCGACGGCGACCACAGCTTCAATATGACCCTGACCGAGATTCCGACGGCAGTCGAACACAACCTGCCGATAAAGGTCTGTATCCTGAACAACGGGTACATGGGAATGGTTCGACAATGGCAGGAACTCTTCTATAACAGGCGATATTCCAAAAGCTACCTTTCCAACCCGGATTATGCAACTGTGGCCCGTGCGCTGGGCGCCCTCGGAGAAACCTGCGAACGACGAGCCGACGTTCCAAAGGTCATCAAGACGATGCTGGATTCAAAAAGGCCGTTTGTGGTTGACTTTAGAATCGAACGGGAGGAAAATGTCTGGCCTATGGTAGCAGCAGGCAAAAGCCTCAATGAAATGGACGGGCTTGACATTTTGGAAAGGTTAATCTGAATTGAAGTTGGAAAGCGGTTTGAAAAATGAAGCATATAATAAGTGCATTAGTTGAAAACAAACCCGGCGTTCTGGCACAGGTTGCCGGCATGTTTGCAGCGCGGGCGTTTAATATCGATTCGCTCGTTGTCGGCCGAACCGAGGACCCGAAGCTGAGCCGAATGACGATTGTTGTCGTCGGCGATGACAGGGTCGTTGAGCAGGTTCGAAAACAGTTGGCCAAGGTTGTTCCCGTTGTTAAGGTCCAGGATTTTGCCGGTGAGCCGTTGGTGGCCCGCGATTTGATGCTAATCAGCATCTCGGCGCCGCCGGAAAAAAGGCCCGAAATCCTGTCATTAATAGAAATATTCAAGGGGAAAGTGGTTGACCTGGGGCCAAAATTTATTATGGTCGAAGTCAGCGGCCCCGAGGCCAAAATCGAGGCGTTCATAAGTACCTGCAAGCCTTACGGCATTAAAAGCGTCGCCAGGACCGGAACCATCGCAATGCCCCGAGCGGCAAGAACTGAAGCATAACCATTTGAGTTTGTCTATTATCCGTAGTATTTCTCCCAGCCAAAACACTTTTGGCTGAGAGATTCGCTGGACTTGCGATTTGCACAGCTTAACCTCACAACGCACTAAAGATATGCCGTTTTGACGCAAATCACCGGCAAATTTTATTCCTTGCTCAAATCAGCTTTTTCATTATAATTGCTTCGTTCGTATATTTCTTTAAGCAAAAAACGGCCATTTTCAGATAATAGGAGAATTGACTTATGGCAGCGACAATTTATTACGAAAAAGATGCCCCGATAGATGCGTTAAAGGGTAAAAAAGTAGCGGTTATCGGCTACGGCAGCCAGGGCCATGCGCACAGCTTGAACCTGCGCGACAGCGGCATAGAAGTGGCAGTGGCTGAACTGGAAGGTACCGACAACTTCAAACTCGCTATCGAACACGGCTTTAAGCCCGGCGATATAAAAACCGCCATGGACGGCGCAGCGCTGATTATTGTAACCATCCCGGACGAAATGCAGGCAAAAGTGTACAAGGACCAAATCGGCCCCAACCTGACAGCGGGCCAGACACTTGGATTCTGCCACGGCTTCAATATTCATTTTAAGTACATCGAGCCGCCTAAGGACGTGAACGTCGTGATGATTGCCCCGAAGGGGCCGGGCCACCTGGTTCGCAGCGAGTTTGAAAAGGGCGGCGGCGTTGCAAACCTGATAGCTATCCAGCAGGATGCAACCGGCGACGCCAAGCAAATCGCCCTTGCCTGGGCGAACGGCATCGGCGGCGCCCGGGCAGGCGTTATCGAAACCACATACAAAGAGGAGACCGAAACGGACCTGTTCGGCGAACAATGCGTCCTCTGCGGTGGTCTGACGGCGCTTATCAAAGCCGGCTTCGAAACGCTTGTGGAAGCGGGATATCAGCCTGAAATCGCCTATTTCGAGTGCATGCACGAGGTCAAGCTCATCGTCGACCTGATGTATCAGGGCGGATTGAGCTATATGAGATACAGCATTTCGAATACCGCTGAGTACGGCGACCTTACCCGCGGGTCAAGGATTGTCACAGAGCAAACAAAAGCGGAAATGAAGAAGATACTATCGGAGGTTACATCCGGCGAATTCGCCAAAGAATGGGTCAATGAATACCAATCCGGGTTAAAGACGTTCAAGGAACTGTACGATAAAGACTATGACTGCCAACTTGAAATAATCGGCAGAAAATTACGCAAAATGATGAAGTGGATAGACTCGAAAGAGGTATAAGAGGCTCAAAAAAGTGCTTTTTGCTTTTGGCGTCCTCAAAACGGAGAACGTAAATGCAAAACCGAAACTTAAAACCCAAAATCTTCAATTTCGGACTGTGCCTTTTGGTTTGTGGTTTGTGCGGCTGTGCGGTTGTGGATTATGTTAAGCCGGAACAACCTCCCTATGATGAGCATCTTCCACTGAGCTACTACTATATAAAGCTAAAGGCCAGCAGCGCAGCCGATGTACTTTCTGCGATTCACCTTCCCGAGTACGAACAGCTCAGCCAGAGCAAGAGCGTTATCGCCTCCTCAGGGCAAAAGAAAAAGGGCCACGAAATCTGGTTCAAGATGGCGGCCTTCGACGAGAACACCCTTACTATAAACAGAAAGTATTTCTTTCTGGTAGATGAAAAGCCGAAAAGTCTGTGGGTCCAACCCAAGCGAAAGCTCAGATTCGACTGCGAAATGGTGCTGGGACCAGAGGTATTTGATGAACCATACGCCAACGACAATGCAAAGAGAATCGCAATACTAAAAAAGGTCCTGTCAAACTTTCGCAGTGATATAGACCAGGTAGCGATAGAAGATAAGAACCTTGGCACCTGTGGGATGCTTATCAATCAAACAATTCGGACGATTTTGGTTAAATTGGAATCCTCCCCCATATCGGCAACAAAGCTCAATCCCGTCGAAGGTCTTGATTTCGACCACATCACATTCGGTGCGGGCAAAATTTGGATGGGCGTCGCCGGCGATACTGTAAACATAAGAATCAGGATAGATTCATACGCACGGACGTACGACGACCCATTTGCCCTGGAAGATTAGTGCTAAAATAAAGAGTGGGTCTGTAAGCCGAGTTCTGTACTCCGCCACAAGTGACGGGCAGCGATCATTTATCTTGACCAACTGTTACCAGTTGGCTCTCCCGATATACCGGGAAGCGACCTACCTGCTGTTAATACCCGGGCCGAGTACCAGCTTCTTGGTCTTGCAGGCGGTGGGGTTTACCCTGCCGGCACCGTCACCGGCGCCGCGGTGCGCTCTTGCCGCACCATTTCACCATTGCCTGTGTCCCGAGGAATCGAAACCATCGGCTGTGTATTTTCTGTGGCACTTTCCTGCGAGCTGCCCCGAGTGGCCGTTAACCACCACCGTGCCCTGTCCTGCTCGGACTTTCCTCCGGCCTTTTCAAGCCGGCGACCGCCCGACCCACTCTTCTAATTGACAATTGACTACTAACTATTATAGCAAAAGTTCGCTATATTTGCTACTTTTCAGCGTACGATTTCGATATGTTTTTTGAATTGCTGGTCGTCGGTATCGGCGAAATCGCTTCTAAAGTGCACCCCTCGACTTTCCCGGCGTATCTGGGCAGCGCGTGCCATAAGCCCGGAGACGGTGAGCATATTCTGGCATTCCCATCCATTGGGGCAGTCAAAGATTTTGTCCATGACATATCGCTGCCAGAACATGATAATCTCCTGTGCCTCAGTGAGCGGCTGTTTTGTTCGGGTGATGCCGACATTTCGCCACATAAGAGCACGAAGGGAGTTTGTAACATCAGGGACATCCAAACGAGTGCGGTCTGAATGCGGGATTTGATATTTTATAAGTGGGTGCTTGATATGAGCAACGCCTGCTTCCCTGCTCTGGGAGGCAAGCTGTCCGGCTGTCTTGCCGAAGACCAATCCTTCGAGCAGTGAGTTACTGCCGAGCCGATTTGCACCGTGCAGTCCGGTGGAAGCTATCTCTCCACAGGCATAAAGATTTTCGATGCTTGTTTTGCCCGAGGTATCGGTCTTTACGCCGCCAACCATATAATGTGCGCTTGGACGGACGGGAATCAAGTTTTGCCTGACATCTATATCGAAACTTTCACACAGCTCGAAAATATGGGGGAATCTTTTAGCAAAATATTCTTTATCGAAGTGCCTGACATCCAGATAGACATGCGTCGAGTTGGTTTTCAGCATGTGAGCCAGGATGGCCCGGCTGACAATGTCACGCGGTGCAAGCTCGGCGGATTCGTGATAGTCCTTCATAAAGCGCCGGCCCTCGTTGTCCAACAGAACGGCACCTTCACCACGAAGGGTTTCGGTAATTAAGGCCCTCGATGCCCCCGCGATGTAAAGCGTAGTCGGGTGAAACTGCATAAACTCCAAATCCCGCAATACGGCACCGGCCCGGTAAGCCATAGCAACACCATCGCCTGTTGCAACTTCCGGATTGGTGGTCTCGCGATAGAGCTGCCCCGCCCCTCCTGTTGCCAGGATTGTATTTGGGGCCCAAATTATCTGGTCTGTCCCTGGCGACCTGTTCCTGTCACTGCCGATAATCCCAACGCACTCGTTGCCGTCGTTTGTGAGCAAATCGATAGTGTAAAAACGCTCCATTATTTTTACATTCGGATTTTCCCTCACCTTCCGAATGAGCGCCTCTGCAATACCCCGTCCAGTCTCATCGCCGTGGGCGTGAGCGATACGCGGGTGCGAGTGACCACCTTCAAGGGTAGTGGCAATACGGCCGTCGATTTGATCAAACTCAGTGCCCCATTGAAACAGCTGCTCGACAAGCTCGGGCCCCTGTCGAACGACAAAGTCGACTACAGTTTCGTCACTGAGGCCGCAGCCGGTCTTCATCGTATCGGCTATGTGTGACTCAAATGTGTCTGTTTTATCAAGCACCGAAGCGATTCCGCCCTGTGCCTTCCAGGTGTTACTATTTTCCAAAGTGTCCTTGCAGACGATGACAACGTTGCAGTGCTCGGCCGCCTCGATAGCGGCACGAAGTCCCGCTACCCCTGCCCCGACTATGAGGCAATCGGTAAAGAGCTGGTGCATTGAGTTCGAGTCGATATTGACCAGATAACGTCTAAATTCCGTCATAATACTTCCTACCACAAAAATTTACGGCCAGAAACACAAAAAATCAACAATTAAAGGGGAATAATCAATCCTTCATGATACCTGAACCGCTGTCTTTTTGAAACCAGGAAATTCCCCGACTCGTTCGGTTCGGCACATATCAAGCAGCACGAACTACTGCTTGGCCAAATTTAACCAGTCGCAATCGAGCAGGGATGGGACAATCATTTCTCCCGGACTTTGTGCCTCGATATCCACGGTTTCATCGAAGGGCACTGTGCAAAGGATGTTTGCGCCGCTGCATTCGGCTATCACCGGCCCGATAGTGTCTTCGGCAACTGCTGCTTCGAGGGCGTTGTAACCATTGAGGACGACACCGGCGATTTTTAATTGTGCCGCGCGGATGCAGTCAATCGTCATCAGCGTATGATTTATCGTCCCCTGCCCCAGCCGGCTGACTACTACTACAGGCAGAGCGAATTCTACCGCCAAATCCAGCAGGTCAAATTCCGCCGTCAAAGGCGTGCGCACGCCGCCTATGCCTTCGACGATAACGATGTCTGTATTCTCACATATCTCTTTATAGACGGCTGCGATGCTGTCGAAATCTATCGGTCGCCCCTCCTGGGCAGCACCTACAATAGGTACCGCCTGTGTGATATAGCCGACAGGGGTAATTGTGGAAAGGGACAGATCGCTGTTTGCGCAGGCAGCTAAGAACTCAGTATCGCAGCTAACAAGACCCTCCCACTGGCGTTTGCATCCGGTGGCAATGGGTTTGAATACCCCGACCTTTAGTCCATTATCTGTTAAGATTTTAGCAATGGCCCCGGCTATGAGTGTTTTGCCCACACCGGCACTCGTGCCGGCTATAAAAAGGCCGTTCTTTTTCGGCAAGTTCAAGTCAATCGGCATTTAGAGCCTTCTTACGAAATTCGCCTGATAACACGCTCATATTACAGCAGTATTATAGCAGTTATAACCGAAGAGTCTACTTTAGCTCGAAACTAAGCTGACTATTGCAAAGAGAGTTCAAAACCGATAGAGTGTCGAAACTGTAAGATTGAACCAATGAAGAAAATTCGATAAGGAAAGAACCGTCTATGTTGGACCTGGACCCCTTTGGCTGGATTGTGGTGATATTATGCGCAACTATGGTGGGGATTACAAAGACCGGGATTCCGGGCCTTGGCATCCTTGTGGTGCCTTTGATGGCCTCTGTCCTGCCCACCCGCAGCTCGGTGGGGGTGCTGCTCGGTATCTTGATATTGGCGGATTTGTTTGCTGCGACCTACCATCGGCATAACGCCAGGTGGCGTCATATATTTCTTCTGCTCCCGGCTGCTTTTGCCGGCATCGTTGCGGGCTACT
>Ga0307436_1001018_pt1 | contig 12807 bp, 13 predicted proteins | sample SalMarWE160440MG_FD_202513 | JGI IMG/M metagenome (GOLD analysis project Ga0307436, IMG submission 202513) | Salt marsh sediment microbial communities from the Plum Island Ecosystem LTER, Massachusetts, United States - WE1604-40 | ecosystem: Environmental > Aquatic > Marine > Intertidal zone >...
CGCTGTAGCGCCGGTCGTTCCATCGTACCGCCGGAGATGCCGCCATCATCGTACATATCGGGCAGCGCAATCCACCCGGTGCTCTTCTGGCTCAGGATGAAGGCTTCGCACGCCTGGCCAATCCGCCGAGAAGACAGCTTCGCTCGCCGGGATGTATGTACCGCCGAGAACGGGCACGCGGAACCGGTGCTGGCTTTGCATCCTGAAAGGTCGACCGTGGAACCTGGGTTGACGCCAGAGTTGGAATGCCCACCGCAATCCTCCTTTCAGGACCTCCTTGCTGCGTTCGCCCTGAAGCGTTCGCGACAGATGTGCCAAGATCGCTTCGCGATCGAATTGCTCCACGAGCCCATGCTGCTCGAGGTAGGCGCGTGCCGTGGCGAGTTCGCTATGCCATGGCAATGTCGAGGAAAGAAAGGCGAACCGTCTCGATAGCTTCTTGGGAGGGTTGACCTCAAGGATGTCTTCGGTAGCCGTTCTGCGTGGATCTGGTGGGGAGAAAATTGCCGACTCGACTGCACGTCGACGGCGGCGCGATGTTTGGCGGCCTGCATCCGGTGCGGATGCAGTAGACATGGCCTTGCCTCATGGCTGTTCGACGAAACGGCGACGCGGTGCCCCTTGCTCACAAGCGACAGGATCGCCCGGGCGGTGACGTAGGTCTTGCCGGTGCCGGGTGGCCCCTGGATCGGCAGGACGGTGCCGCCCATGTCGGCAACGGCAGAAACCGTGCCCATGACCGGATCGGCGCCGCCCAGGATGTCCGCCTTGGTCCCACCTCTCAGGCGCGGCGCGTTGCGTGACAGCATATCCTGTAGAGCCCTGAGGCGGCGCGTGCCACACCGGTCCGCAATGACATCGCGAAGGGCGGCGGCTATCTTGTCCGTCTTCAGCGGCCAGTCCGGGTGCAGCGTCAGTTGATCGGTCAGAAGGTGAGCTTTGGCCTTGACGATCACCACAAGCGTGGTGCCGTTGGGTATTACCAGCTTGCCGAGATCGAAACGGAAGTCATCCTCGCGGCGAAGCCGCGTTTCGGTGTAGTGCTGCGCCACTTCGGGAAACAGCGGATAGGTCGGCGTCAGCAAATGCACCTGCTGGCCGAACCTGTCGAAGAGCTGGCGCAGGATGAGCTCGGAACCAGCGTTGATGTGAATGAGGCGCTCCGGGACGTGCAACTTGTCGGCGAGACGCTGGCGCAACGGCACCGAGTGGGCTTCGGTGTAATAATTGCTGCGCGGCACTTCGGCCTGAGCCGCTGCGATCGCCTCATCGAGCGGCGGCAAGGGATTCTCGCACAAGAGCAGCTTGATCCCCTTGAAAGCGCCACCGCCCTTTTCGAGCTTCGATGTCATCTTGCCAATCTCCCGACGATAGTCAGCCTTTGCTGAGGATGATCCCCAACGCCACCAGCACGCCCGCCCCCATAGCCACCAGACTGTAGCGGCGCGGTTCACGTTCGGCTTGCGGCAGCAAGTGGGTGGCGCCGACATAAACAAGGGCACCGGCCGACAGCGCCAACAGCACCCCTAGTGATGAAGGTCCGATTCGGCTGACGAAGGGATAGGAGACGAGAGTGCCGGCCGGCGTCGTAAGAGCCGCTGCCAGAAACGCTAGCAGGAACGAGCGCCGCTGGGAAAATCCGCCGCGAATGAGCAGTGTATAGGTGACGATGCCTTCGGGAAACTCATGCAGCACCATCCCCAGCGCCACCAGCCCGCCTGTCAGCAAACTGACGCTGAAGCTTATCGAGTAACGTCAACGACAGAGGAGAAAAGTAGGATGCCGAAGGAACAAGAGGCAATGGCTGTCCGCGAAGCGGTTGGCGTGTTTGATAACCCCGAGACGTTGCAGGAGGCCATCGATGACCTGATGAGTCACGGTTTTGACCGCGCTGAGCTGAGCTTGCTCGCGGGCGAGGAGACAATCGACGAAAAGCTGGGCAACAAGTATCAAAAGATTGCCGGCTTCGAGGACGACCCGATCGTTCCACGCTGCTGCTACATTTCGACCGAATCGATCGGCGATGGCCGCCTACCACGAAGATCTCCGGCAAACTGCATGGTCCTGGGCCGACAAGCATCACGTGGGCCAGCTTGATGGTGGCAAACGGGAAGGACGCTGGCCGGTGTTGCGTCGCGGGTCGAGGGCAGAGAATGTGCTGGTACCGCCAGATGGCTCCGGCGCGGATGAACTTCGCGCCTTCATCGCGCCATCCAAGCGCCACACGTACTTCGGGAGCTTGCGAAGCTCGCAGGCGCTCGCCCAAACCGTCTTCGGTGCAGTGACCGTCTCGGACCGGCTTGGCGTGCTCGCCTCCATCCGCGCTGAATGCGGCCGGCCGGCATTCTTTACCACTCACCACGGCTGCTCCATTGCGTTCGAGCACGAAGTGAAGAGCCTGAACGAGCCGCGGCCGACCAGCATCGATGTGCTGCTTAGCAGCCCCAGTCAACGGGTCGCCATCGAGTGCAAGTTCTCTGTCCCGCCGAAGAACGCCTCACCTATCGCTACACAACCGAGGAAAGGGGGCTGACGCTGCACCGCTACTGGACCAACGTGTGCCCGACCTGCGCCATCAGGGATTGCTGCACCACCGGCAAGGAACGCCGCATTGCCCGCTGGGAGCACGAGGACGTGCTGGAGGCGGTTGAGCGCCGGCTTGACGAGGACCCGCAAGCCATGCGCCGGCGGCGAGAGACGGTCGAGCACCCGTTCGGCACCATCAAGGCCTGGATGGGGGCCACCCACTTCCTGATGAAGCGGTTGAAGAATGTGCGCACCGAGATGGCGCTGAGTGTGCTGGCCTACAACCTGACCCGAGTGATGAACATCCTTGGCATCCGCCCGTTGATCGCCGCGATCAAGGCCTAGGCAGGGGCTCGTCCGGCCAAAAACTGCCGCAACTCCCGCTCAAGCCGCCCTTCAGGGGCTCACGGCGCCACCACAATCGCCAACTCAGCAGAAATCGGCAAGTTCAGCCCGGAAAGGCATAAAACGCCAGAACAAAGCCACCACCGGTCTCAGCCAACAACCGCCACCCGTTTCCACACAACCAAGACCCAATTGAGAAGTCCAATTGCCGATCGCCTAACCCGATTGCGTATCTCGTCAGTCCTAGTTCGGTAACCCGGCTTGACGAAGGTCTGCCATCCAGGCCTTGAGATCGGCAGACCTGGCGTACTTACCTTTGAAATTCAGTTTGAACTTGCGCAGTGAATAGTCCGGTTCGAACGCCAGCAAGGCGCCGATTGCCTTTCTGGCCTCGGCTTGCCGCCCGAGGCAGACGTATATCGCGGCCAGCGTGCGGTTCGCGTATGGCGGCGGATTTGACATGTGTCGCATGGTCTCAAGCGCCTCGGCACATTTACCCATGGAATATTCGGCCCAGCCCAGATTCCAGTAAAACCAATCGGGGTGATGCGGATCGAGACGCATCGCCTTTTTCAGCCACGTCACGGCTTCTTCGAAGCGACCGGCATAACCGAGTTGCTCCGCGAACGTGGCCATGACATCCCCGGCATTCGGATTGAGTTCCAGAGACTTCTCAAACTCCACGATCGCCTGTTCGCGCTTGCCGGCCTGCATCAGCGTTGCCGCCGTCGCGAAGTGAGAGCCATAGTCGTCCGGCGCCAACTGCAATCCGATTGCCGCTTCTTCGCGCGCCTTTGCCAAGGCCGCCCTCCGGTCGAGATCGGTCCATCCAAAGCGGTATCCGTTGATATATATCCACGCCATGCCGTCATGAGCGGAAGCCAGGTTCGGATCCGATGCCAGCGCGGCTTGATAGGCCTGCGTCGCCTTCTTGGTACTCTCCTTCGTCATTTCGCAAAGATAGCGGTTCGCCTTGAGCACGTTCTGATAAGCGCGCAGCTCTTCCGGATTTGCCTTCTTGGCCTCCTCACCAGCGATCTTGCTCAGCTTCTCCCCGAGCGATGACGCGACGGAGGTGGAGATTTCGTCCTGGACGACAAGGATATCAGACAAATCGCGGTTGAACGTGCGCGACCAGACGTGATTACCCCCGACCGCATCGATCAGTTGAACCGTGACCCTGAGCCTGTGCGCGGATTTCTGCTGGCTCCCTTCAAGAATATAGCGCACCCCCAATTCGCGGGCGACGCCGCGCACGTCCATGTTCTTGTCACGATAGTGAAAGCTGGAATTGCGCGCGATGACGAAAAGCTCCGGGAACAGGGAGAGCTGCGTGATGATCCCTTCGGCAATTGCGTCGCTCAGGTAATCGCGATCCTTGCCCTGGCTGAGATCTTCAAAGGCCATGACGGCAATCGATGGCTTGGCCGGGAGCTCATGCACCATGGTCTCGGACCTCACCGGAGCAAGGCCATGGTCGTGGCGGGATGACAAATAAACCAGCCCTGTGACGGCGATGAGGCAGATGATGGCAAGTGCAGCCACACCGCGAAGGCGGGGCATCCACCGCAATCGGCCTGCTCGGCGCGAAGCCGCGAGTTCCGAAGGTTCACGCCGGTTTTCGGGCGGGGCAATATCCCGCCGCAGGATTTGCGTGTGAAGTTCACGGGTCTCACCCGAGGGCTCCGTGCCAAGTTCTGCTCGAAGAGTACGTTGAAGGTGATCGAAGGCCTCGATGGCGGCGCCCACCTGTTCCCTTGCCGCATGGTGGCGCATCAGGGCGCGCGTGGCCTGGTCGCTGAAGGGATCGAGAGCGAGAAGATGCCGCGCCGTTGCCGCATACTCTGTCTCGGCCTCGTGCCCGGCCCCCATCGTCAACAAGTTTGACAGGGCATCCAGCGCCTCGTCTTTCAATCGCCGGCGCTCGGTTCCGAGCCATTCTTCGAATTCGGCTGTCGGAGATGTCATGCCCTCGAGGAAAGGCCCGACGTACAATCCCGCCGCTTGCGCAAGGCTGTCGCCGTCGCCTGTTTGGGCCAGTTGGCTGAATTCCACGGCGTCAACCGAGACTCGTGCCGCGTCCAGCATGATGCATCCAGCATCCGCCGACAGGACATCGCAATCATGTTTTGCCAGCACTTTGCGGATGGCGTAGATCGCCTGGCTGAGGGAAGCGTTCGCCTGCTTTTGCGGTCGCTCGCCCCAAAGAATGTCCGCCGCCTTCTCGCGACTGATCTCCTGGCCCGCACGCATTGCCAGCCAAGCCAGAAGGGCTCGCTCTTTCCGGTTGGCGATCTCGACCGGATGCGAGTCGCTCGTGCGGATATCGAGGCCGCCCAAGAGGGTCAAACTCAGTTTCTTCACGGCACCAACCCGGCAGTATGCGTTATATATTGATGTTAGCACAGCTGGACGGTTGTTTTGAGACAACGATGATGGTGCCGTGAGCCGCCCTTGAGAAGGGCTCGCTAACCTCCTGAACTGTCAAAGGAGGAAACCACCAATGAACACGAAAAACTGTTATGCCCGCATCCCTGCAACTCTTCGCGCGGCCCTGATTGCAACGATAATGCTGCCCGCGCTGCCGATGGTGGCCACGGCTGCCGAGGTCTCGAGCGATGTCACCTTCGTTGCAAGTGCTGACGAGGTCTGGGGAAAAGTTGGCCCCTTCTGCGCGATCGCGCAATGGTATCCTGGCCTGGATAGTTGCACGGAAGAGCAAATAGACGGCGCCGCGCATCGCCGGCTTGTCACAGCGGACGGCAACAAGTTCTTGGAAAAGCTTGTCGCACACGATGACGCAGCCATGACCTACAGCTACAAGATCGTGGAGGGCCCGTTACCGGTAAAAGACTACACTGCGACGTTTTCGGTTTCGCAGTCGGGGAAGGAGACGCGCGTGGTGTGGGCTGCCACTTTCGAGCCCCGCGGCGTGACCGAAGCGGAGGCCGTCAAGGTGATGAAGGGCGTCTTCAACACAGGGCTTGAGGCAATCCGCCAGAGCTTCACAAAATAGTCAGCCTCTCGGCCACGGCAAAATCCCGCCCGTGCGGTTGCCAATCACGTGCGAATCTTTGCACGCGCCGCGCGGGCGAAATTTATCCACAAGCAGCGCTATCCCATCTTGCCGCTTTGGTCCTGACCGCAGCGGAGAACGCGTATTCGGCAGAGGTTGGAATCGTGGCGGGCGCGGGGGCCGGATCATTTCCGCATCTTGGCCCGTCAGCGACACTTGGAGCGCTGCCCGAAATGGCAGCTTTGTGGGGTAAGGCGGCCATCCGCTGCGGATGGCGACCACGCCGACTCCGAGGCCTTCGCGTCCACAGTGGCGGACAGCTCGGCAACCGCGGGCTGGTCGGGGTGGCCCGGTACGATCTCGGCGGCTCTGATGTCGGTCCCGGCCCGCGCGGGTGGTGTTGGCAAACAGCCGCTGAGACCACGACGACCTGACCGCCGCGGTGAAGATGGGGGAACCGCCGAGGCCTTCGCGCGCGCAACGTCAGGCTGGGCGTGGTGGTGGTGGGCTGGGCGTCGTGTTGGTCTTGGCACCGATGTGGCCTTAGCCTAACATAACCGAAACGATCATAACGTGCGGCTATCGAACGATAGAAAAGCACTCATTTCAGATTACCCAGCGTAAAGTTACAATGGAAGCTAGTTCAAAAGGGCACATAAGACCCATTACCAAGGAGGTTAGATATGGCACTGCAACTCGGCGACACCGCCCCCGACTTCACTGCAGAAACAACTGAAGGCACCATCCACTTCCACCAGTGGATCGGCGACAGCTGGTGCGTGTTCTTCTCGCACCCGAAGGACTTCACCCCGGTGTGCACCACCGAGCTCGGCTACATGGCCGGTCTGATGCCGGAATTCACCAAGCGCAACTGCAAGATCATCGGCCTGAGTGTCGATTCGGTCGAAGACCATATGCGCTGGAAGAACGACATCGCCGAAACCCAGGGCCATGCCGTGAAATACCCCATGATCGGCGATGCCGACATGACGGTGGCCAAGCTCTACGGCATGATCCACCCCAATGCCACCGGCAGCGCCAAAGGGCGCACCGCGGCCGACAACGCCACCGTGCGCAATGTCTACGTCATCGGCCCCGACAAGAAGATCAAGCTGATGATCACCTATCCCATGGCCACGGGCCGCAATTTCGACGAGATCCTGCGCGTGATCGACTCGCTGCAGCTCACCGCCAACCATCAGGTGGCGACCCCAGTCAACTGGAAGCATGGAGACGACGTGATCATCGTCCCGTCGGTTTCCGACGACGACGCCAAGAGGAAGTACCCCAAGGGCTGGAAGACGTTACGGCCCTATCTGCGCTTGGTTTCGGAAGAGGCGGCGACTAGGAGTTGATCCTGCGGAGTTCGGGCGGGAATGCGGAGATCTATATCGGATCACTGATGCGGCCGACGTGACGGGCGGGACCGCTTCCGCATTTTGGCCCAACAGCGACACTTGGAGCGCTGCCGGAAATGGCAGCTCTGTGGGGTAAGGCGGCCAGTCACTGCGGATGGGGGACCGCCGAGGCCTTCGCGTCCACAGAGCCGCACAGGTGCGCAACGGCGGGCTGGTCGGGGAGCTAGGGTGCGGCTGGGAGACTCGGCGCCCGTGCCTGCCCGCGCTCGACGCGGTTCGACACAACCGCACCACTTCCGCACCGTATGCCGCATCCGCCAAGCTGCTAGTCTCTCGCAACAAGAGTCAGTTGCCGGTGATGTCGGTCGACGAGTGCGGGCCCCTGTAGAAAATCATATTCGGCCTGATAGCACGCTGCCGCTCCCCCCTCATGGTTATTCCTCAGGGAGGACCCGCAAGCCATTGATAAGAAAGAGTTATTCCAGGCGCCCTGGTTGTTGAGCCGAACCTGGCGCAGGTACCGGATTGGCATCATGGTGATGGCGGCGTTGTCGTGGATGCTCCCCGTCGCCACGCTCGTTTTCGCCTCTGCATCTGCTGTGATCAATTCCCGCCCGCGGGTACCTTGATGATCCCACCTTGGATACCTTGGATGCCTTGACACCAATTCCTCGAATTTCAGTGTATTTCTCTATCTATGAGAAATTAGCGCGTAAACGGTGTTATGCGTGACATGACATCCAAGTGGCGCCCGCGTGCCCTAGAAAGGATCGGTGCGCTCCAGCCTGTGCACCGCGCCGGCCGTGGAGCTATGCGGGTCAGCGCGCTTGCTCCATCTGACACCCATCGCCTCCAGCGGCCGTCTGTTCAGTTCGAGCTGCACTGCCAATCCCCGAGGTGACCGCAGCCGCCGCTGTGCGGACAAGGACAGCTTCTCCATCAGTTCGCTTGCCTTGACCTCGATGGAGCCCTTGTCGCGCACCACCTTCACGATTTCTGCGAGCACTTCGTCATCCTCGACCGCCTCGGCCATCCGCATCCGCTGCTCGCGCTCGAAGGCATCGATGAATTCATCCGGCTCCCAGCCAAATACCTCGCCGGCCGCCTCCGCCCAGACCGCAAAGTCCGACAGCCGCGGCAGCCGCTTGCCTTCCAGCCGTTCCCGCACCGCCTTCTCGTTCTTCAGAGCGCACGCTGCCGCATCAAGCAGCAGCGCAAACATTGCCGGCCGCATTGCCTCGGTCTCGGTCCGGATGGTTGCCTCGGCGAGATATTCTCCGTCCTTGATGGCAGCCAGTTCCACCACCAGCGACCGGTGCACGAAGTCTGACCGCAGGCTGGGCATCGATAGCGCGGTGATCACCGCCGGCCGCTGCAAGTCCATGACGTGCATGGTCTCGTCGGTGTACAGTCCGCGCCGCCTGTATCCGCCGCCAGTCGACAAGCGGCAAAGTGCGTTGGCCTCCTCATCGCTGATGCGACCGACGTTGTCCCAGGTCGCCAGCCAGCCCTGATAGCTCGCCACCGCCAGGTCCCAGTCGCTCGGTGGCAGTCCGGCCTCACCGGCGACACGCGGGTCGATCAGGCTGGCGACCAGCCGCAGGATGGTGGTCTTGGCCGAGCCGGGCTCGCAGATGAGCAGCAGGATCGGGAACGGGAAGCCTGGCCGCATGGCGCCGACCAGCGCCCCCAGCACGAGCTTCAGCAAGTCCGGACGCCGCAGATTGAGCAGCCAGCGGAACTTCTCCAGGACGGCACCGCGCTCACCACGCACCGGATCGGGCAATGGCAGCTCGGTGCCTGATCGACGGAACCGCACCGGGCAATCGGCCGAGTCGAGGAAGCGCCAGCCAGTCTCCGAGATCTCGATGACGCGCCATCCCTCATCAACCATGTCGACGTAGAGCCTGCCATCATGGCGGGCCCATCTGATCCACGTCTGATGCTGACTGCCGCCGTAGATTGCCCGGCCCTTCACCACGCTGATGAACTCGCGCAGCATCTTCTCGGGCGGCGGGGTGCCATGTTTCAGCCAGAACTGCCGGCCCAGCCAATGCTTGAACGCCTCACCATCGACTGGCATGTGCTCGACGTGGTCTGCGCCCTCGTCGGTCACCACGTGCACGGTAGCATACGGGCGGGAACGCTGGTCGCGCCACAACTCCGCATCGCCGAGAGCTGTCTCCAAGGGGTGGGGCTCATCGGCTGCAGCCTTGCCGGTGGCCTTGGCTGTCTTCTCAAGTCGCTTGATGGTCCTGTCGACCTCTGCATCGATCTTGGCCACCCCTGGCATCTTGGTGTTGGCGCGCCACTCCTCGAGCAGCTCCTCGTACCGCTGGCGATCCAGGCTCTTCAGCTTGGCCAGTAGCTGCAACGTCCTGTGCTCGAACAGCGAGCTGCGCGCTCCCGCCTTCACGTCGAACAGCCAGGCGAACTTGTCCTCAATCCCCTCGGTGGTCGTCATGAACATCATCTCCAAAATCTGGTGGCGCGCGTCTGTATGCCCTTGCCGCTCGGGTTGATCGCCGTGAGCACCCACGGCCCGCCAGGCATCCACCTCTTCAGGAAATCGACCGCTACGTCGAAGTCGGACTGCGGTTCTATCATTGCATCGGCGGCCGCCATTGGCCCTCACCGCACCTCGTTGCGACCTCGTCTACCGCGAAATCGGCAAGGAGGCAGCGTCACCCAAAGGGGCGCGACGATGTCGTAGATGATCGCCCCCGCCATTGCCCCTCGTGATCGGCATGTGCCAACCAACTTGACGCGACGATAATGGGGAAAGGTTGCTATTGAGCTATCAGAGTCAGGAGAATTGCAGCGATCACTTCGGACCTAGGCTGCCCGTGGGGCAGGAGAAGTCGGCCTTGTCTAGCGAAGGGTCCGGTCAGCCCTCGCCCACCGGCACCGTCGTCAACAAGTTCGGATTCATATATCGGAAGGTGAGATTAACCCTGGGTTCGACCGGCCTTGCCGTCCTCGGAACCTGATGCTGCCAGTGGCGCTGAGTTGCGCCGGCCATGATCACCCAGCAGCCCGATTTCAGTTCGATCGACACCGTTTCCTTCGTTGTGCGGTGCCGAAACTGAAATCGGCGGGCGCCTCCGAGCGACAAACTGGCGATTGTCGGAGTCGGGCCCAGACCTCGCTCATTATCGCTGTGCCAGCCAACGCGATCGCTGCCGTCTCGATAGAGGTTCAGCAGAACGCTATTGAATTGGGCACTCGACAGGGTTTCTGCACGGCAGCGCAGGCGCTCGATGAGCTCGGGAAGCGGGGCCGGCGGGTGGTCAACGCCGCTATAGGAGTACGACTGATCACTGAACCAGGCCGTAAGGCGCGGAAGGGGTGAAGAACGCCCAAACAAGCGCACCCTCTCCTGGTTCCACGGAACATTGGCGATCAGCTCCTTGGTGACTGCTGGCCAGTCAAAATCTGGGCTATCGTCGTCGATGAAGTACGCCTCACCGTCGCACGGCAGGATGTTCTCGCTAAAGGGCTGTGACGAGGAAATCTGATCTATGTGAGTAGCCCCTTTCATGCCCTCGCCCTCCGACAGGTGTACTCCATATGCCGAAGTGATTGCGATTAGGTTATGCGAAGTTAATGGCACCTGACAGCGACAAAGGTCATGGGAGCCATTCCGCTGAACAATGAAGGCGTGGCTGAGATCACCCCCTCGCCCAACCACCGCGCCAGCCAGTCGCGATACGCCACGCCCGTCCCCTCGACCTTCCACTCGCACGGGCCGCCAGCGCCGCGTGCTGCCATGATGGAAACCACCGTCGACATGCTCACCACGATCTCGCTGCCGGTCAGGCCGACGCCACCAACGGCGGATAGCCCACGAACCTCAATCCGTGCTGGGTGACCCGGAGCCCATATTGGACCTCCTCGATCAGACCATCCGCCAGCATGTCCTTTACCACCAGGTCGACCTCGTCACTGTCCGCCGGCAAGAGTACGCCGTTGCCTTCGTCAATGGCACACGCGAGCAGCACAAGAGCCAGGTCGAACCTGCGCTTCTTCACACCATGGCGGCAATCGCGGAACGAGAGCTGCATGCCCGGTCCTCCCTCGGTGATGCTGCAAGATCGCAGCGGTTTCACCGACACGAGCCCGGCACCTAGCCGGGCGGAGGAGGGCATGCTGGGGAGCGGGCTTGAGCGCTTTTCGATTGAACCTCGATGGGGTGATGAACGCTTACCGCCGTGGTGTAGTCGAGCTGGAATAGAGTTGTAGGCGTATGACCGGTTAATGGCGGCATGAGAATGCCCTCCCTCTGATGGGTCATGACCACTTTCCGGCGCTGGAACTCCCGCGGGGAAAGCCGACCGCTCAGAAGCGGGCCTGCAGCCTCCTCAGGAATTCACCAATACGGCGCGCGTTGGTGCCCAGATCGCTCCTACCGACGCGCGAGGCCGAGCGCACGTCGACCTGCGTGCCTCCGTCGTTCACTTCACTGATCCGGATGACGACATCGTCGTAGAAGCCGAACCAGAAAGTTCGGGCAGTCGCCTCGATACGCCCCTGTGCCGGCTCGGTCGCCACGACGCGCCAGCCCATGTCGTGCGCCACCTGGTCGGCCGCCGTGAACACTGCCGCTCGGTCTGCTGCCAGGCGGAGCGGCTTGATCGACGGGTAGACCTCACGTTGCAGCCGTGCAGTTGTTTGACCAGGATAGTCAGCACCGTTCGGAGCCGCCTCGCGCACGGCGCGTAAAGCGACGAAGGCAGGCGGATGGTTGAGGTCGGTGGAGATGTCGTGAATCGGCGGCACGTGCGTCGCCCGGTACCACATACCGAGTGGCACCGAGAGCACGGCCGCCCCGAGTACGATTGCCGGCAAGGTCGCCAAGGCGAGCCGGCGCTGCTTGGCCAGGATGGCGCCGATGCCGGCGACTACGGAGAAAGCCAAACCGGCGACGGTCGCGTATACGGCCCAGCGTAACACCTCGAAGCCGGTTGTGAACGCCCACCAGCCCCAGCGATGCCCCGGCCCAGCCAGCGTTGCTGTCACAGCGCCAGCGAGGACGAGGATCACGCTGGCGGTGAGCGCAACACGGGTGACGGTGTTGTAGCGCAGACGTGGCTTCACGCTTGCAATGATAGCATGGGCTGTCGTGACCGCACGCCCAGCCATGTCGGACTGCTCGCTAACTCCTCCTGCGGGTCCCGAGCCTGGACGACGGGCCGGAAATTCAGTGACCCGACGGCCAGTGGCTGAGAGCGCGCGCTGCTTCCAGAACCAAAGGGCTGAAGCGCGCACGAAACTCCTCCACCGACCATTCGCTCAGCGACCCAGCGATATGCACTGCCGCCAGCGGCTGCCCCCCGGTGCCTGTGACTGCGGCGGCCACTACCACCTCGCCGATCAGACTTTCTTCCACTGCTAGCGCATAGCCGTCGCGGCGCGCCTCCTCGATCTTCCTCCAGATCCCCTCCGGGTCGCAGATGGTCTTCTGGGTGGTGGGGCGCAGATCCGATCGGACGATGATCTCCTCCACATCGGCGTCGTTCATCAACGCCAGCATGGCCCGGCCACCGGACGAGGAAAATGCGG
>Ga0307436_1001022_pt1 | contig 12797 bp, 12 predicted proteins | sample SalMarWE160440MG_FD_202513 | JGI IMG/M metagenome (GOLD analysis project Ga0307436, IMG submission 202513) | Salt marsh sediment microbial communities from the Plum Island Ecosystem LTER, Massachusetts, United States - WE1604-40 | ecosystem: Environmental > Aquatic > Marine > Intertidal zone >...
TGTTTGATCCTATGACCGGAAAAGATACGAAATTCAGGGAAACACTTCATATAATAGATGATAATCATCATGTTTTTGAAATGTATACAGATAATGACGGACAGGAAGTAAAATCGATGGAAGTTGAATATACCAGATAAAATAAATCTAATTTAAATTATTAAATGTGCCGGAAGCAATTCCGGCATTTTTTATAATAAATGAACCGGATATCAATAAAATCTAAGTACGAATATTACACTGTAAGCAAAGAAAACTGGAAAGACTTTGAAAAACTCTTTGGTGAAAAAGGAGCTTGTGCGGGATGCTGGTGTATGTACTGGCGAATCAGCTCTTCACAATGGAAAAAACAACAGGGACCAGGGAATAAAAGAGCAATCAAAAAATTAATTTTTTCGGATATAACTCCCGGTATACTTGCATATGATAACGAACAACCAATCGGCTGGTGTTCTGTCGCACCGAGAGAAGAATTTATCAGGCTGGAAAGTTCAAGAATATTAAAACCTGTTGATGATAAACCTGTTTGGTCAGTTGTATGTTTTTTTATTGATAAAACCTACAGAAAAAGAGGTGTTAGTGTTGAACTTCTGAATGCAGCAAAGAAATATGTAAAATCCAAACACGGAAAAATTATTGAAGGTTATCCCGTGGAACCAAAAGAAGGTAAATATCCAGATACTTTTGCTTACACAGGATTGGCAAAAGCGTTTACCCAAGCAGGATTTAAAGAAGTAATTCGCCGTTCAGAGACCAGACCGATTATGAGACTTTATCTGAAGTGACTTTTCAGATTTAATTTACTTACCTCAGCAAAACCATCTTTTTAGTCTGAACAAAATCGCCTGCTTTAATTTTATAAAAATACGTTCCGCTTGGCAAATCCTTCGAGGAAAAGTTAACCTCATATATTCCGGCAGGTTTTTCTTCATTTACAAGAGTTTTTAATTCCTTACCAAGTGAATCATACACTTTCAAAGAAACAAATCGCTTGTTGGCTATCGAGTATTGTATCCTTGTTGTCGGATTAAATGGATTAGGATAGTTTTGAAACAATTTAAAGTTTTCAGGTTGCTTACCTTTGTTATTTACATCCGTTGTAACTTCACTTATTTTCTCAAATATTTTATCCCAGCCAACAAGTACAACTGTTGCATCATTATTTTGAGCAGCAAATACTCCAAGCGGATAATCAGGTAATGGATAAGGATATGATGCAATGCCATCCGTGTTTGACACACCGGTTATATTTAGTGTCCCTAAATGTTCCCAGGTGACTCTGTCAAAAAATTCAAAATCACTCTGGCTGGTTCGCTGATCAGAAACAACTATAAAGCCATCGCCATTATCAACAGGATTGTTTAACGGACAAGTATAAACTATGATTCCTTCAGCATCTGCTTCAAATACATCACTTCCAAAATTATTGGATCCATTATCAGTATAAGCACTTCCATCAGGATTGTAAACATATACGCCGGTTCTGTTATTTTCATCGGGGATATAAATTCTTTGGTAATAATCATCCGCAGCCATTGTTTCCAATCCTTTTTCCGGTGTGAATGAGCTTATAAAATCACCTGTTGATTCGTTGTGAATATCTACTGAATAATCCATTGATACATAAATATATTTTGTACCGTTTGCTAATTTCAGAATTGTCAGATTTGGTTCTGATTGATAATTAGCGCCTGACTTGTTAAAATTCTTCACAAAAGTTAAATCGGGTAAAGTGAAGACAGAAATTGTACTGGATGGCGATCCGATGGATATATAAAGCAAATCAGAATCCTGATCAATCGCTATTCCATTTACCTGGCTGTTTTCGAATGTCGAATTGGTGAGTGGGGTTTGTTCATTATTTTTGAAAGGATATTTCCAAACTTCAACTAACTGATTATCCTTTGCTGTTACAAACATTAATGTCTGGCTGCTGTCCGGTGCTTTCCAAAATTCTATACTATCAACGTTTTGTCCTTCCCCGTTCAATTCAACATCCGGATCAACCGATATTCTTCCAAACTGTGGCAACAGGCAATCCGGCATCGATTGTGCTTTTGTTATTTGAAATGACAATAAAAACAAAATTAAAGTAATAGCAAATAAGAACGACAGATATTGCGCCCTAAATATTTGAAAAACATCGTTTCCAATCTGTTTCATATACATTCCTCTCTTTTTTATAGGTTAGCTGAGATTATTTAGATAAATATTATTCCACAAGAAAATAATACCGATACAAATAAATAGATATCCCCAAATAAATATCCTTTAACAATATTTTTTATTCAGTGAAAATCTAAGTAAAATTTGAATCCTAATCGGTATGATTTTGGATAAAACTGGTAATTATTCTTGAACAAACTCACTTTTCGGAGAAAATTCAGATGAGCAAAGAAAAATTTACTAAAAAAATACTATGTATCGGTGCAGGTTACGTTGGTGGACCAACTATGGCAATGATTGCCGCCAGGTGTCCGCAATACAAGGTAACTGTAGTAGACATCAATGAAGAAAAAATAAAGGCATGGGAATCAAACGAACTCCCCATTTTTGAGCCTGGTTTATTAGATGTCGTAAAAGAAGCAAGGGGAAAAAATCTTTTCTTTTCTACCGAATTAGAAAAAAATATAAAAGACTCGGAAATAATTTTTGTTTCCGTAAACACACCAACAAAAACTTTTGGTGAAGGTGCCGGCAAAAGTGCTGATCTTCAATACTGGGAAAAATGTGCAAGGGATATCCGTTCTGCCTCAGAGTCCGATAAAATAATTGTAGAGAAAAGTACACTACCCGTTAAGACTGCAATTGCAATGGAAAGAATTTTAAATGAGAATGAAAGAGGACTCAAATTCGAAGTAGTTTCAAATCCCGAGTTTCTCGCAGAGGGAACTGCGGTAAAAGATCTTGAAAATCCTGATCGCGTTCTTATCGGTTCTAAGGAAACCGAAAGCGGATTAAAAGCCCGGAATGAAATAGTAGAAATTTTTTCAAACTGGATTCCACGCGACAGATTAATAACAAGTAATTTAATGAGCGCTGAATTATCGAAGCTGGTTGCAAATTCATTTTTAGCTCAGCGCATTTCTTCCATTAATAGTATTTCCGCACTTTGTGAAAAAGTAGATGCAAATGTTTCCGAAGTTTCCAGAGCAATTGGGAAAGATTCACGAATAGGAAACAAATTTCTGCACGCGAGTGTTGGCTTTGGAGGCTCCTGCTTTAAAAAAGATATTTTAAATTTAGTTTACCTCTGCGAAACATTCGGATTATATGAAGTTGCCGCTTACTGGGAAAGTATTGTTAAAATGAATGAATACCAGGAAACAAGGTTTGTTCAAACAATAAACAAAGCTCTATTCAATACCGTAACAAATAAAAGAATTGCTCTGTTCGGATTTGCATTCAAAGCTAACACCAGTGACACACGCGAATCTCCTGCATTTTACATCACAAAGAAACTGATGGAAGAAAAAGCACACGTTGTTATCTCAGACCCAAAAGCAATAAAAAATGCAAAGGTTGATCTAAAGGATTTTAACAATAAAATCGAATATGAAATCGATCCTTACAAAGCTGCACATCAGGCACATGCCATTGCAATTATAACGGAGTGGGATTTATATAAAGAACTGGATTATGAAAAGATTTATAACAACATGGAAAGACCGGCATTCATTTTCGATGGCAGAAATATTCTAGATCATCAAAAATTATTTGAAATAGGTTTTAACGTCTATCCTATCGGGAAACCACATCTTATTCATTTTAATGAATCATAAATTAAGGGCTTATCAGTTCCTGATAAGCCTTATCATTTCCTGAACAGCTTCTTTTATTCCAACTACCACAGCCCGGGCTATTATTGCATGCCCGATGCTCACTTCATCAATATCCGGTACTTCTCTGAAAATTTTTATATTCTGATAATCTAAACCATGACCAGCATTCACACCCATTCCTAATTTTTTAGCATGCTTAACAGCTGTTCTTATTTTTTCTAATTCATCAAATTGTTCTTCTTCCGAAACTGCATTTGCAAATACGCCTGTATGAATTTCTATAAAATCAGAATTTATCTCTGCTGCCGCATCAATTTGATTTATTTCCGGTTCTATAAATAAGGACACTTCAATATCTGAATCGTGCAATTCTTTAATTGTATCCTTTATCAAAGAAATATTATCGATAACATTTAAACCACCTTCCGTGGTTAGTTCCTGTCTTTTTTCAGGAACAAGTGTTGACAGTTCAGGACCAACATCACACGCAATTTTTATAATCTCTTCAGTCGCTGCCATTTCGAGATCAAGCTTTGTTTTTACGAGTTCCCGAAGAAGCCTTACATCACGTTCAGTTATATGTCTTCTGTCTTCTCTTAAATGTACTACGATTCCATCAACACCAGCTTCTTCGGCAATTAGAGCAGCAGTAACCGGGTCAGGCTGATCCTCCCCTCGCGTATTTCTTAATGTGGCTATATGATCTACATTTAATGAAAATCTCATTTCAATTATCCTTAGAAAATTTTACTAATGATTTTTATAATTGAACTTAATCCCACACCATAATCATCTGCTCTGAATCTTAAAGTACAAATTAAATCAATTGAAAACATAATTCCTATATGAACAATGACACCATACCAGAATGATCGTGTTCTGAATGCAAGAATTCCCAATGCAATGCCACCTAAAATTGCACCAAAAGTTTCTGCCATTGGCTTGCCATTATGTAAAATTACAAATGGGATCATCTGGATAAGAACGGCATAATAACCGAACTTCTCTTCGAGACCAAAAAGTGTAAATCCACGCCAGATAAATTCCCATGCAAACATGTAGATAAACATTCCGGTTTCATAAATAAAAAATGTTTGCCAGCTTGTTCTTACTGAAAGAAGATGAGGGTAATCAGAAACAAAATCTGCTGAAGAGGAGAAGAACCAGATCAACGGAAGCATTATTATAAAAAATATCAAAGCTAATTTTAATCCTGTTTGCCAATCTCCTACTTTCATACCATAGCTTGAAATTTTTTCATTCAAAACGAATCTGATAATAAGTACCGGCAGGATTAAAAACGTAATGAAATCCCCAATGAACCAGTAAATATATTCAATCAAATAAATATCCGGATTCGATTCATACGAAGGGAAAATGTTGTAGCGGAAAAAGCTTCGGGAAGTGATGTACCAGGAAATAGTCTGTAAAACCGCAATAGATAGAAATATAATAACAACCTTCCTATCAAGAGATAGAATTATATTCTTCAGGTTGGTTAATTCCTTTTTTACTTCTAGTCTTTTCCTGACTGGTGCCATAATATTTAACGTTTTATAAGGTTCCTACAAATATAACAATCCAGGGATGTGATTTGGAAAGCATATTATCGTTCTAAATTGAGGAGAAAAATGAATTTATTGACAAAAAAGTCCAACTATATTATATTAGCACTCGCTTTTATAGAGTGCTAATAATTTAAAAACAAATAAACCAGGAGTTAAATATGAGCGACTTAAAAATTAAACCTTTGGCTGACAGAGTTGTTGTAAAACCTATGGAAGCTGAAGAAAAAACAAAAGGCGGTATTATTCTGCCTGACACAGCAAAAGAAAAACCGGTTGAGGGCACTATCGTAGCAGCCGGACCGGGAAAAAAATCCGATGACGGTAAACTTATGGAGATGGAAGTAAAAGTGGGAAACAAAGTGCTTTACGGTAAGTACAGCGGTACTGAAGTTACTATAGAAGGGGAAGAGTATTTGATAATGCGCGAGAGCGACATTTTTGCAATTGTAAAATAAATTATAAATATGAATAAAACTGAGGTAATATTATGGCTAAATTAATTGAATATAACAGCGATGCACGCGCCGGACTTAAAGCCGGTGTTGATAAGCTGGCTAATGCAGTTAAAGTTACCCTTGGTCCTAAGGGTAGAAATGTAGTCATCGAAAAAAAATTCGGTGCACCTACTGTAACTAAGGACGGTGTTACTGTAGCAAAAGAAATAGAACTTGATGATCCTATTGAAAATATGGGTGCGCAGATGGTTCGCGAGGTAGCATCAAAAACAAGTGATGTTGCGGGCGATGGAACAACAACTGCTACAGTTCTTGCACAGGCAATTTATAGAGAAGGATTAAAGAACGTTACTGCCGGGGCCAATCCAATGGACCTTAAAAGAGGAATTGATCTGGCAACCGGTAAGGTTGTTAAATATTTAGAATCAATCAGCAAAGATATAGAAGGTAAATCGGACATTGCACAGGTCGGTTCTATTTCTGCAAATAACGATTCATCAATCGGTGGTTTAATTGCAGATGCAATGGAAAAAGTAGGTAAAGACGGAGTGATAACTGTTGAAGAAGCTAAAGGAACCGAAACCGCCTTAGAAGTAGTTGAAGGTATGCAGTTTGATCGCGGATATCTTTCTCCTTATTTCGTTACTGATACAGAAAATATGGAAGCTATTCTTGAAGATCCGATGATCCTGATCCACGATAAAAAAATCTCAGCAATGAAAGATCTTTTGCCGATACTTGAAAAAGTTGCACAGCAGGGTAAATCAATGTTAATTATTGCTGAAGACCTTGAGGGTGAAGCTTTAGCAACTCTTGTTGTAAACAAGATTCGCGGTACTCTTAAAGTTGCTGCTGTTAAAGCTCCGGGCTTTGGCGACAGAAGAAAAGCTATGCTGGAAGATATAGCAGTACTTACAGCGGGAACAGTTATTTCAGAAGAGCGTGGATTCAAACTTGAAAATGCAACCGTTTCCTATCTCGGTACAGCTAAAAAAATTGTTATAGATAAAGATAATACAACGATTGTAGAAGGTGCTGGAAAAACCGATGATATAAAGAAAAGAATTAATGAAATAAAAGCACAGATAGACAAAACTACTTCCGATTACGATAAGGAAAAACTCCAGGAAAGATTAGCAAAACTTTCCGGTGGTGTTGCAGTATTGAAGATCGGTGCTTCTACAGAAGTTGAAATGAAGGAAAAGAAAGCGAGAGTTGAAGATGCTCTCCATGCTACACGTGCTGCAGTTGAAGAGGGATTAGTTCCCGGAGGCGGTGTTGCATTAGTAAGAGCGATAGCTGAACTTGACAAATTAGAAGGTGATAACGTTGATCAGACAACCGGTGTTAAAATAGTTCAGAAAGCTCTTGAAGAACCATTGAGACAAATTGTAAACAATGCCGGTCTCGAAGGTTCAGTAGTACTTCAAAAAGTTAAGGAAGGAAAAGCAGATTTCGGCTTTAACGCTGCTATAGAAAAATATGAGAATCTCGTAAAAGCCGGTGTAATCGATCCTACAAAAGTTACAAGGACAGCTTTGGAAAATGCCGTTTCTGTTGCTTCACTTTTAATTACAACTGAAGCAGTAGTATTTGAGAAGAAAGAAAAAGAGCCACCAATGCCTCCAATGCCCGGTGGTGGTATGGGTGATATGGGCGGAATGTATTAACAAACATTCCCGTATTTCATCCTGAGCTTGACGAAGGATAAGGCGAGTATTTTACAATGCTCGCCTTTTTTAATTCTCTTATGGAGTTCTATTATCATTTTGTTTACTACTATCTATTCTGTCACTTAGATTTTGTCTGATTAAATCCTCGGCATCTTCAAGATCGATGAACGATTTCTCTCCACTTGGTTCAAAGATAATTAGTTGCCCAGTTTTTGTGTTTAATAAGGCTGGCACTTTCTCCTCACGCTCAATAACTTCCCCCTTCACTCTTGGCTTTCCATTAAGCAAATTTGGTATGTTAAGTTCTCTTATCTTTCGATAAGCTGCATCTCTCGTTTCGTACTTATCCGACAATATTACCTTATCGCCTTCGTTATCTGGAAACGATACATAGTAGAAAGTTTTATAAAGAGTTATTTCATTATATGTGTTTGGTTCACGTTTAGTTGCATACAAAAATAAGAAAACAGCTAACGCAATAATAATTAGCAATTGAAATAAAGATAACTTTTTCATGTTGCTACTCCCTTTTTTTATTCAATATCAATTAATTCAGTCTCAACCGAAATAGTATCGATCAATTTATTATCTTCAATTATAACCGCAGTAAGCTTATTGCCGCCGCAAGCAGAGGTATCAATATAAAGTGCGTCAGCAGAAGTATCATGGTAAACATTATCAAACCGCGTGTGTCCGACTATCTGAAGTTTACCAATATTCATTAGTACATCACGTGACCAGATTACACTGTGTAAGCTATTTAAATCATCATGCAATAGTTCTTCTAATTCTTCAGGATTATCTAGAATATTTTTCTTAATGGATCTTTTTAAAAAACTGGAAATTCCTGCATGTGATATGAAGCAATCATCTATATTAAAAAATAAGGGGGCTTTCTTAATAATTGCCAGGTGTTCTCTCATTTTTGACATATGGCTGCTATAAGATTCCATCGTCGATTCAGATCCATTATAAATCCACGATTTGCCGATTGGATTAGTAGGCTGAGTAATAAAAAAATAAAACATCAGGTCGTGATTACCGGCGGTAAATTTTATCCTTTTTGATTTTATGTATTCCACAACTTCAAAACTGAACTTACCGCGATCAACAAGATCACCAACTGAATAAATTTCAATATCCGGATACTTGGCTTTTACTTCATTGTAGGTTTTAACAAGGGTATTGTAACATCCATGGATATCCCCAATTACTGCAACCATATTATATTCTGTAAGTTTCTTTTGCGAAATTTGTTAATTCATCCCTGAATTTGGGATGTGCTATATTAATCAATTCTTTTGCTCTTTCCTGTATACTTTTTCCAAATAGTTGTGCAACTCCATATTCTGTGATCACATAATCCACATCGCCGCGGGAAGTAACAACGCCTGCTCCACTTTTTAACTTCGATACAATACGCGAAATATTTCCATCTTTTGTAACAGAAGGCAAGGCAATTATTCCTTTACCGCCTTCCGAATGAATTGCACCTCTTATAAAATCAACCTGACCGCCAATGCCGCTATACAATTTTGTTCCCATCGAATCTGCACAAACCTGACCTGTGAGATCAACTTCAATTGCAGAATTTATTGCAACCATCTTTTTGTTTTTTGAAATAATAAAAGGATCATTCACATATTCCTGCGGATGAAATTCTATTATAGGATTGTTATCGATAAAATCATAAACTCTTTTTGTTCCAAGTACAAATCCTGCAATGATTTTTCCCGGGTGTAATGTTTTTTCCTCACCGTTTATAATTCCCTGCTCTACCAGATCGATAATTCCATCAGAAAACATTTCTGTATGAATACCCAAATCTTTTTTACCCGATAGATATTTCATAACCGCGTCGGGAATAGCGCCAATCCCCATCTGTAAAGTAGAACCATCTTCAATCAAATCCGCAATGTTCAATCCAATTCTATCATAAATTTCTAAAACTTCTTTACTTGTCTTAGGATCTATTTGTGGTAATTCTTTTATCGGTTCATCGTGTTCAACTATGAAATTTATTTTGTTTATGTGAATGAAACTATCACCAAGGGTTCTCGGCATTTCTTTGTTTATCTGTGCTATAATAATCCTAGCATTCTCAGCAGGTGTTTTTATCGTTCCTACATCAACACCGTAGCTGCAAAAACCATGTTCATCGGGTGGGGATAGATGTATAAGAGCAACATCCGTTTTGATGTGTCCGTCTTTAAATAACAATGGCACTTCCGATAAAAATATCGGAATGAACTCTGCGCGACCATCATTTACAGCTTCTCTGGCATTTGCTCCTATGAAAAAAGCTTTATGCTTGAAATGTTTTTCCATCCCCTGCTTTAAATACGGCAAATCACCAACAACCAGTATATGATATATATTTACATCCTCCAGTTCATCTTTCCTATCAACCATTGCTTTTATAAGGTTCATTGGTGCTGCACAGCCCGGTTGAATTACAACATTATCTCCAGATTTTATATACTTAACAGCTTCTCCTGCCGAAACTAATTTTTTGCTATAGATATTCAGAATATTACCGGGCATCGCTTTTAATTTTATGTCGTCAAAAATTTCCATTTACATAAATCACAGCTATCTGATTATTAAATCCATTAATTAATTTGTTGGAAATACCCTGAATGGTTTATACTCAAGATTAAAAGATTCAGCAAGCATTTCATTACTGCAAGCTCCCCTATAAGTACAAACACCTTTTGCCAGACCTTCATTGGTCATTAAGGTGCTTGCCAAACCATTGTTGGCAATATTTAAAATGTAACCGATTGAAGCGTTATTTAATCCGTAGCTTGCAGTTCTTGCAACAATAGCCGGCATATTAGGTACACAATAATGAATGACATCGTGCAATGTATAAACCGGATCGGACAACGTCGTAATTCTACTTGTCTCAATGCAACCACCCTGATCAATAGAAACATCGATTATTACCGCACCTTTTTTCATTTGTATTACCATCTCTTCGCTTACTATGTGAGGTGCCTTTTCGCCTTTAATTAATACCGCACCAATAAGCACATCGGCAAATTTCACCCCACGGGAAATCGTGTAAGGATTAGCTGCAACAGTTGTAACCTGTTTATTAAAGATTGTATCAATATATCTTAACCGTTTTAAATCTTTATCGATGATAATAACCTGTGCACCTCTTCCAATTGCAGCTCTGGCGGCAGATATTCCCACTACACCCGCACCAATGATAACTACAGCCGCCGGTGCAACACCCGTGATTCCACCGAGAAGAATTCCTCTCCCGACTTTACTATTACTTTCAAGATATTTTCCCGCAACCTGTATGGCAAGCTGTCCGGCGATTTCACTCATCGAATGCAAAACAGGTAATTCAGAATTTTCTTCGATCAGTTCCAAACCCACAGCAGTGATTTTTTTCTTCAATAAATTTTCAATTACTTTTTTCTTCCCAACAGAAAGGTGTAAGAATGAAAAAAGTATCTGATTATCCTGCAGCATTTCCGATTCGTCATCAGTTATTGTAGCTACTTTGGTAATTAACTCAGCACGTTTAAACGCTTCTTCGGCACTGTAAACTATCTTTGCACCAATTTCGGTATACTCTTCATTTGTAAAATGGCAGTCTTCTCCTGCTCCATTTTCAATATAAACAGTATGACCCGCCTTTACCAGGGCATCAACACCCGCTGGCGCAAGTGCTACTCTTTTTTCTTCCCAAAGAGATTCTTTTGGTATACCTATTCTCATATATCTTATTATTTTTTGTTTTTAAAACTACCTAATCCGGTATAGATATTCAATCAGTTAAATTTATATTACTGGTGTAAGTGGTGGTTTTCCCTTCAAAACATTTATTACATTCTTTACTGCAAGTTCTGCCATACCGTTGCGAGCTTCGATGGTTGCACTGCCAAGGTGAGGAAGGATAAATACATTTTTAAATTTCAGTAATTCCGGATTTACAAAAGGTTCATTCTTAAATACATCCAATCCAACAGCCCTGAATTTATTTTTAGTTAAATATTTGATTAATGACTCTTCCTCTATCAAATCCCCCCTGGAAGTGTTAATAAGAATCGGATTACGCTTCATTAGTTTCATCTTACGCTCATCGACGTAATGATATGTATTTTTGTTCAGTGGCAAATGAACAGAAATCATATCAGAGTTAAAAAGAAGATTTTGTATTGATACCTTTTTAGCTCCGGTCTTTTTTTCAAGTTGATAATTTCGATGATTGGAATGATAAATTATTTTTGTTCCGAATACTTTCGATCTTATTCCCACTGCTGTTCCTATTCTTCCAGCCCCTATTATTCCCAACGTTTTATTTTTTAGTTCCATACCAAGAAAAAGTTCGGGTTTCCAGGTTCTAAACTTTCTCGCCCGAAGATATTCACTTCCTTCAATGAGTCTTCTTGCTGTAACCAAAAGTAAAGAAATTGCTAAATCGGCAGTAGAATCTGTAAGAACATCCGGCGTGTTGGTCACTATTATCTTTTTCTTTTTTGCATACTTAACATCAATATTATCATAACCAACGGCAAAGTTGGCAATGATTTTACATCTATCCATAGAATCTATTACTTCCTTATCGATTTGTTCCGTTAATATGCAAATAAGAGCGTGACAATCATGAACTTCTTTCAATAATTTTTTTCTTGGTATGGGAGTATCTTTTTTGTGATAATCATAATCAAACTTACTTTTGTCAAGTAATTCAAAGGCAATAGGGGGAAGTTTCCCTGTAAGAAATATCCTCATAATAAAAATTTTTAACCGAACATTAATTTAACAATGAATAGGGCACCCAGAATCCCAGCCACATCAGCTAATAACCCAACCGGTACAGCATGCCGTGTTTTGCGAATGCTAACAGCACCAAAGTAAACTGCAAGAACATAAAATGTTGTCTCAGTGCTCCCAAAAAATGTTGAGACGAGCACCCCAATAAAAGAATCGGGTCCGTGGACAGACATAATTTCAGCCATAACACCAAGTGAACCGCTCCCTGATAAAGGACGTATCAAAGCCATAGGTAGCGCCTCAGGTGGCATTCCGATTGGATCGGTAACAAATCTCATCACAGGTTCCAGCAAATATTTTAATGCGCCACCTGAACGAAAGATTCCAATCGCAACCAGCATGGCAACAAGATATGGAATAATTCTTATTGCAATATTAAATCCTTCTTTTGCCCCTTCAACAAATTGTTCATAAACTTTTACTTTCTTAATTGCCCCATAGCCAATAAAAGTAAAGATCAAAACCGGGATTGCTACTGTTGATGCAATTTGTACAATATCTTTTAACACATTTGGATTGACG
>Ga0307436_1001023_pt1 | contig 12794 bp, 11 predicted proteins | sample SalMarWE160440MG_FD_202513 | JGI IMG/M metagenome (GOLD analysis project Ga0307436, IMG submission 202513) | Salt marsh sediment microbial communities from the Plum Island Ecosystem LTER, Massachusetts, United States - WE1604-40 | ecosystem: Environmental > Aquatic > Marine > Intertidal zone >...
GCATCTCGTGCATCGTGAACCGTATCTCAAACGAGATACGTCCAATGAATTATAACATTATATAAACGATGGAGATACGAGGTGGCTTATAACTGCGTTGTTTTAATTAAGCAAGTTCCTGATACTAAAAGGATTACGGGGCAGGCGATGAACGAGGACGGTACGGTGAACCGCTCGGCCCTGCCCGCGATTTTTAATCCGGAAGACCTCAATGCGCTGGAACTGGCGCTTCAGATTAAGGAAAAATACGGCGGGTCCATAACGGTCATCACGATGGGGCTGCCGGCGGCGAGCGCGGTTCTTCGCGATTCGCTATTCCGCGGGGCGGACGATGCCATCCTGATAACCGACAAGCGATGCGCGGCCAGTGATACGTTAGCGACCAGTTACATCCTGAGCTGCGCTGTCAAAAAGATTGAATACGATATTGTTTTATGCGGCAGGCAGGCGATTGATGGGGACACTGCGCAGGTCGGACCGCAATTAGCCGAAAAATTAGGCGTTCCTCATATTACTTATGTTGAGGAGCTTATAGAGCTTAATGGCAAAACTATAACGGCGCGTCGAAACATCGGGGCGGGGTGGCAGCAGGTTAAGGCGGGGCTGCCGGTTCTGCTGACTGTAACCGGTGACGCTAATGAGCCGAGGGTGGCCGCTGCGAAGAAGATGATGAAATACAAAAACGCGCATACGCCGATTGAGATTGAAAAGGAAGTCAAAGGTGATAATCCCGATGCCGACGATGCGACAACCAAGGCGCTTGTCGAGCGGAAGTGCAGCATATTGAAAGAAAAAAACCTGTTGATTAAACAATGGGACCTGGACTTTCTCGAAGCGGATTTGACCTGGTGCGGACGAAGCGGCTCGCCGACCAAGGTCCATCGGATACAAAGCGTTGTCCTTGCTGCCAAGGAAAGTAAAAACGTTGAACCAAACGATAAGGGAATCTCGGGGATGATACACGAGCTTATTGAGGACAAGATAATCTCCTGATATGTAAATGAACGGATGAGTTATGATAGAAGTGAACAGAGACGGTGAAGTTTGGGTATTTGGCGAGCAGCATGGCGGGCGGTTGGAAGATACGCCGATTGAATTGCTCAGCAAGGCGCGGCGGCTGGCCGATACATTAGGCGTCAAACTGACGGCCGTCGTTTTAGGGAACAACGTCAAAGAGCTGGCAACAAAGCTGATTCACTACGGAGCGGACAAGGTGTATGTGGTTGAGCATCCCCTGCTTCGAGTTTACCAGGCCAACAGCTATGCCAAGGTCATTTATGATTTGATACATAAATATAAGCCGCAGATTGTGCTTTACGGTGCGACTGTCACGGGGCGGGGGCTGGCCCCTCGGATTGCCAGCGCGGCCAAGGCGGGGCTTACGGCTGATTGCACAGATTTGCAAATCGGCGACCATACAACCGTAAAAGACAAGCAGGTGCATAAAAATCTGATGTTCCAGGTACGGCCTGCCTTCGGCGGAAATATCATCGCGACCATTATCAATTACGACCGATGGCCGCAAATGGCGACGGTGCGTGAAGGCGTGATGCCGATGCCTGAGCCGGATGGTTCTCGCAAGGGTGAGATTATCGAGGAAAAAGCAGAGATTTCACAAAAGGATTTGCCGCTTCAGATTCTGGCCGAACACAAACGGGCAAAGAAGGTCAACCTCAAGGCGGCCCGTATAATTGTCGCGGGCGGAGCGGGGGTGGGCAGTAAAGATAATTTCCAGCTTATCTGGGATTTGGCAAACTGCCTGGGCGGTGCGCCGGCGGCGAGCCGAGCGGCGGTGGACCTCGGGTTTATCGACCACGACCACCAGGTCGGGCAAACAGGAACGACGGTCCGGCCGAGCCTGTATATAGCCGTCGGAATAAGCGGCGCGATTCAGCATCAGGCGGGGATGTCCCAGAGCCAAAAAATCGTGGCTATCAATAACGACCCGGATGCGCCGATATTCCAGACCGCACATTACAAGATAGTGGGCGACCTGAACGAAGTTGTGCCGAAAATGATTAAAGCGATAAAAGAAAAAAGTTGAGATGCTCGATATCGGTTGGGAGAAATAACTATGTCAAAAAAAATTATCATCATCTTTTTGGTTGTCCTGATTTCAGCCCTGGCGGCAGCATACTTTTTGTATCCAGAAAAAGTAACGTATACTTTCTACGGAACGGAGATTATTACCACGACGGCTTCGTCGGGCCAACTGGGGACTATCCTGCACCAGACGGCATGGGAATTAGGTGATTCCATTGTTCAGGAAGGCGGGGGTAAACATTTACCCTCATTTCACCAGGGGGGCAAAAGCTGGAAAGATGACGAAAGCAATATCCTCGCCACTCGGGGCATAACCGAATTCGATGATAAGAACGGCAATCACTGCGTCATTGAAGACATAGCTATTCCCGGCAGGCCAACGGTCATTCTATTGAAATCAGACACCGATGACTCGATAATGAAGCTTGCCAATGAGCTTATGCGTCAGTTTCGCTTATATAAAATTAAACATAAAGAATAACGAGACAAGTTTATGGCGAATTTCTACAGAGATAACGATGATATACAGTTTCTGCTCAGGCATATAGAGCTGGGTAAGCTGGCTGAGATTGCCGAAGAGAATTTCAGGTTTGCAGGCGAGTTCGACCATGCACCGGCCAATGCAGAAGAGGCGATACAGAATTATGATATGGTGCTGGAGTCGCTCGGACAGCTAAGCGCGGAGTTCATCGCACCGCGGGCGGAAGATGTCGACAGGCAAGGCAATAGTCTTAACGAAAATGGAACAGTATCCTATGCAAAGGGGACGGCGGAGAATCTTGAGAAGCTTGCGCAGGCCGAGGTTATGGGCTTTACGCTGCCGCATAAGTTTGGCGGTCTTAATTTTCCAAACGTTATTTACTCGATAGCGATTGAGATGGTCTCGCGGGCGGATGCTTCACTTATGAATATATTCGGACTGCAGGGGATTGCGGAGACCATCAACGCGTTTGCTTCGGAAAAAATTAAAGAGAAGTATTTACACAAATTTTCAGCAGGTAAGGTGACGGGTGCGATGGTGCTGACCGAGCCTGATGCGGGCAGTGATTTGCAGGCTGTGAAGCTGCGGGCGTTTCAAGATAAAGAGGGCAAGTGGTTTCTGCACGGGGTGAAGCGGTTTATCACGAACGGGTGCGGCGAGGTGCTGCTGGTGCTGGCGCGCAGTGAGCCGGAGATAAAAGACGGCCGGGGACTGAGCCTGTTTGTGTGTGACCGAGGGTCCACGGTGCATGTTCGCCGGCTGGAGGACAAGCTCGGTATCCACGGGTCACCAACGTGCGAGATATTCTTCGATAATACGCCTTGCGAGATAATCGGCGAGCGCCAGCGAGGGCTTATCACCTACGTTATGAGCCTGATGAACGGGGCGAGGATAGGTATTGCGGGCCAATCGCTGGGAATTGCGGAGGCGGCTTTTAGGATTGCGCGTGATTATGCAGCGACGAGGAAGCAATTCAGCGTCGCGATTGAAAAGCTGCCCGCGGTACGTGACATGCTCATCGATATGAAAATTGCGATCGAGGCCGGACGGGCACTATTGTACGAAACTTCGCGGATTGTGGATTTGGAAATCGGATATGCGAAACGGCTTGAAACTGATTCCCGCTTGCGCGGGAATGACAATATGGACAAGGCGGAGGCCAAGCAGCTAAAGACCGATTTGCGAAAATATAAAAGATGCGCGGGGATGCTTACACCGATGAGTAAGTATTACTGCAGCGAGATGTGCAACAGGATTGCGTATGATTCGATTCAGGTCTTGGGCGGCAGCGGTTACATGCGGGACTATGCCTGTGAACGGCACGCCCGTGATGCGAGAATTACGACTATTTACGAGGGGACAAGCCAATTACAGGTTGTGGCGGCCGTGCGTGGTGTGTGCAGCGGAATGGCTGAAAAATTCATTGCCGAACTGGCCGAAAAACAGTATGAGCCGGCATTGAACGACTTGCTGGATAAACTGGCTGAAGGAAGGGAACAGTTGAAAAAGGCGGTGGCCTTCGTGAAGGAAAACGGCAACGAATATATGGACCTTTACGGCAGGGCGCTGGTGGACATCGCAATCGATTTGATTATCGGGTATCTGTTCTGCGGCCAGGCGAGCACGAAGGTTGAAATGGAAGTTGCCGCAGCGGAAGACGGGCAAACTGATGGCAGCCCGCTCTCTATGAAAGAACGCAAGGCGATGATTGCCCGCAGATTCGTTACCAGAAATGCACCGAAGATTACATCACTTATAGAGTCGATTTGTACGGGGGACAAATCAACATTCACGGATTACCCGGCCCTAATTGGGCCGGTTGTGGGTGAATTATGAAGATAGAAACTGTCATTGCGAGCGCAGCGGAGCAATCACGATTGCAATGGATGAGATTGCCGCGCCCGGCTGCGCATCACTCGCAATGACATATCGTGAGATATGGGAATTATGCTGCGAGCGGTTATATTCGATTTTGACGGGGTCATCACAGATTCGGAGATTCTGCACCTTCGAGCTTTCAATGAGGTGCTGGCTCAGTACGACATCGAGATAACAGAAGAAGTCTACTACAAAGAATATCTCGGCTTTACCGACCGTGACTGCTTTGGGTCGGTTGCCGGTAAAAACAAGCTCGGACTTGATTCCGAGCAAATTGAAAATCTTATCAGGCAAAAAAACGAGATATTTGAAAAACTGGCAGCAACCGAAGCTGCGATATTCGAGGGCGTGCCGGAGTTTTTGCAGATGCTGACGGACAACGAAATCCGGCGGGCCATCTGCTCCGGGGCGCTGCTGGTGGATATTGCCCCGATACTGGAAAAGAGCCAACTGGGACCTTTCTTTGAGGTGATAGTTTCGGCTGAGCAGATAGAAAAAGGCAAGCCGAACCCGGAGGGATTTCTGTTAGCTTTAACGAGACTTAACGAGGGGAGTCAAAATTCTATCGCTGCCAATGAATGTGTTGTGATAGAAGATTCACATTGGGGGCTGGAGGCAGCGATAGCGGCGGAGATGCATACTATCGGGATAACAAACACCTACGGTACCGAGCAATTAACTATGGCCGAGAAGGTCGTTACAAAGCTGAGCGAATTAACCATAGATGATTTACAACAGATCTGCATCTGACTACTCTATCTGCTCAATGAACTGCGGCGGTTCTTGCGCGGGCCGGTTATCCAAACGAGAATTCTTGCAATCAGAAATAGCACAATAAAAACGATAAGATATGCGAAGAAGATGTACGCCATTTTATCCCATAACCGGGGCCAGGGGACCCGTTCAAAAAGGTCTTCAATCCTACTGGGGTCGGTGACGAACGCTGCAGGAACGGCCAGAGCAGCATAGACCAGCCACCAAAGATACCAGCGGCACCGCAGGCCAAGTTGAAAACAAAATATTATGAAGCCCATTCCCATCGAACACGCAACGAATGTCACCGGCTCGGCTGAATAGAAATATGTCCATCGGAAGGATTCACTTACCTGACCCAATACACGCAGCAAATTCATTGCCCCAAAAATCAACCCAAAGCCAAGCGGCATCCCTAACAGAAAACCAGCCGGCAATCTCAGGCCCCAGCGAGGTCTTTGTCGTCTTGCGGCAAAGTACATCGGCCATAGACAGACAAAGGTAATAATCACACCTCCAAGTATTGCAGCAAAAACACCGGAGTAGAAAGACCTAAACATAGTTCTATTGTACTCACCAGAGGTATACGCCAGATTGTCCCGCCGTAAACTCACTGCAATATTACCCTTCAAATCCTGAATGTCACCCTTATATCTGAAAGCTTGAACATACGCACGTTCACCGAGCAACTCTCCAAGCTGCGGCATAACCCGCTTCATGTCAGGGGCGTGCACGCTTCCAACAGAGGAGACCTGAAAGCCTAACCGCCGGAAAGGGTCTGGATTGACGCTGCCCTTTGAAAAAATAATTAAATCAATTGTTGTTTGGCCGTGAAACGTCGAGGATATTTCGAGGGGATAGAACACTACGGGGCTTTTGAACTCGTATATTATCGGTTCGACACTTTGTGGGTCGGGCCCGACTTCAATTACATCGAAGACAAAATAAGGGCAGTTGTACTCATTCAAATACTTTGTTATCAGTTTGCGGATACTATCGGGCAGAGATGCCTGTCCTCCTGTTAATGCCTTTGCTTTTTCCTGTACCCAGTCTGCGAATTCGTCGGGCCGATTTACTTTTACGACCGTCATGTCGTGTGCGCCAAGACGCTCGTGAAAAGTTATCCGAAAGGGCTCACCGCCACCTTCGCTTGCGCGCTTCATTAGATCCAACGATTTCCTTCTCTTGACAAATCTTACGAATTGCTCGGCGAGTACTTTTTCGACCGCTTCAAATGATTCCCTGTTTCCCAGTGTTACATTCGGCTCCGATGGAAGCGGAAGGAATTCGATGACGGTCGTTTCCTTCGACGAGGAGACGTCGGTTGCCAGGCACAGGACTTGAGTTTGGCCGTCCCAGCCAATGATTGCGCGCTGGCTGGACTCGGTAAGTGTTACCGGCTCAGTGCTTAGGTGCCAGCCGCCCCTGTCTGCAAGGCAGGCTCCCGGCGGGATGTAAAAGACAGTCAAAAGTACACAGATTATAAAGACAGGTGAACATCTCTCGGTTATTTCTGAGACTTGCATGATTGACGCTTCACCTCCGCGAAAAAAATGACATTATTATTTTCTCTGTAATGTACCGGGGCCGACGATTTGAAATTTTTTCCTGCGGGTTTCCAGGTCGTACTCAATCTGGTCAACAGGGACGCCGTTGAAAATACAGGGGTGAGAGCCGTCGCCCTGAACAGTTATTATGGCCTTGTCGGCATCGTAGAATAATGTGCTGCCCGCAAATTCCATATTTTCTTCTTCGTATGTTACTCCGCCTGTTGCACGAAGGGTGGAATATTCTGTTCGGCCATCATCAGTTTCGTACAGAAAAGCCTCTACACGACCGGCAGTAACCGTAAAATGTTGGCCGGCCTTTCCATCAACAACAGGAAAGTAGTCGGCGACAACGCCCTGCCCTTCGGCCTCGGCAATAATCATATTTTTATCTAATAAATACGTCAAGGTATCAAAGTTTTCCACAACCGCGTAACACCGCCGGCGCAAGCTAAACCTGCCTGCAACTGCATTGGGCTCCGAGATTTTGGAATTGTCTATTGCTATTATACCCGGCCCGGTAGCTAAAAATGACTGCCGGGCGGTATCATAATCAAACTTAAGACATTTTAGCTTGGTAAAGCCAAGCAATTCTTCTCCCGCCCACTTGGAAGTGTCGAGTTGAACCACGCCGCCGGATGCTGTCAGATGTTCTATAGTAGCGACCGAAGCTGAGGGGCGTATATCTTTGTCCCTGGATAAATCCACGGTAAGCCGTGGAGCTGAAAGCGCATACTTCTGTTGGCTGTTGGCGTCCTCTCGCTGCATCTCGCAGCGACAATCGCCTTCGAAGAGGGCCTGATTTGACGCCGGAAGAAACCGGACCTTTTCCCGGGCAGTTATTTTTACCGGTACGACGACTTCGTTAGCTTCGTTAGCTTCGGGGCGAACCAGGTCACTTGTATAAAATTTCAACTCCGAAGGGCCGCTTGCGATAGTATCACGGGTATAAGCACAATAATCAATTTTTTGAGCGATGAATGTTGTTCGACCGTTAGTTTTGTTCAATTGCTCGAGCCTATCGGCGGCAGTTTTAATTAACTGCTCGCTACTAATCTGAGTAGAATTTGTATCGGTTTGTAAAGAGTCCATCGGAGTAATAACAAAGCCGTTTTCAGAGGTAACAACGATATCGATAGAGGCCTGGTCCGTTTTTACAGGTGTATTCGGGTCGGCGGCTGAGTTTGGTTCCAACTCCTTTGCCACAGATGGTGGGCTGTCGGCGGCAGGCTTATCAACCTGGGCCGCATCGCAGGGGTCGGCTGTCTCAGATTTGTCACCGGAGTCTTTGGGACGGAAAACATTGTTAAGGAAAAGTTTTTCACCGGCAAAAATCAACTGCTCGGGTGTATCTATTACAACATTCTTACTGAATACACATCTGTAGCGTTCAGGTTCATTTGGTTCATCGGATTGCGTAACGGATGCGGGTAAACTTGTGGCTTTTTGAGAATCATCGGGAGTAAAAGTTTTTTCAGGCTGTTGTGTTTGCATCTGACTATTCGCATCGGCCGGCCTGCGGTCCTGTGCAGTCTCTGTCGGAAACAGGGCAGACGCGGCGGTTTTCAGATGCAGTCTTTCCAGTTGAAATACTCTGAGATATTCAATTCGCTCCAGTTGTTCATTATAGATAAGCTCGAGTCCGCTGCCGAGCATTTGAACGTCTTGCGAAGAGTATTTGACCGGGCCGAGTGTAAAAAACTGTGATTTATCACTGATAAAAGTAACATCATCGAGATAGAGAAAGCCTTCTTGAACATCGCTCGTATTTTCAGGCAAAATGTGTGCAACTACGTTTCCGGTGAATTTGGCATCCTTCGGACTGGGCCTTCCGCCAACGGTTTCGACTTGAACATTTCCTCTATCGGCGGTAATTAAACAGTTTAAATTCCGCTGAAAAATGTTCATATAAGGCTTTTCAATTTCCCATTCGTTTCCCTCCTCGTGGAGAAGTTTTTCAAAGCCCAATTCCCTGTCAATCTGCTTTTGCTCGTTTAAGTGTACGTATTTTGCCTTTCGGACAGTGCCAACCCCAACTCCGCCAATCGTTCCAACCTCATCGCCAAAATCACCAATATTTGTATCGGCAATGGTGTCTTCCAATTCAGAACCGGTATCAATCTCAATCGGAGGCGTTTTACTTACCAGGCTGTAGAGCAGATAAGCGGCAAGCACTGCTCCGAGCGAAATAAGCCCTACACGAAATTTGCGTGAGTCAATCATACCAATTTTAATCTGCCGTTAAGGAGCCTTAAGAATCCTCTAAGGCGTTTTTGAAGGCGGCAAATATCTTTCAATAAGCTGCCGCCATCTTCCGGTATTTTTCAGAATATATTCTATTACTTCCCGGACAGCCCCCCTGCCGCCGGGTCGAGTAGTGATGTAATCGGCATACTGCTTTACTTCTTCGACGGCATTGGCCACCGCTACGCCAAATCCCGCGTACCGAATCGAGGGCAGGTCCGTCAAATCATCGCCAACGTAGGCTATCGCTTGTGCGGGAAGTCCGAGTTTTTCAGCCAGCTCTTTCAGGGCGGGCAGTTTGTTGTGACAATCCTGGATACAATTTTCGATGTCGAGCTGCTGCGCGCGGCGTTTTGTCGGCTCGGATTCTCTTCCGCTTAAGAATGCGACTTTCAAGCCGGCACTTTGCCACATTCGAATTCCGTGGCCGTCAAGCGAACTGAAAATCTTGCTCTCGCTGCCGTCGGCATTGATTATTATGGATGAATCCGCCAGGACGCCGTCCACGTCCAATACCAGCATTTGTATGTCCGCGAGATTCGGCATAGTCATATCAATCTCGATACTCCATTCTCGATACTAAATTCTCGATGCTCATAAAAAAACGAGACGCATTCAACTTTTCGGTTTCTGAGTCCTGCATCTTGTTTCAGCCTACCACTTTTATAGTCACAATATCCTGTACGTCGATCAGGCCGACAGGTTTGTTGTCGGCATCTACAACCGGCAGGTCATCAATTCTGTATTTGTGAAAAATAGCTGTTGCCTCAGCGGCGAGGGAGTCGGCTCTTATTCTCTTGCAGTCGGCAGTCATTATGTCACCGGCCTTAAACTGAAAAGCCTTCTGCTCGTGTTGTGTCATCAAACGCCGAAGGTCGGCATCCGTAATGATTCCGGCTAACTTACCGTCCTTGTCAACGACCATAACCGCTCCGTGACGTTTTACATCGCTGGTTTTTTCAAGCAGTTGGCCCACTGTATCGGTGAGTTGTGCGATGGGTAATTCTTCGCCCGGCCTGAACATCATCGATTGTTCAACCGTCATCAACTTTGCACCCAGCGAACCGCCCGGATGGAAGCGAACATAATCCTCAACGCTGAATTTACGCGCCTTCATAACGGTGAAGGCGAGCGCATCGCCGATAGCCAGCATACAAGCGGTAGACACACTCGGAGCAACGCCGAGCGGACAGGCCTCGTTCATTTCGCCCATACAAAGCACGACATCCGCGTGCTTGCTGAGAGTTGATTCGCTGTCGCCCGTTATTGCTATCAGTTTAATCTGGAGCTGCTTAACAAGGTTTATGAGGCGAATAATCTCATCGGTTTCGCCGCCGTAGCTCAGCACAATCAGTATATCGTTATTTCGGAGTCTGCCGAGGTCGCCGTGAATGGCTTCTGCCGGATGGAGGAAATGGCTTGGGGTGCCTGTCGAAGCCATAGTCGCGCTAATCTTTTGCCCGATGATACCCGCTTTGCCGATGCCGCTTACGATACAGGAGCCGGCACAATTATAAATCATCTCGGCAGCTTCGGCAAAAGAAGCATCGACAATCGGCGTTACCGCATCAATCGCCTCAGCTTCGGCTTTTATTACCTGTCTTGCATAGTCCAGGTCGAATTCCATCTATTTTCACACCTAACTTTGTTGCGAATTAACTGCACCCGCAGAAGCTTCTGGCTGTCCAAGTTCTCCAGTTTTCTCATTATCAAATTTCTTGGTAGCCGCTTCTTGGGTAGATTCCTTTGTCTTTTTTCTTAGCCTTCGTGGCTTTTGGCCAGGTAAAGATACCCGCACATTTTCTAATTCTGTTAGTGCAGTCTCGTTGAGCAGACGACGGGTGCCAGCCACAATGTCCTCAGGAGAAAGAAGGACTCCCGATTCCTTTCTTAACTCTCGCCTGAGAAGTTTTATCGAATCCTCAGATAATATGGCTTGTAGTAGATTACGGGGAGTAAGTACGTTCGTCTTCTGCCAAAGCCCATCAAGAGTACCTTTCCTTACGCTTTTGAAGGAGATTAAATTGAAGCATTTTGCAAGAACTGAAACATCATCCGTGAGAATGTTCCAGGAATGAATCAGTTTCGTTACCGGAGGTTGGCCAAAAGATACATGATACAGCTTCCATTCCCTGCTATTTGTTAGTAATATCCATTCACATCCTGCATTTATTGCATACGAAGAGACTTGTTTAAGATGTTTTCGGGCCAAGTCAACATTTACACGTTTGATTTCAAGCATTATTTCCGTCTTGGCTTCTTCACCCTCTCCAAGTTGTATCGCAAAGTCAACGTGTTCGGTTTCACCTGCTCCCCTAACAGCGCGTTCTCGTGATAAATGCTTGAATACATCATATCCCATAAGAGACTCAAACATTCGTTCAATACGCCGACGAGTTTCTGCTTCGTTACAGTCATTTTTTTCTGCATCCTGAATCATTCGGCGAGCATCAAGGATTGCGCGGCGCACATTCTTGTCTATTTTTGTGCGAGCCATATCTATCTCCTTTCACGGTTCAGGTTATAATTTTTTTACAGTAACCTTAAGAGCTAACAGCATTCTCCGAAAAGAGCAGTGGCTGGTTATACCTTTTAGGATACTGAACGAGGAAATTGCTCATAGTTTCTTCCACATTAAGCTCCTTTGCGAGGAGTAAAAGATCCAGACGTTTAAGAATATCCAGAGTAACGGGGCGTTTATCATCCCAAAAAACGAATGCGGAGAAGAAATCCCTCGCTATTTCTGAATTCAGAAGCCGAGTTATAAATAATGCTTCTTCCCTGTTCCGGCAGGCAGCAAAATAGCACGTATCATCAAGTACAACAGGCTTACCAGCATAAGGGCCAACAAGTTTGAAATCCAACTTTTTATAGAATCCGGAAATTGCTGCCTTCCACGGAGCAAAAGAATAATTTCCTACTCCGAATACGGAGAACCTGGGACGATTACGGTAAACAGAACTGGCACGTTGGTCCAGAAACTGGGCATGCCTTTGCAGGTATTCCCAGGTCTTTGGAGCTATTTTGCTGATTTGAAGCGTGTTTTCGCCTATGACTTGCTGGGGGACAAGCATCCAGCGGGAAGGTGAAATATCGTCAGCATTACCAATGTCGGAGCTCTTAAACATTGGGAAGACATAACTGTCCTCCAAATCGACGAGTTCTCCAAGGCCGTTTCTGTACTTTTGACCCTCTTTACGGAATTCCATCACCCTGGCACAATCATGCTTAATGCCAGACCTCCATTTATAGCGTTCTTCTCCCTGAAGATGTTTCCATCGCTCAAAGTTTGCAATACTTGCCACAAGGCGTCCCTGCCGATATCCAAAAACCAGAGCAGGAGCACTATCTTTGAGATTGTTATGGACCAGACAGTCAAAGTTACTCTCGGACCGAGAAATACTAATAATGAGAAGGCACGCGCCTACGGCCGCCCCAAAATACCTTGATGCATCAATGTGATAAATATCTGAACGTTCTATGCTTTGTCCACTTTTCCAGGCGTGGTAGAGAACCTTTCTTGCAACGGAGGTCTTACAGAGCATTGCTAACGCGGCTCGTTTTCCTTTAATCCATTCAAGCGCATGATTTAACAGCCATTCAGAGATGTCAAAATTGCTCTTTCCGGTTATTGCGTCTATTCCCCGACGGTTATGATAATTGGACTTGTCGGGTAGATTGAGACTTCCGAGACCACCAAGTTCGGCATTAGTAACCCAGGGAGGATTACCTATCACGAGAAGAGGTTCCGGCAAAGATTTGAGGATAGTCTCCCAATCAACGTGAAAAAAGTCCTCGTGCATAACATTAAGGGAGATGGTATGTGGCAATAAGTTGCTGATAGAAGA
>Ga0307436_1001024_pt1 | contig 12766 bp, 10 predicted proteins | sample SalMarWE160440MG_FD_202513 | JGI IMG/M metagenome (GOLD analysis project Ga0307436, IMG submission 202513) | Salt marsh sediment microbial communities from the Plum Island Ecosystem LTER, Massachusetts, United States - WE1604-40 | ecosystem: Environmental > Aquatic > Marine > Intertidal zone >...
AACAGGTGATGCAGGCCGCCCAGATCCTCGCCGGCTTCTCGCTCGGCCAGGCGGATCTCTTGCGCCGCGCCATGGGCAAGAAGATTCGGCGCGAGATGCAGGCCCAGCGCAAGCATTTCGTCGCCGGTTGCATCGCGCACGGCGTCGAGCGCTACCAGGCCGACGCCATCTTTGACCTGCTCGAGCGCTTCGCCGAATATGGCTTCAACAAGAGCCACGCGGCCGCTTACGCGCTGGTCGCCTACCAGACCGCCTATATGAAGGCGAACTACCCGGTCGAGTTCCTGGCGGCGTCGATGACGCTCGACATGAACAATACCGACAAGCTCGCCGAATTCCGCGCCGAAGCCGAGCGGCTCGGCATCGTGGTCGCGCCGCCGTCGATCAACCGTTCAAGCGTGGCCTTCGAGGTCGAGGGCAACACCGTCATCTACGCGCTGGCGGCGCTCAAAGGTGTCGGCGCGCAAGCCGTCGAGCAGATCATCGCTGCGCGGGAGAATCGCAAATTCGCCGATCTCGCCGACTTCGCCGACCGCATCAATCCGCGCAGCGTCAACAAGCGCGTGTTGGAGAGCCTGGCCGCCGCCGGCGCCTTCGACGAATTCGAGCAGAATCGCGCCCGCGTCTTCCCTGCCATGGACATGGTGCTGGCGCGTGCTCAGCGCGCGCACGACACCGCCGCGGTCGGGCAGAGCGAGTTGTTCGGCGGCGGCAGCCAACGCGAGCCGATCGTGCTGCCGCCGGCCGAGCCCTGGCTGCCGGCCGAGCGATTAAAGCGCGAATACGACGCCGTCGGTTTCTTCCTCTCCGGCCATCCGCTCGACGACTACGCCGCGGTGCTCAAGAAACTGCGCGTGCAGTCCTGGGCGGAGTTTGCGCGCGCGGTCAAAGCGGGCGCCACGGCCGGCCGCGTCGCTGGCACCGTGGTGGCGCGCACCGAGCGGCGCACCCGAACCGGGAGCAAGATGGGCATCATCGGCCTGTCCGACCCGACCGGCGCCTACGAGGCGGTGATCTTCTCGGAAGGCTTGGCCGAATATCGCGATCTCCTGGAGCCGGGCAGCGCGGTGCTCTTGTTCCTGTCGGCGGAAGTGCAGGGTGACGACGTGCGCGCCCGCATCCAGTCGGTCGAGCCGCTCGATGCCGCCGCCGCCAATCTGCACAAGGGTCTGCGCGTGTTCCTGCGCGACGACAAGCCGATCGAGGCGGTGGCCAAGCGGCTGGAGCCATCGCAGGTCGGGCCTGCCCGATCTGCGCAAGGAAATACTTCGCGTGCGGCGCAAGCCAACGGCGATGGCGAAGTGAGCTTGGTGCTGCTGCTCGACCGCGCCACCGAGGTGGAGGTGAAGCTGCCCGGCCGCTTCAAGGTCTCCCCGCAGATCGCCGGCGCCCTCAAGGCGGTGCCCGGCGTGGTGCAGGTCGAGGCGTTGTAGCACGTGGACGCATCAACGCGCGGCCATCATCGACCCTGCCGCGGCCCACTACTTCCGCGCCGTCGCCGTGGTCATGCCCACTTCGAGCGTCATGCCTCCGTTGGCGGCGAACGGCTGCCATCGTGAAGTGACGTCTCGTTCGAATGCCGCACGCTTGGCGTCGTCCGCCTTGGCAACGGTCGCGATGAGCGGCGTGCTGTGGATGTATTGCCACAGGAAGTCTCCGGCTGCCGGAACCTGCAGTTTCTTGGTGGCCGTCCGCACCTCGATGTCCCGGAAGCCCGCGCTCTTTAGGAGGCCGGCCAGTTCGTCGGCATCGTGAAGCGAGAATACGACCTGCGCGAACGACGCCGCCTCCGGGCCAATGTCGCGCGCCAGGCCGTCGGCCATGATGGCAAACAGAGGCGGGATCGGCCCCGGTACGCTGATCAGGACCCGGCCGCCGGCTGCCAGAACCCGCCGCATCTCGCGGAGAGCTCCGAGTTTGTTGGGAACGAACTGCAGGCCCATCTGGCAAAGGACCACGTCGAACGCTCCGTCCTGCAAGGGCATCGATTCGGCGCTTGCCTCGCGCCATTCGATTCCTGCGTCCCGGGGCGCTTCCTTCTGCGCCACCGCGAGCATCCCTGGATTGACGTCTAGGCCTACGACCCTTCCCGACGGCGCGACCGCCGCAAGGGCAAGCCTGGCAATCACTCCTGTGCCGCAGGCGACATCGAGGACGCGTTCGCCGGGTTGAAGGTCCGCCGCCGCGACCAGATCTTCGGCCACCGGCCGTCCGATGGCGGGCACGAAGAAGCGCTCATAATTCTCCGGCGCGGTTCCGCCGAACGCTTTGCTGTATATCTGCTGGGTCATCGGCTCCCTCGCAAGTCTGCTTGACGTGCGCCGACTCCTACGGCGCGGACAAAGCCTGCGCATCGCTCGAACAAGCCATCGCCGAGCGCGAAGCAGTATGGTCAGAATTGACCATGTGGAGTTAGACGAGGTTGTGGGAGTGGGCGAAAGCGCTGGCCGCGGTCCGCGACGGGACCCCCAATTTGTCGAAGATGTTGCTGAGATGGCGGGCCACGGTGTGCTCGCTTATCCCCAGCCGACGAGCGATCTGCCGGTTGGTCTTGCCGGCTGCAACGAGAGTCAAAACCTCGCGTTCGCGATCTGTCAGTCCGTGGCCGGGACGGTTGTCGGAGGCGCGCGGCCGCTGCAATCGGGCAAGGTCAGGAGCGGCGCCCAACCGCTCGAAAGCGGTGGTGGCGGCCGAGTGGTGCATTCGTGCAGAGTCGCTGTCCCCCATCTCGTCGCAGATGCCCGCGATCAGGGCTCGCGTCCGGGCCGCTTCGTAGGGTGCTTCCAGTTGTTGCCACAGTGACCAGGCCTGACGAAGGAGAGACAGCGCGGCTTCCGCGTTGCCTCGCGCCATGAGCACTGCGGCTGTCGTCTGCGCAGACAGGGCATCAAGGTAAGGCGTCCGGATTGCATCGGCGATTCTGGCGAGCTCGTCCGCGGCCGTGCCCGCCGCCTCGATGTCGCCCGCCGCCAACTGGATTTCAACGAATGGAGCAAGCAGCTTTGCGCGGGAAGGTCCGCTACCGGGGCCCTGCCGGCCGGCCGCGAGGTTGACTAGGCTGTGGATCCCCGCCGCGGCAGCCTGCGGGTCGCCTTCCGCCAGCCTCAGCAGGGAAGCGCCCGGCTGAGGCTCGCAGCCGTTGCGGCTCGCCTCATCGTACATGGCGCGGGCATCGTCGAACTCGCCGCGCAGGCGGTGCAGTTCGCCCCGCTGATAGAATGCGCGGCCGACCATCGTCTCGGTGCGATCGCTGAGGTGCCGGCAGGCCCGCTTCGCTTCTTCAAGAGCGCGGGTCCAGTCGCCCTGCAACTGGAGGATTTCGGAGCGATGGACCAGGCATTGGCCGCGGAAGGGAACGAGTTCGGGCTGTGACTCGCACCAGTCGCTGAGTTCCAACGTCCATTCACGCGCGCGGCGCTGGTCGAAGATCCGCTGACAGGTGACGATCACCGCGCAATAAAGAATGCCTGCAAGGATCGGAGAGACGTCACCGGCCGAAACGCTGACCATCGCCTCGTCAAGGAGTTGCACCCCGGCCACGGGGTCCTGCCGCTGGACGAATGTCTGTCCGTGTCCCACCAGACTAAGGGCGAGCAGGTCGCGGTCGCTGAACTGCCTGGCCGCGGTGATGGCTTGCTTGAAGGCGGCATCGGCCGCGTCGCTATCGCCGCGGCCCATGGCAACCAGGCCCTCGAGGGCCGCCAGATAGCCGCGTTCCGCGCAGTTCTGCCGATGCTCGTCGAGCAGACGCCGGCTTCGAGCGAGCCACCCTGTGCTGCGGGCTATCTTGCCGTCGAGCAGGAACGTCAGGCTCAGCCAGAAGCCGAAGCGGGCCGCGAGATCCGGGCGCCCCTTATCGATGAAACCGTGGTGGGCACGTGTCCACTGGGCGACAGCGTCTCTATCCTGCCCGACGAGATACGCGGCGGTTGCCGAGCGAGCGAGGTCTTCGGCATCGAGAGAGGACTCGCGATCCGCGGCGGCGAACTCTGCGTATGCCTTGCCCCATTGGCCTGCCGCGTACGCCTCGCGGCCGCGATGTGCCTTGTCGGGCTTCGCCATGGGATCCCTTTAATGCATGGAACAGCTCGCATTGGTCTCGTTTGGCCCTATCGTATCGCGGTGGCAGCGCCGCACTAGGCTGTCAGGCCTCTTGACTTTAATCCTATAAAGGAATATTATCCGTACCGCTCGGCGGGCGGACGGAGCGCACCTCATGAGGCGTTCCGCTGGCAGACCGGGACGGGCGCGCCGACAACGCGCGTCGCGGTGGAGCGCCGGGAGGCGCAGCCCCTGTCGCCACGGGGGCGCGCGCCTCGCCAGGCGCGCGGGCGGGGTCGGTTAATCTCCGCCCAAAGGGCGCCGTAGCGCAGCGCCCTGGCGCCTCCCGGCGCTCCATTCCCCGTTGGGGAAAGGAAAAAGGGAAGCAGGCTTGCCCCGGGCCTTTAAACTACAGGGGCGGCGGAGCGCTGGCTTGATTGCGGGCGCCTTGCTTCGCTGAAACAGCGCCTATATAAGCCCGGCATCACTCACGCGGACCTTGGCTTTCGGCCCCGACAATGGGTCAAAAAGGCCGTCCGGTGGCCCCAGCCGGGGCTCACAACCGTCCGCGGCGGATCAACCGGAGAAGATTATGGCGCTGCCCGACTACTCGATGCGCCAGCTCTTGGAAGCTGGCGTTCATTTTGGCCATCAGGCCCACCGCTGGAATCCGAAGATGGGTCCTTACATCTTCGGCACCCGCAACAATATCCACATCATCGATCTTGCCCAGACGGTGCCGATGCTGCACCAGGCCTTGCAGGCGGTGAGCGACACCGTCGCCAAGGGCGGCCGCATCCTGTTCGTCGGCACCAAGCGCCAGGCGCAGGATGCCATCGCCGAAGCCGCCAAGCGCTGCGCGCAGTACTACGTCAATTCACGCTGGCTCGGCGGCACGCTCACCAACTGGAAGACCATCTCCGGCTCGATTTCGCGCCTGCGCAAGCTCGACGAGATGCTCAGTTCCGGCGAGTCCGGCGGCTATACCAAGAAAGAACGCCTCACCATGCAGCGCGAGCGCGACAAGCTCGACCGCTCGCTCGGCGGCATCAAGGACATGGGCGGCGTGCCCGATCTGCTGTTCGTGATCGACACCAACAAGGAAGACATCGCGATCAAGGAAGCGCAGCGGCTCAACATTCCGGTCGCCGCCGTGGTCGATACCAATTGCGATCCCGCCGGCATCACCTATGCGGTGCCCGGTAATGACGATGCCAGCCGTGCGGTCTCGCTCTATTGCGATCTGATCGCCAGGGCGGCGATCGACGGCATTTCGCGCGCGCAAGGCGAAATGGGAGTCGATACCGGCGCCGCCGAAAAGCCGGTCGTCACCGAGGAAATTCCAACCGCGCCTGCCGCCGGCGATCTCGGCTTCGAGCAGCTGCCGGGGCCGCGCGGCGTCGCCGACGATCTCAAGAAGTTGCCCGGCGTGTCGCCGGCCATCGAGAAGCAGCTCAACGATCTCGGCATCTTCCACTACTCGCAGATCGCCGAGCTCAACGAGAAAGCGGCGCACAATGTCGGCGAGGAAGTGGGTCTTCCCGGTCGCGTCGAAAGCTGGATCGCGAAGGCCAAGGAACTGACGACGGAAGCCGAATAGGTAAAGCCGTCGACCCGGCATTGGTGCGGCGGATGAAGGAACAGGCGATGGCGAATATTTCGGCGCAAATGGTCAAGCAGCTGCGCGACTTAACGGGCGCCGGCATGATGGATTGCAAGAGCGCGCTCACCGAGAGCAATGGCGACATGGAGGCCGCGGTCGATTGGCTGCGCAAGAAGGGCCTCTCGAAAGCCGCCAAGAAGGCCGGCCGGATCGCCGCCGAAGGTCTGATCGGCGTGCTCGTGCAGGGCACCAAGGGCGTGGTGGTCGAAGTCAATTCGGAAACCGATTTCGTCGCGCGCAATGACCTGTTCCAGGGGCTGGTGAAGATGGTCGCCGACGTCGCGCTCCGCGTCGGGACCGACGTCGAGAAGATCAAGGCGGCCAAAGTGGGCAGTATCACGGTCGCCGACGCCATCGCCGATACCATCGCCAAAGTCGGCGAGAACATGACGCTGCGCCGCGCCGACGCGCTCGCGGTCAAGCAGGGCGCGATTGGCGCTTACGTGCACAATTCGGTGAGCGACGGGCTCGGCAAGATCGGCGTCATCGTCGCGATCGAGTCGAGCGGCAAGGCCGACGAGCTCACGGCCATCGGGCGTCAGCTTGCCATGCACGTAGCCTCGGCCAATCCGCAGGCGGTCGATCCGGCCGGGCTCGATCCGGCGGTTGTGGAGCGCGAGAAGAACGTGCTGGCCGACAAGTTCAAGCAGCAGGGCAAACCCGCTAACGTGATCGACAAGATCGTCGAATCGGGCCTTAAGACGTTTTACAAGGAAGCATGCTTGCTGGAGCAGCCGTTTATTTTCGACGACAAGAAGAGCGTCGCGCAGGCGCTCAAGGAATCCGAAGGCAAAGTCGGCGGCGCCATCAAGGTCGCGGGCTTCGTGCGTTACGCCCTCGGCGAGGGCATCGAGAAGCAGGAATCCGACTTCGCCGCCGAGGTGGCGGCCGCCGCCGGTCAAAGTTGACCGCAAGCGCGCCGCTACTCATTGCGGCGACCCGTGGGGGATAGATGACTGACCCGCTCTACCGACGCGTCATCGTCAAGCTCTCCGGCGCAGCACTCACCGGCGCGCAAGGCTTCGGCATCGATCAGAAAATGCTCGAGCGGCTGGCCGCCGACCTGGTGGCGGCGGCAGCCCTCGGCGTCGAGCTCGGCGTCGTGGTCGGCGGCGGCAACATTTTCCGCGGTGTCGAAGTCTCCGAGCGCGGCGTGCCGCGGCCCGTGGGTGACACCATGGGCATGCTGGCGACGGTGATGAACTGCCTGGTACTGGAAGCCGCGCTGGAGCGGGCCGGGCGCGAGGCACGCACGCTGTCGGCGCTTGCTATGCCGTCAGTCTGCGAGACCTATAACCGCAAGCGCGCGATGAAAAACCTCGGTAAGGGGCGCGTGGTGCTGCTGGCGGCAGGCACCGGCAACCCATTCTTTACCACCGACACCACGGCGGTGCTGCGCGCCGCCGAACTCGATGCCCAAGCGGTGCTCAAGGCCACCAATGTGGACGGCGTTTACAGCGCCGATCCGAAGAAGGACCCCAAGGCCAAGCGCTACGACAAGCTCAGCCATCAGGAGGCGATCGAAAAAGACCTGCGGGTCATGGATTCCACCGCCTTCGCGCTTGCCCGGGAAAATCGTATGCCTATCATCGTGTTCTCAATCGCCGAAAAAGGCGCGATCGAGGCAGTTCTGCGCGGAAAAGGCCGGGCGACGGTGGTCGGCTAGTCGCGCGCAACGGACCCAAGCCTCGTGTTCGGGGGATGGCCATGGCAAACGCAACGCACGATATCAACGAGGTCAAGCGCCGCATGCAGGGTGCCAGCGCCGTCCTGAAGACCGAATTGTCCGGCTTGCGCACCGGACGTGCCTCGGCGCACATCCTCGATCCCGTGCATGTGGACGCCTACGGCGCGCAGATGCCGCTTAATCAGGTGGCCACCGTCAGCGTGCCGGAGGCGCGCCTTATTACCGTCAATGTGTGGGACCGGTCACTGGTGCACGCGGTGGAAAAAGCCATCGTCAATTCCAATCTGGGTTTGTCGCCGGCGACCGAAGGGCAGATGCTGCGGTTGCGTATTCCAGAGCTCAACGAGGAGCGGCGCAAGGAATTGGTCAAAATCGCGCATAAATACGCCGAAACCGCCCGCGTGGCGGTGCGGCACGTGCGCCGCGACGCGCTTGATGTCGTGAAAAAGCTCGAAAAGGATCACAAGATCAGCAAGGACGATCACGACCGCTTTTCCGCCGAGATCCAGAAGGCGACCGACGCCGGTATCGCGGAGATCGACCACATGCTGGGGGCGAAGGAAAAGGAGATCCTCACCGTCTGAGGACAATCGATGCCCGAGCCCGACATCTCGCAAAGCGCCAAAGCGCCATTCAAGACGCCGCGCCATGTTGCCATCATCATGGACGGTAACGGCCGCTGGGCGGCGGCGCGCGGGCTGCCGCGCGGGGAGGGCCACCGGCGCGGCGTCGAAGCGTTGCGCCGTACGATTCGAGCCGCCGGCGAGATCGGCATCGAGTTCGTCACCATTTTTTCATTCAGCGCCGAGAACTGGGCGCGCCCGGCCTCCGAGGTGCGCGAACTGATGGGGCTGCTGCGCCGCTTCATCCGCAATGATCTGGCCGAACTGCATCGAAGCAATGTGCGGGTGCGCGTCATTGGCGAGCGGCAAACGCTCGATCCCGAGATCGGCCGGCTGCTGGTCGAAGCCGAAGAGCTCACCAAGAACAACGACGGCCTTACTTTGGTGGTCGCCTTCAATTATGGCGCGCGCCAGGAGATTGCGCGCGCGGCGCGGCGAATTGCCGAAGAGGCGATGAAAGGACATCTCGATCCCGCGGCGGTCACGCCCGACACCGTCGCCCGTTTTCTCGACGCGTCGGACGTGCCCGATCCCGATCTGATCATCCGCACCAGCGGCGAACAGCGGCTGTCGAATTTCCTGCTCTGGCAGGCGGCCTACAGCGAATTGGTGTTCGTGCCGATCTATTGGCCGGATTTCGATCGCGCCGCACTCGAGGCCGCGATTCGCGAATACCAGCAGCGCGAGCGCCGGTTCGGCGGCCTGGTCGCGAAGACCGGATCCTGAGCCCGTGCTCGGCACCGGCCCCGCTTCCGGACCAAGCGACACCGGCAGGCCTGTGTCCGTTACGCCGAACAAGCTGGTGCTGCGCATCGTCTCGGCCGCGGTGCTGGCGCCGTTGGCCCTGTTCGTTGCCTGGCTCGGCGACTGGCCGTTCGCCTTGTTTTGGGGCGCTGCCGCCATCGCCGTGCTATGGGAATGGACCCGGCTGGTCGCCGGCCCGCGCCACTTTCTGATGCTGTCGTCCTGCGCCAGCGCCATCGTGGTCGCCGCCTTGGTCGCCTGGCGCGGCCGCCCGATTGCCGGGATTTTGCTGGTGGGCCTGGGCGCGCTGGCCGCCACGATTTTCGCGCCGCGCGAGCGGCGGTTCTGGATCACCGCCGGCATCGGCTATGCTGGAACGATGCTGCTTGCGCCGATGCTGCTGCGCGCCGACGCGCAATATGGATTTTTCGCGATGGTATTGTTGTTCGCTGTCGTGTGGACGACCGACGTCTTCGCTTATTTCGCCGGCCGCGCGATCGGCGGCCCGAAACTATCGGTCGCGATCAGCCCGAAGAAGACCTGGGCCGGTGCGATCGCCGGCGCGCTTGGCGCCATAGTCATCGCGGTTATTGTCGCCGGCTTGTTCGGGTCGTCAAACGGGGGAACGATCGCGGTTGTCGCGTTGTTGTTGTCGGTGCTCGCGCAGCTCGGCGACCTGTTGGAATCCTGGGTCAAGCGCCGGTTTGGCGCAAAGGACGCAAGTGGGCTTATCCCCGGTCATGGCGGTGTGATGGACAGGCTCGACGGTTTTTGGGCGGCGGCGCTCGCCGGCTGCCTCGTGGGGTTGCTGCGCGGCGGCTTCGATAACGCGGCGCGCGGCCTGCTGGTATGGTAAGCCGATGACCACAGCCGGCCTGGCTCGATCGAAACCGGATGAAGCCGCCGCCCCGCGGCGCATCACGATTCTTGGTGCCACCGGCTCGATCGGCGCCAGCACCATCGATCTGATCAAGCGCGAACCCGAGCGCTATCGCGTGGTGGCGATCAGCGCACGACGCAACGCGGCGGCGCTGGCGAAGGCAGCGCGCGAGGTTGGTGCGCAACTCGCCGTGGTCGCCGATCCGTCCGCCTATACTGATCTCAAGCAAGCTTTGGCCGGTACCGGGATTGAAGCCGGGGCCGGGGAGGAAGCCTTGCTCGAAGCGGCGCAACGGCCGGCCGACTGGGTGATGGCGGCGATCAGCGGCGCGATCGGGCTCAAACCGACTTTGGCGGCGATCGAACGCGGCTCAACGGTTGCGCTCGCCAACAAGGAATGTCTCGTTTGCGCCGGCAGCCTGTTCATGCGGCGGGCGGCGAGCAGTGGGGCCACCGTGCTGCCGGTCGATTCCGAGCACAATGCGGTTTTCCAGGCGCTCGGCGCCGGCCCACGCGAGGACGTCAGGCGTGTGATCCTGACGGCGTCCGGCGGTCCATTTCGCACCTGGTCGCTCGACGCGATCAAGGCGGCGACGCCGGAGCAGGCCTTGCGTCATCCCAACTGGTCGATGGGTCCCCGCATCACCGTCGATTCAGCAAGCATGATGAACAAGGGGCTGGAGCTGATCGAGGCGCAACATCTGTTTGCGCTCAAGCCGGACGAGATTGACGTGCTGGTGCACCCGCAGTCGGTGGTGCATGGGCTGGTGGAATTCCGCGACGGATCGGTGGTGGCCCAGCTGGGCTCGCCCGATATGCGCATTCCGATCGCCCATTGCCTGGCTTGGCCGCGGCGGATCAACAGCCCGGCCGCACGTCTCGATCTGGCACAGGTGCGCGAATTGACCTTCGAGGCGCCCGATCCGGTCCGCTTTCCAGCCCTCGCGCTGGCGCGGCATGTCATGGAGTTGGGTGGTGCGGCGCCGACCGTGTTTAATGCGGCAGATGAAGTCGCGGTCGGGGAGTTCATCGCCGGCCGTATCAGTTTTCCGGCGATTGTGGCGCTGGTGGAGGCTACCTTGGAGGCGGCCCAAGCGCGCGGCCTGCTGACGGATCCGGCCGGGGTCGAGGCCGCCATCGCCGTTGACCATATTGCGCGAAGTATAGCCCGCGACCTCTTGCCCGAAATTGCCGTAAAGGCATTCTAGTAAGCTTTCGGTAACTCTAAAGACGCCAAGTGGGCGGGACGAGGGTGTAATGGGTTTTGATATCATGAGTGGCTTGAGCGCATTCGGGGGCGGAATGCTCGAATATTTGGTCCCGTTCTTGTTTGTCCTGACAATTGTCGTGTTTTTTCATGAGCTTGGCCATTTCCTGGTGGCACGCTGGTGCGGCATCAGGGTGTTGGTGTTCTCGCTCGGCTTCGGCCCGGAGATCGCCGGCTTCAACGACCGCCACGGCACGCGCTGGAAGATCTCCGCCGTTCCCCTCGGCGGCTATGTGAAGTTCTTCGGCGACGATGCGGCGAGCACCCCTGACCGTGGCGCCGCAGCGGCGATGAGCGAAAGCGAGAAGAAAGACAGCTTCGTCCACCAGCCAGTGCCTTCGCGGGCGGCGGTGGTGGCGGCGGGACCGCTCGCCAATTTCGTGCTGGCGATCGCCATTTTCGCCGGCATCTTCATGATCGTCGGCAAGCAGACCACGACCGCGCGCATTGACGCGGTGCAGGAGAACAGCGCCGCCGCGGCGGCCGGCTTCAGGCCGGGCGATCTCGTCGTGTCCATCGACGGCGAAAAGATCGGCAGCTTTTCCGACATGCAGCGTATCGTCAGCGTCAGCTCTGGCGAGCCGCTCAAGATCGTGGTGGAACGCGACGGCAAGCCGGTCACGCTAACGGCCACGCCGCAGCTTAAGGAGCTCAAGGACAATTTCGGCAATGTGCACCGGCTCGGCGTGCTGGGCGTCAGCCGCTCGATGGCGGCCGGCGATATCAAGACCGAAAAGGTCGACCCGCTGACGGCGGTCGTCATGGGGGCGCAGCAAACCTGGTTCATCGTCGATCGCACCCTGGCTTACATCGGCGGCGTCTTCGTCGGCCGCGAGGCGGCCGATCAGCTCGGCGGCCCGATTCGCATCGCACAGGTGTCTGGCCAAGTTTGTCACACATTCTCGGCCTGCATGAACCTCACTGGCGTCCTGTCGGTCTCGATTGGACTCTTGAACCTGTTCCCCATCCCGCTGCTCGATGGCGGTCACCTTTTGTTCTATGGAATCGAGGCAGCCCGTGGCCGGCCGTTATCTGAGCGGGCCCAGGAGGTCGGGTTCCGGATTGGGTTGGCGATCGTCGTCATGTTGATGATTTTTGCAACCTATAATGACATCCTGCACTTGGCCACCTCATAACCGTTGCGAACGTGCAACTTTTTGAGGGGAAAGGGAAACTTCGCCGGGAGTTTCGTTTGCACGGCCCCTGAAACGCTGTACAAAGCGGTCAAAGAAAGCCTGCCCACAGCTCTCTCGAAGCCAGTCGGGGGCGGCCGCAAGGACTAAAAAGGGCGCGTAGCGCATGGGACTTTGTGTGCGGTGGGTGCGGGGACTAGCCCTTTGCTGCTCAGTCCTCGGCGGTGTTCTTGTCGGTGGCGGGCTGCTGGCCGTTGCGTCTTCGGACGTTGCCGTTGCGCAAACTTCCCAGTCCATCGTTGTGCAGGGCAACCGCCGGGTCGACGCGAGCACCATCCGATCCTATTTCAAGCGCGGCCCCGGCGGCCGCGTCGGCGCCGCTGAGGAAAACGAGGCCATCAAGGCGCTTTACGCAACCGGGCTGTTCTCCGATGTCCATGTCAGCCATGCTGGCGGCCGGCTGGTCGTCTCGGTGGTCGAGAACCCGGTGATCAACCAGGTCGCGTTCGAAGGCAACCACAAGGCCAAGGACGCACAATTGCAGGCCGAAGTGCAATCGAAAGCGCGCGGCACCTTGTCGAGGCCGACCGTGCAGGCCGACGTGCAGCGGATCATCGAGATCTATCACCGCACCGGCCGCTTCGACGTGACGGTCGTGCCCAAGATCATCGAACTGCCGAACAATCGCGTCAACCTGGTATTCGAGATCAACGAAGGCGCCAAGACCGG
>Ga0307436_1001027_pt1 | contig 12752 bp, 14 predicted proteins | sample SalMarWE160440MG_FD_202513 | JGI IMG/M metagenome (GOLD analysis project Ga0307436, IMG submission 202513) | Salt marsh sediment microbial communities from the Plum Island Ecosystem LTER, Massachusetts, United States - WE1604-40 | ecosystem: Environmental > Aquatic > Marine > Intertidal zone >...
AGAATTCACCGCCTCTTTATGGATGCCGAACAGGCGTGAGCGCGTATAAGCGTTTTACCGTTGCACCGTAATACAGGTGATGACGAGGTTTAGCGAGCGCTCCGAGGCCGCACAGCCTCTCGCCTTCCGCCACAGCCGGCTATCTAAAACGCCGTGTATGCGTCCGCTCTTCCACGTGCGCGGTACGCGTACATCTGGCCAATTCCAATCAACGGCTGGGGCACTTACCGCCCATTTTTCGTGGCGCGATTAGCCATCTCATAGTAATTTTTGGCAACTTCAAGGTAGAATTGCTTCGCCTCAGCGGTCTCGGCCATTTCCGCCGCATGTTCCGCGTTCCTAGCTTTGCGCCGGTACTGGTCGGCCTCGCTCCCGCTTGGTCTCTTTTTTTCGGGGGTCTTCATCAAATCAATTTTATAGCAGACAGCAAGTGAAACAAGTGACTTCGCTGACCTAGCATCGACGCCCGTTAAGTGGGAGCGACAAACGATTTTATCTTTTTAGCTTCACACCTGCACGCAGGTTAGGCTGGTAAGGTGATAGCGGACGATGTGCGAATGCGTCATTCCCTCCACATATTGAGCGAAATAGCTGCCCACATTTCACATCAAAAGCTAAATGTTGTGCGTCAATCGAAGGATTGTCCTGATAACAGCATCTGTCGAGACTGAGATGAGATGTGACAGAAAACTGAGGTCCAAGTGCAACACCGAAAGTGCGTGAATCATTCCACTTAATTCTTATGTTTTCTGCGGCCTCTGCTCCACTGAATAACACGAAAAAGCATCGGCTCCGACCTGTGCGATTCCGGCTTTCGGAAGCAAAACGCGCCCTTGAGCTAGTCTCAAGGGCGCGTTGATTTCAGTGAAGAGACCTGCTGGTTATTGATTGCCCGCGAGATCACTGAGCATATCGGCGACCCATTCTTCGTCGTCGATTTTCGCGGCGACGGCTGCGAGCAAGCGGACGTTTAAGGGCAATTCCGTATCGTCCGGAAGATTCGGAATATAGAGCGAAAAGCTGCCGTCCATATTAGCGACGATAGCAAATTGATCCCGGCGCAGGACGGTACCGTGATCGGTATGGGCCTCATGGTACATATCGGATCGCCTTTCTTTGATGGCCGCCATGGCCACATCTGATGGCGCGCACCATAGGAGCCGGGGCCGTGTCTGTATTGGTCACAAACTGGTCACAGGACACGGACCGGCGTGCTTTGGCCTGGCGCGCGAGCCCGGGCCAGTACCGGCTAATCCCGGCGGCATCCGAAACCGTGAGGGCGTTCCGACCGGAGCCCTGCCTGCTGCCGAGCTGGGAGGCAAGGACCGCAATAAGGCGGTGAAATAGCTATTCCAGGGGGCCGCGTGCGTCATGTCCGCGGTGTAACCTCTTGAACTCCCGCGAAAATTGTCCATTTAGGAGCGGACACAGAAGCGGACTTTTAAGCGGCCACAAAGGCTACTTGATATAATGCAACCTATTGATATATAATGAGTTATTGATAAGAAAGAAGCGGACATAAAAGCGGACATTAAACCGGTCGAAGACCGCGGCGAAGCGATCTCCCTGATGGAGCCGCTTCTGATCAGCGACGGATCGCGCCATCGCGCGGCCCTGACCGACCTCGGCCTCGATCTGGCGCAGAAGAACGCGGGCTTCCGGCGCTCCTTGCCCGAAAGCCTGCTGTCCTCGCTTGCCGATCTCGTGCGCTCGATGAACTGCTATTACAGCAACCTGATCGAGGGGCACGATACGCACCCTGTCGATATCGAACGGGCGCTCAAGAACGACTACAGCAAGGACGCCAAAAAGCGCGACCTTCAACTCGAAGCCAAAGCGCATATTACCGTGCAGCGCTGGATCGACGCCGGCAACCTCAAAGGCCGCGTCCTGACTGCCGACTCTATTCTCGAAATCCATCGCCGCTTTGGCGAACTGCTGCCGGGCGATCTGCTATGGATCGAAGACCCGGTGACTAAAAAGCGGATAAAATTGACCCCCGGCGAACTGCGGCATCGCGATGTCGAGATTGGCAAACACGTCGCCATCAGCCCGGGTGCGGTGCCGCGTTTCCTGAAGCGCTTCGAAGAGGCCTACAACAAGCTCGGCAAGACCGAAACCATTCTCGCGGCAGCAGCGGCGCACCACCGCCTTGTCTGGATTCACCCCTTTCTTGACGGCAACGGCCGCGTCGCCAGACTCATGTCGCATGCGACGCTACTGGAGGCACTCGATACCGGTGCTGTCTGGTCGATCGCCCGCGGCCTTGCCCGCAATGTCGATTCCTACAAGGCCCACCTCGCCGCCTGCGACATGACGCGCCGCAACGATCTAGACGGCAGAGGCAATTTGAGCGAAGAAAGTCTGGCGGAATTCACGAAGTTCTTCCTCACCACCTGCATCGATCAGGTCACGTTCATGGAAGGGCTTATGCAGCCGGACCAACTGCGGGCGCGCATCCTGCTGTGGGCTGAAGAGGAAATCCGGTTCGATAAATTGCCGCCGAAATCAGGCGCAGTCCTCGAAGCCCTGCTCTACCGCGGCGAACTCCCGCGCGGCGATGCCGCCGCCATCGTGGGTACCGGCGAACGCCAGGCCCGCCGTGTCGTCTCGGCCCTGCTCGAACAGGGAGTGCTCACCTCGGAAAGCACGCGCGCGCCGCTTCGTCTTGCCTTCCCGGCGACACTCGCCTCGCGCTGGATGCCGGGATTGTTTCCGGAAAGGATAGCCTAAGATGATCGGATTTTTGGTGAGAGAAGGTGGGTCCTCTAATCCCTGAGGCATCGTACCCGGAGGGCACGTGCGGCCATTCCCATGAGGTTTTAGCGAGCAGAAGGACCGCTACCCTGGCGTTTCGGCCATGCGTTCTCCGCGGAGCGATCGTGACTCGGATGGGCCGAAATCGCTTGCGGGCTCAGTCGAGCGGTCGCTTGACCGCGAGGTAGAGCGCGATCCGTCGGTGGTGGGACCGCTCTCTCACTGATCATTGCCACGGATGCTCACTAAGGACTAGACTTCTTCAGAACGAAAAACAATCTGATGGCTAGGAGGATCAGCGATGAATATGCAGTCAGGCGATGATCCGGATTTGGACCTAAGCGATCTTCTTGCCGAAGAAAAACTGGAAAAGTGGAGGGGGTATTTTGAGAAGCAGAGGAGGTATAATGAACAACAGGTCAAATCAGGAAAGACGCCAATATCCTCAAATCATCTTCTCATTGTAGATTGGTGGCACCGTGTTGCCAGAGAGGAAGAACACTTTCCGAGAGAATTTCTGAAGTTTATTTCACTCTGGGAGGCCTTCAACGGGCTAATCAATTGCCGGCTGCATTTTAAAAAACGAAAAAAATTGAGGGACAGGGGTAAGATGTTAGGTCTCTCCAATGATGTGCTCATCGTGGAAGGATGGCGAGGTTTACTTCATAACGATAATTTCAATAAGTTATTGGATGAACTTTGCGCATATTGTCCAGTTAACCAGGTTTTGGGCGGCGAGAGAACCATATATTACACGATAAAAAAACCATACGAGTTGGATGATGTACTGAAACTGATATATGCGATTCGCTGTAACCTTTTTCATGGAGAGAAAGAGGCGCGGGAACGGGATTTGAGGCTTGTTGACGTAGCGTCTGGGGTCTTTTGTTCCTTTGGGCGCACAGGCAAGCGGTCAATAAAGAGGGGTACCTCGCAGATCAAGCGCAACCTGAAAAGGCGTGCTGCCGTCGGTTTTTGTTGCGCCCAATCCTCGTAGCCTTTTTTGGAAGTTCAGACTTCAAGTCGTATGAAAATCGAAAAGTTCGCGGGCGACTGGAGTGGTAGTGGACATGAACGAACCCCTCCGCGCTCTGACACCGCGCGGCCGGGCAATATCGGTGGTGTTCGCGACGTGTCCGACAATAGAGCATGCGGTTTATGTTGGCGGTACTAGCCGGTCCAGTACCTTCTGCACCGTGGCGGCGTCCTCAAAGAAACGCCGTGAGTATTCCTCCAATATGAGCTTCTGAACTCTCTGCCATGTGATGTCGAGGCCTTGTCCGTTGGCCGGGATTACTATGTGCTCAGCAACGCTCTTAAGCCGCTGCAAACTTCGGCTAGTCCTGCTAGAAACACGCTCTCCTTGGAGCATCGCGTGGAAGCTGCATAGTTTTCTAAGCAAGCATACGTGCTCGCTTGTTAAATTAGGTCCTCTCTGTTGAAACCAGCCGACGATCATCTCTAGATAGTCATCGCCTGTTAGGAATTCCTTCAGAAATCGTCGAGGGGTTATTGGCTGCGAGTCTGTTGGTAGGGGGTGCCCGCGCGAGTTCCACGCCGCCAGATATGTGGCGAAGGGGTCGTTCTGAATTCTTAGAAGGTGCGCTTCGGAAATTGACGCCGCTTGGTCCTCAAATGTCAATCCACCTTTCTGACAGAATTGAATTTCGTAGGGCACATACTGATCCAACAAATCTGGATGTGCTCCATCGAGAAACACCGCTTTTTGCGCGCCTATGCGAGGCACAAGCGGTACATCAATGAACCGAAACTCGCCTAATAAGTTGCTTCCTCCGACACTCCACTCTTCCCACGCTTTTAGTGTAAATTGAACCACCACGCCGACGTCATTCTCCTTGCCATGATGCGAGGCGAAGAACAGCGCTACGAAGGGGTCCCTCGTAACATCGAGCAACCACGTTTTCGTTTTACTTTCTTCAGAATAGTGCTGGATAATCGCAAGCAGCTGTTCGTCGCAATACGCCGGGTACTCGTTTCGAAGGGCAGACAACAAATTCGTTAGGCGCGTTTGCTCTACGCGAAAATCTGTGTGACCACGAAAAATATTTGGCTTGAAGGGCCATTTTACGCAGCGCTGGCCTCGGTATACCCGGCTTCGATCCTCGTACAAGAAACTCGGTATCTGGGCCATCATGAGCGCAGCGGCGTATACGTCCTCGTAAGGATAGGGTCCCTTTTCAACGGCGCGCGCCGCGTCGAACACCTCATAAACACACTTACGCCAATCTGATGGACACGAATAGCCAGCATTATTCAGTTCGTCCAACAGTTGGTGAAGCGATCGATCCAGATGGTTAGCCAAGAACCCGATTACAAAACGATCCACCGTGGCTCGTTCAACGGGAGCGGGCACGCCCAGAGCCTTCATTTGGGAAAGTGTTCGGTATGCGCTCTGCCAGCGAGATTCCATCGTAATCCTCCGCTAAAAAGACGCGCTTCCTTCAAATTTGCGAGCGGAGACCGCCGACTCGATCTCAAAGGGATTTCCGGCGCGGCTTCGTCAACTGGGAAGCTTTGCTACACTATCGCGCAGTATTGATCAGCCTTCATTGAGTGGTCCAGGCGGGATGTTAGTTTAGAACGGTCGATTGCGCCAGCGTGGCCGGCGGAGCCAGTCGACGCAGCGAAGCCGGCCACGCGGTGAATGCAGGCACGAACACCTCCGGTGCTGGGGGTTTGTAGCCGAGAGAGGCGTGAGGGCGGATTGCGTTGTAATGCCGTAGCCAGCTCTCGATAATGATCTGAGCCTCGCGGAGCGAGTAGAAGATCTCACCATTGAGCAATTCGTCTCGCAGACGTGCGTTGAAGTTTTCGATGTATCCATTCTCCCAGGGACTGCCAGGCTCGATGTAGGCCGTCTTGGCGCCCATGGCGGCGTTCCATTCCTGCACGGCCTTGGCCACGAACTCAGGCCCATTGTCGGACCGAATATGGCCGGGCACGCCGCACAGGATGAAGAGGTCGGACAGGACGTCAATAACGTCGATTACTTCGAGCTTGCGATTGACCCGGATCGTCAGGCATTCATGAGTGAACTCGTCGACCACGTTGAGCATGCGGTATTTGCGACCCTCATGAGTGCGATCCTCGACGAAGTCGTAGGACCAGACGTGATTGGCATGCTCAGGCCGCAGACGGATGCAGGAGCTATCCGTGAGTCAAAGACGCCAGCATTTCCGCTGTTTCTGCGGCACCTTCAGCCCCTCTCGCCGTTGTACCTTCTCTGTTACGAATTTTTCCGAGCATCGCGGCAGTAGCCGCGGACCTGTTCCTTGTAGCCGCCGCGCGTCAGGTCGCGGAGCCGCACAGGGGTCCAGCCTAGCTCGCGCATCACCTTGGCAAGGCGACGACACGCGCTGGCCCCGCGGCTGCTTTGGAAAACCTCCAAATGGTCGAAAAGGGTCTGGGTGCTGATGCGCTCAACCCCGTCATCACCCACTTTACCGCGCACGCGCTCCAGCCGGATGTGCCACGGGTCAACGTTCTGTGCAGCCGTGTCCACGTGTGGTTTGCTTATCAAATCTACCCATGCCATTTCGGTCACTCCGGCCAATTGAATTGCCTAAGCGGCACGCCGCCGAGGACGTCGAGGGCGAACACGTGCAGCCGGTTCGGGAGGTTTCCAGCACAGGGCCGGCCCAAGTCCCTTCAACGGAAGCGGTGGAAACCGTTTCCGCAATTCCGGGTCATTCTTGATGAAGTCGAGGGTCTGCTCCGAAGCCATTACGCCGCACGCATAATCGTAGAAGGACGGATGCTCGTGGACGTCATAATCCTGAGAGGCAAGCGATCTCGCGTACCACGCAAGGATGTGCCGAGCCTCACCTACCTTGAGGCTCTCACGCTCGTGATAACCGAAAGGCAATGGTTGCAGGTCAGCCGGCCCGTGGTCGGCAAACCACTTGCGAGCAGCCTTTGCCCGGCCATTGCGCGGGCTGTGGCAGAGATCAACAACGCTGATAGTCATGGGTTCCCCCTTTGGTGTGTAGCACCGTTAAATCTGACATCCCGGCCAGCTAGGGGGATCACCGCCGTTGTCTCGGGTGATTTAGCACGAACGAGTTTAGAACCCGTAAAGAACGCCGGGCATTTCGTGACGGTGAAAAGGTGGGCCGGTATAACGAACGCAGGCGAACACCGGCGGCGACGTAGTCCGTGAAATCGTGTGACCTTGTTATCGCCACGGTAACAAAAGCGATCACCAGCGGAGCCGAGTGCCAATTCATTCGAGTTCATTTTTGATCCTCCGTTGGGACCGCATTCGCTTCGTCGGCATCACCCCCCGCATTCCCCCCACACCCCCCTTGCGTTGCGGGGGACCCAAGGGGGTCCCCGCCCGCATTATCCTGCAAAGTCGTTGCGGGAGTTTGCGGGGATTGCGGTGCGGGATCGGTAATCGTGACCTGGGCTGCCTGCTGGAGTGCCACCTTGCCGACTGGGGTCAGGACGAGACCCTTGCGAGTGTCTGCGCCTTTGCCGTCATCACGTGGCACCTTCACCTGAGTAACGACGACAAGCCCTGTGCTCATCAGGTGGTCGAGCACCGCCTTGCCATCCACTTCCGAAGCCTGGCCCGAGCGATGACCCTTGATCGCGTGGGCGATAACCGGTGCAGCGTACCGTTCGCGCGAACGCTTGGACGGTGTCAGCGGTGGAGAGGCCGCATCCACAGCACGCAACGCATCCCGCACCAGGGTGTGCGGGAATGCTGGACCGGACGCGCCAGGCTTGAACGGTTCAACCACGGCGACTTTGTCTCCATCCATATAAATCGGCGGCTCAGCATTGGGCATGGTCACGCTCACGAGCCGGAACCAACGATCTTTCGCGCTTGGTGGGCTAAAATTTTGTTTGGTAGGGATCACGCGGAATAAAGAGCCCGCCTCCCAGGGTGGTAGTCCGATCTCCGCCGCTTTCGACGGGTCCAGCGGCTCGATACTCAGCGCGATCCGCGCCAGATTAGTGAACGACGCGGCGCCCATCGCACTTTCCGCGGACGTAACATCACGTCCCTTTGAGGTATGGTGAGCGAGCGCAACGGCCATGGCTCGTTCGGTCGCAAGGCCGACAAGTTGCCTCATGAGCAGGGCAGCGGCCGCGTTATCGTTTGCGCTCACGCCTCCCATAACGTTGATAAGCGGGTCGATGATCAGTACATCCGGCGAAATGTCATCAAGCAACGTATTCAGCGCATTCATGCCACGCTCATCGAGAACTGCGCGGTTTCCATTTGCTTGAAGGAGGGCAAAGCCCCAACGCTCTGCCCCAATGATATACAACTCAGGCAGATCGGCATCGGTCAGTCCAAAGTGCTGCATGGCAGCACGAAGGCGCAAGGTCATTTCGTCCAAGCCATCCTCTGTGCTGAGGCAGAGCACGCGGAGCGGCCCACCGAATACGTGGGAGCCAAGCAAAGGACGACCTGAGGCACAGGCAAGTGCGCAAGCAAGCAACCAAGTTGACTTGGCGCGTCCGCCCGGCGCGACCAGTACCGTCACAGCGCCGCGGATTAGATCGGCCCCGTGCAGCCACTTCCGCTTTGGCGGGATCAGCGGGAGGCTGCTTATGTGAACGGCGCGGGAATGGTTGAGTGGCGCGGTGACTGCTGTCGAGGCGATATTCGATGGCGCCCGTCCGTCCCAGCCGTGGGTCAGGGCCATATGATACAAGGTGGCGATGGTAATAGGATCGGACCGGTTAAGCGCCTCGTTGATATACCGCTCGAAACGGCGACGGTTTTCTTCCTGATTATAACCGGGCGCTCGCCGGGACGTGATATCCAGCACTTCCCAAAGCTGTTCGGTGTACCCCTTATGAACTGCCGCCTCATGCGCCAGCGCGCGCGCCAGCCTCATCCATTCTGGTTCGGTCTCAATTTCCGATGACGGAATAGCCGCCACCACTGCGCGGATTTCCTCGATATTCGGTTCGAAACCAGCGGCAAGAGTTTCGACGGGCAAATCGGCAAATGCTGCCGCTGGGCGGGTATTGACGGCCCACTCTGGCAGTTTGAACGGCACGAAGTTATTTGTCGGCGAAGAAATATTTGAAATTGCGCGGCAGCCCGCCTCAATTTGCAGTTCTTCGGCAAGAGCGGCAAACTCATCGGGGGCGGCGACCACCGGCGCGGAGCCCAAATGTGCCACGTCACCTTCTGGCGCACACCCGGTCATCGTGAAAAACCGCGCCCTTGTGTATAGCTCTACCCCTTTATGGGCGACCGCAGACGGGAGTGGTTGGGCCTTGACGATGACGTGCAACCCGGTGCCGGAAACGCTTCGCTCGGTGTACGACCCGAGACGCCTGATACGTTCTTGCGCGAGAGAAGCGAGACCGGCACCGGAGATTACCCCGTCGAAATCTACCCCGGCGATTACGAGCCCTTCCTCATCCGGCTGACCATCGAAAACAAAGCCAACGCCGCCGATGGGCACACGCTGCGGCGGTTTATCCTTCTCCCGCAAGTCGATGTAGCTGCCTTGCTCGGCACGCTCGTATGCCCGCTTCACGTCCTCGAAAGAGGCCCAGTGTTTCGGGTTAGTTGTGCTTGCACCAAATCCCGAGGGTTGGATCGGCCGCTTAGTCCACTTTGATCCATTCCAAATCGCGACCCACAGCACCCAGTTTTTTAGCTGCTTGAGTTCGACCGGCATCCGCTCGAAATTCGGGCGGAGGAATTTAGGTGCTGCTTCAGCGCCTGTCTTGGCGTCGGGCGTTGTTACCGGGCCGGTAACATTAGGCATTACCACCGCGGTAACATTGCCAGCGTCGGTCGCGCTCATGACACGGTCCTCCGTTCACGCGCCGAAGCTGGCGGCGACTGCTCGGTAGACATCAATTCACCAACGCGATTGATGGTCCGCGCATTCCTAAAGCTCCTTGTTTCGGCTGGGCCGAGCCCAGCGGTTACGTTCGGGTTCATATGAACCTCGCCGATTCATCGTGGGAATAGGCGGCAATAGGATTTGATCCGCTCACGTTACGCCCTCACGAGCCGCCATTGCCTGACAGGAGCCTGTCGAGTGCCTCGCACGGCACGAGCAACCTCCGGCCAATCTTAATGGTGGGTATCTCTTTGCGTTTTGCAGCTTCGTAGGCTGACCCCCGTGAAATCCTGAGCACGGATGCCACCTCGCTGAGGGTTTTGACGCGACCCTCGGGGGTGTTTGTCGTTGATTTGGAACTCATGGTCTTTACCTCATTGCGTTCGGTTCCATGGGAAAGCATCCCATCTTAGAGCATGGTTATACCCCCTAATACACCCTGGTTCAACCCTGTCCACTGCGTAATAGTTATCGACGAATAGTGGTGTTGTGTCAGTATGTTATATGCGTTGCTTTCGTCTAACGCGGTCTAACGATTAACCTTTTATTAACTAGACAGGGGCGTCAAAGTGGTTTAAACATACCCCATACAAACCCTGTGATACGGGCTATGGCATGAAAAAGCGAAAATCTACCCGCGAAACCAAAAACATGATCCAGACCGCGCTGTGGCTGCCGCATGAAATGCACCAGCAATTAAAAACCGCGGGTGGGAAGCGGGGGCTTGGCGAAGAAATCCGTCGCCGACTTGAGAAGGCTCTTGAGGCTGTAGAAACGCCCGTCGAAGAAGTTACGGACGAAACGCTCAATCAAATAAAGGATATCTTCCGCGATCTATCGGGTGAAGACCCGTGGCACGCTAATCGCTTTGTCTTTGAAGTGCTCAAGTGGGCAATAATTACGCTGATTTCCTTTCACCAGCCAAGCGGGGAAGGAAAACCGGAAACGAAGGCAAGGCTTCAGGCTCTGTACGGACAAGAAAAACCCGAGGCTATCGGTCGAGTAATGGCTCACGTCGCCATGAAGGTTTATGCCCGTGAACGATGGGGGAGAGCGTTCTTAGAAGGGCCGAAAGGATAGCGATAATGGCACAGGGACACATCCGCCAGCAGGGTAAGGGCTCATGGGAAATCAAATTCGACCTGGGCCGTGATCCGATCAGCGGCAAACGCATTACCAAGTACGTCACCTTCAAGGGCAGCAAGCGGCAAGCGCTAGCTGAGTTGACCCAGCTTCTCGCATCACGCGATGCCGGTAGCTACGTTGATCCGACAAAAATGACAGTCGCGGAATATCTCCAGCATTGGCTCACCGCAGATGTGGAGCGCCGCGTCGGTAAGCGCACCGCCGCACGCTACCGGCAGATAGTGGAGAAGAACATCAATCCGCGCCTTGGCCATGTCGCGTTGCGAAAGTTGACGGCGGCGCACATTGAAGGTTTTGAGGCCGATCTACACCGCGAAGGATGGGTGAAGGCCACGGCTAAGAAAAAGGATGATGATGGTCAGCCGAAGGCGAAGGAGCCGCGCGGCCTCTCTAAGCAAACGGTGCTGCACGTTCACCGTACTCTTTCGCAGGCCCTCAATCATGCTGTCCGCTTGGAGGTACTGATAAAAAACCCGGCTCGGCAAGTGAAACCGTCGAAGCCTGATAAGCCGGAAATCAAGATACTCGGTAAGCAGGAAATCGCGATGCTGTTAAAGGCGGCGAAGGGCACCAGCCTATACGTCCCCGTCTTGGTCGCGGTGACAACAGGAATCCGACGCGGCGAACTGCTTGGACTGCGCTGGTCAGATGTGGACTTGAAGGCCGGCAAACTGACGGTCAATCAGGCCATGCAACGCACGCGCGGTGAACTGGAGTTCAAGCAACCCAAGACGAAAACCAGCCGGCGCACCATCACCCTGCCCGCCGCGACTGTCGAAGCATTGCAGGCGCACTATAAAGCGCAGCTTGAGAACCGCATGAAGCTCGGGCTCGGGCGCGATCTGCGCGGCCTCGTATTCACGCGCGGCGATGGGCTACCCCTTGACCCGGATAGCCTCTCAAGAGCGTTTGAGCGGCTGGTCCTCAAGACCAAGGTGACACCAATTACTCTGCATGGCCTGCGCCACACGCATATTAGCCACCTGCTCATGGATGGCGTGCATGTGAAAGTGGTCAGCGAGCGCGCCGGCCATGCGAATGTGAACATCACGCTGAACACTTACGCAGCCTGCATTCCGAACATGCAGGCAGACGCGGCTTTGCGCATTAACGCTTGGTTACGCTGAGTTTCGGAAAGCGAATGAGCGTCGACGCGGACATTGCAACCTGTTCCCGCCGCCTATTCACTTGACCCCCATGCTTTTCGATGAGATGCGCAAGCCAACGTGGTTGCGGGCCACTTATGAGGCTCGAAATAACGCGGACGGCTGTTACCGGAAACTCCGTTGGACTAATATTTAGGAGGTCGTAATACAAAGAACCTTTTTCTGCCTTGCCGCTCCCTGGATATTGATCACCGCTTTTGAAATGAGTTGAAGCGTCGCGAACATCCCTCAGTTGATCGAATGGTGGCCAATCGCGACCGCCCTTAATTGACGGTGCGTTCAGCAACGCCGGCAATATCGTTGCAATCTTTTCCGAAGTCCAAACATGCTTTTCAACATCTTCGGCGGTCATTTTTTTAGGACCGTCTTTCCGCTGCACAGTGAGCGTACCGGTCAGCAACCTCGCAATCGTCAAGTTCGCAAATGCTTCGATAGCTTGGAAATTCGAATTTGCCGCTGCAAGTGCTTCCTCAAAATAATCAAACAAAACGAAGACATTGGTAACGCCACTTGCAGGACCATCAGGTGCGGCCACCACTTGGTATTGCACTTGACTCCACAGAGATCGCGCACGCTCGGCGGAGCGAAATCCGGCATTCAACAACAATGCAGGGGCGCTCGGGGTAATAAAGGGCGATTACCCCCTTCTTTACGGATTGATCGCGCCGATAGTTGCGCTTTTAATCCTGTTATCCACGGGCACTTATGGGTTCACCCAAGTGCGCAATGGTGCGGGATGGCCACCAACATTTATATATACTTCGGGAATATTGCTGTTCGAAAGTGGGCCGTTAGTAAATCCTATACCAAGCGGCAACGGTTTGAATACTTCAAATAA
>Ga0307436_1001028_pt1 | contig 12747 bp, 12 predicted proteins | sample SalMarWE160440MG_FD_202513 | JGI IMG/M metagenome (GOLD analysis project Ga0307436, IMG submission 202513) | Salt marsh sediment microbial communities from the Plum Island Ecosystem LTER, Massachusetts, United States - WE1604-40 | ecosystem: Environmental > Aquatic > Marine > Intertidal zone >...
CCACGCTCACGCCGATATAGGCGGCCTGCTCCTCGTTGAGCTTGGTGAGCTTTGCGCTGAGCTTGGCCAGGTGAAGCTGCGCGACCTTCTCGTCCAGATGCTTCGGCAGCACGTACACCTTGTTCTCATACTTGCCGGCATGCTGCCACAGCTCGATCTGCGCCAGCACCTGGTTGGTGAACGACGCGCTCATCACGAAGCTCGGATGGCCCGTGGCGCAGCCGAGATTCACAAGACGACCCTCGGCGAGCAGGATGATGCGCTTGCCGTCCGGAAACTCGACCTCGTCCACCTGCGGCTTCACGTTGTGCCACACGTAGTTCCTCAGCGCGCCGACCTGAATCTCGGAGTCGAAGTGGCCGATATTGCAGACGATGGCGCGGTCGTGCATCTCCCGCATGTGGTCGATGGTGATGACGTCCTTGTTGCCGGTGGTGGTGACGAAGATGTCGCCCCTCGGCGCGGCGTCCTCCATCGTGGTCACCTCGTAGCCTTCCATCGCTGCCTGCAACGCGCAGATAGGATCGATCTCGGTGATCGCAACGCGCGCGCCCTGGCTCTTGAGGCTCTCGGCGCAACCCTTGCCTACGTCGCCATAGCCGGCGACCACGGCGTATTTGCCGGCGAGCATCACGTCGGTGGCGCGCTTGATGCCGTCAGGCAGGCTCTCGCGGCAGCCATAGAGATTGTCGAACTTCGACTTGGTGACGCTGTCGTTCACGTTGATGGCGGGGAAGGGCAGGACGCCCTTCTTCTGCATCTCGTAGAGGCGGTGGACGCCGGTGGTGGTCTCCTCAGACACACCCTTCAGGTTCTCTTTGACCTTCGTGTAGAAGCCGGGGTCGCGCTCGAGCCGCTTCTTGATGGTGGCGAACAGCGCCGCCTCCTCGTCGTTCGATGGGCTCGCGAGCACGGACGGATCCGTTTCGGCCTGCGAGCCGAGAATGACGATCAGTGTGGCATCGCCGCCGTCGTCGAGAATGAGGTTCGCGGTCTCGCCGCCCGGCCATTCGAGGATGCGGTCCACATAGTCCCAGTACTCCTCCAGCGTCTCGCCCTTGACGGCGAACACCGGCGTGCCGGTCGCGGCGATCGCGGCCGCGGCGTGGTCCTGGGTGGAGAAGATGTTGCACGAAGCCCAGCGCACATCGGCGCCGAGCGCCTTCAACGACTCGATCAGAACCGCGGTCTGGATGGTCATATGCAGGCAGCCGGCGATGCGTGCGCCCTTCAGGGGCTGCGCGCTGCCATACTCCTCGCGCACGGCCATCAGGCCCGGCATCTCGGTCTCGGCGATGGCGATTTCCTTACGGCCCCAATCGGCGAGCCCGATATCCTTCACATGGTAGTTCATGCCGTCTCCGCTGCTAGCTGCATAAAGATATAAAGAAGTCCTTATATCTTACCCTCGGCATCGAGAGTCAAGGCCTGCCCCCACGCCCTGGCGCGCGACATAGGCACGCCCCTGGGCAGATTTCCCATTACAAAGGGCATTGCCCAATCTCCCGGAATCCGAATATCTGGCACGGGGGCTGCTCTTTCTTCCCGGTACCGGCACTTTTTTCACCAGAGGCGATCCATGCCCAATGCGGAGCGACACGACAAGGCGTCACAGGTCTATGTCTGGGACCCGTTCGTGCGCGTCTTCCATTGGACCGTGGTCGCGGGTTTCACCATTGCTTACCTCACCGAGGACGATCTCCTCACCGTTCACGTATGGGCCGGGTACGTGGTCGGCGTCCTCGTCGCGGCGCGGATCATTTGGGGCTTCGTCGGCACGCCCCATGCGCGCTTCACCGATTTCATCTACGCGCCAGCGACAGCGTTCTCCTATGTCCGCGATCTCCTCCGCTTTCGCGGCGCCCGCTATCTCGGCCACAGCCCTGGCGGCGGCACTATGGTGATCGTCTTGCTCGTGTTCCTGGCGGCGACAGTGATCACGGGTCTCGTGGTCTATGGCGGCGATCAGCAGGCTGGCCCGCTCGCTGGCATGTTCACCAAGAACGTCGGCGAATCCTTCGAGGAGGTGCACGAGGTCATCGCCAATATCACGCTGGCGCTGATTTTCTTCCATGTCTCCGCCGTGGTGCTCGCAAGCTTCGTGCATCACGAGAATCTCGTGCGCGCCATGGTGACCGGTTACAAGCGCAAGTAACTTTGCGCTCATCGCGTGGCTTAGTCCTCTTCGCCGAAACCGTCTTCGACTAGCGCCACCAGGGCTTCGATCGCCTCCTTGGCCTGTTCGCCGTCCACCTCGATGAGGATCGAGTGGCCCTGGCCCGCGGCGAGCATCATCAATCCCATGATCGACGTGCCGCCCACCGTATGACCCTCACGCGTCACCCGCACATTGGCGGTGAAGTTCGAGGCACAGCGCACGAACTGGGCGGACGCGCGCGCATGCAGCCCCTTCTTGTTGGGGATAACCACCTCGGCAAAAAAGACACCCGCTTCCCGTTCGCCGGTGATGTGGCGCGCTTTCGTCACCGGCTAGTTCGCTGCCAGGATTTGACTTGCAACGCTGATATATTTGCGGCCGGCTTCCTGAGCCTGCATGATCGCCTCGTCGAGCCCGCACTCGCCGCGCACGGAGGCGAGCTTCACCAGCATTGGCAGATTGACGCCGGCAATCACCTCCACATTCGCGCGCTCCATGGCGGAGATCGCCAGGTTTGATGGCGAGCCCCCGAACATGTCGGTGAGCACGACAACGCCATCGCCGGAATCGACGCTTTTGAGCGCCGACAGCATGTCCGCACGCCGCACGTCGAGATCATCGTCCGGGCCGATCGAGATGGTTTCTATCTGCTCTTGCGGACCGACCACATGTTCGAGCGCTGCGCGAAATTCGCGCGCGAGCTTGCCATGGGTGACAATGACGACGCCGATCATGTTACCTCGTGAATGAACGCCGGCCGGTCAAAGGGCCGCTATCTTTGTCGGGAGAGAGATCGTGCGCAAGCCCGAACCTGCTCCCTAAACCTCATTGTTCGGGCGTTTGCAAGAGCGCCATTCTCAATTTCAGAGGCGCTGACGCCTCGAAAGCCGAAAGCGTCAACCATAGGAGCGAAGCGCCGGCGAGTTCCGTCCGGTCCCATGGATCGGGCGGCATGCGCGGAACCTGCTCGGGGGCGACCAGGTCGCACACGAGCACGAGCGGCGCTGTTGCAAGAAACGGCATCTCGGCAATCCCCAATCCTCTCACCTCGATCAAGCCGGCAAGCGTCTCCGGTACCGAGGCCATCACCTGGCCGTCGTCTCGCGCCTCCACCCAAACCTGATCGTCGGCCACAAGATAGGGGCGAAACTCCCCCTCGCCGGGTAGCGCCAGGAAGCGGAGCGCCAGATCCGACTTGCCGGAGCCGGACTCCCCACGCAGAAGCACGGCGCGTTTGCCTAGAGCCACGCAGGTTCCGTGGACGAGATCGCGCGCCAAAGATCCTCTCGCCGTTCCGCTAGCCTTTACGCCGCCGGCAGGCGGATCACGAACCGCGCGCCGCCGCTTCTTCCGCCGTCGCCAGCATCGCCCTTGCCACGCCCGGTGCCGGCCGGCGGCTTGTTCTCCGCATAGAGGCGTCCGCCATGCGCGACCACGATCTGCCGCGAGATGTTGAGCCCGAGCCCCGAGTTTTGACCGAAATACTCTTGTGGCCGGTCGGTGTAGAAGCGCTCGAAAATACGCTCAAGATTTTCCGGCGGGATGCCGGGGCCTTCATCCTCGATCGCGATCTGAACCTCATCGCCGATGCGGCGCGCCACCACGGTGACGTGGCCCTCCGGCGGCGAGAAGGACAGCGCGTTTTCGAGCAAATTGACGATGACCTGGTGCAGACGGCTGTCATGCCCGTTCACGCGATAAGGATGTGCGCCCGGCGCATAGGCGATGTCGAGAACCACCTCGGGCGTGTCGTCGCGATGGACGTCATTGAACAGGGACACCGTCGCGCGCAGAAGCTCGTCGATCGCCACTGGCTCGGCGTCCTCGCGAGCAAGCTCGGCGTCGAGACGCGAAGCATCGGAGATGTCACTGATCAGCCGGTCGAGCCGCCTAACGTCGTGCTGAATGATCTCCATCAACCGCTCACGCGACTCTGTGGTCTTGGCAAGCGGCAAGGTCTCGGTGGCGCTCCTGAGCGACGTGAGAGGGTTCTTGAGTTCATGCGCCACGTCGGCGGCGAAGCTCTCGATCGCGTCGATCCTGCGGTAGAGGGCGCCAGTCATGTCGCGCAACGCACCGGATAGATGGCCGATCTCGTCGGAGCGATCGGTGAAGTCGGGAATTTCGGCACGCGCCTTGACGCTATGGCGCACGCGCTCCGCCGCCGAGGCAAGCCGCTGCATGGGGCCGGCGATGGTGTTGGCGAGAATGAGCGACAAGACCACGGTGACCGCTGCGGCGAACAGTGAAACGCGCACGATGCCCCAGCGCTCCGCGGCGACGATGTTGTCGATGTCGCCGCCGCGCGTCGACAAGAGAAGTACGCCAAGCACGGCGCGCATGCGCTGCACCGGAACGGCGACGGAAACGATGAGTTCGCCCTTGTCGTTCTTGCTGACGACAGGCACGGGCGTGCCGGTGAGGGCTGCTGCCACTTCCGGATAGTTCTTACCGTTGGCGCCGCCAATGTCTCTGTAGGTGGGAAGCCCGCTGGGCCGCATACGCGCCGTCACCGCGTGCCAGAACTTGGTGAGCGCGTCGGGCTCGCTCGTGTCGGGTGGTGGCAGGTCGTAGCGAAGCACTTCGCCGCGCGAATAGAACGTGTCGGAATCGAGGATCAGGGTTCCGTCGCGGTTGTAGATACGCGCGCGGCTCCCAGTGGGCTTGACCAGCGGACGCAAGATCGGCGCGGCCCGCTCTGGATCGATGGTGAACCCGAGCGCGTTGGAGAAGTTAGGCGTGTCATCGGGCGGGCTTACCTGGCCGCGCTCCGACTCAAGCAGCTTCTCCGCGTCGACCTGCGTGTCGTTGTTGTCGACACCCGCCGACGCTGCGATGGCGCGGGCAATGATCTCGCCTTGCGTGAGGAGGCTCTGCACCTTGGCATCGATCAGTCCGGCACGAAACTGATTGAGGTAGAGGATGCCCGAAACGAGGATGGCGAGGCCGATCAGGTTTAGCACGACGATGCGCCGCGTCAGGCTCGAGAAGCCGTGCCGGAACGGCCGGTGCTCGCCGACCCAAGCAGGGATCCGCTTCAACCAGGCGAAGACACTGCGCACCGCGTGGCGCGCGCGGTCCTTGAAGGACGCGTCGGCCCGCTGCCAGGACCTATCGGCCTCGGCAGTCATCGGTCAGGCCCGCTATTCTTTGAATCGGTAACCCACGCCATAAAGCGTCTCGATCACGTCGAAGCTCTGGTCGACGGCCTTGAACTTCTTCCGCAACCGCTTGATGTGGCTGTCGATCGTGCGGTCGTCGACATAGACTTGGTCATCATAGGCCGCATCCATCAGCGCGTCCCGGCTTTTTACCACGCCCGGCCGTGCGGCAAGGGCCTGTAGGATCAGGAACTCCGTCACCGTGAGCGTCACCGGGCGGTTGTCCCACACGCAGGTGTGGCGCTCCGGGTCCATCTTGAGCTTGCCGCGCTCCAACACCTTGGACTTGTCCTCGACCACTTGGGCCGTGTCGCGGGGTTGCGAGCGGCGCAGCACCGCCTTCACGCGCTCCACCAGGAGCCGTTGCGGGAAGGGTTTGCGGATGAAGTCGTCGGCGCCCATCTTGAGGCCGAACAGTTCGTCGATCTCCTCGTCCTTGGAGGTCAGGAAGATCACCGGCAGCTCGCTCCGCTGGCGGAGACGGCGCAACAGCTCCATCCCGTCCATGCGCGGCATCTTGATGTCGAGGATGGCGAGGTCGGGCGGACACTCGGCAAAGCCGTCGAGTGCGCTCGCGCCATCATTGTAGGTTTGAGTCTTGTAGCCTTCAGCCTCGAGCACCATGCGCAAGGAGGTCAGGATATTACGGTCGTCGTCGACAAGGGCGATTGTGGGCATTGGGGGGCCTTTTGCGCGATTGACGCGATTTGTTGGGTGTTATCGTTATAGGGCTGCCTCAAAACGTGGCAGCATCGGGGCGCTTCGCGCCACACCCAACGTCATCGGGATGCAACAAATATCGTTATGGCGCAAGTAAATAACTCGTCAGAAATGCCCAGCAAATCTGAGATTGCGGCGGATGCGCGCACCCTCACGCGCCGGGCCTTCAAGGGGTCTTTAGCGAGCCTCGAGAGCCCTTCCGGGGCTCCTTACGCCTCCCTGATCACGCTCGCCACGGACGTCTCAGGAGCCCCGATCTTCCTCATCTCGACGCTGGCGCGGCATACCAGGAACCTGGTGGACGATCCGCGCGCGGCGATCCTCATCGATGGCTCGGGCGAAGCCGCCGATCCTCTCCAAGGCGCACGCCTCACCCTCTCGGGCCGGGCGGAAAAGGTTAATGACGAGGCGGTGAAGCGCCGCTTCCTCGCCCGCCATCCGGAGGCCGCGTTCTACGTGGATTTCCCGGATTTCGCCTTCTGGCGCCTTGCGCTAGAGGGTGCCCACTATATCGGCGGCTTCGGCCGCATCTTCGATCTGGCGCCGAACGACGTTCTCGTGTCCCTGGAGGGGGCGGAGAGCCTGGTCGAGGCGGAAGCAGGCATCGTCGCCCATATGAACGATGACCACGCCGATGCCGTTGAGCTCTACGCACTTGCCTTTACCGGGGGCGACCCCGGGCCCTGGCGCATGACCGGCATCGACCCGGAAGGGTGCGATATCGCGCTCGGGCACAACGCCCGCCGCGTCCTCTTTGCGGAGCGGATCCTGACCCCGGGAGACGCACGAAAAGAGTTGGTTCGCCTAGCGGAAGAAGCCAGGAACACGGCCGAGCCCTCGTAGAACCGGCGCTCGCACCCCATCTCTGTCACAGGACCTTTCTTGAAAGCCTTCTAAGTTCGGGGTAGCTAGAGGGCGATACCAAGACGACTTTTCCACCAATTCGAGATCTGGGGACGGAACCGCATGAGCGTACAGCCGAAGATTGTGGCCGAGGGGGCCAAGACGACCAATCCAAAGGTGCTCGCATTCGTCGAGGAGGCGAAGGAGCTGTTCAAGCCGGACAACGTGCGCTGGTGCGACGGCTCGAAGGAAGAGTATCAGGAGCTCTTGAAGCTTATGGTCGATTGCGGCACTGCCATGTGGCTCAATCCCGACAAGCGCGGCAACTCGATCCTCGTGCGTTCCGATCCCGCCGACGTCGCCCGCGTCGAAGACCAAACCTTCATATGCTCGAAGAACAAAGAAGACGCCGGTCCCACCAACAACTGGGCCGATCCCGCCGAGATGAAGGCGACGATCTCGAAGCTCTATGACGGCGCCATGCAGGGGCGCACCATGTATGTGGTGCCGTACTCCATGGGCCCCGTGGGTTCTCCCATCGCCGGTATCGGCGTCATGGTGACCGACAGTGCTTATGCTGCCGCCAACATGCACATCATGACCCGCGTCGGCGACCAGGTGCTCAAGGCGCTCGGCGATAGCGAGGACTTCGTGCGCGGCATGCATTCGGTGGGTTATCCGCTGCCGACGCCCAAGACTGCCGACGTCCCGTGGCCGTGCAACACGACGAAGTACATTTCGCACTTCCCCGAGACGCGCGAGATCTGGTCCTACGGCTCCGGCTATGGTGGCAACGCGCTGCTCGGCAAGAAGTGTCACGCGCTGCGCATCGCAAGCGTGAAGGCCCGCGACGAGGGGTGGATGGCTGAGCACATGCTCATCCTCAAGCTCACCAATCCCAAGGGCGAGGTGAAGTTCATGGCCGCCGCTTTCCCGAGCGCTTGCGGCAAGACCAACCTCGCCATGCTCAACCCGACCATTCCCGGATGGAAGGCCGAGACCATCGGCGACGACATCTGCTGGATGAAGTTCGGCGAGGATGGGCGTCTCTACGCCATCAATCCGGAGACCGGTTTCTTCGGCGTGGCGCCCGGTACGTCAGAGGCGTCGAACCTCAACGCCATGCGCGCGCTCGACGAGAACTGCATCTTCACCAATGTCGGCCTCACCGAGGATGAGGACGTCTATTGGGAGGACATGACCAAGCATAAGCCGGCCAAGGCCATCGACTGGATGCGCCGTCCGTGGACGCCTGAGGCCGACAGGCCCGCGGCGCACCCCAACGCCCGCTTCACCGCGCCGGCGTCGCAATGCCCGGTGATCGCGCCCGAGTGGGAAGATCCCAAAGGCGTGCCGATCGACGCGATCCTGTTCGGCGGCCGCCGCGCCACCGTGGTGCCGCTCGTCACCGAGGCCGAAGATTGGCAGCAGGGCACGTTCCTCGGCTCCATCATGGCCTCGGAGAAGACCGCCGCTGCTGCCGGCGCGATCGGCGATCTGCGCCGCGACCCGATGGCGATGCTGCCCTTCTGCGGCTACCACATGGGCGACTACTTCGCCCATTGGCTGAAGATCGGCGAGAAGGAAGGCGCCAAGCTGCCGAAGATATTCTACGTGAACTGGTTCCGGAAGAGCCCGGAAGGCAAGTTCCTGTGGCCGGGCTTCGCCGAGAACTCCCGCGTGCTGAAATGGATCTTCGAGCGTTGCGACGGCACGGCGGATGCGGTCGACACCCCGATCGGCAAGATGCCGACGGAAGACGCGCTCGACACCGATGGCCTCGACGTTGACGACGCTGACTTGAAGGTGCTGCTCACGGTCGACACGGAAGGCTGGAAGCAAGAGTTGCCGCTGATCAAGGAGCACTACGCCAAGTTCGGCGACAAGCTTCCGGGCGGCCTCAAGGAAGAGCTGTCCGAGCTTGAGAAGCGCCTGGGCTAGCGCCTTTTGCTTCGTAGGAACGAACGTCATGGCCGGGCTTAAGTCCCGGCCATGATCGTTTCTGGGCTTGAGCAACGCGCTTGCCGCATCGCGCGCTTCGCCTTAGGCACATCCGCATGAGCAAGGGAAAGAGTGTCGTCGCGGCGGGTCACGCGCTGACCGCCTCCGCGGCCGCCGAGATTCTCGCCGATGGCGGTAACGCCTTCGATGCGGCCATTGCCGGCGTGTGCATGGCCTTTGTCGCCGAGGCCGTGTTCGCCTCGCCCGGCGGCGGCGGCTTTCTCATGGCGCGCTGCGCGGGAAGCGACGCGGTGAAGCTGTTCGACTTCTTTGTCGAGACACCGCTCAAGCGCCGCGCTGCGCGCGAGATCGAGTTCTTTCCCATCCAGGCCGATTTCGGACCGGCGACGCAGGAGTTCCATATCGGGCTTGGGTCGAGTGCAGCGCCCGGCGTGGCGCAAGGCTTGTTCGCCATGCACGAGGCGCTCGGCCGGATGCCCATGAAGCGCCTGGTTGAGCCGGCGGTGCGCGCCGCGCGGGCCGGCTTTCCGCTCACCAGCTTCCAAGCCTATCTCTTCACCGTCATCGCCCCGATCCTCAAAGAAAGCGAAGGCGCACGAGAGATCTTCGCGCCGGGCGGCAAGCTGCTCGAAGCGGGCGACACCTTCCGCAACGAGGGTCTTGCCGACACGCTCGCATGGCTCGCCGAGGACAGCGCGCGCCTCTTCATTGACGGCGATATTGGCCAAGCGATTGTCGCACAGTCGCGCGATCTCGGTGGGCACCTCACCGCGGACGATCTCAAGCACTACCGTGTCGAATTGCGCGATCCACTTCTGTGGCGCCACGGCGGAGCGACCGTAGCGCTGAACCCGCCGCCGTCTTCCGGCGGTGCGCTGATCGCCTTCGGCCTTGGCTTCCTTGAAGCGCTCGGCGAGACGGGGCGCCCCGTCGATGCGCTGGCGCTGCACGCGGCCATGACGGCCACCAACGAAGCCCGCGCCAAGCACGGCAAGGGCCTTGCCGCAAAACTCGATGGCGGCGTACTCGCTGATGAGATGCGCGCGGCGGCACGTCACCCGCCCGCCTTTCGCGGCACGACCCATATCAGCGTCATCGACGCCGACGGCAACGCCGCCGCCGTCAGCCTTTCCAACGGCGAGGGCGACGGCTTCATCGTCGGGCACCACGGCTTCATGCTGAACAACATGCTCGGCGAGGAGGATCTGTCGAGCGGCCGCCTCGACGCCTGGCGTGAGGGCGTGCGGCTGTCCTCAATGATGGCGCCGACCATCATCATGGAGTCGGACGGCATGGTGACGGCGCTCGGCACCGGCGGCTCGAACCGCATCCGCACCGCCATCCTGCAAGTCGCCGTCAATCTGCTGGCACGCGGCATGAGCCTCGAGGATGCCGTCACGGCGCCGCGGCTTCATGTGGAGCGCGACGGCACCACGAGCTTCGAGCCGGGCCTGAGCGAGGAGGCGGAAGCCGCCTTCCGTGCGCTTGGCGACAAGGGCCATGCCTGGCCCGCGCCGAACCTGTTCTTCGGCGGCGTGCACGCCGCGCGCCGTAACGCCAGAGGTGGTGTCGAGGGCGCGGGCGACCCGCGCCGCCAAGGCGTGGCGCGGGTGGTTTGACCTACCCGATGTCGTAAAAGGTCAATCGGCCGCCGCTAATTGACAACTCGCTCCCGCCGCCCGGCCCATGATATGGCCTGCCGAGAGAGCCGCTTGGGGGGAGATGCCATGCAGAATGCCGTCGCCATCTACCATGTCGCCTTCGAGGACGCCGGCACGCTCGAGCCCGTCCTTCAGGAGCGCGGCGTACGCCTCAACTATCTGCAAGCCGGTCGCGATGACCTGTCGCCGGCGCTCGACGCCGATCTCCTTCTCGTGCTCGGCGGGCCCATCGGCATCTACGAGATCGACCGCTATCCCTTCCTCAAGGACGAGCTCAAAACCATTGAGGCAGCGGTCAAGAAAGGCACGCCCGTGGTCGGCATCTGTCTCGGCGCTCAGGCGCTCGCTTCCGTGCTCGCCGCGCGTGTCTATCCCGGCGCGCAAGCCGAGCTTGGCTGGGATGAGTTGATGCTGACCGAGGAAGGCAAGGCCTCGCCGCTTGGCGTGCTCGAAGGCTTGCGCGTGCTCAATTGGCATGGCGACACCTTCGACCTGCCTTCCGGCGCCACGCGGCTCGCCTCGACGACTCTTACGCCGAACCAGGCCTTCTCCTACGGGCCGAAAGTGCTCGCGCTCCAGTTCCATGTGGAGCTGCCCGAGCGCGACATGGAGCGTTGGCTCATCGGCCACACGCTGGAGCTCGCCAAGAACAACGTGAACCTTGCCGAGATGCGCTATGCAACGGCGCGTTACGCGCCGCCCACCAACGCGGCGAGCCGGACGCTGTTCAACACCTGGCTCGACAATCTCTCCGCTTAGCGGTCGGGGTGCTCCAGCCGCGTCCGGCGGAGCGAAACCGTTTCGCCCGGCTTGGCCGGCAACTCGGTGGTCATGGCCTTCTCGATGACGTTGCCGCGCCCGTTCCACCACGTCGTGGTGTACGCCCCGTCCTTCTTGATCAGATGCGTCCACACCATCTCGCCGGGGTAGTAGTAGACGGTCCACGGACCGAGGATGCCCTTGGGGATGGCGTGAAAGGTGATGGCGACGTCATCGCCTTTCATCTCGTCGCCCTTGATGACCTCGATCAGTTCCGCATTGGCGCTGTAGCTCGGTAGCGCCTCGCCGGTGCGATCGTCCTTGGTCACACCGGTGCAGGTGACCCCGAGGATGCGGACCAGCGCCACGAGATCGCTCTTCGACAGGAGCTCGCTCTTGGACATCGGCGCAGGCACGGCGAGCGCCGGCTGCGCCATGAGGCAGCACAGAAGTGCGAGGCTTGTCAGGCGAAGTGTCTTGCGCATGGAACCTCCTTCTGGGGGGCTTGGCGCGTGCGTGCCGGGAACGCCCCTCTCATGCCGGCTAGGATGATTTCGCCAGCACGGACTGGCCGACCACCTTTGGCAGCTCCTCGGTGTCTGGTGCCTTCATCGGCTTGCCCTTGGCGTTCCACCACGTCGTAGCATAGGTGACCCCGCCGCTGCGTAGGGTGAGGTGCGTCCACACCTTTTCGCCCGGGTAATAGGGAACAGCCCAAGGTCCAATGAGCTTCGCCGGCTTCGCCCGCCATGTGACCAGGATCTCCTCGCCCGGCTTCACATTGCCCTTCTTGGCCGTGAGCACTTCGAGCCTGGCGAGATAGCTGGGCAGGTCCTCGCCTGTCTTCTCGTGCTTGGTTATGCTCGTGCAGGTGACCGAAAGCACGCGGACCAGCGCCACCACGTCGCTCTGCTTCATCAACTCGGCTTCTGACTTGGGCGGCGGCACGGCAAGAGCTGGCGCGGCACCGAGCAGCAGAACGGTGAAGATACTGAATAGGCGAAGAGCGAGGCGCATGGGATCTCCTTTGTGGGCGGAGGGAGTGTAAGCGGCCAAATGCTCCGAAAGTAGGGCGCAAAGCTCGGGAGAAGGTCACAGGATGGTGACCTAATGTGCGGCCTCCCAGTTGTCGGCGGCGCGGGCGTCCACCTTCAGCGGCACGCGGAGCTTCAGCGCCGGCTCCGGCGCGCGCTCCATGATCTCTTGCGCGACCTCCATGGTCTTGTCGGCTTCCGCCTCCGGCGCCTCGAAGATCAGCTCGTCATGTACCTGAAGCAGCATGCGCGCGGAGAGCCCCGCCTCCTCGAGCGCTGAGGCCATGCGGATCATGGCGCGGCGGATGATGTCGGCGGCCGAGCCCTGGATCGGCGCGTTTATGGCGGCGCGCTCGTAGTTGCCGCGTAGGCTCGGGTTCTTGGTGTTGATCTCCGGGTAGTGGACCTTGCGACCAAACAGCGTCTTCACATAACCGATGCGCCGCGCC
>Ga0307436_1001029_pt1 | contig 12746 bp, 6 predicted proteins | sample SalMarWE160440MG_FD_202513 | JGI IMG/M metagenome (GOLD analysis project Ga0307436, IMG submission 202513) | Salt marsh sediment microbial communities from the Plum Island Ecosystem LTER, Massachusetts, United States - WE1604-40 | ecosystem: Environmental > Aquatic > Marine > Intertidal zone >...
TGAGGGTGGATGATATCGAGGCCGGTTCCACGCCCAGGTCCATCAGCCGGAAGAGCACGCCGACGGCGTCGTTGGCGTGGATGGAGGAGAGCACCAGGTGGCCGGTGAGGGCCGCCTGCACGGCGGTGGTGACGGTATCCTTGTCCCTTATCTCGCCGACGAGGATGACATCCGGGTCGTGGCGCATGATGGCCCTTAGCCCGCTGGCGAAGGTCACCCCGGCCTTGGCGTTGACCTGGGTCTGGTTAATATCGATGAAGCTGTACTCGATGGGGTCTTCGATGGTCATAATATTCCGCTCGTAGCGGTTCAGCTCGTTAATGGAGGCGTAGAGTGAGGTGGTCTTGCCGGAGCCGGTGGGCCCGCCGGCCAGAATCATCCCCAGGGGGCTCCGGAGCATGGCCCGGTATTTATCCAGCACCGCCGGCTGCATGCCCAGCTCGGCCAGCGTGAAGAAGGAAAGGGACTTGTCCAGGATTCTCAGGGTGACCCGCTCGCCGTTGGGCGTCTCCATGGTGGCGGCGCGGATATCCACCTCGCTGCCGTCCACCTTCACCGAGAACTGCCCGTCCTGCGGGCGCCGCTGCTCGGCGATATCCATGCCGGCCAGGATTTTAACGCGGGATACCAGCGCCTGGTGGATGGAAAGTGGGAAGGAGAACGTATCGTGCAGTATGCCGTCGATGCGGTAGCGGATGCGCAGGCGCGACTCCTGCGGCTCGATGTGCACGTCCGAGGCCCGGTCTTTGATGGCCTGGGTAATCAGCAGGTCGAGGGTCTCGGCGACCGGCGTCGTCGAGGTGACCTCGGCGGCGATATCCGTTTTTTCTTCCGGCTCGGGGGCGAACTGGCTTACCTGTTTCTCGATGGCGTCCGCGGAGCGGTAGTTGAGGTTGATAGCCCGCTCGATATCGGGGCGCACGCCGAGGGCGGCCTCTACCCGCATCTTCACCTGGGCCTTGATATCCTCCAGTGTGCGGATGTCTTCGGGGTCGGCCATGACCACCATCAGGGAGTCGTTGATGATGTCCAGCGGTATCAGCGTATGTCTCCGGGCCATTTCCTCCGGGATGAGCGCCAGGGCCCGGGGCTGTACCTTATGCCGCTTCAGGTCGATGAGGGGCAGATTGAGGTGGATGCTGAGGACCACGGCCAGCTCCTCCGGCTTGACGGCGCCCTGCTGGATGAGGATATCGCTCAGCCGTCCGCCGTTGCGGCGCTGCTGCTGCCGGGCGCCGGTCAGCTGCTCCGGAGTAATGAGGTTCTCCTCGACCAGGCGGTCGCCCAGGTCTTTCCGGGCCGCGGGGGGTCGGTTCTTCTCGTTAGCCACTTATTCGCTCCTGCTCGGTGGGGTTGGGTGCCTTTCTCCCCAGCAGCCGGGCCACCCGGCTCACTATTTCCGCCGGCGCGGCGGGTTTGGACAGGTAATCGTCGGCGCCCACCTTGAGGCCGGTAGTCTTATCTATCTCCTGTGCCTTGGCGGAGAACATCAGAATGGGCAGCTTGGCCGTGGCCGGTTCCGCCCGCAGGCGGTGGCATATCTCGAAGCCGTCCAGCCCCGGCAGCATGACATCCAGAATGACCAGGTCGGGTCTATCGTTGCGGGCCCTCCGCAGCCCTTCCAGCCCGTTGGCCGCCGTGATTACCTGGTGGCCTTCGTGCCGGAGGGTATAATCCACCAGCCTCGAGGTCGCCGGGTCGTCTTCAATTACCAGTATTTTCTTTTCCATGATTGTTGCCTCCTTTGGCTATAACGGGTGTTTTTTCACCGAGGGGGATGGTGAAGTTGAAGGTGCTCCCCTCGCCGGGTCGGCTTTCCGCCCAGATGCGCCCGCCGTGGGCGTCGATAATCTGCTTGGAGATGAAAAGCCCCAGGCCGGTGCCGCCCCGGACCACTTCACCTTCATCACGGTAAAACCTCTCGAAGAGGTGCTTCTGGGTCTCCGGCGAGATGCCGATGCCGTGGTCGGAGACCTGGAAGAGCACCGCGTCTTTGAGGGCCTCCGCCCGCACCGTAACGCTGCCCCCGGGCTCGCTGAACTTGATGGCGTTGCCGACCAGGTTGGTAATTACCTGCCGCAGCCTGCCGGCGTCTATCTCCATCTCGGGTAACGCTTCCGGTATTTCTTCATTAAAGGTAATATTCTTTTCGCGGGCCAGGCTTTGGAAGCTCTTGACGGCGTCGATGAAGGTGTCTCTTATCGGCGTGGGCCGCTTATAGACCTCGAACCGGCCGGCCTCCAGCCGCGACATGTCCAGGAGGTTATCAATCAGGCTGCCGAGGTGCTGGCTCTCCCTGTCGATAATCTCCAGGAATTCCTTCTGGGTGGCCTCGTCGGGCACCTGGCCGTTCATAATCAGCTTGGTGAAACCACCGATGGACTGGAGCGGCGTGCGCAGCTCGTGGGAGACATTGGAGAGGAAATCCCTTTTCATCTCGTCGACTTTACGCAGCTTTTCCTCGGCCTCTCTTCGCTGCGTGATGTCCCGGATGATGGCGGTGACTATATGGCTTTCCCCGGATTTACGGGACGATATGGATAGCTCAATAGGCACCTCAGCGCCGTCTTTTCTCAGGCAGGCGCCTTCCAGAGTCCGGTTGGGGGACTGCCCCGGGCGGCGCCGGTTCAGGGCGGTCAGCAGCTTCTCCGTCTTGCGCCGGTCTTTCTCCGGGATTACTTTCATAATGGGCTGGCCGAGCATCTCCTTTTCCGTATAGCCGAGTATCCTGGTGGCCCCCTGGTTCCAGACGACCACCCTCATTTCCGGGTCGGTGGCGATGATGCCGTCGAAGGAGGTGCTGATGAGCTCGCGGAATTTTTCCTCGCTGCGGCGCAGCGCCTCCTCCGTCTTCTTGCGCTCCGTAATATCTGTGGCCACGGAGAGGATGCAGGGTTGGTTACCGATATTGATGGCCTCCGCCGAAAACAGCCAGATACATTCCTGGCCCGTCTTGGTGTGGAAGTTGTACTCCTCGTTGCTCACCACGCCTTTTTCTTTTAATGTTTTCACCATGGCGGCGCGCTGCTCGGGGTCGGACCATATGTTCAGGTCGGAGGAGCTCTTGCCGATAGCTTCCTCCGGCGTGTAGCCGGTCTGGCGCAGGAAGGAGTCGTTGACCTCGAAAAACTTGCCGTCGTCGATGCCGGAAATGGCGATTGCCTCCGGGCTGCGGCGGAAGGCCTTGGAGAATTTCTCCTCGCTCTCTCTGAGGGCTTCCTCGGCCTGCTTGCGCTCGGTGACGTCGCGCAGGGAGGCCAGGAAAGCGGGTTTGCCTTCCCAGTCGACGCCGACCACGCTCATCTCGGCGACGGTCTTTTCCCGGCCGTGGCCGATTATAATCTCCGAGGTCTTGCCCTTTTTCAGGGGGAAGCGAAATGGTTTCTTGAGGAGGTCCTGCTTCTTGCTCCCCAGCATGACTTCGGCCGCCGGGTTGGCGAAAAGCACCTGCTTCTCCGCGTTGACGACGATGATGGCATCGGCGTTGTTATCCAGGATTTTGAGGAGGTTATTCTGGACGCAAGTGATTTCCTGGGTGTATTGCTCCAGCTCGCGCTGCAGGCGCGCCCGCTCGACGGCGTAGGTCAGGGAGCGCTCTATCTGGGTACCTTCGGTTTGCCCCTTCACCAGGTAGTCCTGGGCCCCGGCCTGCACCGCCTTGATGGCGGTGGCTTCGTCGTCGAAGCCGCTGAGTACCACCAGGGGTATCTGGGGCGCCTCGCATAATATCTTGGTAACCGTGTCCAGGCCGTGGCTATCCGGCAGGCCGAGGTCGGACAGTATCAGGTCGGGTGTGTCGCTGGCGAGTTGAGCCATCCCTTCCTCTAAAGTCTTCGCCCGGGTCACGTCAAACAGGACATTGACGGATTTACCCAGTCTCCTCTGTATCAGGTCGGAGTCGTCCTGGTTATCCTCGATGAGTAGTATCTTCACGATTTCTTCTTTCATTTCACATCGCCCGTTTTCCAGCGTTGGGTGGTACCCGGCGGTTACCGCTGATGGGGTGATTCGTTAATCAGCAGCCAGTACAGCCCTATATTATGTACGGCCTCCACGAACTTGTTGAAGTCTACCGGCTTGCGGACGTAGCTGTTGGCCCCCGACTCGTAGCTGCTGACGAGGTCGTGCTCCTCCTTGGACGAGGTGAGGATGACCACCGGGGTGAGCTTGGTGCGCTCGTCGGCGCGCAGGCGCTCCAGCACCTGCAGACCGTCCAGTTTGGGCAGTTTGAGGTCGAGCAGGATGAGCTTGGGCATGTCCTCGACAGGGCGTGTGGCGTGGGCCCCCTGGCGGAAGAGGTAGTCCAGGGCCTCCACGCCGTCGCCGACCACCGCCAGGTTATTGGCAATCTTGTTCTTGTGGAAGGCCCGCCGCGTCAGCTCCACGTCATCGGGGTTATCTTCGACCAGCAGTATCGTTTCATTTTTAATAACCATTTTCTTATCTCCTTTTTTTAATCCAGGGTGAAGTAAAAGGTAGCGCCTTTGCCCGCCTCGCCCTCGGCACGGATGGTGCCGCCGTGGCGGTTGATAATACGCTGTACGGTGGCCAGGCCGATGCCGGTGCCGGGGAACTCGGCTTCGCTGTGGAGGCGCTGGAAGACGTTGAATAGCTTATCGGCGTAGTTCATATCGAAGCCGGCGCCGTTGTCCTTGATGAAAAAGGCCGGCTTATCGCCGTTTTGGCTGAGGCCGAACTCGATGTGCGCCCTGGGGCTCTTGCCGGTGAACTTCCAGGCGTTGCCCAGCAGGTTCTCCATCAGTGCCCTGAGCAGCTGCACATCTCCCCGGGCGGTAAGGTCTTTGGTGATGACGAACTTCACTTTGCGCTCCGGCTGCCCTTCCTGGAGGCGGGTGGTAATCTCCTGCGCCAGCTCGCTCAGGTTCACCTTCTCGTATTGCATCTCGCCCCGGGTGAGGCGGGAAAGCTTGAGGATGCCGTCGATGAGCTCGCCCATCTTCTGGCTGGCGTTGCGTAGTCGCTTCAGGTAGTCCTGGGCGGTCTCATCGAGCTTCTCGGTATAATCTTCCAGCAGGGCCTGGCTGAAGCCGTCGATGCTCCGCAGCGGCGAGCGCAGGTCGTGCGAGACGGAGTAGCTGAAGGCCTCCAGCTCTTTGTTGGCCGCCTCCAGGCGCGCCCCGGTTTTCTTAAGCTCCTCTTCGGCCCGCTTGCGCTCGGTGATATCGGTGCATACGGAGAGGAGGCAGAGCTCCCCGCCGATATGGACATATTCGGTGGAATAGAGCAGGGTAATGATTTCGCCGGACTTGGTGCGGAGCAGGAGTTCCTCGTTATGCATTTTCGTTTGTTTACGTATATTCGGGACAATCTTTTCCCGCTGCTCGTCATCGGCCCACATGCTGAAATCGGTGACGTTATGGCCGATTAGCTCTTCCCGGCTGTAGCCGGTGAGGCGGGCATAGCTTTCGTTGACCTCGATAAAGGTGCCGTCGCCGATGGAGGAGATAGTCATCGATTCGGGGCTGCCGTGGAAGGCGTGGGAGAATTTCTCCTCCGATTCGCGCAGGGCGTCCTCCATCCGGTGGCGCTCCGTGATATCCGTCGTCACCGCGATGATGCAGCCCTTCCCGTTGACGGTAATCGGCTCGGCGGAGAACAGCATGGTGCGTACCTCCCCCGCCTTGGTGCGGGAGCTGTATTCCAGGTTCACCACCTGGCCGTCCTTGCGCAGCTTCTTGAGTATCATCTCCCGCTGCTCCGGATTGACCCACATATTCAGCTCATTGGAGCTGTGGCCGATGGTCTCCTGGCGCGTCCAGCCGTTATCGCGCGTAAAGCTATCATTGATTTCCAGGAAGATGCCTTCTTTCAACGTGGTGATGGAGATGGAGTTGGGGCTGCGTCGGAAGGCCCGGGAGAATTTCTCCTCCGATTCACGCAGGGCGTCCTCCACCCGGCGGCGCTCGGTAATGTCGTTGTTCATCATGATGAGGCAGGGCTCGTCATTGAGGGTAATGATTTCGGCGGAGAGGAGCCCGGTGCGAATTGCCCCCGATTTGGTGTGGTATTCCACCTGGAGGTTTCTGACTTGGCCCTTTTCCTCAACCGTTTTCAGGATGTTGTCCCGCTCGTGGGGGTTGATGAAGAGACTCAGCTCGGCAGAGGTGTGGCCGATAATTTCCTTGCGGGAGTAGCCCTTATCCCGGATGAAGCCGTCGTTGACCTCGATGAACCGGCCATCTTTTAAGTTAGTGATGGAGATAGACTCGGGACTGGAGCGGAAGGCCTTGGAGAATTTCTCCTCCGATTCACGCAGCGCCGACTCAGCCTTGACGCGCTCGGTAACATCGTGGGCGATGACGTGCATGGCGACAGGCTCCCCCTGCTCGTTGAAAATCATGGTATGGGTCTGCTCCACATGGATTATCCCGCCGTCTTTGCGGACTATCCTGATGGAGATGGGTTTGTGGGGCCCTTTGTTCTCCAGGGAGGCGGCCTTGTTGAAGTACTCCCGGTCTTCGGGATGAATCATCTCCAGCCCCAGTTTGGGGTCGGCGTAGAACTCCTCCGGCTTGTAGCCGAGGATACGCCCGCAGGATGGACTCACGTAGTCTGTCCTGACCTCAGGGACGAGTTGTATAAGTGAAATGAGGTCGGTGGAGTTATCCGCCAGGAGGCGGAAACGCTCCTCGTTATTTTTTAGCGCCGCCTCGGCCAGCTTGCGCTCGGTAATATCGCGGCAGACGCAGAAGATGAGCTTCTGCCCGGCGAACGCGGCGCCGTTGGTGCTTATTTCCACATCGTAGATAGTGCCGTCCTTGCGGCGGTGCTGCGTCTCAAAGTGGTCGCCTTTTTCATCGACGGTGCGAATCATCTCGGCGACCTGCTCCGGCGGGTACAGGAACTCCCAGTCCCAGATAGAGAGGTCGCGGACCTCTTCCATGGAGTATCCCAGCATCTCGGCGAAGCGCTGGTTGGCCTCGTAGACCTTGCCGTTCTCGTCGACGACGACGATGCCGTCGCTGGACTGCTCCACCAAGATGCGCCGGCGCACCCCTTCGTCGGCCAGGGCCGCCTCGGCCCGCTTGCGCTCGGTGATGTCGCGGCTGACGCAGAAGATGAGCTTCTGCCCGGCGAACTCGGCGCCGTTGATACTGATATCAACGTCAATGACGGAACCATCCTTACGATGGTGTTTTGTCTCTAAATTTAAACCGTTTTCGTCAACATTCCGCCCCATTTCCAGCAGTTCTTCAGGTGGATAATTTTTATCCCAATCCCATGTATGGAGTTCACGGACTTCCTCGATAGTGTAGCCGAGCATTTCGGCAAAACGCTGGTTTGCTTCATAGACCTTTGCTTCGACATCCAGGACGACTATCCCGTCCAGAGACTGCTCCACCAGGATGCGCCGGCGCACCGCCTCGTCGGCCAGGGCCTCCTCGCTCCGGCGGTGCTCGATGGCGATGGCGGCAATCCGGGCCGACCACTCCATGACCATGAGGTCGTCTTCGGTCGGGTCGCCGACCTTGTTGTTGTAATGGGCGATGGTGCCGAGGACTTCCCCGCTGGAGTCGATGATGGGCTGCGACCAGCAGGCGAGCAGATTGTGCTCGATAGACCTCTTGATGGCATCCTCGTTGCCGGCAAACAGGGGGCTGTTCTGAATATCCGGGGCGACCACCCTCTTCTTGTAATAGGCGGCGGTGCCGCAGGTACCCATGTTCGGCCCCACGGGCAGACCGTCCTTAAAGACGGAGGTATAGCCGACGGGCAGGCTCGGGCCCGAGGCGTGATAGAGCCGGCCCTGGGACTTATCGTGGAGCAGCACCGAGCCCCTTATGCCCGGGTTATTGGCCTCTCCCAGCCGGACGATGGCGTCCAGTATCTCTTTAAGCTCCGCCCCCTGACCCAGCAGGGTGAGCACGTAGTTCTCATCACGCTGGAACTGCTCTACCTTCTTCCGCTCGTTGAGCTCGGTCTTGAGGAGGGTCTTCTCGCGGGACTCGTTTTCGGCCTTTCTCCGCTCGGTATCATCGTGGAGGAGCACCAGCCGGCCTTGGCCGCTCCGCCGGTCGGAAATACGGGATATGTTCATCCTGTAAAAACGCGACTGGTTTGGCTGCCCCAGCGAGATGACCGTCTCGTTGAGGCCGCTGGCGGAGATTGTCTCCGAGAAATACGCCCGCCCGGGTATTACCTGGCAGAGTTTTTTACCGCGCAGGGCGTCCTTTCCCATGTTCAATATCCGCGCCGCGGCGGGATTATACTCCTTGATACGATTCCGCTCGTCGATGACGATAACGCCGTCGCTAATGCTCTTGAAGATGGCCTCGTAGGCCACCGGCATGATATTGAGCAGATGGGCGCGGGAGAGGCCCCAGATGAAGGCAATACTGGTGACGGCGAAGGCCATCGGCGTCGGGTCGACGGCGAAGGTGGGGCCGATGCCGGCGATAAAGAGGAAGTTGGCTATCCAGGGTATAAAGGCCGCCAGCAGCATAATTTTAACATGCTTGCGGTAAATGCCAGAGGTGCGGGAATACAGGTTGAAGAGATTAATCGTCCCGGCCAACAGCAGCAGGTAGGAATACAGAGCGTGTATCCAGAACCAGGTGTTAAAAGTGATTACTTTAAGGGGCGGATAGATGCTGGCATCGAGCTGTATATCGTTCCACATCATGTGGTGCAGGCCGTTGGTCCAGACCATCGTTATGGTAATGGCCGGCATGATAAAAAGCAGCGGCAGGCCGCGCCGCCGCCACCACTTGCCTCGTTCCGTGTAATGCATGGTGAATACCAGCCACATCACCGGCAGAGCGCAAATCCCTACGTAGCTCATGTTCATCCAGAAGACATGGTGGGCCAGAGTGGTGCTGGTATTCTCCAGGATAGAGCAGAGCAGCCACCAGACCAGGGCCCCCATCAACCACAAAAAGGCCTTCACCGCGTGCCGCGACCGGTAGCGCCAGGCGCGCAGCACCACCATGACCGACATCGTGAAGGATAATATCAGCAGGATAATGGGAAGGGATTCTGTAAAGTTCATCTCAATACCCACGTCCTTCTTGCGTAGTGAATACCTTATATATAAGCACCAATCGCGTAACAAAGGGATAAATATCCCGGTTTGAGATATAAACAATTTATGTACTGTTAATACCGGGAATATTTACCCAAGAAAGGCTGTCTCACCTTGGGCGGCGGTTGACAACTGGAGAAATCTGGAATATATTAAGCAAAGCCTGTTGACAATTCAGTAAATCTAGCATATATTATGCTCAGCTAAAGGAATGTTCTACATGAGAAAGTAATTAAGGACATTGTTAGCCCCGTCCGTATTATTGGAGTGCTGTGGCAAAACCCAAATCTTATTGAATAGGAGGGATTCGCTATAAGATAAAATAGACCAACAAGTGAAAATCCAATACTGTAGAGGAGGAAGAGATGAAGAAACTACTTCTAATCCCGCTTATATTGGTACTTGCAGCCAGCCTGATTCTCGGTAGCTGCGGTGAAGAGGAGCCGACGACGACCCAGCCGACGACTACCGAACCGACGGCAACAACACCATCAGGCCCCACCGGCACGCTACGTGCCATCGTTCCTTCCTGGATAGAAACTCTCGACCCGAACCTCCAGACCACCTTTGAATACGCGATTTATGAACACCTGATAAGTATTGACGAAGATAGGAACTTCATCGGAGAGCTGGCCACGGACTGGTCGGTAAGCGACGACGGATTGGTCTGGACGTTTAATATCCGGCCCGGCATCAAATTCCACAACGGCGAGGACTTCACTTCTGAAGACGCCAAATTCAGCCTGGAGCGCATCATGCAGGAAGGCTCGATGTCACCGTGGAAACCCGAGTATAGCGACACCATCGACCACATTGTGGCCCCGGACGACTATACGTTAGAAATTTATTGCACCAAGGTCAACTACCAGTTCTATGCCTCTATCTGGGGCTGCCCCATGGTGCCGAAGGACTACATCGAGGCGAATGGAGACGAATATTTCAACGAGCATCCCGTCGGGACGTCACCGTGGAAATTCGTCAAGCTCACCCCCAGCGTCAGCATCGAGTTTGATGCGGTGCCCGACCACTGGCGCATCACGCCGCAATGGGCACACCTGATTGTCGAGCTGGTACCGGAGTCCAGTACCGCCCTGGCCAAGCTCAGGAACGGGGAGACCGATATCGTCTCGGTTAACATGGACGAAGCCCTTATGGTGCAGGATGAAGGCTACGAACTGCGCATCCTGGGGAACCCCACCGTGCCGGTAATATGCATGTTGAATAGCTGGGATACCTCGGACCCGATATCGGACGTACGGGTTCGCGAAGCCCTGTCGCTGGCTATCAATCGCCCGGAAATTGCGAATTCCTTCTTCAATGGTTTAGCCGAACCGGGAGGCGTAATCTGGACGGCCCCGTCGAGCTGGGGGTACGACCCGGCCTGGGCGGACGGCACATGGTTCCAATACGACCGCGACCAAGCCAAGGCGCTGCTAGCGGAAGCCGGCTACCCGGATGCCTTCGAGAACCCGGAAATCACTCTATATTCTATGGCGTACTTGCCCTGGCTCCCCGACCTGAATCAAATCATATCGGGCTACTGGGAAGCTGTCGGCGTCCAGACTAAAATAGAGACGATTGATTTCGGGCAATTGAGGGGGATGATGTATGTCCAAGACCCTGCCATGACGGGGAAGGTTGCCATCTGGGGTATGCCGACCACGCAGGTCAGTGTCGCGTTCCTTTGGAGCGCCATTCATTCGCAAGGCAACTGGCAGCTGCTGCATGATGCGACATTTGATGACCTCTGGGGGAGCATCACCCAGAGCCCGGACCAGGCCACGCAGGTAGACCTTTTCCAGCAGACCGCGGAATATATGCTCGACCAATATGCTGCCCCTGGTATCGTGAACATATACAGCTATTATGCTGTGAGCGACGACATCGGCGATTGGACATTGCGCTTCCAGTATGATATCTGGGGCGGCTTCGCCGGCATCAAGAGGAAATAAGGCGAGCTTTTAGCAGTTTTATACTGCCCGGTTTAGTGTAGCCCTACCGGTGACGCGTTCGGAACGCGAAAGGGATAGTGATGGTACCGGTGCCCGGGAGCGGCTCGAGGCGCTGGATGTGGCGGCGGCAAACATGATTTATCTGGCCGCAGCCAACGACAGACCGGGCGCCGGTACCATCGTGTTTATACTGCCTGCCCGGTAGCAAAAATAGCTGGCACTTCGACTAAGGGACACCATGGCGCGCTTTATTTTAATACGGATATTCCAGGCGTTTTTAACCCTCATCGTTATCTCAATGGTGATATTCGCCCTGGCCCGAGCCAGCGGCGACCCGGTGATGCTGATGGCCCCCCCCATGGCCACCCTGGACGACTTGCAGGCAATAAGGGAGCACCTGGGACTGGATAAGTCGCTGCCCGAACAGTACTGGGTTTTCGTGAAGAACGTGGCCCACGGCGACTTCGGGGACTCAATCCGTACCCGGCGACCTGTTACGACCATTATCTGGGAAAGGCTGCCTAATACGGTGTCATTAGGCCTGTCCGCCATATTCCTGGGGCTAATTGTATCCCTTTTCCTGGGGGTTACCTCGGCGTGCAAGTTCGGCACCTGGCTGGATAACGCGGTGAAATTTATAGCTATTCTCGGCCAGGCCTTGCCGAGTTTCTTCCTGGCTATTGTGGCCATTGCCATATTTGCCGTCTGGCTGAAGTGGCTGCCCACCAGCGGCCTGGGAGGTCCGGACCACTACATTCTGCCGGTGCTGACCCTTTCCTTTTTCAGTTTGCCAATATTTACGCGGTTGATTCGGTCCAGCATGCTGGAAATCCTCGACAGCGAGTATGTCAAGCTGGCCCGGATAAAGGGCCTTTCGGAGCGGATGGTGGTCTGGAAGCATGCCCTGAGAAACGCGATAATACCCCTGCTGACGGCGGCCGGCATCTCCTTTGGCACGATTGTTACCGGCGCCGTAATAATCGAGACCGTTTTCGCCTGGCCGGGTCTGGGACGGCTCATGGCCACGGCGGTAATGGAACGCGATTTCCCGGTGATACAGGCGGCGGTACTGCTGGTGGCGGTGGTCGTCCTCATGGTGAACCTGCTGGTAGATATTACCTACGCCTACGTTGACCCGCGAATCAGATATTAGCATTTTATGACGAATATGGAAACAGTTGGCTACGGAACAAGGGTGAGGCATCTCTGGGGAAACGTCAGAAGGTTTCCGGTTATCCCGGCTCTCATACTGGCTACCCTCGTCTTCGTGGCCATCTTCGCCGATTTAATCGCACCGTATCCGTCTGATGTTATGTCACTTCCGGACAAGCTGACACCCCCGTTCTTCATGCCCGGGGGCAGCATGGCCCATATCCTGGGTACGGATAACATCGGCCGCGATATCCTCAGCCGCATGCTCTTCGGCGCCAGGGTTTCCCTGAGCGTCTCGCTGCTGGTCATCGCCATCAGCACCGTCATCGGCACCATTATGGGCATGATAGCCGGGTACGTGGGAGGACGCACCGACGCCGTGCTGATGAGGATAACCGATGCCGCCCTGGCCTTTCCCGCGTTACTCATCGCTTTATTGCTCGGCGTCGCCCTCGGGCCGAGTTTCGGCACCGTCGTCCTGGCGCTGTCGGCGCTGGGCTGGGCCCCTTACACGCGCATGATGCGAGGAGAGGTCATGAAAGTCCGCCAGGAGGACTTCGTAGCGCAGGCGCGGATTATCGGCAGTTCGTCGTGGAGGA
>Ga0307436_1001032_pt1 | contig 12721 bp, 10 predicted proteins | sample SalMarWE160440MG_FD_202513 | JGI IMG/M metagenome (GOLD analysis project Ga0307436, IMG submission 202513) | Salt marsh sediment microbial communities from the Plum Island Ecosystem LTER, Massachusetts, United States - WE1604-40 | ecosystem: Environmental > Aquatic > Marine > Intertidal zone >...
GTCTGTCAACACCGTATCCCAGGCCGTACCAAGGTTCCCCTCCCCACTACCGTAGCCCGACTCGTCATCGAATTTCATCACCGTGATCGAGTAGCGCAGGCCACCCGCCGCCTGGCTCCTGCCCGGCTTCACAAGTACCGTGAGACCCAGCGCCAGAAGGAACATCACGGCCACGACTCTCTTGGTCTCTTTTCTCATGGTTGCCTCCCTCGCCAAACGGGGTCCTCCTATTTCTTCGTCGTCTCTTCCTCGCACACGAGCTCCGGCGGGTACTTGCGCAGCACGGCGGCAATCTTCGCGATGCGCGGATCGGCGTCGGGGTTTTCGACGCCGGCTTTGACGAGATCGCTGCGTTCCTTGTCGAACCCGTCTTGCAGCTCCTTCCGGTAGCGCATGTACCGCTCGGTGTCGCATGCCTTGGCCGCATCGGCGATGAGGTGGATGTGCTCGTCGAGATCCGGCCTGGTCACCAACCGGTATCCGTCGATGACGCCTGTCTCGAGCTCAGGCACAATTGATTCGGGCTTCGCCGGCTGTCCGACGGTGTTCTTCGGCTCAGAGAGCGGAGACTGCACGGGTTTCTGTGCTTTCGCTGTGCAGTCGTGGGGCAACGAATCCACGATGCGCTGCTCACGAACCCACTCCGGTTGTGCCAAGGTACTCGGTTTCGATTCGTTCCCTGGCTTCGCTTTGTCGCCCAAGTACTTGATTGCATTCTGCTGCAAGGTAGCCGCAGCCAACGCGAGTTCTCCCTTGAGCTTGCGATACGAGTCGCAATCGCCGGCAGCATGAGCTGCTCGGGCCCGGGCCACTTTCCGGTCGAACTCCACGCGAATCTTGTCCAGGGTCTCGATGAATACTGCCGCGCTCACCTCCTCCTTCTCTGACAAGCCCTTCTGTGCATCCTTCTGCGCCATCACCGGCGAGCCCGCCGCGACAAGCGCCAACACCCATGCGACGGCGAGGCAGGCACAGAGGGCGCGCAGCTTGCCTAGATGCAGGACGTCCGACGAGCCAACCGGTGATAGATGAGTCATATGTTCCTTCAGTTGCATCGCTTCATCTCCATTCGTCGAGTCCGAACACTTGGTCGCTTCGATTCCCAAACCGTCGAAGTGAAAGAGCATCGCAGATCCAACGCCAGAACGAAGAGTCCTCATACGGTGGAACATCGAGCACGGCCTGGTTCAGAGCGTCACCAACTTGCTGAGCAGCGGACACTTCTTGTCGGGGGCAACCAAGACGCGGAGAACTCCGTTCTTGGCACTGACCTCTTCGTTGACGTTGATCCGAAGCACCCCGTCAGAGTCGCTACGACCACCGCCAATTCGACGGAAGCTGGGCTCCCCACTCCGGCGCAGGAAGACCGCAATCGAGGCGCCGACGCGCGGCTTGCCGGCGCACAGCACAGTGATCTTCACACCCAGGCCGCTCGATGAGAGCGTGGGCACTACCGTGAGCGTGCAAACGCTCTTGCGTCGCTTCGTCTTGCCTCCGCCGGAGGCTTTGGTCGAGTTCAACACCTCCGGGCCCCGTGGAGACGAGGTCGCCTCGGCATTCCCATCAACTGCGAGGGATGGGTGCGGAGACTGGTTCGCGCCACCTGTCATGCCGGCGTACGACCCATCGGGCACCCCCGGCATTGCAGCGGGCTGCTCCGTCTTCGAAGTCGGAACGCAGCTCTGCTCTTGACAGTTGCCGACGGCGGACTCCGCTTGCTCGATCGCCCGTTGGTTGTCCTCCCAGGCGCGCTTCGCCTTCGACTCGGCCTCTACGGCCCCGCTCAGTTTCTCGTTGACCTCGTGCAGTCTGGATTCCAGCAGACGGTCGTCCTCGGCGCGGCTCGCCTCGGCTGCGGAGGACGGTGGACCAGAGGTTGCCCCTCCACTCTTGAAGGAATCCAGGATTTCGGTCGCCTGTCTCTCTAGACTCACCGTGTTGGCATGGGCGGAGAGGTAGTCCTCAAACAGGTGTCTGTCTTTGTCGATCAGCTCACCGAGGTCATTGCGCTTGGCGTCGCAGGCCGGGCAGGCTTCCTCCACGAAGTACTCGCCGCTCGCTCGGAAATTCGCCCAGGCCGGACCCTTGCCAACTGCCATGCCGATGCGCTTGGGGCAATAATCCAGGCGACAGGAGTCGTAAGCGATCTCCAGGTTCTGGATAGTCTTCTCTTGCGCCGCGATCGCCCGGTTCCACCGGTCGACTCCCTTTTGGAAGAGCTTGCCCATTTGATCCACTAGAATCTGGGCTTCCTTCATGAACTCGACGTACTCTTGTGCGTCCACGCCCTCCGGCTTTCCTGCGAAGACTTGGCCCGTGTAGTCGTTTTCGAAGCTCTCCATCACTTCTTTGTCCTTCGCCAGCTCCGCCTCGAACTGGGCGAGGCTCGCCTTGGCAGAGGCGATTTCGCTCTTGTAGAAACTGCATGGCGGGCAGGATTCCTCTGACTGGGCGCGCAAAGGCGCCATGAAGACGCCGAACGCGCACGCCAGAAGCATCACCGTGCTTCGACCCGTCCAAAGGGTTTTGTTCGTCATCGTTTCCTCCCTGAAAGGGCTCTCTCCCGGTTCTTCCTACCTAAGTCATGCGACGACCGGCGGAAATTCCGGCCAGACGTCTGCACAGGAGATGGGAGCCGACGGGCCAACTGACCGGCAGATGAAGAGGTCCGAACGGGAGGGTCTAGGATCGAATCGACGAGATCGGGGGACCGACGCCTCTAGCCGCGCGCTGACTTCAGAAGAATTCTCGGGAGTTGAATTGCTCGGCTTGGGCAACCGCGTTCGCCAGAATCTTCATCACCGTCTCTCCACCTTGCTTCCTATTCAGGGTGGCGATGAGAGTTCCGAACCTCTGGGCGCGGCCGTCGATCTCGTCTACGCCGGTCTGAATGGCATAGCGGACATTACAGTCGGTCTTGCGCCCATCTTCGAGGCGCTCCAGCAAATCATGCAGCCGCTCTTCGTGACGCTCGAACACATTCCCCGGCGCCAGCAGGAAGGCAAAGCGCTCGCTCCAGGTGCCTCCGTTCGCTCGCATCGCGTTGGCGGTGTCCTGCTTCATCGCGCGGAGCTTGTCGATGGCATCAGCAGCGGCCGTTTCGAGCTTGGGGCCGTCCTCGAGGCAATCTGCCGCAGGAGAATACGGATCTAATCCGGGAGCGAGCGAGACTTTGGACCGTTCCCCTTCTTCTTTGACTTCGTTCGCGCACACGAGCTCCAGTGGATACTTGCTCAACACGGCGGCCATCTTGGCGATGCGAGGATCGGAGTCTGGCTTCTCGACGCTGGCTTTGACGAGGTCACTGCGTTCCTTGTTGAACCCCTCTTGCAGCTCTTTCCGGTAACGCTTGTAACGCGCGCGGTCGCAAGCCTTGGCCGCGTCGGCGAGGAGACCGACGAGGCCATCAAGCGTGGGCCGCGTGACCAGTTCGTAACCGTCAAGGACGCCCCTCTCGAGCTCGGGCACGACGGAATCGCTTGTTAGTGCCGGGGCCGGCTTCGGCGTGCAGTCCTCTGGCAAGGACGCAGCGATGCGATGTTCACGATCCCATTCCGGCTCCTCGGCAAGCGTGTCGGATTTCGCTCTATCGACTCGTCCAGCGCTGGCGCCAAGATAGGTGTTTGTCTCTTTCCGCAGCTCATCGGCCCGAAATATGAGACTGTCCCTGAGATACCGATACCAGTAGCAGTCCCCGGCGGCAAGGGCCTGCTGGGCTTCGGATACATCTCGATCGAACCGCGCGAGCTTTTCGTCCAGGCTGCCGAGAAATGCCACCACCCGGGCTTTCTCTTTCGGTGTCAATCCCCTCTTCATATCCGATTGCGCAAACGTAGAGGCAGTGAGGACAGCAATCAATACGAGCAGAACTTCCAGGCGGGGAGACCAGACGCGTGCTTTCGCCAGATGGCCAACGACCGGCGAGCGATCGAATGAACTCTTAACGGCGGGTTCTTTCGATTCCACGGCTCTGATCTCTCCAACTGCACCCTGGCGGTGCGTCCTATTGGGTATCCGGCAAATACCTCTGCAGGTCTGCGCAGTGGGACATAGGCAACGCCTCCATCTTCTGGATGTTGGACGAAAAACAGCGGAGTTGCCCTCTTCTGCTTTCGAGCTGCGGGCCCGCTGGCACGCCGTCGCGATAGTTCGCGACCCAAATCGCGCCCGTCTGGGGGATCCGCGTCCAACCGATGCCATTCGGTTTCCCGTCTTTGATGGGACCGTGGAAGACGAATCCCGTCTGTGGCCAGCGATAGCTGCCCTGAGCCGCTTCGGCGCAGCTCCCGGAACCGCAAAACACCTGATCGCCCATCTTCTGGTAATCCGAAGTCCCGTATTGCACCTGGCAGGCCTTGGCGAGGTCGATCGTCTGCAACGTAAAGCCGCCGGTCGGTCCAGGCCGTTTGCAGTAGTGCTCGATCCCCCACTTCTCGGCGCGATGTTCGTAGCTGCTGTTCGGAAACGTCTCGCGACAATACTGTTGCAGATCGAGCGCAGTGGATTCCGACGGCGTCTCAGGCATCGAGCCCTGGCCCGTACAGTAGACTCGCTGCCCGTCCTCCTTGTATTCCGGCGACCCGGTAGTCAATCGACAGGCCTCGGCAAGATCTATGTTCTGGAGCGTCCCGCCCTGATTGCAGTAGTGGACGACGCCCCACTTCTCGGCCCGCATCTCATAGGTGCTGTTAGGGACCTTCTCCCGGCAATAGCGCTGAAAATCCGCGTCGACGGGCGTTTGAGCCTGCAGGTTCGCGGAAGAAAGGGCGATCATGAGCAGGCTCGCCACGGTGGCGAGGAATACCGCACCTCGGTTGCCTAAAGCCGAGCTACAAGTTCGAATTTTCTGCATGGGTACCTCCAATGGCGCTCAGCTCACTGGATCGCATCGATCTCGAAACGGTCGAAATGGAAGAGCGTGTCGCCTTGTGTGTTCTGCCACTGCCCCACGGTAAGGGCGGGCCCGCCCGGCGCACGTAGCGACGAAACCGGCTCGGTCTCGTAGACGATCTGTTTGCCCTGCTTGTCCACGTCACCTTGGAGCGTGACCCGCGCGAAGAACTGCCGGCCCTTCTTCACCAAGGACAACGTCGTGGGCACGCTCAGCTTCTTGACGAGTTTCGGAAATTCCTTGTCGCAGACATCCGGCCTGCAGTCGATGGTGTGAACAAGCCGTTCAAACTTCGTTTGTTGCCCCTTGGACGCCTTCAAGACCTTCAGGTGGAGCTGCATGCCTCCGAATGCGCCGCTGCCGCCCCACAGCTTGGAGATCGGGGTGGTCCATAGCACTGCCGAAATGTAGTTCTTCTCATCGCCATACAGGCCCATCCAGACTCCCTCCATGTGGGTTTGGTAGTCCGCCTGAACGACGGCCTTCATCTCCCAGTCGCCATCCGGCATCTGCTGACTGAGCCGCATGATGTTCGACGCCTTCGGCTCAGCAAATTTGGCTACGGTATGAGCGATCATCAAGAGCTTGCCTTTCTCGACGAGATAGGCGTCGGGGTCGGGGTTCTTGACCTTCCAAACGCTCTTCAGGTCGTTGCCATCAAACTCGTCCGTGAAGACCGACCGCCCCGCAGGCTCCGGATCCGGATCCGGATCCGCTTCCGGCGCTGGCGCTTCAGCGACCTTCCTCACTTCGGCAACGGCATCCTTCAGCTCTCCGGCGTTCTTGGCATTGAAGTACTGCCCGCCACCATTCTGGGCTATGCATTCGAGCTGCCTGCGCGCGGCCTCATCCACGTCGAAGCCGATGACGTGAACGCGCGTCTTGACGCCGGCGGAAGCGAGCTCCTTGGCGACGGCGCAGGGATCGCCATTGCAGGTCTCGATCCCGTCGGAGATCAGAATGACGTTGTTGTTCGCGTCCGCTTCCGTGAACGTCTTTCCGGCCGCTGCCAAGGCCCCGGCAATCGGCGTCATGCCGGTCGGCTGGATCTCGCCGAGTGCGGCAATCAGCTCGTTTGGTGTGTCTGCCCCGAGAGGCGCGATTACCTGGATGTCGTTGCAGGAGGTCTTGCTGCGGTGGCCGTACGCCATCAAACCGACCTTCGTCTGGCTGCTCGTGTCGGCCAGCAAATCACTTAGCACGGACCGTGCCGTTTGGATCTTCGCGACACCGTCCGTCTGGCCCCACATCGAGTTCGACGCATCAAGAATGAACATCATGTTGGTTTCGGCTCGCGCGGTCGCCGAACCGACGAGAAGCAGAGCCAAAGCCGCGGCCAGCGATTGCAGAAGGTGTGTTGCCGTCTTCATGGATTCCTCCGATCTTGCGAATTACCGCCTGCGATTGATTGACACCTGAGCGGGCTCGCTTGTGCGGATGTCTTCTCTCTTTCGTCTATGCCACCCGATCGGCCTAGGGAAGCGTCTCGACCGTGAATTGGAAGGGCATCGCGTACTGTCCGGAGAGCGCGCCGCCCGGCAGGGTGACGCAGGCCAGCACGGAGGTGTCAGCGCTCACTGTCCAGAGCTCGGCCGTGCCCGGTCGGGTCACCGTGACGTAGAGACTCTTGTTCTTACACGGATTCCGCCCCTTGAGCTGGCTGTCGAAGTAGATCTGTCCCGGGCCTGCCGGATTGTCGAAGTCGTAGTAGAGGTCCATTGGCACCTCGACCGTCTGGCCTGGGGTCATGCCGAACAGACCGCCGGCCACCGCCACGCTTGGCGCGACCGCGATTGAGGACACGAAATCGATACCGAACGCGTAGGGCGGCGTACAGCTCGTGCCATCCGGATAGCAGTCCTCGAAGTCGAGCCACAGTCCGCGGCTCGTCGCATTGGCCAGACGCAGGAAAATGTCTCCCCCGCCGCTGCCACCGAGGTACGCCTCGACGCCGCTGCCGTCGGGGTCGTCGACATACGCACCAAGACCGTCGCCGGACAGCCGAAAGCCGAGCGCTCCCTGTTCGTCGGCGAAGGTGATTTGGATCGGAGTCGTGCTCCCGCCACCACCGCCGCCGCCGTTTCCTCCACCACCTTTGGTACCGCCTCCGTTGCCACCCTTTTTGGCCAGCACCGGGCCACACAGCAAGAGCGCGGCGCACAGTGCCAAGCCCGAGATCGTCCGGTGCGATCGCCGCAAGGAAACATGTGGCATTTTGGGCTCCTTTCCGCATTCAGGGGTTCATCTCCTAAATTCCTACTCAGTGATGCGACAACAACGCGAATTTCCGGCCAGCCCCTCTTCGTTTCGGGGTTCGAACGCGAAGAGGACTCGCCGCAGTCCCTGGTCGCTTGACCTCGTGACCCAGTGAAGGCGTATGGAGGATCCCCTTGTCGCCATGGATCGTGCGATGTCGACTCGCACGCTCTGAAGCTAATGGTGGGTCGCCAGCTCCCGCCGCGCGGCGCTTCGGGGTTGGGGAATCACCCAGAACCGCGACCACCAGCCGAGGGTGCAGCTTCGCTGTGGCCCGGCGGGATAGCGAAGAAGCTCTCCATCCTGAAGGATCATGTCGTCTTCGTAGCAAGACGTCGTGGATGGCTTGACCCGGACCCAGCCCAGCGGGAAGTCGGGGACACCCCGCCATCCCCGGGAAATCACCCGAAAGTGCTGTCCATCAGCACTTCTCACATACTCGATGGCCTCGCCCCAGAGGTCGTAGCGAAAAGGTGACTTGACGTATTTCGGAACCAGAATCGGATACAGCACCTGATCCACGGGCCCCGAACCCGCCGGCAGTACGCCATAGTCGTGCCGATAGTCTTCTACCGCTCGGGACCAGTACCGCAGATCGGACCTGACGCGCAACTGCTTCTGCTGAACCGTCCATTGCCGGAACTTTGGCCAGACCACGACGATGACGGCCAAGCCGAGGAGGAACAGGACCGTGCAGCCCCAGCCGACCGTTCGCGATCGCCAACCGATCACCGACCGCTGAGCTCCGTGCGTATGCGCGCTCGAGTTGCCTCGAGGTGCGTTCGCAGACTCTCGCTTTGAATGACGGTTTCGTCGTGAAGCGCGCGATCCAGGAATGCAATGGCATCGGCATACGCGACGTAGCGATAATCACTCTGGTTCCTGGCCGTGGGGTAGCGCTTCATCACCTCGTCACGCGTCCACCCACGGTAGACGACCACGCGCACGTCGAACGAATCATCGATCTCCCAACTACCCCCAGTCTCCCATTGGTACCAAGCAAAACCCAGGAGATCGGAGCAGAGGGCCTGCGGTCCGAAGTCGTCGTAGCTCAGTACGAGCGTGTACGGAGGGTGACTCGGCGGCCCCTGCGGCAGCCGCTTTGGTGATCCATTGCTGTTTAGAGGCCCTTGGCCCTTCGAGGAAGGCGTCGCTGTGACCCGGTCGCGCACTCCGCTCAACGACGTGCCCGCGCAACCCAGTGCGAGTACCAGGACTACGATCGTAAATGACGTTGCTTTGAGCACGACGGAGGTTCGTTCGCCTATGTGCCGATTACAGCGGCCGCTCTCAACTTGGCTCTGCCCTCGGGAAACTCAACCGCAGGAGAATGAGGGTCGATCACTCCGCCGATTCCGCCTGCGCAGCGGCTGCCGACTTGTCATGGCCACTTCACTCATCACTGCTCCTGCTCTCTGACTCATGCGACGGAAGATGAGAGTTCCGGTCATTTCAGCTCTCGCTGCGGGTCGCCACTGGCTACAGCGGCACCCAGGCAACGCCATGCCGGAACCGGTAGAGAAAGCAATCCGGTTGTCGTGATTGGGAGCTATCGACTGGAAGCGGAAAGGGTCACCAACTCGGCATTCTTCTCTAGCGGGCTCAGAGGCTTGAAGATGTCCACATCGGGGTCAGCAAGGGCGAGGAGGCCGCGTAGATTCGCTTCGATCTTCTCTGCCTCAGAAGCGCGTCCCATGCGACGCAAGAGGCGAGCCCGGTGTGCTTCGGTTCTCATCCAGAAGGCCGCGAGGAACGGTTCGGAGAGGTTCGGCCGTTCGCGCGACGCCGTTTCGAGCGCGGTTAGCGCAGACTGCCGGTCACCCATCGCTTCGCCCGCATCGGCGAGTGCATCCACTGTCATGAAGTAGTACGAGGAATCTCCCCCGCGCAGTTCCTCGGCACCTTTCTCGAGCGCCTCCACGGACTCCGCGGTCCGACCCCGCGCCAGAGCGAGGTGGCCGAGCGCGGCCCGATAGATTGGCTCAGCGGGGGGAGCCGGCATTTCCGATTTGACGGATTCTTGCGGCGAGTAGAGCGCGGCTTCGGCCTGACTCGCGAATCCAGCGCGGGCCAAGAGCATCAGGTTGAAGTAAGCCGGAGGCTGGCCCCGCAGGCTCTCCGCCATTCCGCGTGCATCACCCCGTGCCCAGGCGACTAGCGCCAACCCCTGGGCGCGATCCCTCGGGTCGGTGATCTGACGGTACACGCTCTCTGCCGTGCGAAGACGGCCAAGCGCAAGGTAGGCGCCACCGATCTCCCAGCGATAGTCCACACCAACGGAGCTGTCGCTCGTGTCCAGCCGCTGTTTCGAGATCTGGTTCGCCTGCGTGAGTGCTTCGTCCAACCGACCGTGTTTCCAGCTGGTGCAGAACGGATAGAGCTCCAGCCAGGCCGCGTAGAACCCCGCGCGCTTGCGGGCCGATGGAGAAAGCAGACTACGTGCTCGCTCGAGATAGGGGCGCGAAGCCCGTGGGTCATTTGAGCTGTTTACCAGACGATAGCCGACCGTCACGTTGATGAAGAAGTTGTGGGGCCGGGACTCGGCGGCTTTGCGCCAGTACCCGAGTGCTTCCTCGGGACGGCCCGCCTGGTCGAGCGCGTGGGCCAAGTTGCCGGTGCCCCAGAAATCGTTCGGATAGAGCTGGACCAGGGTTCGATACGCGTCGATCGATTTCTCGGTCTCCCCCATCATCGAGTAGTACGACCCGAGAATGAAGTAGCGCTCGCGCTCGCTACTGTGCTTGGAGAGCTCGAGTGCCCGCTTCGCATAGGGCTGGTACTCCTCCGGGGGGCGCCCCTGGTTGCGCAGGGCGTGGGCTAGATGCATATAGGCCGAGGCGAATTGTGGATCCTCCGCGATCGCCTCCCGGAGCAGCTGCTCGGCGGTGACGTTGCCCTCTTTCGAGCGGGCAATGACCGCGTCGGCCTGGGTGAAGAGGTGGAGAGCCCGCAACGAAGGCGTGGTCACCTTCGCCAGCTTCTGCTCGCTCTTGCCGATTTCGGCCAGGTCTTCGCCCAGCGCTCCCCGCACGCGGTCTGCCAGTTCCCGCACAGCAGCCGCCACCTGATCCCGCCCGTCCGCTTCGGCACGGAAGCTTGCTACGGTCACGTCGTTTTCCGGATTCACCAACTGCGCGCCGAGAACGTAGCTGTCCCCCAGTTTTTGCACCCGACCCGTGATGAAGGCGCGGATCCCCCCGTCTCGCAGGCAGATCTGCCGTCCCACCTCGCGATCGATCGGAGTGCCCGCAGGTTTCTCCATGAGGTGCAAGGCATCGTCGATCCGTTGCCGAGGCACGACGTTGACGAATCGCGAGTTGCTCAGCTCCTGCTCGAGCGTGTATTCGACCGTACCGTCGAAGACAGACTCGCCGGTGCGATTCTCGAACCGGCCGATGAGCAGCCAGTCTCGCTCGTCGAACGGCAGCTTTGGCTGGCGGCTCCGCCAGTACCCGAAGCCTGCGAGGCCGGCAAGCGCGGCGAGCAGGACTACTGTCGCGGCGAGCCACCTGTGACGGAGAACGCGGCGCGAACGATCTCGTATGGCCTCCCCGCGCAGGCTCGCTTCCACCTCGGCCACCGAGGCGAAGCGCAGCCCCGGATCGCGCCGCAGACAGCGCATCACCGTTCGCTCCCAAACCCGTGGCAGCTCTGGAATGCGGGTGCGCAGAGGCGGCGATGGCGTAGCCAGGCGGCGCAGGGCACCGGAGAGCGGCGACTTCTCTGCAAAGGGGAGTTCCCCGGTCAGCGCCTCAAAAAGCAGCAACCCGAAGCTATAGATGTCTGTCGCCGCCGTGACCTCATCGCCCACCAACTGCTCCGGCGCCATGTACGCCGGCGTGCCGATCAACTGCCCGGCGCGCGTGACCCGCGATCCCGCGTCCGCCCCCAAGGAGACCGCCAGGCCGAAATCCGCCACCACCGCCCGCACTGCGCCCGACTCCTCCTCCGGCACCAGCATCACATTGCCCGGCTTCAAGTCGCGGTGGACAACCCCGACTCCGTGTGCCGCCTCCAGCGCGGCGACGATCTGCTCCGCGATCGGCCGCAGCTCGTCGGGCGAAAGCGGTCCATCCCGGCGAATTCTCTCGGCCAGCGATTCCCCGGCCAGAAGCTCCATGGTCACGAACTGCAGCGCCTCGCCGACGTCCGGCTCGTGACGGAACATGTCGTACACCCTGCAGACGTTCGGGTGCGTGATCTGACGGGCCAGCGCGATCTCCTTGCGGAAGCGCGATAGGGCGTCCGGGTCGGCCGCGATCGCCGGCCGCAAGATCTTGAGCGCGACCAGAATCCCTAGCTCTCTGTCTTGTGCCTCGTACACCGAGGCCATGCCTCCCGTGCCGAGCGCGCGAATCACCTCGAATCGGCCCGCCAGCACCGCCCCTGCCGGCACCTCCGGCGGGCCGCCAGCGACGCCGTCAACGTCTCCTGTCGCTTCGACGAGCGGCCGATCGAGCAATGCGTCCTCGCCGGCATGCGCAGCCAGCAGTTCGGTCACCTCGTGCCATAGCTTCTCGTCGTCCCCGCAACGCGCCCGCAGAAGTGCTTCGCGCTCCTCTTCAGGCCGCGCCAGAGCCTCGTGGAAGAGATCGAAGATCCGCTCCCAGGAGCCCGTCGTTGCATGCTGCTCCGCCATCGAAATTTGGGACCATTGTACTGGTTCTCTCCCGTTTGGTCGGCGTCGGCCTGTATAGTCGGAGCACGGAGATTCAGCAGCGATGTCGAAGTCCAAGGCCGGCCGAGTCACGGAGATCCTCGAAGCCGTCGGCCGGGGAGATGCCAAGGCATCCGAGGAGTTGCTGCCGCTGGTCTATGACGAACTGCGCCGCCTCGCGCATGCACGCATGGCGCGCGAGGCTCCCCAGACCCTCCAGCCCACCGCCCTGGTGCACGAGGCCTACCTGCGCCTGGTGGGAAACGCGGATCCACGCTGGGAGAATCGGGGTCACTTCTTCGCCGCCGCGGCCGAGGCGATGCGCCGCATCCTGATCGAGCGGGCCCGTCGCGTGGCGCGGCACAAGCACGGCGGCGATTATGTGTTCGTCGAACTCCCCGCCGAGACGCCGGCGCTCAAGCAGCCGCAGCCGGAGGATCTGCTCGCCGTAGACATGGCACTCGATAGACTCGAGGCACAGGATCCGGCAATGGCCGACGTAGTCAAGCTGCGGTTCTTCGCCGGCCTCACCGAACCCGAGATCGCCGCCGCCACCGAGCGCTCGGAACGGACGGTGCGGCGCCAGTGGGTTGCCGCCCGCGCCTGGCTGCGGCGCGAGATGCAGCGCGGCAGTTGAGAGTCGAGCTCCCGAAGAGATCCCTCAGGTTCATCTGGATAGCTTTCCACCTGATCGTTCAACTCGGTGATTCGTGCTGATGGCGTAGAGTCATGCAGTGAAGCCTTTTGGAGGTCGAATATGACCAAGACAGAAGAACTCATCGCAGAACTCGAGCAAGAAGCGACGGCGACCCGGCGCGCCCTGGAGCGGGTGCCCGAAGACCAGCTCGACTGGCGACCACACGAGAAATCGATGACCCTCGGTCAGCTCGCCATGCATGTCGCAACCATTCCCGGGC
>Ga0307436_1001035_pt1 | contig 12699 bp, 11 predicted proteins | sample SalMarWE160440MG_FD_202513 | JGI IMG/M metagenome (GOLD analysis project Ga0307436, IMG submission 202513) | Salt marsh sediment microbial communities from the Plum Island Ecosystem LTER, Massachusetts, United States - WE1604-40 | ecosystem: Environmental > Aquatic > Marine > Intertidal zone >...
TGGTGCTCACCTCCCGCCATGTCCGCACCAGATCCCCCATCGGCAAGGCCGCGAGCCGTGCCTCGACCTCCTCGGCGGAGGGAGGCGGATCGACCTCGCCGCCGGAGGGGTCACAAAGCCCGAGCACCTCGTCGCACCAGCCCATCTGAAGCGTCGTAGCTTCTCCACCGGAGGCGCACAAGGCCGCCGCAAACGAGAGTTGGGGAAAGGGCTTTTCCCGCGAAGGCGCCTCCTCTAGGGTGCCCGGCTTCAGCCTGGTTGCTCAGGAGATTTCGACATTATCCGCCCGTCCAAACGCGCACCCGACGCGCTTCGCCCCATCAGCCTCGAGCGCGCGGTCTCGCGCCACGCCGAAGGCTCGTGCCTCGTCCGCTTCGGCGAGACCCATGTGCTGTGCACGGCGACCGCCGGCGAGCCGGTGCCGCCATGGCTCAAGGGCTCGGGCCGCGGCTGGGTGACAGCGGAGTACGGCATGCTGCCGCGCGCCACCACCGAGCGCACGCGGCGCGAGGCAGCAGCAGGCAAGCAGTCGGGGCGCACGCAAGAGATCCAGCGGTTGATCGGCCGTTCCTTACGCGCGGTAACCAATCTGCCGGCGCTCGGCGAGAAGCAGATCATCGTCGATTGTGACGTGCTGCAAGCCGACGGCGGCACGCGCACCGCCTCGATCACCGGCGCGTGGGTCGCGCTCCACGATGCGATCGCTTGGATGGAAGCGCGCAACATGATCACGTCGAAAGTGCTGAGCGATCACGTGGCCGCGGTGAGCTGCGGTCTTTACGGCGGCGAGGCGGTGCTTGACCTCGACTATGCCGAGGACTCCGAAGCCGATGCGGACGCGAATTTCGTGATGACAGGCGCGGGCGGCATCGTCGAGGTGCAAGGAACAGCGGAAACCGAGCCGTTCAGCCAAGAGCAATTCGATCAACTGATGCTGCTCGCGCGCAAAGGGATCGCCGAGCTCGTCGAACTTCAGAAGCTCACCGTTGCTTAGGCCCGGCACGATCCATCGCGGCTCCAAGCTCGTCATCGCCAGCCACAATGAGGGCAAGGTGTGGGAGTTCGGCGAGTTGTTCGCACCTTATGGCATTACCTGCGTGTCGGCCGGGGACCTCGATCTGCCCGAGCCCGCCGAGACCGGGGAGACCTTCGAAGCAAACGCGCTGCTCAAGGCGCGCGCAACCGCGGCGGGCGCAAAGCTGATCGCCATCGCCGACGACTCCGGCCTCGAGATCGAGGCGCTGGGCGGACAGCCCGGCGTCTACTCGGCGCGCTGGGGTGGACCGGATAGAGATTTCGCCAAGGCCATGGCCCGGATGCACGAGGAGCTCGAGGCGACCGGCGGCGCCTATACCCGCGCCAACTTCACCTGCGCCCTGGCCATCGCAGCACCGAGCGGCGAGGATGCGGTGTTCACCGGCAAAGTATTCGGGTCCATCACCTGGCCGCCACGAGGGATGCGCGGCTTCGGCTATGATCCCATCTTCGTGCCGGATGGCTATCATGAGACATTCGGCGAGATGGACCCGGCGCTGAAGAACAAGCTCTCACACCGTATGCGCGCCTTCGAGCAGCTGATGGACGCGACCTATGCCAATGACGCGTGACGACCCGTTCGGCATCTATGTTCATTGGCCGTTCTGCAAGGCCAAGTGCCCTTATTGCGACTTCAGCTCTCATGTGCGCCATGGCGGCATCGACGAGGAGCGCTTCCTCGCCGCCTATCTGACGGAGCTGAGACATTTCGCGGGCCGCGCGCCTGGGCGTACCGTCACAAGCATCTTCTTTGGCGGCGGCACGCCGTCGCTGATGCACCCGCGCACCGTCGCCGCGATCCTGGATGCGATTGCGGGCCATTGGGGCGTCTCTGAGGGCGCCGAGATCACGCTGGAGGCGAACCCGACAAGCGTCGAAGCCGAGAACTTCGCCGGCTACGCCGCCGCGGGTGTCAACCGCTTGTCGCTCGGCATTCAGGCGCTCGACGATTCCAGCCTCAAGGCCCTAGGGCGCCAGCATACGGCGGACGAAGCGCTTGCCGCGCTCGATCTCGCCAAGCAGAACTTCGATCGGGTTTCCTTCGACCTGATCTATGCGCGAGAAGGACAGACGCTCTCTGACTGGAAAGACGAGCTGGCGCGCGCACTTGAGCATGCCACCGACCATTTGTCGCTCTATCAGCTCACCATCGAGGACGGCACGCCGTTCGCCGCACGTCATGAAGCGGGACATTTACGCGTGCCGGACAACGATAAGGCCAGCGCGATGTATGCGCTGACGCAGGAGCTCTGTGATACGGCGGGCTTGCCCGCCTACGAGATCTCGAACCACGCGCGGCCGGGATCGGAGTCGCGGCACAATCTCCTCTATTGGCGGGGCCACGACTATGCCGGCATCGGCGCCGGGGCGCACGCGCGCATCAGCGAAGGCGGCACCAAGCGCGCGCTGTCCATGCTCAAGTCTCCGGAAGACTGGCTTGCTCAGGTCAAGACGGCGGGGCATGGCCTTAGCAGCGAAGAGCCCTTGAGCGCGCAAGAGGTGGCGGACGAATATCTCCTGATGGCGCTTCGCTTGGCCGAAGGCATGGATTTGGCGCGCTTCACAGCACTCAGCGGCCACGCGATCGACGAGACACACCTAGCGGCGCTTGCAGGCGACGGCCTGGTCGCCCGGAACGGCGAACGGCTCATGGCGACGCGATCGGGGCGCCTGGTGCTCGAGAGGCTGATCCTGGAACTTGCCGCCTAGTCGCTCGCGACTAGTAACTCGATGCGGTGGTGAAGGAGCGCGGTGCAGCGTCGATAACGCGCGAGCCCCCTTGCTCGACTTCGAGAATGGCGAGCCCGCGCTCCGAGGTGCCGTCCGGCAGCAGGCGGAACAAGCCGTCGACACCGGCGAAGCCACTCGGCCGCGTGAGTTGCGCGTATGAATAGCGCTCGCCCGGCGCATTCTGCGACAGCGATACGGCGAGGCTCACCGCGTCATAGCCGAGGCTTGCGATACGCGGCGGCGTGCCGCCAAAGGTCTTGGCGTAGTTCTGCGCGAACTTGTTCCAACCGCTCGGGTCCGGCGCGGGATACCAGCCGCCGTCAAGCGCTCTCTCATTGCCCACGTTCGGATAATCCCATTGGCCGGTGCCGATGAACTGCACGCGGGCGCCCGTGACGCCTGCATTGGCGAGCAGCGGCGCCAGCGTCGGGAGCTCGTTGCGGTCGGCGGGCAGGAACAGCGCGTCGATCTGCTGACCCGATTTGATGGCGGTCGCGATCTGCTGGACAGCGCCCGACATGTTCGAACCGCTGAAGCTGGCGCGCACCGGCGCGTCGCCGCCGCCCGAAGCGACGGCCTTGGCGAAGGCCGCTTCGGCGATGCGTCCATAGGCCGTTTGCGGCACCAGCACTGCGAAGTTCCGTTTGCCGCGCGACATGGCGAAGGACACGATGCGCGGCACGTCGCGGCCGGCGAGGAAGCTGAGGAGATAGACGCCGCGGCCGGCGACCTTCTCATCGCTGGAGAAGGCGATCATGGGAATGCCGGCATGGCGGGCGACGCCAGACGCGGCGCGCACTTCTTGAGCGAAGAGCGGGCCGATGATGAGTTCGGCACCCTCCTGCACCGCGCTCTGCGCCGCGAGACGGGCCCCTTCGGGCGTGCCCTTCGTGTCCTTGGGCACGAGCGAGACATTCGGATTGTCGAAATCGAACAGCGCGAGCTCGGCTGCTTGTTTGATCGATTTGGCGACGGAGGCCGTCGAGCCGGGGGCGCCAATCGGGAGCAACAGAGCGACCTTGACCGCGCCGGCCGATCCGGTGATGCCGCCCGCCGGCATATTGACGCCATCACCGCCGCCACCCGGCGCGCCGCACGCGGTGAGCAGCACTGCGGTGAGCATCGTGGCGAGGACGAGCTTGATGGCGCTCAGATGATGGCGAAGCGTGCTCGGAATGGCTTTAGTCCCCACAAAGCCTTGTTGGACAAAGCCTTGTCCCCAAACATGGCCCAATCGTGATGGACGCGGGGGGACTATATCACGTAACGTTTCGGCGACCAGGGCAAGGCGCGCTGCTCCTTGACGCAGAACTGCTTGGAGCGGCCGGCAGAAGCAGGCTTGGCGCGTGCAAGACCATCGCAACACGGATCAGGAGACCGCCGGAGGGACGGTGGCCCGGGCGGGCGCGGCGCTCGCCGAACTCATGGCGCGACCACTTGCGCCAGGCCTCTATCTGGTGGCGACACCGATCGGCAATCTCGGCGACATCTCGCTCCGGGCGCTTTCGGTGCTGGCGCGCGCGCAGCTGATCGCGGCCGAAGACACCCGCCACTCCAAGAAACTGCTCTCGCATTTCGGGATTCACGGCGATCTCGCCCCGTATCATGAACACAACGCCGAGCGGGAACGGCCGCGGCTTCTCGCACGCATCCGCGCCGGTCAGGCGATCGTGCTCATCTCCGATGCCGGTACGCCGCTCGTCTCCGACCCCGGCCACAAGCTGGTGCGCGCGGCGCTCGATGAGGGGCTCATGGTGACGAGCATTCCTGGACCGTCTGCCGCGCTTGCGGCGCTGACGAATTCCGGACTTCCCACCGATACGTTCTTGTTTGCAGGCTTTCTGCCGCCAAAGTCGGGCCGGCGTCATACGCGCCTCGCCGCGCTGAAGGAGGTGCCGGCGACGCTGATCCTGTTCGAGACGAGTCCGCGACTTGCCAAGAGCCTTGCCGATATGGCGGCAGTGCTGGGACCGCGCGAAGCAGTGATCGCGCGGGAGCTCACCAAGCTGCACGAGACGCTGATGCGCGGACGACTGGATGCGCTTGCCGAACAGATGACTGCGGAGGCGCCGAAAGGCGAGGTCGTGGTCGTCATCGCGCCGCCGACGGCAGAAGAGACCGAGATCTCGGACGCGCGGATCACGGCGGATCTCCAAGCGGCACTCGAGACGCAGAGCTTCCGCGATGCGGTGCGCGGCGTCACTGAGGTGCTGAACGTCAAGCGCGCCCGCGTCTACGAGCTTGGGCTCATCCTCACCCGAAAGCGCGATTGAGATGGGCCGCACGCGGGTCAAAGCGTATCGACGCGGAGTCTTCGCCGAGACGCTCGCCGCGCTCCGGTTCCGCCTCAAGGGCTATCGCATCGTCGCAAGCCGCTACCGGACGCCGGTCGGTGAGATTGACCTCGTGGCGCTGAAAGGCAAACGGCTGACCTTCGTCGAGGTGAAACGGCGGAAGACGCGAGAAGACGCAGCCTGGACGCTGCCTGCCAAGCAGTGGCGGCGCATCGTGCGCGCCGCGCAATACTGGCTGGCGAGCCATCCCGATTTCACCGGGCACGACGTGGCATTTGACGTGGTGCTGACGGCGCCGTAGTGCTTCCTGCAGCATATCGTCAACGCATTTCCCGTTTGACGAATGCCGCCGTTTGGCGCGAGCTTGCCCGCCTCAAACCGAAGAACGGCATCGAACACCATGGCTCTCAAAGTCGCCTTTCAGATGGACCCCATCGAGCGCATCGATATCAGGGGCGATTCCACTTTCGCGCTCCTGCTCGAGGCGCAATGGCGCGGCCACGACGTGTTCTACTACACGCCAGCCGACCTCTCGCTGTGCGAGGGCAAGCTACATGCCCAAGGACACAGCCTCACCGTGGAGGACAAGCCGGGGGATCATTATCGGCTTGCGCACCCGCGCACCGTAAACCTCGCCGAATTCGATGTGGTGCAGCTCCGCCAAGATCCGCCGTTCGACATGGCCTACATCACCACGACGCATCTGCTCGAGCGGCTGCAGCCGCAGACGCTCGTGGTCAATGACCCGGCGGCCGTACGCAATGCGCCAGAGAAAGTGTTCGTGCTCGACTTTCTCGATCTGATGCCGCCCACGCTTGTCACGCGGTCGCTCGATGAGATCCGCACGTTCCGCGACGAGTACAAGGACATCGTGGTCAAGCCGCTCTATGGCAATGGCGGCGCGGCGATCTTCCGTGTCGCCGAGAGCGACACCAATCTCAACTCGCTGATCGAGCTGCTTGGCATCACTTTCCGCGAGCCGATCATGGTGCAGCGTTATCTGCCGCAAGTCCGCTCGGGCGACAAACGCATCATACTGGTCGACGGGGCGGTGGCGGGCGCCATCAACCGGGTTCCATCGGCCGACGAGACGCGCTCGAACTTGCATGTGGGCGGCACCGCGGAAGCGACCACGCTCACGCCACGCGACAAGGAGATCTGCGCGCGGCTCGAACCGGAGCTCAAGAAGCGCGGGCTGATCTTCGCGGGCATCGACGTGATCGGCGACTACCTTACCGAGATCAACGTCACCTCTCCGACCGGCATCCGCCAGGTGCAGCAATTCGGCGGGCCGGACATTGCGGCGATGATTTGGGACGTGGTCGAGAAGAAAGTGGCTGCGAAGAGGCCGTGATGCCAGACACGAAGGGGCTTGGCACGACAGGAGAGCAATGATGCAGGCGTATGATGCAATCGTTGTGGGAGCTGGCCACAACGGATTGACCTGCGCTTGCTATCTAGCGCGAGCCGGGCTGCGGACGCTCATACTCGATCAGTATCATACGGTCGGCGGCATGGCGACGACCGAGGAGCTAACGCTCCCCGGCTTCCGATCGGACGTGCATGCCTTTGGGTTTCAGTTCGCCAACCTGTCTCCTGTGCCTGCGGAGTTGGGGTTGGCCAACTTTGGCCTTGAGCTCCTTCGGCCCGAGATCAACTACTCGCACGTGTTTCCCGGCGGTGGGATCATTTCCATGCACCGCAACGTGGAGGACACCGTCGCCAGCATTGGCCGATATTCCAAGGTAGACGGGGAAACATGGCGGCGTCTTGCCGGCGATTTCGTTCAGGCGAAGGACGATATTGCACGCTGGATGAACTCCCCACCTAGCTCGCTTGAAGATGAAATTGACAAGATGGTGCTGCGACCCGGTGGGATGGACGAATATCGCACCGGGCTGCAGAGCGTACGTTCATGGGGTCAAGAGCACTTCGAGCGCGAAGAGACGCGATTGTTCATCGGTGCGTGGGCGTGTCACGTAGGCCTCGGCCCGGACGACGTCGGTGGCGGCCATATGGCATGGTTGTTCGCAGCGTTGATTCAAGATCTGGGCAATCGGGCAGTGAGGGGCGGCATGCACCATCTGCCGCTGGCTCTTGCGGGCTATTTGCGCTCTCAGGGCGGCGAGATTCGCACCGGCGCACGCGTTTCGAAAATTTTGGTCGATAATGGCCGCGCGACAGGGCTGCGGCTGACGAACGGCGACGAAATCGCTCTCTCGCCCGAGGGCGTCATCGCCTCGAACGTCGACCCGCGCCAACTCATCATCGATTTTCTTGGTGAAAAGAATGTCGGCAGAGACCTTGTCGCAAAGATGCGGCGTTACGAATGGGGCGACGCTTACATGGTCATCTATTTGGCGCTCGATGCGCCCCTGACATACGAGGCCGGATCGGACGCACAGCACGGCGCCTATGTGCATGCGTCGGCACCGTCGCTCGAATATCTAGCCCGCATCTACGCAGAATGCCGGAGCGGACAATTGCCTGCCTATCCCTTCGTGGTGATGCTGAATGATTCGACGGTCGATCCCAGCAGGTGTCCGGCCAGCAAAGCCGTCATGAAGCTCCTCGTGCACAATGTGCCTTACGAGATCAGCGGCGACGCGACCGGCAAGATTCGCGGGCGCACATGGGATGAAGTGAAAGAGCCCTATGCCGACTACCTGATCGATTACCTCACGGAGACGTATGCGTCGACGCTGAAGGACAATATCCTGAAGCGTGTCGTTCATTCACCAGTCGACATCGAGCGCCTGATGGTGAGCGCCGTTCACGGCACGGTGACGCATGGCGCCATTCTGCCCTACCAGATCGGGTCGCAGCGTCCGCTGCCGGAACTCGCGCAATACCGCGCGCCGATCCCCAATGTTTATCTCTGCGGTTCAGGCAGTCATCCAGGCGCCGGCATCACGATGGCGCCGGGGCGAAATGCCGCCCAGGTCATGCTGTCAGATTTGTCGGCCTAGGAGCGAGCTTGGGCGGAAAACCAGGATCGAGCGGAGAAGCGGATCGACCCACGCTAGGTCTTCGGCGTCGGGCGTTTGCGGGGCGTGGGCTGCTTCTTGCGCGGCGCGGGTCGCTCCTTCGACGTCTGCTTTTTCGCCGGCGAGGACCTCCGTTTTGGTTTGGAGCCGTAGCTGCCGACGCCTACTTCTCCGTCACATCCGGGCCCGGGCTGCGCCGGCCGAGAACAGCCCAGCCATGCAACGCGATGCCGGCGCCCCAGCCGAGCGCCACCCAATAGAACCACCATGTGTTCGGCGTCGCGACCAGGTTGACCACGAACAGCAGAATGCCCACCGCGACATAGGCGAAGAGATGCACGGTGAAACCGCGCGCGCGCCGATCGACGAAGATGCGCTCGCGGCGATGGGCGTGCCCCAGCCAGTAGGCGAGCCCATGGGCAGCGACACCGATGCCCCAGCCCAGCGCCACCCAAACGAACCAGAGCTTCTCGGGGTTGAGCCACAGATTGACCCCGGCGCAGATGGCGATAACGACCACATAGGCGACGACGTGGATGAACAGGGCGCGGGCCCTAGGGTCCTGAGGCATCGGGCCCAGTAAAGCACAGATTCGCTGTGTCTGTGCGGGCTGCAGATGTTCGCTTATTGTTCTTGCATCGCAAGAGCGCGAGGCGGCGAACGCGCTGTCGCTAAGCGCGCGGGGCTACCACCGGGCACTCAGGGTCGCCCGGACCCTGGCCGACCTCGACGGGGAGGAACTCGACAGGGAGGAAAAAGTGGCATCCACGTCGCCGAGGCCTTGAGCTACCGGGGCGAGACCTTGCGCCGGGCCCAGGCTGCCTAGAGAAGCGCCTGCCGCTAAAGGCTTTTTCAAGCATTCTCTGCTGGAATTCCGCCCAAAGAAACCGCCAGGACCTCAAGGTCCGGCCATAATCAACGGCGTCGACATTGCAGCGTAAGATTTGGCAGAGCTTCGGCGCCGAAGGCGCCGGCGGAGTTGGTGTGCGGGTGGCGCTAAGCTTCTTCGCGCTCACACTGATTGCGCTCTCCTTCGCGCTGCTCGGGGGCGCTACCACGCTCGCGCTGTTGCCGCTCGTCCTCGGTGTGGCCCTGCTTGCGGTCGTGGCCGATCGCAAAGCGGAGGGCGGTGTTGCCCGGATCGAAGCGCTCACGGCACGGCTCGATTCGAGCCTCGAATCCCTCAAGGACCTGCAATGGGAGGTGCGCGAGCGCGAGACCCGCTACCGCAATCTGCTCGATCACCAGGGTGACGTCATCCTCCGCCGCGACGCCGACGGTCGCATTTCCTTCGTCAACGACGCGTTCTGCAGGACCTTCGGCATGGAGCGCGAAGCCGCGCTCGGGCAGGTGTTCCAGCTTCCCGTTCTCGATGACGACCGCGACGAGACCAGCCTTTCCAGCCACAGCGACGAGCGGCGTAGCCGGGTGGTGGAACTCTCGACCACCACGGGCCCGCGCTGGTTCGTGTGGGAGGACTTCGTCGTCTCGGACCAGGAAGACGGCATGAGCGAGACCCAAAGCGTCGGCCGCGACATCACCGAGCAGCGTGCGGCAGAGCTTGCGGTCGCCGATGCGCGCGATCAGGCGATGACCGCAAGCCACGCGAAGTCGCGCTTCCTCGCCTCCATGAGCCACGAGATCAGGACACCGATGAACGGCATTCTCGGCATGACCGGGCTCCTGCTCGACACCGACCTCTCGCCTGAGCAACGCACCTATGCGCGCGCCATTTCGACCTCGGCGACGACGCTTCTCTCGCTGATCGACGAAGTGCTCGACTTCTCCAAGATTGAGGCCGGCAAAATCGAGCTCCGCGTCGCGCCGTTCGACATTGCCGATGCAGCACAAGGCGTGGTCGAGCTGCTGGCCCCGCGCGGCCGCGAAAAGGGCCTCGAGATCGGCTGGTTCGCAGCGCCCGACCTGCCGAAGACGGTCATGGGCGACGAGATGCGCGTGCGCCAGATCCTGATGAATCTCATGGGCAACGCCATCAAGTTCACGGACCATGGCGGCGTGGCACTCACGCTGGGGCTGGCGCCAGGTCCGCAGCAGAGCGACAGCACGACCTTGCGCTTCGCCGTGCGCGATACGGGACCCGGTGTGACGCAAGACGCGATCGAGCGCATCTTCGCCGAGTTCGAGCAGGCCGAGCAGGGCCCGGCGCGCCGGCATGGCGGCACCGGTCTCGGCCTTGCGATCTCCAAGCGACTCATTGACGAGATGGGCGGACGCATCGACGTGGCGAGCATGCCCGGCGCCGGCGCGACGTTCGCCGTTGATCTGCCGTTTGCCACGCCTGCTTCCGTACCGCAGCTCGGCGCGGATTGGCCGAGGCCGCAAGAGGGCGAGCGGGTGCTCATCGTGCTGGAAGGCGCCATCGAGGCGGCGCTCGTGGGCGATCTTCTTGTCGCCATGGGCGCGAGCGTGGCGCGGGTCAAAGAAAGGGACGCCGCGCGCGTGGCCTCCGACGCCGCCGCCAAAGGCACACCGTTCAGCGCGCTCCTCACCGACAAGGTCCATGTCGAAGCGGGCATAACCCGCATCTTGCCGCTGCTCGCCGTCCCGCACGGCGCTAGCCGCGCGCCGTGCGCCGTGGTGACCATCGATCCCGGCGAGCGGGGCGAGATCGCGCGGCTGCGCGCGCAAGGCTTTAACGGCTATCTCGTGCGTCCCGTGCGGCCGCTCTCGGCGCTGACCCAGCTGTTTGGCGATATCAACAGAGGACAATCACGAAGCGTCGACGCGGACCTGCTCTCTCCAGTCCAGCCCCATACCGTGGATCGCGTGGCAGGGCTCTCCGTTCTTCTCGCCGAGGACAACGACATCAATGCGCTCCTCGCCTCGACCGTGCTGGAGAAGTCAGGCGCCCGCGTGGTGCGTGCGCGCGACGGAGCGGAGGCGATCGCCAAGGCGCGCAGTGAACGCGCCGATGGCGAGGCACCCGGTTTCGACCTTGTGCTGATGGATATCCACATGCCTGACATGGACGGGGTCGAAGCGGCGCGAGGGATCAGGGCCCTCTACCCCGAAGATGCGCGGCCCGGTGAGGGGCGTCCGCCCATCGTGGCGTTGACGGCAAACGCGTTTGCCGAGGACCGGGCCGCCTATCTCGCTGCCGGACTCGACGACTACCTCGCCAAACCTTTCGACCGGCAGGACCTCTCGACGCTTCTCGCCCGCTGGGGCGGTGCGATAGAAGATCGCAGTGAAGCCGGCGCTGGCGCGGCTTGAGTCACCACAACCTGCCGTTTCTTCGCTTTCCCCAGCCTGTCACATAGGCTTCGAATTGGTTTGCTAACCGGCTTCTGATGTGGCCGAATCGGGGCAACCGAGGGCCTGTGCATTGCGTTGGTAGGCTGTGGAGTCCCGTAGCGCGTTCCACGGAAATCTGCGGACGGGCTAGAGCATGGTGATGAAACCAACCTCAGGACGTCTTTCAGGCCGGTTTCGCGGTGGGGCCATGTTTCCTGGACTGATATTTCGGCCGGGCCAGAGTGCCAGCATGCCCTTCATGGGACGGCGGCGCATCCCCTCGACTGGGCTGCGGGGCCGTTTCCAGCCACCCAAGATTTATGGGCATATCGGGCAACTCGAAGTGCGGCTTGCGCGCAAGAAGAGCGAGATCCGCCGCGCTCAGCGTCTCCGCTACAAGGTCTTCTACGAAGAAATGTCGGCGACCCCCGGCGCGCTCGCCATGTTGTCGCGGCGCGACGAGGATGCCTACGACCCGATCTTCGACCACCTGCTCGTCATCGACCGCGGCGATCCCGCCAAGAAGGGCCGCTGGCGGCGCTCGCAAGTGGTCGGCACCTATCGCGTGCTGCGCCAGGACGTGGCCAACGAGAACGACGGCTTCTACACCCAGAGCGAATACGACATCGCACCTTTAATTCAGTCGAAGCCGGACTACTACTTCATGGAATTGGGCCGTTCCTGCGTGCTCAAGCCGTATCGCAACCGGCGCACGGTCGAGCTTCTGTGGCATGGCATCTGGTCGTATGTGCGCGAGCACAGCGTCGACGTGATGATCGGTTGCGCGAGCTTCCCGGGCGTCGACCCCGCCGAGCATGCGCTGCCCTTAAGCTTCCTCCACCACACGGCGCTGGCGCCGGACGAATGGCGCGTCCGGGCGCATGATCACTTGCGCGTCGACATGAACATGATGCCGAAGGACGCGGTGAACATGCGCGCGGCGCTGAAGTCCATGCCGCCTCTGGTCAAAGGCTATCTCCGGCTCGGCGCCTATATCGGCGACGGCGCGGTGATCGACCACCAGTTCGGCACCACTGACGTGCTGATCATCCTCCCCGTGGACCAGATCAAGACGCGCTATTTCGCCCATTTCGGCGGGCCCGAGGACCTCTCCTCGCCGATAGCGCCGGACTTCGGCCCACTTAACTAGGCTTTTCTGCGTGTTTGACGGGGGTCTGGGCGCTCCCTAAATTTCCCCCCATGGGTCACAATGACGTCAAAGGCGCGAGGCTCGCGGCCGAAGCCGCGGTCAACTTGCGCCAGCTCAACGAGCGTTCGCGCGAAATCTTTAAGCGCATCGTCGAGACGTATCTGGAGACCGGCGAGCCGGTCGGCTCGCGCAATTTGAGCCGGGCGCTGCCGATGACGCTGTCGCCCGCGTCGGTGCGCAACGTGAT
>Ga0307436_1001037_pt1 | contig 12692 bp, 9 predicted proteins | sample SalMarWE160440MG_FD_202513 | JGI IMG/M metagenome (GOLD analysis project Ga0307436, IMG submission 202513) | Salt marsh sediment microbial communities from the Plum Island Ecosystem LTER, Massachusetts, United States - WE1604-40 | ecosystem: Environmental > Aquatic > Marine > Intertidal zone >...
GCGCACGTGCGCAGTAACCGCCGGCTGAGCGATATGAAGGTCTTCCGCTGCTCTCGTGATGTTCTTGTGCCGTACGACGTGGCAAAAAACCTTGATCTTGTGAAGCGAGACGAAGTCGTCCATCGGACGCTCTCTTCATAATCAGGACGTTATCAAATGATACCGCGATCCGTATTTGACTTATAGATCATAATTGTTCGACACTTCACCCAATAAAAACAAAAGGGCTAAGCCAATAAATGATAACCGTAGGCTGCATATTGGCTGTGCCCAATCAAGGATGGAAACGCCGCCGCGGAACAGTCGGCGACGGAATCGGACGTCGTTATTGGGGCGCTTTTACCGATCTTGTCGTTATGAGCGAAAATGAGGCTATCACTGTCGGCAACGCGCTGACTGCCGCAGGCATGTCAGACAGCCGACCAAGGGAAACGTGGTGCGTAGTCCGGCTGGCGGCGGACGGTTGCGCGGCAAATTTCAATTCAGTTTCCAGACAAATTATGCACCCTGGATGCAATCTCGTCGGCAATAGGCTGATTAAGTGGGTAGGCGCTCCCAACAGCCTGACGCATTGCCTTTTCACAATGCCTCGGCGCGATCCCGGCAACCTGTCGGTCTGGATCAGCGCAAAGTCATCTGACCGGGTGAGCCACGCTGCCCGGAACGGGCCTCCGTAAAGGGAAGGCAGGGGTCACTCATCGCTGTCAGCACGCTTGCACTTAAAAAGGGGACGGTTGCTATGACCATGCGAAACAAGGCTTTCATTGTCACCGGTGGAGGCCAGGGCATCGGACGCCGCACGGCTTTGACGCTCGCTGAGCGGGGTGCCGCCGTTACCATCGCCGATGTCAATGACGAGCGTGGTCGCAATGTGTGCCGTGAAATTTCCGACGGTGGCGGGCGCGCCCTTTACGTGCACTGCAATGTTGCCGCCGCTGAAGCGTGTCAAGGTGCGGTCACCGAGGCGGTGAAGAATTTTGGAAATTTGAACGGCGTGGTGAACAACGCTTCGATCTTTTCTACCATCAAGATGAAGCCATTCTGGGAAATAGAAGACAAAGAGTGGGATGACCTGATGGCGGTCAACCTCAAGGGCGTCTGGCAGATGGCAAAAGCAGCCTTGCCCTCGCTTCTAAAGGGGCATACCGCAAGCGTCGTCAATATATCGTCGAGCACGATGCTGTTCGGCCGCCCCAACTATGCCCACTATGTCTCATCCAAGGCGGGCGTCGTTGGACTTAGCCGGGCGCTCGCACGTGAGCTCGGTCCGAAGAACATTCGCGTCAACTCGATCCTGCCGGGGCCGATTTTCACCGAAATACCGCGCGAGACGGTGACCGAGGCGCAAAAACAAAATTTGATTGCCAACCAATGTTTGAACCGCGCCGGCGCGCCTGAAGATATTGCAAACACGGTCGCATTTCTGCTCAGTGACGAAAGCAGTTTCATCACGGGGCAGTCATTCAACGTCGATGGCGGCTACATGATGCATTGAGAAATATGGAGCCTGTGTAATGGCTACGATCGCAACGGATGCCTGCCACATGCTGATCGGCGGGCAATTGGTCGAAAGCGAAAGCGGGGCGTGGGACGAGTCTCTCAACCCCGCGAACGAAGAGGTCATTGGTCGGACTCCGGCGGCGGCGACGGCGGCCGATATTGACAAGGCGGCGAAGGCGGCCGAGCAGGCGTGGCCTGCCTGGGCGGCCATGGGCGTAAGCGGGCGCGGGGAGATCTTGCGCACATTTGGTTCGCGCCTGCTGGAACGGGCCGACGAGTTGCTCCACGTTGAGGTGATGGATACCGGCAACACGATCGTGCCCATGCGCGGCGACGTTCGCATGGGCGTGGACAGTCTGAACTATTATGCCGGGCTTGGTCATGAGCTCAAGGGTCAGACGATTCCGTCGACGCCCGGCAATCTGCACTTGACGGTTCGGGAACCCTACGGGGTCGTCGCACGCATTGTCCCATTCAATCATCCCGTGATGTTCGCGACCGCGCGAACGGCGGCGGCGCTGATGGCCGGCAATGCAGTGATCATCAAGCCGCCCGAAACCAGCCCTCTGTCGGCAATGGTTCTGGCGCAGATTGCGCGCGAGGTTTTCCCGCCCGGCGTCTTGAATATCGTCACGGGCAGCGGTGCCACGGCCGGTGACGCCTTGGTGCGCCATCCGCTGGTAAAGCGCATCGCCATTATCGGCTCGACTGCCACGGGTCGCGCCATCCAGAAAGCGGCTGCCGAGAGCGCGGTCAAACATGTGACTTTGGAGCTGGGCGGCAAAAATCCGATGATCGTCTTTCCCGATGCGGATCCCGACGCCGTCGCCAAGGCCGCCGTGGCGGCGATGAATTTCAGTTGGCAGGGGCAGTCATGCGGCTCGACCAGCCGCTTGCTGTTGCACGAGTCCCTCCATGACCAAGTGCTCGAGCGGGTCGTCAATTTAGTATCGTCGATCCGCGTGGGCGATCCGCTGGATGAGAAGACCCAGATGGGGCCCGTCAACTCCGCGCGCCAATTGGCCAAAGTCGAAAAATATGTTCAACTCGGCAAAACTGAAGGCGCGTGCCTTCTCACCGGCGGCGTCCGACCCGAAGGCAGCGCCTTTGCGCGCGGCTACTGGATCCGCCCGGCCGTATTCGCCGGTGTGACCACAAACATGCGGATCGCCAAGGAAGAAATATTCGGCCCGGTCCTCTCGGTGATGCGCTGGTCGAACGTCGACGAAGCGATCGAGATGGCCAACGCGGTCGATTATGGCCTGACGGCGGCGATCTGGACCAACGATATCAACGTCGCATTCTCGACCGCGCGGCGGGTGCGGGCCGGGCACCAATGGATCAACGGCTTTGGTGCTCACTATTTGGCGGTTCCTTTCGGCGGCGTGAAGGCCAGCGGCGTTGGCCGCGAGGAGGCGCTGGAAGAGATGCTCGATTATACCGAGATCAAAACCATCAACGTCACCTTGAGGCGGCATGCGTAACCACCCCAAGCCCAAGCGAAAGCCGATGAGATGCAGCCAAGGAGATGGTCGCTCCAGAACGAAATGGCCATGAGCAAAAACTCTAACGTGTTATCAAGGGGGCGGGGGCAATTCGGATGGCTCACAACGGAGTACAACTAGAAGAAGCGTTAACAAGCTACAAAATGAACAGGAGGAAACAGTGAACAAGATACTGGTTTTTGTGCGATCGCTGGCCGCCGTTCTGGCGTTGCTGATGATCAGTCAGACAGGCAATGCCTTTGCCGCCCAACAGAAGCGAGTTGCGCTGCTGGTCGGCCCGACGCAAGACCGCTTCATCGGCACCTGGGCCAAGACATATACCAAGGCGGCATCGGCAAAGGGATTGGCGGTCACGGTGTTTTCCAGTCCTTGGGATCCTGCTCTGCAGTCGCAGCAGATCGACCAGGCAGTGGCCCAAAAATACGACGTGCTGGTGGTGCAGACGCTGAGCCAAAAAGCCGTTATCCCCGCGCTCATACGCGCCAAAAGCGCGGACGTCCCCGTCATCACGGTGATCGCTCAATTTCCCAAGCATGAGGCGGAAAGTCTGTACGTGACCTATGTCGGCGAGGACTCCAGGACGCTCGGGAAGCTCGCCGGCGAGGCGCTCGCCCAGGCGCTTACAAAGGCGGGACGCAGCAAGGCGAAGATCGCCGCCCTTGTCGGCACCCTGTCCGAGGGCACCGGATCACTCCGCCTGGAAGGCTTCAAAGCGGCGCTCGCCAAATATCCGGGCATCAAGATCGCCGTCGTCCAGGACGTGCATTGGAATCCGACCAAGGCGGAACAGGCGTTTGGCCAAATCCTGGCGCGGTTCAACGGCACGAAGGGCCTGGATGCCGTTTACGGCATGAACGACACCGTGGCCAATGGCGCGATCCAGGCGGCCGAATCGGCGGGCGTCAAGCTGGGCATGGCGAAGGGCTCGCTGGTCGTGGTCGGGGGCAATTGCATGGATCCCGGCATCAAGAACATCGAGAGCGGCAAACAGTCGGCGACCGTTCTGATGCTCCCGCAGGTGTCGGCGCGGAATGCGGCCGATGCGACGGTTAAAGTGCTCGCCGGAAAGAAGGTTCCGCGACAAATCTACGAGAAGCACAAGATCATCACCAAGCAGAACGTGGCGGAATACGCGAAGAGGTGTTCCTATTGAATCTGAATTGAGGCCATCGTGAGCTAGGCGTGCACGGGAATGCAAGCCTTGCCGGAAAACGCAAGGGTGGAGGGCGCGGCTGCTGCCGCGCCCTCTGACTCGCCACTGTCGGTGGATCCGATCTTTTCGGTGCGTGACTTGTCCAAGAGTTTCGGGCCGGTCACCGCGCTGAAGCAGTTGAACGTGGACTTCTACCCGGGCGAAATTCGCGCCGTCTGCGGGGAGAATGGTGCTGGAAAAAGCACCTTGGTAAAGATACTCGCTGGCGTCGATCGGCCGGATGCCGGCACAATTTGGTTTGACGGCCAGGCCCGCACGTTCTCTTCGGCACTCGAAGCGCAGCGCCGGGGCATCGCCATGGTGGCGCAAGAGTTGAGCGTATGCCCCGACCTGTCGGTCTTGGACAACATCTGGCTCGGTTCGACCGACGTTCCATTCCTGCATCGGCGGAAAGAGTTGCGCCGTCGGGCGGCGGAAGCGCTCAGTCTGCTTGGGGCGGAGCATATCGCTTTGAATACGCCGGTCAGTCAGCTGGCCATCGGCGAGCGCCAGCTTGTCGAAATTGCGCGCATGCTGACGAGAAACGCGCGGGTCTTCATCCTTGATGAGCCGACCGCCACGCTATCGGACAGCGAGATCGACCGGATCTTCACGGCGCTCACGCGCATCAGGCAGGAGGGGCATTGCGTTATCTACATTACCCATCGGCTGGCCGAGGTATTCAGGATATGCGACACGGTCACCGTGTTGCGTAACGGCGAGATGGTCGGGACGTCGAAGACCGCCGACATCGACCGCAGGAAATTGATTGAAATGATGTTGGGGCGTCCCTTCGTCGAAATGTATCCGCAGCATGGTTACACGGCGGGCGACCCGGTTCTTCAGATCGATGCGCTTTGTGTTCCGGACGCGGTGAGCGTGTTCAGTGCAGTGGTGCCGAGAGGCGATATTGTCTGCATCGCCGGGCAGGTGGGCTCCGGTGCGGAAAGCGTCATCAGGGCGGTTGCCGGCCTGGTCTACAACGCCACCGGATCGGTGCGCGTGAACGGAAAGCCCATGCGATTGGGTTCCGCCGAAGAAGCATTCAAGAACAATATCAGCTTTGTTTCCGGCGACAGGGCGGCCGAAGGAATTTTCAGTACCCTCTCCGTCACCGACAACCTTGTTGCGACGCGGCTGAAGGCGTTGTCGCGATTCGGGACCCTCAGCCCGGGATCGCTGCGGTTGGAAGCGCTCAGATTGGCGGCGCAAGCGGGCGTGGACCAGCGGCGCCTGCGGGCGCGCGCCGATAATCTAAGCGGCGGCAATCAGCAAAAATTGGCGTTCGGCCGTTGCCTTGGAAGAGCGCAAGCCGGCGTGTTGGTTCTGATCGAGCCGACGCGGGGTATCGATATCGGCGCCCGCGCCGAAATCTACCAGCTTATGCGCGAGCTTTGTGCCGAGGGCTACGGCCTGTTGGTGGCGTCCACCGACCTGGAGGAAGTGATGGGTATCGGTGACGTCGTCATTACGATGTATCGCTCGCGGCAGGTCGGGAGCTACCGCGGAAAGGCAATAAATATGCAGGATATCGTGGCCGACATAACGCATCCCCTGCACTAGGCGAGCTTGCAACGGAATGAATCGGATGAGGGGATATGGATCGGTAAGCGCGGCCGCCGTCGCTTCGCGGCTGGGGTCGATCCGCGTCGGCAAAGCCTCCGTGATTCAAAGCGTTGCGACATTGGCGGTGGTCATCTTTGCGGTTTCCACGCCGGGATTTCTCTCCGAGACGAGTATTCGCTCGTTGCTAACCACGGTCTCATTCGTCGGCTGCGTCGCGGTTGGCATGACTTTCATCACGTTGAGCGGCAATATCATGTCGTTCAGCATTGGCGCGTCGATGTCGGCGACCACCATCGTTTTCATGGTGAGCGTTGGGCTCGGTCTGATCCCGGCCCTGGTTCTTGCATTTCTGTTTTGCGCCGCTCTGAACGGCGTTCAGGGATGGCTGGTCGGCGTGTTCCGGGCCAATCCGATCATCATCAGTATGGCCGCCTATTCGATGATTATCGGGAGCGCGATCTATATTACGGGCGGAAGCGGTGTTTACCCGCTGACGGACAGGGCCGATATCCTCACGCGCAATCTGGGTCCCATCCCCGGACCGCTAGCGGCTTTCTTGCTCGTCGCGCTCATCGGCCAATTGATCCTTTCGTTCACCCGCTTCGGCCGCAACATTTATCTGGTCGGAGCCAACCCGCATGCGGCCAAGGCAGCAGGCATCGAGCCGTGGCGCACCGTCATGTGGGCCTATGTAGCAGCCGGTTTGTTTACCGCGGTGTCCGCCGTGCTGGTTGCGGCGCGGTACCGGTCGGGCGACATGGAACACGGCATTGGCTACGAATATCACGCCATCAGCGCCGTGCTGGTGGGAGGCACCGCGATACAGGGCGGCGAGGGGTCCGTACTGCGGACGCTGGTCGGGACCTTTTTCATTGCCCTGATGCAAGGCCTGCTGATCCTGCGCGGCTTCGGAATTGAAATGCAATATCTGCTGATCGGCCTGATGGTGCTGGGCGCCATCATGCTGCAATGGAAGGGCCGGACATGAGCCGACATCTGCGCGCCCTCATGGCGGACCGCACGGTTCGATCATTCGCGGTCCTGGTGCTGATCATTATTGTTCTTGGCATCAGTGACGGCGGTCATGGCCGCGTCCTGACCGTGAACACCACCTATGACGTGCTGCAGCAGTTCGCCACCATCGGTCCGGTCGCGCTCGCGCTCGGGCTGTCGATGATGGTGGGAGAATTCGACCTGTCCGTGGGCGGCATCCTCAGTCTCGCCGGCTGCGTGGCGGTGCTGACGGGCTCGGGCAGCCCGGTGGCGGGATTGCTTCTGGCTGTCTGCGTGGGCGGGCTGGCCGGCCTCGCCCAAGGCTCGATCATGACATGGCTCAATCTGAGCTCCATCGGCGTGACGCTCGGCGGCCTGCTCACCTTCGGCGGACTTTCATATTTCCTCACCCGCAATACCACGATTGGCTATGACCGGCTGGACGTGGCGCTCGGCGTCAACGCGCCACTGCTGGGCATTTTCTCGGTCCGCTCGCTCACGACGATATTCTTGTTCCTGGTCGCCGCCTTCGTTGTGTCCTGGACGCGTTTTGGCCGCGATCTGCTCGCGGTCGGCAGCGACCGTCGGGCGGCGACCATCGTCGGCATCCGTGTGAACCGGATTCTCATCGCGGTGTTCATGATTTCCGGCTCGCTCACCGCCATTGGCGGCGGGCTCTTGAGCTACGGCTTGGCGGCGGCCTCGCCGACCGCGCTGGCCGACACGCTGGTTCCCGGCGCGGCCGCCGCCATCCTCGGCGGCGTATCACTGGCGGGCGGCAAAGGCCGGCCCATCGGCATCGCCGGTGGCGTGCTTGTTCTTTCGATGCTGAGTTCCGGCCTGACGGCGATCGGGATGCCGCCGTTTGCGCATTGGATCGTCACCGCCGCCGTTCTGTTCGCGGTGGCGATTCTCGACAGCGAAGAACTGAATCGTCGCGTCTATTCAATCCGCTGCGCGCTGGGCAAGCGCTCGGACCTTCCTCCTTCGGGCGGGTCTCCGATTCTGACCGAGCCGCAGGGCGATCAGTAGAATGACAGGAGTGGCCAAGACATGCCTTACGTTATCGGAGTCGACACAGGCGGCACGTTTACCGACGGTTTTGTCGCTGACCATTTTGGCAGCATAGCTTCGGCCAAATCGCCGTCGACGCCGCCCGAGTTTTCCGTCGGCGTCCTCAATGTCATCGATGAATTGGCCAAGTCGCTCGGGGTGACGACGCACGATTTTCTCCGCGACACGAGCTACATCGTGCACGGGACTACCTCGACGCTGAACGCCCTGGTCACGGGCGATGTCTGCAAGGTGGGATTCCTGACGACCAAGGGACACGCCGACTCCATTTCAATCATGAACGCCGAGGGGCGTTACGCCGGCCTCGATCCGGATCAGATCCAGAATATGTCGCGCACCAACAAGCCGCCGCCGCTGGTGCCGAGAGCGTTGGTCGTCGAAATCAACGAACGCATCGACTACAAGGGTGCGGAGGTCGTCCAGCTCGACGAAAACGCCGTTCGTGCCGCCACCCGGCATCTGATAGCCCAGGGGGTGGAAGCGATTGCGGTGTCTTTTCTCTGGTCGTTCCGCAATCCGGCACACGAGCTGCGGGCGCGGGAGATCATCGCCGAGGAAGCGCCGTCGATTTATGTGGCGCTGTCGAGCGAGATCAGCCCGCGCATCCGCGAGTTCGCGCGCAGCGCGACCACCATTGTCAACACGCAGATCGCTCCCCGTTTGCGCGGCTATCTCATTCCCCTGGAGGATGAACTGCGCAAGCGCGGCTTCGAGGGCGCGCTCTTGGTGATGCAGGGCTCCGGCGGCTGCGTCAAGGCGCGCGAGGCGCCGCGTCACGCCGTGTCCACGCTTGGGTCCGTGCTCACCGGCGGCATCGTCGGCTGCACCAATCTCGGCACGGCCCTGGGTCACAAGAACATCATCTCGACCGATATCGGCGGCACCACTTTTCTGGTCGGGCTGGTGGTCGACGGAAAGCCGGTGAGTTCGACCAGCACGGTCATCAATCAATATACGATTTCAACCTCGATGGTCGACGTGCACACCATCGGCGCCGGCGGCGGAGCGATCGCCTGGATCGATCAGGGCGGCAATCTGCGCGTCGGGCCGAAAAGCGCCGGGGCACGGCCGGGCCCCGCCTGTTACGGGGAGGGCGGCGACCAGCCCACGGTCACCGATGCCGATCTGGTGCTCGGCATCATCAACCAGGACAATTTTTTGGGCGGCCGCATGAAGCTCTCGGTCGACCTTGCCCGCGACGCCTTGGAGAGCCACATCGCCAAGCCTTTGGGGATGAAGGTCGACGAAGCGGCCGCGGCCATCTATGCGATCCAGAACGCGCAAACGGCCGACCTGGTGAGAAAGGTCGTGGTCAACAGCGGGCGTGATCCGCGCGATTTCGTCGTCTATTCGTTCGGCGGCGCCGGACCCGTGCATTGCGCCAATTATGCCGCCGATTTGGGCGCGTCGGAGGTGATCGTTCCGCTCGGCGCGACGGCGGCGGTGTTCTCGGCCTATGGCCTGGCGAGTTCCGATATCGTGCTGACCGTCGAGCGATCCCAGCCGGACAATTTCCCGCCCGAGCCTGAACGGGTCGAGCAGGCCTTCGCCAGGCTCGAAGAAGAGATCAAGGCGCAGCTGCAGGAACAGGCGCTGCCGTTCGCGAGCATCTCCTTCGAGCGCGAGGTCGACATGCGCTTTACCATGCAGTTGGCCGAAGTCACGACGCCGGTGGCGCCGGGTCCCATTGACGAAAACGCCGTCGCCAATCTCGGCAAAACGTTCGAAGAAGCTTACGCGAGCCTCTATGGCAAGGACGCCGGTTTTCGTGATGCCGGCATGCAGATCATCACCTACCGGATGCGCGCCCGCGCGCGGCTTCCGATTCATCCCGAACTACCCCACTTCGAACACGGCAACAGACGCGCCAAGCCGAGGAGCACGCGCCGGGCTTTTCTCGATGTGCGCCGCGGCTGGCAGGACACGGCAGTCTATGACTATCGCGACCTCGGCCGTGACGATCGGCTCATCGGTCCGGCCGTCGTCGAGACCCCCACCACGACGGTGGCTCTTCCCGAAGGCTGCTTCGCCACGCTCGATCAGCTCGGCAACATGGTCATCCGTTACGCGGATGTGGTTTAAGAGGAGACGTTGCAATGCCACTCATTCACGTTGCCGGGTCCGAGAAGTTTACCTTCCGGGAGCGTTCGGTCGACGAGCTGCGGGCGCTCGCTTCGAAGTCCGTCCCCCTGCATACGGTCGATGCGGCTGCCGAACAGGCCGTCGATCCGCTGACCTATGAAGTGATCCGCCACCGGCTTTCGGCGATCACCGATGACATGGGCGATGCGTTGAAGCGCATGTCCGGCTCCGTGGTGGTCACCGACTGCAACGACTTCAATGCCGCCATCGCCGACGAGACCGGCGACCTCATCCTTGTCGGTCAGTACAATATGCAGCTTGCCGCTTCGCTGGATATGGCGATCAAGTGGACGCTCGAGCACCGCAGCGAAAATCCCGGCCTGCATCCTGGCGACATGTTCTTCTGCAATGATCCGTGGATCGGCGGCGGCCTGCACCAGAACGACGCCAGCGTGTTTGCCCCGCTGTTCTATGACGGGGAACTGTTCGCCTGGAGCGGCGCGGTGTGTCACCAGGTCGATCTCGGCGGGGTGTCGCCGGGAAGCTGGTCGGTTGCCGGCACCGACGTATTCTGGGAGTCGACGCCGGTTCCGCCGGTGAAGATCGTCGAAAACGGATATCTGCGGCCGGACATCGAGGACATGTATCTGCGGCGTTCGCGCGTGCCCAAACTGATCGCGCTGGATTTGCGTGCCAAGCTGGGCGCCAACAACGTGGCCCAGCAGCGGCTGACGCAACTGATCGATAAATATGGCCCGCGTGTCGTCAAGGCCGTCATGAAGCGGATGATGCACGACGCCGAGAATCGGCTGCGCAACAAGCTGCGCAGCCTGCCGAACGGTAGCTGGGGCGCGGTCGCTCATCAGGACAGCGCGCGGGCCGGCGACGACAACATCTACAAGATCGTGCTGAAGATGACCAAGCATGACGACGGGCTGGTCTTCGACTTCACCGGCACCGACCAGCAGGTGGAAGGCTTCATCAATTGCACGCTCGCCGGCGTTCGCGGCGGCATCATGCCGATCATATTGACTATGCTGTGCAACGACATCCCCTGGGCGCCCGGCGGAATCTATCGCTGCGTGGACATCATCAGCGAGCCCGGCACGATCAACAACTGCACCTTTCCGGCCGGCATCGGCAAGGCGTCCGTCGCCTCCGCATGGGCGACACAGAACGCCGTTTCGGAATGCGTGGCGCAGATGGTGGGAACGCACCCCCAGCACCGCAAGGCGGCCATGTCCTGCTGCCAAGGGACCTGGGATCTGGCGCTGTTGGCCGGCGTGGACCAGCGCGGCGCTCCCTTCGTGACCATGCTGTGTGACCCGATGGCCGGTGGTCTCGGCGCCCGGGTCGATCAGGACGGCGTGGACACCGGCGGACAAATGCCGATCCCGATGGGCCGTATCGCCGACGTCGAGATCAATGAATTCAGCTTCCCGATGCTCTACCTGTGGCGGCGGGAGGAGGTCGATTCCGGCGGCCCGGGGCGCTACCGTGGCGGTTTGGGCGGATCAAGCTGTTTCATTCCCCACGATTCACCGTTGCAGGGCGTGCATCTCGTCGTCTCGGCGCCCGGCAAAGCGCTGCCGTTGGCGCCGGGTCTCGCCGGCGGTTACCCCTCGGCCACCAGCTATGACGTTCTTATGCGCGCCACGAACGTGCCGGCGATGCTTGGGCAGGGATTCATCCCCGGCACCCTCGAAGAGATCGATGGCCAACATGAGGTGTTGCCATCGCACGTCGAAACCGATATGGCCGCTTCCGATGTCTATTTCACGCACTGGCAAGGCGGCGGCGGTTATGGTGATCCGCTGCGGCGCGATCCACAAGAAGTTGCCGGCGATGTGGCATCGTTCAGGGTCTCGCCGCGGGCTGCGTCAGACCTCTATGGGGTGGCGCTCAAGTCCGACGGGACAGTCGACACGGGCGCAACGGAAGCGCGCCGGCAGGAATTGCGCCGTGATCGTATCGGGCCGGATGCGGCATGACGAGGGGGATACCATGATACACCTCGACGACAATCTCACGCTGACCGATGACGGCGCCGTCGTGTGCGCGCACTGCAAAACGCAAATCGGCGAGAATAGTTATGAGCCGTTGGCTCACGCCGTGAAGCGGGAGCGCCCCTCACGCGCTGCCGGTCCGGGCGTGCATGCCGATCCGAAAACCTTCACGTCACGCGAGATTGTGCTACGGCAATACTTTTGCCCGGGCTGCAGCACGGTGCTGGCGACGGAGATCGTGCCGCAAGACGAACCGTCGTTTCGCCATTGGAGCCTTGATGCCAAAGCCTAGCCAAACATATTTGAAATTTTGAAGTCATTCTTCCTGCTCGACACAAAGATAAGCCACTGGATTTCGCCCTCGCGGATGATCAGGCTCGTCCTTGCGGCTGTAGCTGATGAAGATGACCGGCTTGGTCGACGCAGTCCTCATGACAAGGACCCCCATAACGAGTACGAGACCACCCTTGTGCGCTCCGAAAACGTCATCTGGAAGTCGTTCAGCGCCGTCCTCGATTCGAATTCCCTGTTCTCGCCAATAAATTCCCTGCTCCTCCAAAAAATTTCCCTGTTCCGTTGGGCAGGGAATTTTACTCCAAGCCATTGAATTTGTTGGCCGACCTGGCGCTGAAATTCGCCACAGCAGCTGGATTTTCTGGAATTCCCTGTTAGAGCGGATTGCGATCAGGTTGCACCGTATCCCGCGTGGCGGAAGTAGTTTCTGCATTCCTGTGGCGTGAAGGTCCGGGTCGCAGTGCCGATCCGATCCCATAA
>Ga0307436_1001038_pt1 | contig 12684 bp, 10 predicted proteins | sample SalMarWE160440MG_FD_202513 | JGI IMG/M metagenome (GOLD analysis project Ga0307436, IMG submission 202513) | Salt marsh sediment microbial communities from the Plum Island Ecosystem LTER, Massachusetts, United States - WE1604-40 | ecosystem: Environmental > Aquatic > Marine > Intertidal zone >...
CTTGCTAGAAAAAGTAGTTGCTGGGGTGACATTTAAAGATGGCGAAGAAGCGAATGAAAAACAACAGGTAGCTTAGAAAAATGCGAGGATGCGCTCAAGGCCAATCCACAACTTTTGACAATATCTCATCTTTTTGAGTATTGATGCTTAAATATTAAAGATGTTGAAAAGCATTTTTTGCAAGTCATTTAAGAAATCGAAAGCTTCAAAACGAGCTAATCTAGATGACCTCCCCTCGGTCTTAAGGTCTGCAATCCGCAGCGGTTCTTTCATCCTTGAAGTTGGGAAAAGCTGACGACAGACGGCTTATAAGTGGATCAGCTTTGCAGATGCCTCCTATATAGCTCAGGCAAGACAACTTTATTTTTATTTTGAGATTTTTCTTTGGTTATGCGATATTATTTCAAAATTTTATGTCCGGAGGTCAAAGTGAGCGGTTTATATTTTTTGCTAGCAAATGTTTTCGATTCAATATTGGAAATTGGGCGCCAGGTAACTGAAGAAATGAAACAAGACATAAACGATAAGCTTTATCGCATAGAGGACGTTCAAAAGAAAATCAATCAACAAACCTGTTTGTTGAATGCTTCCAATGTAGCAATTGTTGCCGGTCTTTTTTTTGCTTTCATATCCTCATCTCTTCCATTTTTTGTAGGTTCTGCCATTGCTTTGGCTGTTCGAATCAACCTAGAGCTAAATTTGCAAAAGCGAGAAGCTCTCTTGCAAAACCTGGTAAAAGAGTCATTAAAAGATGAATGCGTTGTTGAGGGAGGAGCGAGTATTTACGGTATTTTTCGCAGGCCAGTTTACATATCTAATATTACAGATATTGATAAAGCATTCGATTTTGAGAAATATTTTGATTTAAAAAGTTAATGAAATCCTAGTCCTTGGAGTCTCTGAAGTTCATGCATTGATCGACAGAACACTCGTTTGGGCTGAATTTTCTCTATAGTGGTTGTTTTGAGGTGGTCGATCTGGGTAAGGAGACTGAAAAAATTGAGGTTGTTGCTTATGATTCCCGCTGGTCAGAACAATTTGAGATCGAAGCAACTCAAATAAAAGAGGCTCTGGGTGGAAACTGTGTATCCATTCTTCATGTCGGGTCTACCGCAGTGCCTGGGCTCTCAGCTAAGCCCAAAATTGACATGATTGCTGTTGTGAAGAATCCAGAAGATGTTATTAAAAGCCTGGAGGCAATAGGCTTTGATTATCGAGGTGAATACAACATCCCCATGCACTATGGCTTTAGCAAACGTGGAAAGACTTCTGTAAATCTACATATTTATCAAGAAGGGAATCCAGAAATTGAGCTCAATTTGACCTTTCGGGATTACCTTCGTAGCCACCCCAAAATTCGCGATGAGTATGCAAGGTTGAAGCATGCATTACTTGAAAAAAAATCCTCCCATGAAAAGAACGACTCGATGTTCACTGGGTACAATCTCGGTAAGAATGCCTTCATTAACAAGGTATTGAAACTAGCGGGATTTGAGCGCCTGCGTTTTGTCATATGTACCCATTACGATGAGTGGGAGGCAGCTAAGAGCCTTAGAAAGAGATATTTCTTCGATAAGATTAATGTTTCCGATCCGTATGAATGGACTTTCAAACATGAGAATCACGTTCACTTTGTCTTGTATAAAGGCGTAGAGATTGTTGGATACGCGCACATTCAGCTTTGGCCAAAATCGAGAGCCGCTATCCGAATCATTGTTATTGAGGAGAAACAGCGGAATCAAGGATTTGGGAGCCAATTTTTGAAATGGATTGAAATCTGGCTAAGGTCCAAGAAATACAAAAGTATTCATACAGAGGCATCTCCTGACTCTGTGGGATTTTATACACATTTAGGATATGGTTTAATGCCATTCAATGATCCCGATGGATATGAAGAAGATCCGCGTGATACCCCCATGGGCAAGTTGCTCTAGCAAGCCCCCTTCCACCAGCACCATCCAACTTTTATGAGCATTATGTAAAAAGAACTTATTTGATGGGTGCAACGGGTTTTTGCTGGATCAGCTTGGCAAAGATGACCCCTCAGTGCACCAAATTATCCCTGTTTTGCTCTTCGGGTTTTAAGGTCTTGTCGATACTTTCGAATTTGATCAAGAGTAGGAAACTTATACGTGGACGTCCCTAAGTATTCATTTGGCTTAGGAGTAAAGTCTGCGTTCTCCAGGTTTTCCAAGGCTTCAAGCATGAGAGGAATGGACGAAGTAAACAGCGCATCAAGGATCTTTGTATAGGAAAGCTTCGGATCTAGGGGATATTTTTTCTGTGCAATAATGGGCCCCGAATCGATATTTTCATCTACAAAGTGTATGGTCGTTCCATATTCTGGAGATTCTTCAGCGTGCGCCCAAAAGGATCCAAGCCTACCCCGAAACTTAGGCAGCAGTGATGCATGGCGATTCAGCACGCCAATAGTTGGAATAGATAAGAGAGGCTGCTTAAGAAGAAGCTCTGATTGGTTAATGATGATATCTGGGCTATATTTTTTTAGTTCTGTTAAAAATGTGGGAGAATTCACATTTTCAGTGTAAAGAATGGGTATGTTCAGCTCTTGAGCAAGCCCTTTGATGCTCCTGGTATCGAATCTTGTTCCAATCAATCCAAAAAGAGATAACAGTTTTTGCTTGGCTTGGATCGCAAAGTTTCTTAAAAATCCTTTCGGTTCAAAGAGAAGCCATAGGGCATAAAAATTCTTGAATTTTTCCCTAAGGGTTTTTGGATGGCTGCCTGCCCCGCGATTTCCAGCAATAACGACGAGCACAATGTCTTTTGCTCTCGATTGAAGGATGTTTCTAAAAAAAGGACCAAAATAGACGGGCTCTTCCTGGCCCATAAGGACAATTTTCATAAGAGTTCCACCGTCCCTTTTGTTCCGTCGAGCCTAACTCGATCCCCACTTTTGAGGATCTTTGTTGCATTTTTTACTCCAATCACAGCAGGTATGCCCATTTCTCGAGCTACAATAGCCGAGTGAGAAAGCATGCTTCCCTTTTCTACAATGAGTCCGCTGATAGATGGGAATAAAATCCCCCATCCTGGATCTGTTTGTTTGGCTACCATAATTTCATTATTTAGCTTTAAGTCTTTGTCCGGAGAGAGTACAACCTGTACGTTATTTTCTATGATTCCAGAACAGCATCCGAGTCCTTTGATTACAGTTTCATTGGATTCTTGGACTTTTTGGACAAAGGAATTGGAAAAATAGACCTCCCCTTCAGTTTCAATATGATCATCAGGATTTTGATCCTCATAAGCTTTGAACTCTTCTTTTCTCAAACATGCGAGCTCTTTTATTTTCACGCAGGTTGACCTTCCTTCAATATAGGACCAGATTTCTCCCATTTCTAAATAGAAGATATCTCGCCTTTCATTGAGAATCCCCTTTTCTTCCCATTGCGTACCGATAGTTTGTATGAGCACTCGGACAAGGCTATAGGCCTGGGTTCGTGCGAACCGCTGATTTTCTCTATTTTTAATTGCCTTTCTCGCATTTTTCAAAACCCATTTGTAGAAAAACAAACGGATTCCTTTGAGCTTTTTATGGAGTGAGTCTTCTGCTTTTTTTCGGATGAGCTTTTCTCGCCTTTCTTGCTCTATGGGGTCAGGGATTCCATTTCGAAGGTAATTTTGGATGGTGGATATGCAAAAAAGAGGATTATCTTTGATGGGAATAGATTCGAGTTTCATTTCATTGATGCATCGAACCCCATATTGTTCCAAATAGAGCTCAAACCTCTCATAGATCTTTGGTGAGGTTTGCAATAGAGAAAAGGCTTTTTCAGGGGGGACATTGATCATGGAATCTGCCAGTGATTGATCTTTCTCTATTTCTTTCGCTAGATAGGTGAGATCCGAAATAAGCGCTGTGCTTTTGATATCCCCCTCTCCACTGAGAAGATCATTTTGTAAAATACCCTCAGGATCAACCTCCCATTTAAGAGTGAGTCTTTTGAGTAGCCCATAGAAGATCATTGCCTCAAAATCATTCGTGATTGGAGAGCGCCATTTCCAGAGGATTTCTTCCTCAAAGGTGCGATAAATGGTTCGCATTTCGGCTGGAGTTTTTTTGGAATAGTCGATAGCTGAGTATTTGGAATAGACTTGGTTGAAGTGGGTGTGAAATTGCTGAATTTTCTTCGGCAATTGTATGTGAGCGATGATCATCTTGCTTGCGACTTTGATCAATCGAGGCAGTTCTTTGAAATACTTTTGGCATTTCCCTGTTTTGGCTTTTAAGGGTTCTTCCTTGATGACTTGAAGTCCCATCATTTGTTCCATAAACCCTTTGTTGTACTCAAAGCCAGGCATCATGGAGATGAGCTCATACCAATTCAGAAGATTATAATAGACACGTCCTTGGATGAGACCCAACATGTTTTCTAGAACATTTCGATTTTTAAAGATGGTTTTTCTTGGGATGCCAAGGGTCTCACAGAACTGCCAATATACGGCATAATAGGCGCTTCGAATAAAAGAAAAGGTAAGAGGGGTTGTCACTCCGCTATAACTTTCAACTATATTTGAGTTGTCCCATACTCGGAAATTGTCTTTCTTTTTTAGGAATGTAATAGGGCGCGCTTGTAGAAAGTGGATTTCACCCTTTGAAAGAGAAAACTCCATATCAATCGGTGCTCCATGGAACTCTTCAGCTCTTATTGCGAGTTTGGTGAGTTTCTTTAGGTATCCAGGATGAAGAGTATCCGATATCGTCTCTTTTTTAAGGACTTCGCCTTTTCTATCGAGGACATACGTGTCGGCATCAGACTTCCCCGATACAAGAGCTTCTCCTAAACCCTCAATGCTTGTGATAAGCACTTCTCTATAATTGCTATTGATCGGGTTGACAGTGAAGATGACCCCTGAGATTTCTGCATCAACCATTTGCTGTACGATCACAGCTATTTTTGCTTTCCAAGGATCCATTCCATGTTGGAGTCGATAAGCTACTGCCCTGTCTCCGTAAAGGGAGGCCCAACAGTTTTTAATTGCTTGAAGGTACTCTGAAAAAGTTGTTACCTCTAAAAAGGAATCCATTTGGCCAGCAAATGACAATTCAGCGCTATCCTCATCCGCAGCAGACGAGCGAACGGCAACTTTTTTTTGACTATTTTGCGAAATGTGCTCCCAAACTTCTTTCAAAAGAGCTTCTTCAGAAGAAGAGAATGAAACTTTCTGAATGTATATTCGAATAGCTTCAGGATTTTCTTGGAGCAGAAGGTCTTGAAAAGCCACATGTTGAGCTGTCAATTCTGCAAAGAACTCTGTGGAAATCGTGGCCCATATAGGAACATTCAAAGAGAGATTCTGCAGTTTATGGAGGCCCAATGCTTTGCCTCCAATCAATTCTGAAGGCAATTCCTGGGTCTCGCTATTCCAAATGATGTGGGCTAAAGTGAGCATAAGATAAATCCTAAACAAATAATTAGGTTATAAATAAGAATAAACGCTGAGCAGGCCTTCCGAAAAGCAATAGCAGATTTTGTGGTGTTCAAATGGCCATATGCCATTCCAGTAATGAGGAGATAAAGACTAAGGATTGCAAACATTGGAATGCTAAAAGGGATACGAAATAAAAGTGCGAGTCCTACAGCTACAATTGCCATGGCCAAAACGATGAAAAATGCCCCCCAAGAGCCAAAATTTTTTGAATAAGAATCCACCCCTTCTCGTTCTTCCTTTTCACCAAAAGTTTTTCTTCCAAATTCAAAAACATTAAAAATCATCCAATTCGCCACAGGAAAGAGAAGAAACTTCGTAGGAGCATTCCAGAAATAGAGGCCCGTGATGCTCGAGAAAATAAAGAGGGAAATGAGACCCGAAACAACCGTATGGGTAAGGGCGTAGATCGCAAGTTTTGGACGCAACCAAGAGCCTACAAAAAACTCTTTGTACATGAGAAGGGAGTAAGCTGCATAGCAACTCGTTGCGATAAGAGCCGCTGGTCCTATGATTCTACTCAGAAGAAGTTCGAGGGCAAGTAAAGAAAAAGCTGTTTTCTTTGCTTCTTTCAGAGGAATAAGCCCTCTTGCCAGCGGTCTATAGGGGTTGATTTGTTTATCTGTTTCATAATCTTTGATCTCATCGAACAGTCTAAGTCGAAAAAAAGCTAGTAAGACAACAACAAACCCCAGAAAGGGAATCCCTCTTGATGAAGCAGTAGAGTGCACAGTTGCAAAAGCATTGGCTCCAAATAGGCAGGAAATGAGAAGCAAGTGCCTAAGAGGAGGAAAACGTTCAAGAATAAAAGTTTGCCATCTTTTCGATGAAATTCTGGTATTCATACTAATTGTTTACGCAAGCTTTCATATTCCACTTTGCTGTGATGTCTCGGATCCATTGGGATGTTTTCAACAAACTTGACTTCATCAACGGGAATCTGGTGTTTTTCTAGCAATTTAGAAATTTGTTCTGTTAAAAGATTTCGATCCCCTCTCTTGGACTTCAGAGAAAGAACAACACAGGCTTTCTCTCCAAGAAGAGGGTCATCAAGTCCAAGAAAAGCCGCTTGGTGAACAGATGGCATCTTTTTGAGTAGTAGCTCTGCTTGGACGGGAAAAAGATATTTCCCATCTCTTAAAATTGCATTATGAACCCTTCCGACAAACCACAAGTTGCCACTGCTATCTACTGATCCTAGATCACCCGTCCTGTGCCAAATTTTTCCCTGGTCATCGCGAATTTTCGCTCTATAAAAAGCTTCTTTATTATTATAGTATCCCTCGCAAACGTGGGGACCACTCACAATCAATTCTCCTACTTCTCCTTTCTCCACTTCCCACTTTTTCCAGCCGCGCTCACCAAAAAGAATGGGTTCTTTTGTAATGCGAATGAATTTGTAATCGAGTTCCTCGGAAATGGGTCCAACATTCACACCTTCACCTTTGTCACAGGCAGCTAGCATTTCATCAGCTTCAATATGAGCAATGGGTTCTACCTCTGTTGATCCATAAAGGACGAGTATTTTTGCATTCGGGGCGATCTTTTTAAATTGCGCCACGTTATCCCTGCTAATCGGAGCCCCTCCAGTAACCACTCGTCTCAAAGAAGGAAGTTGCAGGTTCTTATCAAAGCAATAGCTTGCCACTTTGATAAATAAAGAAGGAGAAAGGGTGGTGCAGCTGATTTGGTGTTTGAGGATTTGATTTGCAAGAATTTCTCCATCTCTGGGAGAAGGGTTTGCTAGGTCGATTTGTGGCAACAGTGTTGAAACCCCGCTAGCTAAATTATTCAGGGCAAAAATCGGGAACGTGGGTAAATCTGTGTCTTCTTCTAAATATGGGATGACCTTCTCAAGTGCATCGTGTTGTGCGGCCAGAAAGCGATGCGTACGGTTTGCACCCTTAGGAATACCTGAACTGCCGGTGGTGAATGTGATAAGAGCTGTGCCATCCAAAGTCATAGGCTCAACAGGACAATCCTCTATTCTTTCCGATAGTGCTTCTAACTGTGCAGAATAGGATTGTATAGAAGGACCCGCGACAATTTTAATAGGAATTTTGCCAAGTTCAGGAATATCCTGAAGCCCGATATATGCTCGCTCAAAACTAATCATGGCTTTGGGAGCTGCAACTTCAGCGCATAGACTGAGCTGGTCTTTTCTTGCCCAGGAATCGAGAAAGACAGCGACAGCTCCGAGCTGCTGCACAGCGAACATACTCAAATAAAGATCAATGGAAAGGGGCAAAAAGATGAGGACTCGATCTCCTTTGTTAATTCCGAGCTTTTTGAGTCCATTTGCAGTCGAGCTAATCTTTTGGGTAAACTTCTTGTAGGTTATCGATTCTTCAGAATCCCATATAAATGCTAAACGATTGGGATGCACAGCGGTGTGTTTATGAAGAAGATGGATCACATTGTTCTTAGACATAGTTTATTCCTTGGAGATAGGTGATAAAAAAGGCGGTGATCGATCCGAGAGCTGTACTTAAAAATCGAAGACGTAATTCCTTTTTCTTAGCTTTGACCTCATGTGTGAATTTATGTAATAGGTAGTTTAGCACACAAATTATTATTATCGCGAATATCGCGCTAGAAAACGCCATTATATCGAAACTTCCAAAATAAAAAATAATTGATGGCACGATCACGAATAAAACGGCTAAAATGGAATAAAATCCCCTGTCTTTTCCAAATTTTGCGAGCTGGTAACTGATCGGAAGCTGCGCAGCAATTGCAACGAGATAGGGAATATAAAAAAGAGCGTTCATCTTGAACGTATTTTCGAGGAAAAGGAAACCGATAGGAATCACTCCCATATAGAATAAAACTCGAAGAGGATACCTCTCTTTCTTCTTTGAGAAATGAACCAATAAATAGAAGAGGAATTCAGCTAGAATGAGAGGAATTAACCAATAGACATTTCCAAGAGTGATCGAAGCATAATTAATCAGCATTAATCCTATCAGCCCTGAAGGCCTGAGCATAGAGAGAAATCCAGTAATCGCTATTACAGCAAGTAAAATATAAGTATCTTGGATAACGAGCTCTAAGGGCAAGTTTGTCATTTTTGTAAGCAGATAATACGTTCCAAAAGGAACGATAATGTTATCACTGCCCGTAGGTGAAATTGCCTCGAATCCCGTCAATAAGATCGCAATGACAAGGGCGATCAATACGGCGCTGGGACGTCCGATATCGGTCATGAGAAGGAGAGGGAGATGAATACAAAGAAAGGTGACCAGTAGAAAAATAACTGATCCTTCGAGTGATTTTGTATTCCCCTCAACTTCATATTTGATTGTTCCATACCTCCTTCCAATCAGGGCCGCGAAAGCATCTGAAATGGTCATCGTAAGAATGGAAATGAGATAGATCGCAGGTTTTTGGCTCGCGAGTAAAAAAATGAGATAAATAGCCACAGGATAGTAAAAGCTCCCATAAGAGTGCCTCCCTACTTCATGAATAGATTTTAGGAGCTTCATTCTCTTGGAAATGAGCATGAGAACACTGAAAATAAGGACAAGTCCAAGAATGATCCAATGGGATTGAACAAAATAAGGGAAGGAAAGAGCTGTAACCCCACACAAAATATGAGCAGTTTTGCGTGAGACCTCTTTTAGTTTGGGGAAATATCTTCTGACGGCTTCTGCAATAGAAAAGATCCCCACGAAAATCATCGAGTAGAAAAAAGCCACGAAAAGCTGATCCTTCACTTCACTTCTCCCAAAACGAAGGATTGATAGAAAAAGGCTTTGTCCTGCTTGTGTAAATGAGAAGCTTTATCTTCGAGAAATTCTATTTGATCCTCTAACTCAGGGACTTCTTTTCTATAGGCCAGCATATTCCAAAAAGCGATTCTGGCTCCTGGGGTTGAAAACTTGAGAATCTGTTTCATTTCTTGAGCATATTGCTCTGGGCTCATGTATTCGAAAATATCGGAAAGATTAAAGCCATCGAATTTCATTGACGGGTAAGCTTCAAAAACTTCATTCAGGCCACCTTTAAAAAGGATTAGCTTATCGAGATTGCGGCGAATGGCTTCAAAGTTTTCTTCCCGCAGATAAAAGGGAAAATTTTTTTCAAAATTTCCTGTTAGGATGTATCCCAAATATGGATTCGTGTCAGTGGGAAGAACAGAAAGAGCATACTCGGCCCTAGAAAGAATGCGGTCTGCAACGCTAGTGGTTACATATTTAAAAAACTCCCGATCGCGCCCTAGTCTTCCCATAAGACGCTTGCTAAAAAAGACCTTAAAGAGGAGCTTCCATCTCAAGTTATTCCACTTTTTATTGTAAAACTCCCCTCTTGCGTCCTGGCTTTTTGGCTGTAATAGCTCTTGAATATGTTTCTGAGAGTGTATTAGGGGGAGACAGCGGGTTCTGAAGAGCTTAAAGTAATTTTCAAACTTTCCCACATGAATGATTCCTCTCTCAATCAAATCCAAATGTTGGTCCCAGAAATATTTTGTTTCATCAGAAAGTTGGATTTTGAGCTTCAAATAGAGCTTCTTTCGATCTGCGCATGGAAGCACCCCCAAAAATTCCAGTACTTCTCTATGAGAAAAGCTTCGAAAAGCCTCTTTTTTCAACTCTGTGCAGGCAAGCTGAGAAGGGTTCAAGTCTATCGCTAGAACTTGTGCTGGATTACTTGCAAGCAAAGCAAGTGAGTTATCACCACCAGAGGCAATGGAGAGATAATAACCCCCTTTTTTAGGCTCAAGGGCCTGAACTAAGACATCAGCATCTTCCCAGCAGCTGGCATAGCGAATCATCGTTAAATTCACTCGGTTTTCGATTGAATCAAGATTTTTTTCTTCCATAAGACTCGTGGGCTTTGGAGAAATAACCGCCGGCTAGTGCTCCTGTAATTGAAATTTCACCTGCAAGAACTGTAGCAGTACAAATTTCTGCAAATTTTTTGGCAGTGCCATTTCCATCACATCCAAGCAGTGAAAGACACTCTTTTTGGGTGGGCAAATGCGTTCCTCCCCCAACTGTTCCCACAATGAGATTCGGAAGAGTAACTGAAATGTAGAAATCCCCGTTTTCAGTCAGATCCATGCGCGTGATGCCAATCGAGGCTTCTGAAACGCATGCCACATCTTGTCCGCATGATAAAAAGATCGCTGCAAGAGCATTTGCATAATGGCCTTGCACTCCTACCGAGCCACTTTGTACTCCCCCTACAAAGGACATTTTCCAATACTCCACCATCATTTCAGGAGTGGTATGCAGAAATTTTTTTATCACTTTGCTGGGAATGGTAACCTCTGCTGTTACTTTTTTACCTCGAACAGAGAGATATGAAAGGGCTGTAGCTTTTTTATCTCCGGACATATTACTTTCAACGAAATGGAAACGGGGCTTAATGGGAGTATTTGCCAGGATATATTGGCAGACAGCTTCTGAGGCTATTGTGACCATATTCTGCCCTGCAGCATCACCAGAAGTATACTCAAGATTCAAATAGACTTGGTTTCCAGTGAGCGTTGTGTTGATATCTTGGAGCTTTCCATGCGATGTTGTTCTAGAGACTACTTCTTGCATTTGGTCAAAATGGTTAATGCACCAGACAATGAACTGGCTTGCTTCAGAAATATTAGAAAATGCAAAACCCGGTGCCCTCGAAATCCGTTCATGCAAACATAAAGTTGTCGCTCCACCGCTAAGGCTAATGATTCTAGCTCCGCGATTGTAAGATGCAACAAGAGCTCCTTCGGTGGTTGCAAGCGGAATGGTGAAGTCTCCATTGGCATAGAGCCCATTAATTCTCAAAGGACCAATAATGCCTATGGGGATTTGGGCAAGACCAATAAAATTCTCAATGTTACCTTGGTAAACCTTAGGGTCTGTATTCGCGGTTTTTCCCCCCACATAAGAAAGAGAGGTTCCCTGTTTTTCCAATATTTCTAATCGTTGCTCTTGAGCCTTCTTTGTAAGCTCGGTCTGTCTTGGAAAGTTTGAGTTAACAGGGGCGTATTTGGGCTGCAGACTTTTTTGGACCTCATCTAAACCACGCTCTTCTAAAATACTTGATGCAATTTTTAGGGAAAGATCCTTTGAAATAGGCATATTCACTCCTCGTGAGAGGTCAAAATATACCCCAAAAGCTATTTTTTTATGAAGAAATCAGAACTTTGAATTATCTTTTTCTTCCATTTAAAATTAGATTATTTTGTCTTACTGCCATGATTTATAGGAATTTTCCTCCATATTTGGAGCATCGCAAAGAGGTTAGAAGGGGCTGCAGCTCCTTTTTCTAAGAACTTGCATATAGGCTATAGAGTCGTTCCGGGGCAAACTAACGGAAATGCATTAGAGCATACTCGTAAAGACGAACATCCAGGGAGTTTTTTTCCCTGATTTGTTCGATAAGCTCATCCGTGATGGGCTGAATGATATTATATTGACGCTGGGTTTTTCTATCCGAGGTAGTATTTTTATGGGGAATGGACCTAGGTACAAAGAGACCTAATTCTGAGAAAACTCTTCTGATTCCATTTTCAAGATCATTGAAAAAAATAATAGCATCCATTCTATCCAAGTTATTGATCGCCTCTTCTAAGAGCTCCTCCCCTTCGAGCGTATAATCCGAACTGAGCATTCTACACATAAGATTAGCGCTAACACCCAGCGGGTTAGATTGGAGTAAGTTGCCCTTTTTTTTTGCCTCTCTCATGATGTAACGGTCGTAGGAGAGCACCCTTTGGACAGGGTCTCGCAGAACCGTTAGAAAGTATGAAGTATCATACGAGGATGTCCCATTCTTAGTTGAAACTCGTGTGGCTCCTCATCTTATTCAGACCACCTCGGCCTGCTGTGTTTGAAGTGATCTCATTCTATCTTTCACCTCTTGGATTTGCAAGTGTCCTTTTATCGTACGGAAGCGTTTTTCTGCTTCCAACAGAGCCGTCGCTACCCATCTTTGGGCCATTTTTCCCTTCTTCATCACTTTGATCCTTCCCATCTTTGTGCTCAACTGAGAGAACATTGATTCTATCGGGTTTGTCGAGTGGAGGGTCCTTCGCAAAAGAGGTGGAACACTTAACCGGTGCACTGTCAGCAGCTCTTCTGTGCATTCTGTCAGAGATCTTGCTGCTGAAGGGTTAATTCTCTCTAGCCATTTCTTAAGGCTTGTGAGCTCTTCCTTGGCATCTTGGTAGCTTATGCAGTCTATGGCGTTGCGAAAGCGTCGGTGGGCCTCCCCTCGATGTTTTTTCGGTAAATG
>Ga0307436_1001039_pt1 | contig 12679 bp, 11 predicted proteins | sample SalMarWE160440MG_FD_202513 | JGI IMG/M metagenome (GOLD analysis project Ga0307436, IMG submission 202513) | Salt marsh sediment microbial communities from the Plum Island Ecosystem LTER, Massachusetts, United States - WE1604-40 | ecosystem: Environmental > Aquatic > Marine > Intertidal zone >...
GACGGCAGCGTTGCCAACGCCGGCGGAGACGAGTGATGGCGTTTGCGCTGACCGGCGCCCGTGTCTTCGACGGAGCCGAGTTCCACGACGGCCACAGCGTCGTGGTTGACAATGCACGCATAGCCGCTCTGCTGCGCGACGATGATGTGCCGGCGGGCACGCGCAAACGTCGCGTCGAGGGGCTGATCGCGCCGGGCTTCATCGATTGTCAGGTCAACGGCGGTGGCGGCGTTCTCTTCAATGACGACCGCACCGTCGACGGCATTGCCGCCATCGCCGCCGCCCATCGCCGCTTCGGCACCACCGGCCTGCTGCCGACCCTGATCAGCGACACCCGCGAGCACATGGCCGAGGCAATTGCCGCCGTGGCCGCCGCCCTGGCCGCCGGCGTCCCGGGCGTGCTCGGCATCCACCTCGAGGGTCCCTTCCTCAATCCCGATCGCTGCGGCGCTCACGATCCGCGACACTTCCGGCCGATGGACGAGGACGACATCGCGCTCCTCACCTCGCTGCGGGCGGGCCGGACGCTGGTGACGCTGGCGCCGGAGCGCGTCCCGGTCGACAGCATCGCGCGAATTGTCGCTGCTGGCGTGATCGTTTCGGCCGGCCACACCGCCGCGCCCTATGAGACGATCGCCGCCGCAAGGGCTGCCGGCCTCACCGGTTTCACGCATCTCTTCAACGCCATGCCGCCGCTCGCCGGGCGTGCGCCCGGACCGGTCGGGGCGGCGCTTGCCGACCGCGACGCCTTCGCCGGCATCATCGTCGACGGACACCACGTCTCGGCGACGAGCCTGCGCGTCGCCATAGCCGCCCGCGGCTACCGGCGCATGGTGCTCGTCACCGACGCCATGCCGCCGGTCGGCGGCGGACCGAGCCAATTTCCGCTGGACGGCAACATGATCACCTGCCGTGACGGCAAGCTGACGCGGGCCGACGGCACCCTTGCCGGTTCGGTTCTCGACATGGCGGGCGCCGTCAGGAACTGCGTCGACCGCCTCGGCCTGCCGCTCGCCGCCGCCTTGCACATGGCCTCCGGCGCCCCGGCCGAGTTCCTTCGTCTCGGCGATGAGCTCGGCCGCATTGCCCCGGGTTACCGCGCCAACCTCGTTCTCCTTGATGGCGCCCTTGCCGCCGTCGAATCGTGGATCGACGGGGTCGCCGCGACCGAGAGCTGAGGCCGCCGTCCGTCGCCCGTTGCCAGAATTCCTGAATCGGGACAATCTCGGCCCGTGACACCGTCGTTTGCTACCGTGTGCTGTGAACTGTCGCGGCGGCGCCGACGCCTTCCGTCGAACAGGGGGACAATGGGACATGTCGAGCAGAAGCAGGGTTTGGAGACTGGTTGAAGCCGCCGTGCGGGCGGTATCGGCCGGTCTGGCGATCGCGGCTTTCGCCGCTGCCGGTGGCAACTCCGCGCTTGCCGCCGATCAATTGAAGGTCGCCTCGATCTTCTCCACGCCGATCGAGGAACCGTGGGTCAATCAGATCCACGTCGCGTTGCTCAAGGCCAAGGACGAGATGGGCATCGAGTACAAATGGGCCGAGAGCGTCGAGTCGGCCGACTATGCCCGCGTCCTGCGCGAGTTCGCCCGCGGCGGCTACAAGATGATCACCGGAGACGCTTTCGCCGCCGAGGACGTCACCCGTCGGGTCGCCAAGGAGTTTCCCGATGTCGCCTTCGTGTTCGGCTCGGGCGAGGGCCCCGCCGAGCCCAACTTCTCCGTCTACGACAACTGGATCCACGAGCCGGCCTACCTCTCCGGCATGATCGCCGGCATGATGACCAAGTCCAACATCGTCGGCTCGGTGGCCGCCATGGACATCCCCGAGGTCGATCGCCTGGTCAACGCCTTCTGCCAGGGTGCCAAGGACGTCAATGCCAAGGTCAAGTGCAAGGTGACCTTCATCGGCTCGTTCTTCGATCCGCCCAAGGCCAAGGAGGCGGCGCTCGCCCAGATCGCCGCCGGCGTCGACGCCATCTATGCCGAGCGCTTCGGCGTCATCGAAGCCGCTCACGAAAAAGGCATCATCGCCTTCTCCAACATGTCCGACCAGTCCTCGATCGCCCCCGACACGGTGGTGACCGGTCCGGTGTGGGACATGTGGCCGACCATCCAGGCGGCGATCAAGCAGGTCGAGGCCGGTGTCTACACCGCGCAGGATTACGGCACCTTCTCCTACATGGCCAAGGGCGGTGCCAGGCTTGCTCCGTTCCATGAATGGAAGACCAAGCTGCCCGCCGACGTGATGAAAGCGGTCATGGACAAACAGGCCGCCATCCTCGACGGTTCGTTCCGCGTCCCGGTCAACGAGGCAACCCCGGTCTCGGAGTAGGCACGCAACCCTGTCCCGCCCGGCAGGTCGCCGCCCATCAGCAGATGCCTACCTGTCCCCCGTGGGGAGAGGCAGGCATGGCTTGCTGAGCGACGGGCACAGGGGAAAGAGGGGTTCGCATCCTCGCGCGAACGCGGACTTTCGCCGCCTCTTTCCTTGCCCGGCCAACCGGTCCGTTGGGTTGCGCGATGAGCGATCGATGAACGGACGTCCGCCATGACGCCGCCCCTTGTCGCCATGCGCGGCATCTGCAAGCGCTTCGGGCCCGTGCAGGCGGTGGCCGACGTCGACCTCGCCCTTCATGCCGGCGACATCCTCGGTCTGCTCGGCGAGAACGGCGCCGGCAAGACCACGCTGATGAACATCCTGTTCGGCGCCTATGCCGCCGACGACGGCGCGATCGAGATCGACGGCAATCCGGTGCACATCCACAACTCGGCCACCGCGCTCGCCCTCGGCATCGGCATGGTCCACCAGCATTTCGAACTAGTGCCGCGTCACACGGTGAGCGAGAACCTGCTTGTCGGCAAAGCCGGAGCGGACGGCCGCCTGTCGCGGCGCACCGTCGTCGAACGTCTCGCCGCCATCGGTCGCGATTATCACATCATGCTCGACCCCGACGCGGTGGTCGCCCACCTGTCGATTGGCGAACAACAGCGGGTCGAGATTGCCAAGTCGCTGGTTCGCGGCGCCCGCATCCTTGTCCTCGACGAGCCGACCGCCACCCTCACCCCGCGCGAGGTGGAGGGCCTCTTTCGGGCCCTGCGCGCCATGGCGACGCGCGGCATGGCGGTTATCTTCATCTCCCACAAGCTGGGCGAGGTGATCGACATCACCACCCGCATCACGGTCATGCGCCATGGCCGCGTGGTCGCAGAACGGGTCAATGACGGCGGTGTTTCCAAGGGCGAGCTCGCCCGTTTGATGTGTGGGCGCGATCTGGCGCCGCCCGAGAAGCCGCCGCTCGCCGCCGGGGCGCCGCTCCTCGTCCTCGATCGGATTGCCACCACGGCATCGGGTCGGGTGCCCCTGCACGACATCTCGCTGACCCTGCGCGCCGGCGAGATCGTCGGCATCGCCGGTGTGTCCGGCAACGGTCAGCGCGAACTCGCCGACGTGGTTGCCGGCGTGCTGGCGCTGAGCGGCGGCACGATCGCCGTCGCCGGCGAAGCAGTCGCCGCGCCCACGCCGCGCGTGATGCAGGCCCATCGCATCGGGCGGGTGCCCGAGGACCGCATGGTCACCGGCATGATCGGGGCGCTGCCGCTCGACGAGAGCATGGCGCTGCCGTGGATCGCGGCGCCTCCGTTCAGCCGCCATGGCCTCCTCGATCGCCGCGCGATCCGCGCCTTCGCCGCCGACCAGATCGCCCGCTTCGACATTCGCACCTCCGGCCCCGGCGCCCGCACCGGCACGCTGTCGGGCGGCAATCTGCAGAAGGCGCTGCTTGCGCGCGAGATCGCCCGCGACCCGCTCATTCTGCTTGCCGCCCAGCCGACCCGTGGCATCGACGTCGGCGCCACCGAGTTCATCCACGGCCAGTTCCTGGCGCTGCGTCAGCGCGGCGGCGCCATTCTGCTGATCAGCGAGGATCTCGAGGAACTGTTCGAGCTCTGCGACCGCATCGCCGTGATGTATGCGGGCCGCATCCTCGCCGATCTGCCGGCCGCCGAGGCAACCATAGAGCGGGTCGGCTTGCTGATGGCCGGCATCGAGGAGAAGGCGGCGTGATCCGCGTTCGCCTGGAACGTCGTCAGGAGACGCCGGCGTCCGTCCAGATCGTCTTGCCGATCGTGGCGGTGATCGCCGCGCTCGTCATCTGCAGCGTGCTCGTCGCCCTGTCCGGAACCAACGTGATCGACGCATACAAGCTGCTTTTCCTGTCGACCTTCGAAACCACCGACGACGTGCTCGACACGCTGGTCAAGGCCTCGCCGCTGCTGTTCACCGGGCTGGCGGTGGCCGTCGCCTTCCGTGCCAAGTTCTGGAACATCGGCGCCGAGGGCCAGCTCATGGCGGGCGCCTGCGCCGCCGCCTTCATCGGCGAGCAGGCGGTCCTGCCGGCCTTCAGCCTGGTGCCGCTGATGATCGTTGGCGCCGCCGCCGGCGGCGCCTTGTGGGCGTTGATTCCGGCCCTGCTCAAGGTGCGTCTCAAGGTCGACGACGTCGTCACGACGCTGCTCCTCAACTCGATCATTCTCTACGCCGTCATGGCGCTTCTCGAAGGGCCGTGGAAGGATCCCAAGAGCGGCTACCCCAACTCGCCGGTCATCCGTGCCGCCGCCGAATATCCGATCCTCGCCGGCTACCAGCTTCATCTCGGCGTGCTCCTGTCGGCGATTGCGGCGTTGGTCATCTGGTGGATGATGACGCGCACCACCCTTGGCTTCTCGATCCGTGCCGTCGGCGAGAACCCGGACGCATCGCGCTACGCCGGCCTGTCGGTGGCGCGGGTGATCGTCATCGCCGCGCTCATTTCCGGCGCCCTCGCCGGCCTGGCCGGTGCCGGCGAGATCGCCGGCGTGCGATTCCGCGTCACCTCCGACCTCACCTCCGGCTATGGCTACGCCGGTATCGTCATCGCCACCCTCGGCGAGTTGAATCCCCTCGGGGTGGTGCCGGCGGCGCTGTTTTTCGCCGTCGTGTTCAACGGCGCCGGCACCATGGCCCGCGCCACCGGTGTGCCGATCTACCTTGCCGACGTCATCCAGGGGGTGGCCCTCTTGACCATGGTCGCCGGGCGATTGTTCACCGCCTATCGGCTGAGGGTAATGAGGCCCGCCCATGCCTGAGGCGCGCACGGCCAGCGGTACCGCCGGGGGAGCACTCCCATGAGCGACCCCCTTCTCACTCTTTTCGATGTCGCCTTCTTCGCCGCTCTCGTCCGTATTTCCACCCCGCTGCTGCTCGCCACTCTTGGCGAGCTCTATGGCGAACGGGCCGGTGTCCTCAACCTCGGCATCGAGGGCATCATGTTACTCGGCGCCATGGCCGGATTCACCGTCGCCCACCACACCGGCAGCCTGTGGCTGGGGGTGGCGGCCGCCCTCGCCACCGGTGCCGTCCTCGGTCTGGTGATGGCGCTGCTCACTGTGGTTCTCGGCGTCAGCCAGCACGTCTCCGGCATCGGCATGACGTTGCTTGCCACCGGGCTTGCCTTCTTCTTTTACCGGCTGATCTTCGGCCAGCCGTCCGTGCCGCCGAACGTGGTTCCGTTCGCGCCGATGCCGATCCCGTTCCTGTCCGATCTTCCCGTGGTCGGCCCGATCCTCTTCGACCAGACCGTCCTCACCTATATCGCCCTCGCCGCCGTGCCGGTGACCGCCTGGGCCCTCTATCACACCCTGTGGGGGCTCGATCTCAGGACCGTCGGCGAGAACCCGCGCGCCGCCGACGCCGCCGGCGTCAGCGTCTGGGGCATGCGCACCCAGGCGCTGGTTCTCGGCGGCGCGTTGATGGCGCTGGGCGGCGCCTACCTCACCATCGCCCAGTTCAACGCCTTCACCTTCGGCGTCGTTTCCGGCCGCGGCTGGGTGTCGATTGCGCTGGTCGTCTTCGGCCAATGGCGACCGTGGCGCTGCGCCGGCGGTGCCCTCCTGTTCGCCTTCCTCGAAGCCCTGCAGCTCCGCCTGCAGGCCACCAACACGCTCCATCTGCCCTACGAGGTCTTCCTCATGCTGCCCTTCGTGATGACCATCGTCGCCATGGCGCTGGTGTCGCGCAACGCACGCGCGCCGGCGAGCCTGTTGATCCCGTTCCGCAAGGAAGAACGCTGATGGCCATCGACCTGCTCATCAAGAACGCCAACCTGCCCGACGGTCGCGGGGGCGTCGACGTCGCTTGTTCCGGCGGCAAGATCACCGCGATCGAAGCGGCCATCACCGCCGAGGCCGGCCGCGTCATCGACGCCACCGGCCGGCTCATATCGCCGCCCTTTGTCGACTGCCATTTCCACATGGACGCGACGCTGTCGCTGGGACTGCCGCGCATGAACGTCTCCGGCACCCTGCTCGAAGGCATCGCCCTGTGGGGAGAGCTGAAGCCGTTGCTCACGCCCGAGGCGGTCGCCGAGCGCGCCTTGCGCTATTGCGATCTCGCCGTGTCGAAAGGTCTGCTCGCGATCCGTAGCCACGTCGACGTCTGCGACGATCGCCTGACCGCCGTCGACGCGCTGCTCGACGTCAAGAAGAAGATCGCGCCCTACATCGACCTCCAGCTCGTCGCCTTCCCCCAGGACGGCTACTACCGTTCGCCCGACGCCGCGAAGAACCTCGAACGCGCCCTCGACAAGGGCGTCGACGTGGTCGGCGGCATCCCCCATTTCGAGCGCACGATGGAGGACGGCCCGCGCAGCCTGAAGGCTCTGTGCGAGATCGCGGCGGCGCGCGGCCTGCTCGTCGACATCCATTGCGACGAGACCGACGATCCCATGTCGCGCCACATCGAGGCGCTGATCTATCACACCCATCGTCTCGGCATGCAGGGCAGGGTGGCGGGCTCGCACCTCACCTCCATGCACTCGATGGACAACTACTACGTCTCCAAGCTGCTGCCGCTGATGGCCGAGGCCGGCGTCCACGCCATTCCCAATCCGCTCATCAACATCATGCTGCAGGGCCGCCACGACACCTATCCCAAGCGCCGCGGCATGACCCGCGTGCCGGAAATGCGCGCCTACGGCATCAACGTCGCTTTCGGCCAGGATTGTTGCATGGACCCCTGGTACTCGCTCGGCGGTGCCGACATGCTCGATGTCGCCCACATGGGCCTGCACGTCGCCCAGCTGTCGAGCCGCGAGGCGATGCGCTTCTGCTTCGACGCCGTCACCGTCAACCCGGCCCGCATCATGCAGCTCGACGGCTACGGACTGGAGGTGGGCAACCACGCGGACATGGTGCTCCTCCAGGCCCACGACCCGATCGAGGCGGTCCGCCTGAGGGCGCGTCGCCTCGCCGTCATCCGCCGCGGCAAGGTCATCGCCGAGACCGCCGCCGAGGAGCCCGTCCTCCATCTCGACGAGCGACCGGGGCGGATCGACCCGGCCGACTACTGGCCGCGCACGACGTGAGCTGCCGTGCCGCTCCGATCAACGATCAACCGGTCATTTTCCGAGGCCGGTAATCGCGGCCGCCCGCGCGTCGCCCTGGCCGAGGTTGCCCAGTTCGAGCCGGTCCTCGGCCAAGCGCAGCAGGCTGTAATGATTGTAGTCGCCGGCAAGCACGGTGCCGGGTCTGACGCTGTCGCCGAGGATAATCGTTGCCACGCGGTTGCCGCCGAAGAGGTTGCCGAAGAAGTCGCCCTTGCCCTCATCGAAAGTGACGATGAAGAGCAGGTCGTGCGTGAATCGTTGGTCCTGGAGGCGAGGACCGAAAGTGTCGGCCAGCCAGCGATCCGCGTAGGCGACTCCGGTGTCATGCCCATCGTTGTTGCGGTCGGGGATATACAGGGAATAATCCGGCAGCTTGCCGTCGCCCACATCGCTGGTCAGCTGTGATGCGTTGACCACCCGTGCGCAGCGTTCGGGGTTGTCCTGAACGTTTTTGAAGCTCAGAAACGGAACGTGCTTGCGCACGTAGGTGCGTGCGTGTGCGCCCAGGAAGCAGTTGCCGGGATAGGCTTCGGCGTAGGCCTTCCATTGCAGGCCCTTGGCCTCGACGAGGTCGCCGACGTGAGGCTTGTCCAGGGTGACGTTGGCATCCGAGTCCACGCCGTAGGTTGAGCCGGCAACGAGGGCGATATAGTTGGGCTGCGAAGGATGGGCTATCGCGGTGAAGTGCGTCAGCAATGCCCCCCGCTTGGCCAGCGACGCCAGAAACGGCTGCCGCAATGCGGCCGCGTAGTTCGTGTTCTCGAGCACCACCGTCATGATCTTCGGTGCGGCGGGGTCGGCGTTCGCGGCGACGCCCATGCCCGGCCACAGCGGCAGGGTGGTCAGCGCAAGCGCCGCGGCGATTGACGATATTGTCATGGGCTCGGGTCCAACTGTGGGATGTTCAGGGCTTGACCAGCGCCCTGTCGATGCGAGGTCGCCGATGAAGAACAGGGACTTCTATCACCGCCTGGGTTTTGCCGCCTCCGGAATCGTCGAAGCCTGGAGACGCGAGCGCAGCCTCAGAGCCCAGGTCGTCCTCGGCGTTGTTGCCGTGGTCGTCACCATTGCGCTGGCGCCGGGCCTGATTTGGGTAGCGGCGGTGGCGCTGTCGATCGCATTGGTGCTCGCTCTGGAATTGCTCAATACGGCCGTCGAATGCGTGATCGATCATCTCCATCCCGACGACGCGCCCGCAATCAAGCTTGCCAAGGACATCGCCGCGGGCGCCGTCCTGGTGGCGTGCATCGGCGCCACCATCGTCGGCCTGTTGATGATCGTCAGCGTTTTCCGCGGCTGACTGCCGCACAGGCGCACCCCCGGGGCTTCCCGGGGCTTCGATGTATGCGGTCGGCGGGGCGGGCTGACAGCCGCTTGTCAGCTTGAACTTGCGATAGTGCCGTGTCGCTGCGGACAACGACTGGGGCATGGGCAGTCGTCGGAGACGCCATCGCGCCATGAAGAAGGTTGCTCTTTCTCTCTTCGTCATTGCGGCCTCCGCCGGCTACGTGTGGAGCCAGTGGAACGGCCAGCACGGGCTGGGATCGGCCGGAGCGCTCGCCAGCGGCCAGCCCATGCCGCTCACCCTTCCCGCTAGCGCACCTGCCGCCGGGCCGGTCGTGGTCTTGCAGCCGGCGCCGTTCGTCACCAATGAGCCGGCGAACGCGCGCGAATCCGGCCCGACCTCGACCGCGTCGCTGTCATCGCCACTGGTCGATGCGCCGCCATTGCCAGCGCCGGCAGCGCCCCACCAGCCGCCCGCCGCAACCGAAGCCGCCGCAGCGCCAAGCGAGCCGCCCGCGCCGGCCGCGCCGGTCGAAACGGTCGCCGCGGCGAGCAACCCTCCGGCCGTCCCCGACCCCGCACCGCAATCCGACCCGTCGGGTGCGTCCGCGCCCGCACTGGTCAACGTGCCGCTGCCGCGGTTGCGGCCGTCGGAGGGCCCGCTAGCGTCAAACACATCGACATCGGCCGCGTCCACGGCGGCGTCGGCTGGCTCGGCCTTCGGGGGAGCGTCGGCGAGCCGGTTGCTGGCGCCGGTCTCGACCGGTTCATTGCCGCGCAGCCGCTATGCCGATGGCACCTACACCGGCCCGATCGTCAATGCCTTCTACGGTCTTGTCCAGGTCCGCGTGACCGTTCACGGCGGAGATGTGGTCCGCATCGAGGCGCTCCGTTATCCGTCCGACCGGCGGGTGTCGGTGCGCATCAACCGCCAGGCACTACCCATGCTTCGCGATGAAGTGATCAGCGCCCAGAGCGCCAACGTCGACATCGTGTCGGGCGCCACGCTGACCAGCAGGGGTTTCATCGCCTCGCTCGGCGCCGCCCTGCAGCAAGCCCGGGCATAGCCCGTGCGCCTCACGCGAATCCTCATGGGCATGCCGATAACCGTCGACATTGTCACGGCGCCCGACAGTGCCCCCGTCGATGCGGTGTTCGCCTATTTCGAAGCCGTCGATCGTCGCTTCAGCACCTACAAGAACGACAGTGAGATCGCCGCCATCAACGATGGCAGCCTCGCGGAAGCCGGCTACAGCGATGAGATGCGCGAGGTGCTCGGCCTTGCCGAGATGACCAAACGGCAGACAGACGGCTTCTTCGACGTTCGCAGGCCCGACGGCGCGCTCGATCCGTCCGGCATCGTCAAGGGCTGGGCGATTGCCAACGCCGCCGCGTTGGTGGCGCGGTCCGGGTTCGACGATTTCTTCATCGAGGCTGGTGGCGATGTGCAATCGTCGGGCAAGAACGCTGCCGGCAAGCAGTGGAGCGTCGGCATCCGCAATCCGTTCAACGACACCGAGATCATCAAGATCGTCCATCCCCGCGGCGGCGGCGTCGCCACCTCCGGTAGCTACGTTCGTGGACAGCACATCTACAATCCCCACGCCGCCGGCGAACCGATCACCGATGTCGTCAGCCTGACGGTGATCGCCTCCGGCATCCTCGAGGCCGACCGCTTCGCCACCGCCGCCTTTGCCATGGGCAAGGACGGCATCTTCTTCATCGAACAGACGCCGGGTCTCGAAGGCTACCAGGTCGATGCCAACGGCCGCGCCACTCTGACCACCGGTTTCACGGCCTACTGCGCACCATGATGAACCTGATCGACTCCTATCTTGACCACGTCACCATGTACCGGCTGGTCTTCTACTATCTGGTGGCGCTGATCGTCGCCGCGATCGCGCTCGCCTTCTTCGGGCTGGTGCCGCACGATCCCACCGATATCGCCTTCTCCACCGCCTTGGTCCTCGCGGTCTGCTGGCTCACCAACAGGGCATTCGTCCGTGTCTTTGACGTTCCGGCCAACTATGAGTCGGTCTACATCACTGCCCTCATCGTCGCGCTCATCATGGATCCGGTACGCGCCACCGACCTGAGCGGGGTTGGCGCCCTGGTGTTCGCATCCGTGTGGGCGATGGCGTCGAAATTCATCTTCGCCGTCAACAGGAAACACCTGTTCAACCCGGCCGCCTTCGGCGTCGTTCTCCCCGCCTTCCTGCTTGATCACCCGGCGAGCTGGTGGGTCGGCGGCAACCTGCCGCTACTGCCGCTCGTGCTGGTCGGCGGCTTCCTCGTCGTGCGCAAGCTCCGGCGCTTCGATCTGGTCGCCACGTTCATTCTGGTCGCTCTCGTCACGGTCGTCGCCACCACGACGCCGTCGCACTACGGTTTGGCCTTGCGGGAGACCTTGCTTTCATCGCCGATCTTCTTCTTCGCCTTCGTCATGCTGACCGAGCCGCTGACCGCGCCCACCATGCGCTTGCCGCGTCTTGTCTTCGGCGCGCTGGTCGGATTTCTGTTCGCGCCCAACGTCCACCTCGGTTCCTTCTACCTGACCCCCGAGCTGGCGCTGCTCATCGGCAACCTGTTCGCCTTTGCGGTCGGGCCGCGGCAGCGGTTCGTGCTGACGCTGGAGCGCATCGAGCGGGCGGCGACCGACACCTACGACTTCATCTTCAGCTCGCCGCCCAGCCTTGCCTTCCAGGCCGGCCAGTATCTGGAGTGGACCCTTCCGTTCGCGCATCCCGACAATCGCGGCAACCGTCGCTATTTCACCATTGCCTCGGCGCCGGGTGAGGATGCGGTGCGTCTCGGCGTCAAGTTCTATCCCGCCGCAAGCGCCTTCAAGCGCGCGCTCGCCGCCATGGCGCCGGGCGATACCATCCATGCCGCCCAGCTCGCCGGCGCGTTCACCCTGCCGTCCAACCCGAGGGAGAAGCTCGCCTTTATCGCCGGCGGCATCGGCATCACGCCGTTCCGCAGCATGTTGCAGCATCTGCTCCATCGCCGTCAGTCGCGGCCGATCGTCGTCCTTTACGGCAATGAGCGTCAGCGGGACATCGCCTATCGCGAGGTGCTCGACGAGGCCGCCGCAGAGCTCGGTATCAGGACCGTCTACGCCGTCGCGCGCGACGCCGGACCCGGCCAATACCCCGGAATGATCGACGCGCGACTGATCCGCGGCGCCATCCCCGATTATCGCGAGCGCACCTTCTACGTTTCCGGGCCGCAGGCGATGGTGGAGGCCGTGCGTCGCACCCTGCGCGAGATGGGTGTGCACCGCGCGCGGATCAGGGTCGATTTCTTTCCCGGCTTCGCATGAGCGGGAAGGGCGCCTGTCAGGGCCGTAGCGGCAACGCGATCGTCACCGCCAGCCCCGGCTCGGCATCCGCCATGGTCAGCGACCCGCCGTAGGCCTCGACCACGTCCGAGACGATCGCCAGGCCCAGGCCGCTCCCGCTGCCGCCGCCATTGCCGTCGAGGCGGACCCCGCGCGCCAGCGCCGACCGCCTGTCCTTGTCGGGAATGCCGGGGCCGTCGTCGGCGATGGTGATGATTGTGGCGCCGCCGGCGCTCGCCGCCGCCACCCGCACCGACGACCTGGCGAAGCGGGCAGCGTTTTCGATCAGATTGCCGAGGATTTCCGCCAGATCGCTCTCGTCGATCGGAGCCGTCAGCTCGTCGCTCACGTCGACGGTGAAACCGAGCCTTTCGCCCTCCGGCGTGCGCCTGACCACCGAAACCACGCTGGCCGCGGTCTCGGCGACGCGACTGGCGGTGGCGCCGGCCAGACCCGGCGCCAGCCTGGCGCGCGCCAGCTCTCGCTCGACGTGACCGCGGATGGCGGCGGCGCTGCGCTCGATGTCGTCGGCCAAGCCGATCTCGCCCTTCTGACGCAGCGCGCGAATGTCGCCGGAAAGCACCTGCAACGGCGTTTTCAGGCCGTGGGCGAGATCGGTCGCGCGCGAT
>Ga0307436_1001040_pt1 | contig 12669 bp, 8 predicted proteins | sample SalMarWE160440MG_FD_202513 | JGI IMG/M metagenome (GOLD analysis project Ga0307436, IMG submission 202513) | Salt marsh sediment microbial communities from the Plum Island Ecosystem LTER, Massachusetts, United States - WE1604-40 | ecosystem: Environmental > Aquatic > Marine > Intertidal zone >...
TTTTCCAGCTCCGTTCTCTTTCTGGCCAGCTACCTGACCTATCACGCCCACGCCGGAGTCAACAGGTTCCCAGGCACCGGACCGGTCAGGTCCATCTATCTCTCGATCCTCGCTTCGCACACGGTGTTCGCGGCCGTCGTACCGGTGCTGGCAATTGTGACGTTGAGCTTCGCGCTGCGTCGCCGCTTCCGGCGACACCGGCGAATCGCCAGGTGGACGTGGCCGATCTGGATGTACGTCTCGGTGACCGGCGTGGTGATTTACTGGATGTTGTATCGGATGCGCTGGTAATGGGGCAGCAGTTCGTCCCCCGGGCGGACGAACTGGCCGTTGCTCTTTGGCGCCCTCGCTGATCGCGAGGGCGCTCTTGCCTAGGGAGCGGAACGCTGGCTGCGGCGGCGGCTCGGTCCCGTCTCGCCTCTCGCTTCCGACCTCTGCCTGGCGACTGGTGACTGGCGACCGGCGACTGGTGACTGGCGACTACCTCACAGGTCCAGCATTGGCTGGGAGTCGTCCTGCGGCTCCTCCGGTTCGGACTCCTCGTCGGTCTCGGGCGTGGGTTCGGGCGTGTCACGCGGCTCGGCTTCTTCCAGTGCGTCGAGGAAGACGAAGCGACCCAGTGCCTTCATGTACTGCACGCCTTCTGCACCGTCCAGCTTCTCCCGCCGCAGCATGGCCAGCTTGGCGTCGAGGTCGTCGAGGTGATGCAGGGCGATGGCCTCCGCCGTGGCGGGTTCGACCGGTGCGCCGTACTCCCGCCGCCCCTGGTGAGAGAGGACCAGGTGTTCCAGCCGGCGTTGTAGGCCGGCGGGAATATCGGGGATCGCCGCACAGCGGTCGCGCAGCATCTGGTAGCCGATGACGACGTGGCCGACCAGCCGCCCCTCCTCTGTATAGTCGTTGGCCGGCATCGCCCCGAGCTCGCGCAACTTCCCGAGATCGTGGAAGAGGACGCCGATGAGCATCTGATCGCGGTCCAGCTCGGGATAGTGGTCGCAGAGCCGGCAGGCCAGCTCGCCCATCGAGACGACGTGCTCCAGCAGACCTCCACGGTAGGCGTGGTGGAGCATCTTGGCGGCCGGATGTTCGCGCAGTTCGTCGCCCCAGGTGGCCAAGGCATCGGTGGCCAGCCGGCGTAACTCGGGTCGCGTCACATTCTCGTCGAAGAGGGCTTGCAGGCGTGCCCAGAGGCGATCGATGTCTTCGTGCGTCGACGGGATGAGTAGGGTTTCATCGAATCCGTGCTCCCGATCGGCGTCGGTCACACGACGGCAGTCCTTGAGATTGAGCTGCAGACGGTTGTTGAAACTGGTGACGTTCCCCTTGATCGCCACGAAGTCGCCGGCCTCGAACGAGCGTCCGATCGCCTGGCTATCACTCCAGGCCTTGCCGTTGATCTGGCCGCTCGCATCGGCCAGCTCCACGTCGAGATAGTCCTTGCCGTTTCGATCCTGCTTGCGCTCCTTCTTGCGCAAATAGGCGAAGCCGGCGACGCTGTCGCCGTCCTCCCAGGAGCGGATCGGTTCGTTGGCGCGAGTCTTCGTCATAATGGGTGAGGTGCCGGCGGCACGGGGCTGCTGCAGGCGCTGCTGTAACTATAGAGACTCGACCGCTCCGCCGCCAGTCGAGCGGCATCGGCTTTGCAGAGACGGACTCACTCATGAGGCGAACCCTCCGCGTCCTTCCCCTCCTCATATTGGCGCTCGCCACGCAACGGGTCCGCGGCGTCACCGCAGATTTCGACAAGGCCGTCCTCTGGCCGGAACGGCAGCGGTCCTTTCTACAAGACGGTCCCGAACTGCTCCTGAGCCAGGAGCAGGTGACCAGCCTGGAGCAGTTGGGGGAGGTGGACCGCGGCAAGTGGATCGATCAGTTCTTGAGTCACGATCCCGATTCCCAGACAGCGGTGAACGAGTTGCGGGAGGGCATCTCGCGGCGCCAGGCTCTGGTGCGCCAGCGAGGGTTGTCGCCACGAGACGTCCGTGCTCAGTTGCTGTTCCTGCACGGCGTGCCGCAGGACGTGCATCCAGTGGATTGCTCCAGCGCGTTTCAGCCGCTGGAGATCTGGACTTATGGGGCAGGCGAGAAGGCGATCAGGCTCGTGCTCTACCGCCCCCAGCCCACGCTGCCGTTTCGCCTCTGGCTGCCTTGGGACACCAAGGGTGTGCTCTATACGCGGGAGATGGAGTACTACTTGCAGCAGTGGGAGGCGCTGCACGCGCAGATCCGGCCCGGCACGAGACGGTTCGACCGCCAGTTGTGTCCCGACGCCGAGCTGGTCGACAAGGTGACGGGTGTGGACGGCCTGCAGCGTCCGCTGGACGAAGCGCCATCGCCGCAGGCCCTGCGAGCCATGTTGGCGCCGCCGGGTGATCTGGACGCCTGGGCGTTGCAGGCGGCCAAGACCGAGCTGAAAGAGGCCCCGCCGAAACTCGACGTCGACAAGGTGGAGTTCTTCTTCCCGCAGCGTGACGGGCAGAGAATGCAGGCACACATCCGCCTGACCCTGCCCGCCGACTCACCCCTGCAGCCCTATGAAGGAGAGACGACTGAAGCGAAGGAAGCCGCATCTCCGCAGGGCTCGACCACGGAAACGACCAGCGCCAAGGAATCGTCGAAGAGCGAGTCGCCGTCTCTGCTTCACAAGTTGAAACAGGCCGTCGAGAAGCGGGAGGCGGCCAAGGATCATCAGCCGCCTGAGAAGAGCGAGCAAGAGCCGAAGACGGAGCCGGCCCCACCGCCCCCACCTGAATTCTCCGGTCCGCAGTACAGGCTCGTTGCGGACGGGTTCCTCGAACAGGGGGATGGCGTCTTCGAGCAGATACGGGTTCGATTCCGCATTCCGGTCAGTACCGCGGCCAAGCCGGAACCGATCGCTCTGGTGCTCAATCGATTGCTGCGGCCGGACAGTGACTTCGTGCTCCGGCTGCGCATCCGCGACGAGGTGGGAGGAGCGACGGGGTATGTCGCCAGGGGCTTTCACGTCCCCCTCCGCGTGCAGCCGGTGCCGGAGGAGCAGCTCACCGCCCGCGGAGCCGAGGCGATTGCCGAAGAGCTCGGCCAGACACGCATCGAAGGGGCGGACAGTCTGCATCTCGTGCCGCCGGGCGATGAGGTCGTCCTTGGCCTGTGGCGTGCCGAGGCCCTGGTCACGGGCTCGCGCATCCAGAAGGTGGTCTTTCTGGTCGATGGCAAGCCGCAGCTGACCAGGACGCGGCCGCCATTCACCGCCGAAGTGGCTCTGGCCGAATTTCCGCGTGAACAGGTCGTGCGGGCGGAGGGATATGACGACCAGGGCAAGCTGGTGGCGGCGGACGAGGTCGTCTTGAATCAGCCCAGGGGGGCGTTCCAGGTCCGTATCCGTGAGCCGGCGCGGGGTCACCCCGCGGTTACGGAGCATGGCAAACTGCCGGTACGCGCCGAGATCATCGTGCCGGAGAATCGGAAGATCGATCGGGTCGAGTTTCAGGTCAACGACGCGACCCAGGAGACTCTCACCGCGCCACCCTGGCAGGCCACGGTGACCGTGCCGACGACCGGCGAGGTGACGTATCTCACGGTGGCGGCCTGGTTGGACAACGGGGAACGCCGCGAGGATCTGCGTATCCTCAATGCCCCCGGCTTCCTCGCCAACGTGAACGTCCAGCTGACCGAGCTGTTGACCACGGTGACCGATAACGAAGGTCACTTCATCCGCGGGCTCCCCGAGAGCGCCTTCCAGGTCTTCGAAGACGGCCATCCACAGAAGTTGCAGAAGTTCGAGGAGGTGGAGAATCTGCCGCTCTCGCTGGGCATCACGATCGACACGTCAGGGTCGATGGGGACGGCCCTGCCGGTCGCCATCCGAGCCGCCTCGGACTTCCTCGACCACATCATGACGCCGAAGGACACGTGTTTCGCGGTCGGCTTTTCGGACAAGGTACGGCTGATCATGGCGCCGACCGACGATGCGGTGGCGATCAAGGGATCGTTCAAGGCCCTGCACGCCGAGGGGTGGACGCGGTTGCACGACGCGGTGGTGTCGAGTCTCTATTACTTCCGGGGCATTCGCGGCCGTCGGGCGCTCATCGTGCTGAGCGACGGCGACGATACCTCGAGTCGTTACGGCTTTCCCGAGACGCTCGAGTTCGCCCGGCGCAGCGGCGTCGCCATCTACACGATTGCGTTGGACGTCGGTGGGCTGGGCAGAGATGCCAAACACAAGCTCGCGAAGCTGGCCGACGAGACGGGTGGCCGTGCCTTCGTCATCAAATCAGCGGACGAGCTACAGGGAGTCTACGGCCAGATCGAGACCGAACTCAGGAGTCAGTACCTGCTGGCCTATGAGTCCGACCAGCCAGAGGGAGAGGAGCGCTTTCGCCAGGTCGAGGTGAAGGTGAAGGGCGGCAAGGCGCGAACGATCCGCGGGTACTATCGATGAGTCGAGGGCACGACGGGCGGCTGCCCCACCGATCAAATCACGGCTCTGGTTCGATCCCGACCTTCCGTGGGCTCAGATGAGGTGGGCCGCCCGGTCGAGAATCTCTCGATGCTCATGGATCTCAGATAGATACCGATGGCGCTGCCGAGGCTCTAGCCTCTCGGCACGCCTCAGGAGTTCGGCATTGGCTCGCTTGAGCCAGTTCGGTGCCTCGTTTGCCGCGTCGTCCTCGCGTTCGATCCAAGCGAAGGCGCTGAAGATGCGGTAGTCGATCAGCTCCTCCATATCCTGACCTTCCGCACCCCCCATCTCGGCGACCAGCCGATCGAGCAGGGGGCGGGCGACGGCGCGATTGCTGGTGGCCATCGCGGCCTTGAGGCGCCATGACAAATCCAGCCGAGCCGACTGGATGTCTCCCGTGCGGCGGTGCACTCGCTCCGCGGCCTCGAACTGCGTCGCCGCTTCGGCGGGCTGGTTGAGACTCAGGAGTGCTCGGCCCAGGAGTTGAAGCGCGTCGGCCACGTAGCGGTCGAGGCGCGCCAGACGAAGACGGAAGTGCGCCTCTCGCACGAGACTAATCGCTTCTCCAGCGCGGGCCATCTCGAGGAGATTCTCGGCGACGAGTAATTCGGCCAGAGCCTGGCCGATGCGTTCGCCGGCACTGCGACGCAGCTTCAGGGCCCGATCCAGAGCGGCGCCGGCTCCGGTGAAGTCGCCGAGTCTCGTCTTGATGCGGCCGATGCCGGCCAGGGCGAAGGCAATGTCACTCGGGCGCTCGAGTGGCTCGAGTATCGCCAGTGCTCCCTCGAACGAACGGAGCGCTGCAGGAAACTTTCCTTGCGCCTGAAGCGCGGTTCCGATGGCGCAAAACGACTCGCCGGTCGCCCTTGGATCGGCGCGTTGTCGCCGAATCGCGAGCGCCTGCTGATGGAGAAGCAGGGCCTGGTCGAGTCGCCCCGCGTGCAGCTGTAGATTGCCCAGATAGAACGAGCAAGTGGCGCGCAGGGGCGTGTCGCCGCCCGCCGGGAGGAGCCGAAGCAGGCCGGCGAAGAGATCGTGTGCACTCTCGTGGCGGTTCATGCGAGCGAGGAGCCGGCCGATCTGGATCATCATCAGAATGCGCCGTTGCAGGTCCTCCCGCGGTGCGACACGGAGGGCCTCGTGCGCGGCTTCGAGCGCATGGTGAAGCTCGCCTCGATGCTGATAGTGCTCGGCGAGGATGGGCGCCAACGACAGAGTCCGCTCCGGGGCGCCCCGAGCGAGCACTTCCGCCCGTTGAATCTCGGTTCCAAATTCTCCCAGTCGATGCTTGGCAGATGCGCGTCGCAGCAGGTGGCAGGTCAGTGCGAACTCACGCTCCGCATCACCGTGCCGGCGCCGATGGGCCGCGAGCTCGTTGCTCAGCGTCTCGATCAGATCCTCGCCCGGCGCCGCTTCCGAACTCTCGCTGCGGAGCCGTTCCAGGAGCGAATCGACTGCCGCGTCTGAGCCCGCCAGTAGTTGCCAGGCGTCTTGCTTCGCTCCGCTCCGCACGCTTCGGGCGTCCAACAAGGAGCCGACCTGGACTGCGAGACGGCGTCGGTCGTCGGGGGAGAGCGTTGCGGCGATGGCCGAGCCGAACAGCGGGCTGGACCAGGTCACGGCCGGACCCCACGGCGAGTCGGTCTGGACCAGAAGCCCGGAGGAGATGCAGGGCTCGGCCCAGTCTTTCGACGACGTCGCGCCGATCATCGAGGCGGCCGTTCGCACCTCGTCCGGCGGCACCGCACGACCGGCGGAAGCGAGCACGGCCAATGGCCATTCGTCTCCCAGGCGGGCGCATTCGGCAGACACGTGGCGGATCAGCCGGGCAGATGGGACGGCCTCGGCGCTGGCCCCGCCCGAGAAGAAGAAATTGCCGTATTGCTGACGGATCTCCTGTTCGTGCAACAGGCCGAAGATCGCTTCCTCCACCGCGAATGGGCAGCCCGTGGTCGCCGCCGCGATCGGTTGCACCAGATGCCTGGGAAGATCCAGCTCCTGAATCGTCTGTTCCACGAGGGTCTGGAAGACGGCTTCGGTCCAATCCGGCATGGAAAGCAGTGGAGAATCCTCTGCGCCGGCCGGCCAGATGGCACCGGGTCGGCCGATCCAGATCATGCGAAGACTGCGCCCCAGCTCTTCTGACTGCGAGAGTCCGGCGAGCAGAGTCGACGACTCTTCGGAGAGTCGGTGCACGTCGTCATACACCCAGAGAACCGGACGCCCCAGTCGGGCGGTGATCTGCCGGAACAGGCGCTCGAAGCCATCCGGCCCCGGCAGGGGAACCTCGTCTCCGCCGCTCTGCCACTCGTACCACTCGTGGTCGGCGGCGAGGACCTCGGCGATCGCTTCCGCGCTGTTTACGTCGGCTGGAATGCCCCCGGACTGGAACGCCAGGCGGAGCTGCCCGGGGAGCGGAAGGTCGGCGTGTGTCCAGACGGCGAGGGCGTGGACGTCGGCGATCGATTCAGCCACCAGCCGGGTCTTGCCGCAACCGAGACTTCCCTGCAGTCGGGTCGTGGGCTTGTCGAACAGGAGTGCCCTCAGGTCGCCCGTCTCGGGCCGGGGCAGCATCTTGAGAGTATGGCCGATGATCTCGGAGTTGCGCCATGGTGGCCACGGACATGCTTCGCCGAGCACCTGCAGCGGCAGCACGTGGCCCGAGGCTCCCGCATACTCGATCGTCCGCTCGACCTGACGACGATGCTCCAGGGCCGCGGCGGCGCGCGCGGTGATCGCGATCGCATCCGGTTCGACGTCCGGCGGGCCGCCTTCCAGGTCGCTTTCCAGAGGCTCGATGATCCGCCGCAGTCGGTCGCGGTCGACCACCACCCGGCCGGGAAGGACGACGGCGCGGGCCTCGACGCCTTCGTCCTTCAATGCCGAGGTCACGCAGCGCGCGACCCATAGCCCACGGTCGAACACCTCCGGGGATCCAGCGTAGGGGAAGACGGCGAGCCAGCCGGGATCGACCTCTCGTGTCGCGCCATCGCGATCGTAGAGAGTAGGCTGTATTTGTGGAGGACGCGAAACCTCCTGTGCGTCCCACAGGCGCACGAGGGCGCACGGCAGCTCTCGAGTAGGGAGACGATCCTCCACCGGCGGCGTCATGGTTGCATCTCGGCAAGACCTCGTTGGTCCGAACTTGGCGTCTCCGTTATATCTGATAAATTGAAGGGCGTCATCACCGCCGACGTGTCGCGTCGGAAATCGCATGCGGCGGCCGATTTCATCGGACGTCGAATAGAAACGACAGCGGAAGGAGGAACCGACACAGTGTCCCGGCGACGACTGATGAGCCGACTCTCGTATTTCACCATCGAAGATGAAAGCATGCTCGCTGAAGCGTTCGCTCGCTTCGAAGACGACGTATTTGCCGTGACCTACAAGGTGGACGGCTCGGAGGATGTCTTCGTCACCACGGCCGAAACGCGCGAAGCAATGGATCGCCACGACGTGGCATACAACCTGCTGGCCGAAGAAGACGCGTCACAGATCGTGGTCCACCACTCGCCGCTCTCCCACGAGGAGCTCTCCGAATACGAAGACGCGGTCAAGGCCCTGGCCCTGGCCTCTCGGGCGGTGGCGGCCGCCTGCGTCGGGGTCAACGGCGACCGCGACCTGGGTCTCGACCTGGGACAGGGGAGCAAGCGATACAGCTACTTCACCGCGCCGGCCGGGCACACGTTCATCTTGCGTCTGTTCAGCGATCGGGACGAAGCGGTCGACTTCCTGGACGAGTTCACGGGGGGCGACGACGTGGCCGTCGAGTGGGCGCGGGGAATTCCGCTGGAATCCGCCGCCGAGCTGGCCAGCTACCACTGATTGCCTGAAGAGTCTGCGAACTGATCCGGCCGCCGTGAAGGTCGGCCGGCGGGTGCGCACACGGATGACCCTCTGAACCCATCAGACGCCCCCCGGACCTACTCCGTCCAGCAGCTCTGCCTGGAGCTGCAGGGTGTCGTGCGCGAGGCCTGGTCGTCGATCTGGGTGGCGGGCGAGGTGCAGCGTCCGCGGCCGCATCGCAATGGCCACCTCTACCTCGAGCTGGCCGACAAGGGTGAGGGAGACGCGGTCGATGCAACACTCAGCGCAGTGATCTGGCGCGGCCGGATCCCCCATATTCGAAGCGTCCTGGGCCGCGCCGACCTGGAGATCTCGGAGGGCATCCAACTGCGGTGTTTCGGCAGCCTGGACTTCTATCCCCCTCACGGCAGGCTTCAGTTCATCATCGAAGACATCGACCCGGTCTTTACCGAAGGCCGCCTCGAACGTCGGCGTCGGGAGACTCTGAAGGCGCTGTCCGAGGCCGGCCTGCTGGAGCGCAATCGGGCGTTGCCCCTTTCCATGCTGCCGCTTCGCGTCGGACTGGTGACCTCGGAGGGCAGCGCCGCATATCACGACTTCGTCACCAGCCTCGCCGCGAGTCACTTTCCTTTCCGGGTTTTGTTCGTGCACTCGCTGGTCCAGGGGCGCGGGGCGGAAGGTCAGCTCGTCGCGGCCATACGGGCGCTGAGCGGGAAACCGCTGGACTGTATCGCCGTGGTCCGGGGAGGTGGCTCTCGATCGGACCTGGGCGTCTTCGATTCACGCGCCGTGGCCGAGGCTGTGGCTACCTGCCCCCTGCCGGTCCTCACCGGCCTTGGACACGAGATCGATGTTTCCATCGCCGATCGCGTCGCCCACACCTGGCTCAAGACACCGACGGGAGTAGGCGAGTTCTTGGTCCAACGGGTGAGCGAGGCGGAACGGACTGTCGAGTCGACCGCCCGCCGGTTGGCTGAGCGTAGTGGGTCGAGAATCCGGCAGGCGCAGCGCCGTGTCGAGCGGGCCGGCCGGTCGATTCGCGCCGCGTCGCATCGGATCGCCGAAACCAGGGCGAAGATCGAAAGGCTCTCGGACGGGGTTCGCAGGCTGGCGAAAACCCGTTTGCGACACGCCGGGAGACGCATCGGAGAGACGCAGCATAGACTCGTTCAACGAGCGTTGCTGCGGCTCGAACGAGGGCGGGCGACGCGAGCTAGGCGAGGCGACGGCGTGGTGCGGTCGGCATGCTCCCGGTTGGTGGAAGCCCGGGCCCGGTTGGACGGCTGGGAACGTCTGATTACTCGCCTTGACCCGGAGCGGACGCTAGCTCGGGGATTCAGCGTCACCCGGACGATCGACGGCGAGATCCTCCGCGATTCGGCTCCGGCACCGCCCGGATCGAGGATCGAGACGGAGCTTCATCGCGGTCGACTGATCAGCAGGGTGGAGGAGACATGATGGCGGAAGAGAATGAAGAGATCCGGTTCGGTGCGGCGATGGAGGAGCTCGAGTCCATCCTCGAGCGCATCGACAGCGACGAGGTGGACATCGATCAGTTGGCGGCGGAGCTGAAGCGCGCCGCCGAACTGTTGGAGGTCTGCCGTCGCCGGATTCGCGCCGCGGATGTCGAGGTCAGCGCGATCGTTCAGCAGCTGGAGGAAGCCGGGCCGGAGCCTGCCGGCACAACCGATGTCCAAGGCGAAGATGAGGATGACCGTGGCTGAGGCCGGGCGTCCGCCGACGGGGGGAGCGGGATGAGCCGCCGCACGGGCGCCGTGGTCTGCCCAGAGTGTGGCCGCCTGGTCGGCGCCGATGAGCCGCGCTGCCCATTCTGCGGATACGCTCGACCGGCCGGCGGCAGCCTCGATGGATTGCTGAGGCGGTTCTTCACTCTGCCGTTGGAGTGGGTGGTGATCGTGGTCTGCACGATCTACTTCCTGGCTTCGCTGGCTCTGGATCCGTCGAATATCGGCAAAGGAGGACTGCTTGGATTCCTCGCCCCGAGCCCCCGGAGTCTGTTGATCCTCGGTGGCAGCGGTGCCTTGCCGATGTTCGGCCTGGGACGCTGGTGGAGCGTGTTGTCGGCCACCTGGCTGCATGGCGGGCTGCTGCACATCCTGTTCAACATGCTCTGGGTTCGGCAGCTGGCGCCGCCGGTGGTACGCGTCTTCGGAACCGCACGGACGGCGCTGATCTACGTGATCGCGGGAGCCTTGGGATTCTTGTTGAGCAGCTTTGCCGGCGCTTACATGGGATTCATGCCGTCCTTCCTGCAAGGAGCTACCCTGACGATCGGCGCGTCGGCCTCGATCTTCGGGCTGCTCGGAGCCCTGGTGCACTTCGGGCGCCACCACGGGTTCGGCGCTGCGGCACAACAGGCTTGGACCTGGGCCGTCATTCTCTTCTTGATGGGCTTCGTCTTTCGAGGGGTCGACAACTACGCACATCTGGGGGGATTCCTCGGCGGCTACGTCGCCTCCTGGGTGCTGAATCCCATGCACCCGGAGCGCCCCGCGCACCGGCTCGCCGCGGCGGTCGCCCTGTTCGGATCGATCGCTTCGGTCGCCTGGTCGTTTATCGATTCGATGCGACTGGCGAGGTGAAGAAGGGACGAGGGGCGAGGAGCGAGGGCAGGGAGACCAGAAGCGATCCCAAAAGAGCGTGGAGCGGCCGGCTTGTCCGGGCGAACGGCTGACTCTGGCCCCTCGCCCCTCGTCCCCTCGTCAGTTCGGTGTCTGAAAGTACTCGCGGGTGCCGTCGGCGTCGATCGCACCCCCGATGCGTTGCAGCGCCAGGATATAGGCTGCCGAGCGCATGGAGATCTCTTCACGCGTCCCGAGCTCCCACACTCGCTCGAACGCCGAGGTCATCGTCTCCTCGAGCTGTGCGCGTACCTTTTCCAGGGGCCAGGCGAAGCCGTTGCGATTCTGCACCCACTCGAAGTACGAAACGGTGACGCCGCCCGCATTCACCAGGATGTCGGGCAGGATGAGCTTCCCGGCTTCGTCCAGGATCACGTCAGCCTCGTTGTCGATCGGGCCGTTGGCCAGCTCGGCGATGATCGGCGCCTGGATGCGTTCGGCGTTCCACGGGCCGATGACGGACTCCAACGCGGCCGGCAGCAGGATGTCGACGTCGAGCTCGAGCAGCTCGTCGTTGGAGATCCGCTGGTGGTCGACGAACTCATAGCTGTCGCCCGATAGGTGAACTCCTCGGACTTCGCCGGTCTCCTTTTTGACACGCGCGACACTGTCGATGTCGAGGCCTTCGGGACGGTAGATCGCACCGCGCGAATCCGACACCGCCACGATGCGGTAGCCATCGCCCTGCAGCAGCGTCGCCACGTGGTAGCCGGCGTTGCCGAATCCCTGGATCGCGACGCGGGTGTCAGACGGCTTCATGCGGCGCTTGCGCGCCATCTCCCGAAGCACCAGGTACGCGCCTCGTCCGGTCGCTTCGTCGCGTCCCAGGCTGCCGCCCAGGCTGAGCGGCTTGCCGGTGATCACCGCGGGCGACTTGGCCCGGCGGATCGCCTGGTATTCATCCGCCATCCAGCCCATGATGCGGGCATCCGTATAGACGTCGGGGGCCGGGATGTCACGCTCCGGTCCGATGAAGTCGGCCATGGCTCGGATGTAGGCTCTGGACAGGCGTTCGAGTTCCATGCGGGAGAGTTCCCGGGGGTTGACGATGACGCCACCCTTGCCGCCGCCGAACGGGATTCCGACCACCGCGCACTTCAGCGTCATCCAGAGGGCCAATGCCTGGACCTCGGAAACCGAGACGTTGGGGTGAAAGCGGACGCCGCCCTTGGTGGGTCCGAGGGCGTCGTTGTAGCGACACCGCACACCGGTGAAGTATTCGGTCGAGCCGTCGTCGCGGCGCAGGGGCAGGGTGGCCACCAGGGTCGCACTCGGCCGCGAGAGCGCCTCGATTACCTCCGGCGAGATGTGGGCACTCCTGGCGATACGCCGCAGTCTGTTCAAGGCGTCGGTGAATACGTCGCGGGACGCGTCGTCGCGGTGTTCCGTACTCGGAGCGGTCACAGACGTCGCCGGTTCGGTCATGATTGCCTCGCTGAAATGGATTGGGTGGTGTCGCCGTTGGACGGAGGGGCGTCGACTTCAAGCGGAGTTTGAGAGCCCGCGGACTGGATTCATATTAGGATGAATGAGATGGCCAGGTCGAGCGCAAGCACGGACGCCAATCCGGAGTGGACACTCCGATTGTTACCCAGACATCTATCTCAACTCAAGGCGCTGGCCGAAGGCGCCTGGCCGTTTGAGTGCTGCGGCATGCTCGTCGGCCGCCGCGTAGGTTCGCCAGAGTCGCTTGTCGCCGACGTTTGGGCGGCCAGGAACGTAGCCGCCGAGAGGCGCACCGGGTTCGAGCTGGCGACTGAGGATCTCCTCGCCGGACAG
>Ga0307436_1001044_pt1 | contig 12641 bp, 8 predicted proteins | sample SalMarWE160440MG_FD_202513 | JGI IMG/M metagenome (GOLD analysis project Ga0307436, IMG submission 202513) | Salt marsh sediment microbial communities from the Plum Island Ecosystem LTER, Massachusetts, United States - WE1604-40 | ecosystem: Environmental > Aquatic > Marine > Intertidal zone >...
GAGCGCGGTCAGCAAAAGTGGACACCGGTTTTGCGTCCGACCGCGCGACCAAAGAAAAATCTTCCGCGGCGTCGCCGTCTTTTTGCATATAGGCGAAGGCCCAACGCAGGATGACGCTCAGCTCATCCACATAGGCCGGCTCGAACGCGGCCAGCCCGTCTTGCGCCATGCCGATCAGCGGCTCGGCGATCGACTGATGCGCGCCGCCTTCGGGAGCGAGTGTGATGCCGGACGGCGTGGCGACCAGAATGAAGCGGGCATCCTGGTAGCAGGCGTAATTGAGCGCATCGAGACCGCGCGCGATGAAGGGATCGTATAGCGTGCCGACCGGCAGCAGCCGCTCGCCGTTGATGCTGTGCGACAAGCCCAGCGCCGAGAGCAGGATGAACAGGTTCATCTCGGCGATGCCGAGCTCGATGTGCTGGCCCTTGGGCGAGAACTCCCAGGTGAAGGTGGACGGGATGCGCTCGCGCTTGAACACGTCTGCCATGGCCTCGTGCGCGAACAAGCCGCGGCGGTTGACCCAGGCGCCGAGATTGGTGGAGATGGTGACGTCCGGCGACGTCGTCACGATGCGGTCTGCAAATTTGTTGTCGGCGCGGCCAAGCTCGTTGAGGATCAGCCCGAAGCCGGTCTGGGTCGAGGTGACGGCCTGGTGCGGCGCCGGCAATTCGGCCGGCACGTCGATCTCCGGCGCCTTCAGGCGGCGTTCTCCGGCTTTGGCAAAGGGGACCGAATCGAGAAATTCCTGCAGCCGTTTCGCCGGCAGCGACAAGCCCTCGAACTTGTCCCACTCGTGGCCGGGCCGCACCCCCATGGCCTGACGGAAGGTTTCCATCTGTGCCGGTGTCATCAGGCCGGCGTGATTGTCCTTGTGGCCGGCGAACGGCAGGCTGTAGCCCTTGATGGTGTAGCAAATGAAGCAGACCGGCCGGTCGTGATCGACGGCGTGGAAGGCAGCAAGCAGCGACGGCAGGTCGTGGCCGGCGAGATTGGTCATCAGCCGCGCCAGCTCGTCGTCGTTACGCTTGCCGATCAGATCGCGAACGGCATTGTCGCCGGCGAAGTCTTCGTTCAGCCGCTTGCGCCAGGCGGCGCCGCCGCCGAACACCAGCGCCGAGTAGAACTGGTTGGAGCAGTTGTCGATCCAGTCGCGCAATTTGTCGCCGCCCGGCTCCTGGAAGGCGGCTTCCAGCAGCGTGCCGTATTTCAGGATGACCACGTCCCAGCCGAAATCGCGGAACAGCGTCTCGAAGCGCTGCCACAGGCCTTCGCGCACTACCGCGTCGAGGCTCTGACGGTTGTAGTCGATGATCCACCAGCAATTGCGCAGGCCGTGCTTCCAGCCTTCCAGGATCGCCTCGAAAATATTGCCTTCGTCGAGCTCGGCGTCGCCGACCAGTGCGATCATGCGCGCTTCCGGCCGGTCGAGACCCCAGCCATGCGCACGCACGTAGTCTTGCGTGAGCGAGGAGAACAAGGTCTGCGCCACGCCCAGGCCCACCGAGCCGGTGGAGAAATCGACGTCGTCGGCATCCTTGGTGCGGGAAGGGTAGCTCTGCGCGCCCTTGTAGCCGCGGAAGGCTTCCAGCCTTCGCTGAGTCTGCTTGCCGAGCAGGTACTGGATGGCGTGGAAGATCGGGCTGGCATGCGGCTTCACCGCCACGCGGTCGACCGGCCGCAGCACGTCGAAATAGAGCGCGGTCATGATGGTGGCGAGCGAGGCGCAAGACGCTTGGTGCCCGCCGACCTTCAGCCCGTCCGCGTCCGCGCGCAGATGATTGGCATTGTGGATGGTCCAGCTCGCCAGCCAGAGCACCTTTTTTTCGAGGTCGCGCAGGATGTCGATGGTGTCGGTCATGATGTTAAGTCTAGCGCGACAGGGCCGCTGCGGGAACATCAGCAGGCATGGATGCCGGCGATGGCTCGATCACCGGGATTGATGGCTCAGGCGCGCGCGCGTCAGTGGCCGTCGCCGGCCAGATTGGTCTTTTTGGCCGGCGCATTGAGCACTTGTTTGCAGGCCGCCGGCAGGTCAGCCAGCATGATCTGCTTTGCCGGCTTTGCCGGCTTCTTGCTCGGCTTGGGATGCAGCACCCGGTCGGAGAACCAGAAGGCGAGCTCTTTTTTCGCGCAGCCGTCGCCGCCCGGCACCGGCGGCTGATGGCGGCAGTGCGGTGAACCGGCCGGGCATTTCAGCCGCACATGGATGTGGTCGTTGTGGCCATACCAGGGCCGCACCTTCGCCATCCAGCCGTAATGGTGCTTGCCTTCGAGCCGGCACAGTTCCTTCTTGATCACGGCATTGACCAGCACGCGCTCGACTTCGGGCTGCTGCGCCGCCGTCCTGATGAAAGCGGCTTCCGCCGGCGTCCAGGTCTTGGGATTGAGATGCAGCTTGTCCGCGGCCACCAAGCTGAAGGCGGAGGTTTCCTCGCGCTCCTTCCGGCTCAGGCGATGGTCAGGCATCGGCATGAACCAGATGTCGACATCGAGGCCGATCTGGTGACTCGCGTGGTCGGAGGGCAGCGGGCCGCCGCGCGGCTGGCCCATGTCGCCGACCAGGATGCCGGGCCAGCCGGTGGCCTTGGCGGCGCGCGGCGCGAAGCGTTCCAAGAACCTGATCAATTCAGGATGGCCCCAGTTGCGGTTGCGCGACAGCCGCATGACCTGCCAAGTCGGCCCGTCAATCGGCAATTCGACGGCGCCTTGCAGACAGCCGCGCGGGTAGTAGCCGATTGCCTGGGATTTGCCTGCGCTCGGCAGCTTCTTGGATGCGAACAGGAACTTCGCCGGCACGCCCTTGTCTTTGTCTTTTTTCGAAATCTCCGGCTTCTCCGGCGGTAATGGCGTTGGCGCCGCGGCGACCGCCGCCGACGCTTGTGTAGTCTGCGCATTCGCGACCAGCGGTGCAGCCGTGGACCATTCGCCGGCGAGCAGGGCGCCGACGGCCACGACAGCAGACAAGACGGACAGTACCGCGCTGCGGATGTTCATAATGCTTACCGGTTTATGCCTACCGATTTAGCCATTTCTCCACCGCCTGTCAGGTAAATTGCGGCTTGATGGTTTAGCCCGCTGCGACCCGGTTCCCGGCCGGCGGCTGCCATGAAATCCGAGTTCCATCAAGGGCTTCTATGGTTACAGACGTCTTTACAAGGATACCGCTGCGGCGATGCTGGGCGCGTGGCGATTGGGGACACCGGTCCATGTATTGCGTTGCCATCGCTAACCGGGGCGCGCCAGCCGTTAATCGGCACGCGGGCGCGCGGTTCCGCCGTTTCGTCATTGCCGGCGCCGCCATCGCCGCCTTGCTGGCCGGCATGGTCAGCGCGCAAGCCGGCGTGCTCATCACCGTCAACAAATCGACGCAGCGGCTATCGGTCGCAGTCGACGGCGAGCCCCGCTACCTCTGGCCAATCTCGACCGCGCGCTGGGGCTATTCGACGCCGAACGGCAGCTACCGGCCGGAGCGGCTCGAACGCAAATGGTATTCGCGCAAATACGACTGGTCGCCGATGCCCTATTCAATCTTCTTCGACGGCGGCTATGCCATCCACGGCTCTTACGAGATCTCCCATCTCGGCCGTCCGGCCTCGCACGGCTGCATCCGCCTGCATCCCAGGCACGCCGCCGTGCTGTTCGCGCTGGTGCGCAAGAACCGGGACGCCACGCGCATCGTGGTCACTGGCGAACGCCCGCCCTCTTCGTCACGCAGCCGCCACCGGCACTACCGGCGCGCGCGCGACGATGTGTTCGAGCGCATCTTCGACTAGGCGCGTGGGACGCCCTGCCCAGTCAGGATTGCGCCATCCGGCATTGGCGGAATCGCTGGCGCGGCGGTCGCACTGATGCGGTTGTCAAACAGCCGATTTAGCCAACGCTCCGCTGCCACTGTTGTTTGAAGGCGCGGGGGCGCCTGTTTCCCTTTTTCCTCTCCCTCCGAAGAGGGAATGGAGCGCACCCGATCTCGAGTTTACCCGAGATCGTGCCTATTAAGTGCGCAAGTCGGGTAAACCCGACTTGCGGTGGCGCCAGGGGCTTGCGAGGCCCCTTTGGGCCGCCCTTGCGATCGGGTCGCCCGCGCGCCGTGCGAAGGCGCGCGCCCCCGGTGATCGATGGGGGCTGCGCCTCCCGGCGCTCCATTCGTCAAGCGTGCGCGCGTCTCGCGCAAGCTTGACTGCGGCGGCGCGCATTGTCGGCGCGCCGGCCTTGCTCTTTCAGCGCGCGCCACTCGAGACGGCGCGCGCTGCCGAACAAGGCGCGAACATGATAAGGGCACTGGAAGTCAGCGGGGATAAGTTTTTTGTGGGTTTGTCTGCCGCGTGTGGCGCGCAGGGCACAGCGTGCGAGTCGCTGCTTCTCGCAACGCGGCGGGCCCACGCGAAGCGTCGCTTGATTTCACGCAGACATCCGGCGCCAAGGCCAAATTTGCGGTGAAAATGGCGAGCCGCTAAGAAAAGAAATGCCGCTTTTCACGCTTGATGAGCTTAAGGCCGCGACCCAGGTCGTGCGCAGCCTGGTGCCGCCGACGCCGGCCTATGGGTGGCCGCTGCTCGGCCGCCGCACCGGCGTCGACGTCGTGGTGAAGCACGAAAATCACACGCCGACCGGCTCGTTCAAGGCCCGCGGCGGGCTGGTCTATGTCGACTCCTTGCGTCGTGCCGGCAGCCTGCCGAAAGGGCTGGTCACCGCCACGCGCGGCAACCACGGCCAATCCGTTGCCCTAGCCGCTGCACGGCTCGGGCTGCCGGCCGTGATCGTGGTGCCTGAGGGCAATTCGGCGGAGAAGAACGCCGCGATGGAGGCATTCGGCGGCGAGCTTGTCACTGCCGGCAGGGACTTCGACGAGAGCCGTGTCATCGCCGAACGGATCCAGCACGAACGCGGCTATCACTTCGTGCCGTCGTTCCACCGCGAGCTGGTGAAGGGCGTCGCCACCTATGCCCAAGAGCTGTTCACGAGCCATCCCGAGCTCGAAGTCGTCTATGTCCCGATCGGCATGGGCTCGGGGATTTGCAGCCTGATCACGATGCGCGATCTGCTCGGCCTCAAGACGGACATCGTCGGCGTGGTCGCCGCCAATGCGCCGGCCTTCGCGCTCTCGTTCGAGGCGGGACGCATCGTTTCGACGCCGACGGCGCGCACCTTTGCCGACGGCATGGCGTGCCGCGAGCCGCAAGTCGAGCCGTTCGAGATCGTACGCAAGGGCGCCGCCCGCGTCGTCACGGTGAGCGAAGACGAGATCGCCGAGGCGGTGCGCATCCTCTTTGCCGCCACGCACAATACGGCGGAAGGCGCCGGCGCCGCGCCGCTCGCCGCGCTGTTGAAAGAGAAGGCGAGATATCAAGCCAAGCGCGCCGGCATCATTTTGTCGGGCGGCAATATCGACATGCCGATGTTTGCGCAAATTCTGCGCGGCGAGACGCCGGCTTTATAGCGAGATCAATCACGCGTCATTCCGGGACGCGAGCGAAGCTCGCGGGCCCGGAATCCATACTCCGCAGCGCTGGGGTTATGGATTCCGGGCTCGCGGCCTGACGGCCGCGCCCCGGAATGACTAGGATAGTAACACATCCACCTTCAGCGCCGCGATGAACGCTCACCTTGCGGAATATCGACCTTGCCGTATTGCCGCATGCGCTTCTTGCCTTCTCATCTCGCTTCTCCAGCAGCTTGCGCTTAGCGTCGCCGCCGGTGCACTTGGCGGTGACGTCCTTGGCCCGAAGGCGCGCACGGTCTCGCGCGTGATGATCTTGCCGCCGATGATGTATCAGGGCTCGCTTCCTAAAATAGCCCTAACACCCTGCACGAAATCACTTCTGCAAAAGTGCCAAAAGCAATTTGTATGCTGCGGCGTTAGAGGAACAACGAGCGTCAGTTATTTAGAATCCAAGCTCGTCTCTGTTGTCCAATATGTGTTGCATCATCCTCAGGTCCCTTGCCGCAAAAGCAGCACCTTTCTCTGCAGCTGCCTTATAATGCGCAATGGGAGACAGCCTCCACATCAGCGACCCCGAAATCAGATAGAACACAGCGTTGGCAATGGCGACCCAGTACATTCTTTTCCACAAATCGATAACTATCCAGACAATCCCCAACATCCGCGCATAATTAATGAAATGCGCGAAGTTCTGCGTACCGAGCGGAAATCGGAAAAACGCGTAGTATTTTCTAAAGAGGCGCTCCTCGTCACTCGACAAGACAATCTTCCGAGCCCCCAAGGGGTCATTCGGAGGTCGTACACACGCGCATGAAACCACAATGATAGCGACCGCGATGTATATTCCAGCCACATAAATCACTCCGCCCCACCAGAACGAAAATATCGCCGCGACTAACGAAACGACGAACCAAATGACTGCTGGAGCTAGCCCTATTATCATCGGCATGGGTTACCCCACTTTTTCCCAACTCCTAGTAGAGAGTCCTTGTACCTGAAGGAGCGCAGGCTTGGATTACTAGGGCGCCGCCGATATCGGCTGTGATTTAGCCTATGAGGGAGCGAAATGGGCCGGAAATCAAGAGATGCTTATGACGACGTGCTCGGCTTGCGCGAGGTCGAGACAGACGTTGCGGATACTTTCGAGGCAGAGTTTCCGGTCGTAACAGGTCGAACGGTCGAGATTTTGTCGGCGGGTGAGTCACCTGACAGGGTCGCGCTCATCGACGGAATCGAGATCGGGGTCGAGTTAACCTCCATCAAGGCCGGCAGCGCTGACCAGATCATTGCCGAGGTCTTGCGCCTGGCGAACCAAAAGCACGAGAGCTATGAACGGCGCGGCATCTTCGATAGTCGCCCCATCATCTTGTTGGGTCATCTGGATTGGCCCGCCAAAAATGTCGAAGGCCCAGCGCTGTACGATGTGCACGAGGAACTCACACAACTGATCGTTCCGAGCGACTTCGACGGCTTCGGGTTCAGCGAGATCTGGCTGATGGATGATGGCCTGAAGTACACGTCGCGGCGCGACCCGCGCGCGCCCGCCGACTTCTTTTGTTTCGCCCCGGCCGGGGAGGTCAGATTTTGGGAACGTGAGAGAAAGCGGCGGCCCTATTGGGGGCTCATCAGAGACTTTCTGTCTTAGCTATCCTTCAAGCAGTCGACTGCCAGTCACCTACGCGCGTCCGAGATGGTCAAGCAGCGACATTGTCATTGTCGCTGCCGATGTTCGCTTTGACCGCCTGTTGAGAGCTACCGTCAACAAGCGCGTGCATGTCTACACATCCACTTTCAGCGCGGCGATAAACGCCTCCTGCGGAATATCGACCTTGCCGTATTGCCGCATCTTCTTTTTGCCTGCCTTCTGCTTTTCCAGCAGCTTGCGCTTGCGCGTGGCGTCGCCGCCGTAGCACTTGGCGGTGACGTCCTTGCGGAAGGCGCGCACGGTCTCGCGCGCGATGATCTTGCCGCCGATGGCGGCCTGGATCGGCACCTGGAACATGTGCGGCGGGATCAGCTCCTTCAGCTTCTCCGCCATGGCGCGGCCGCGCTGCTCTGCGCGGGTGCGATGCACCAGCATGGCGAGCGCGTCCACCGGCTCGCCGTTGACCAGCATCTGCAATTTGACGAGATCGGCAGGCCGGTAGTCGGTGAGGTGATAATCGAACGAGGCATAGCCGCGCGACACCGATTTGAGCCGGTCGTAGAAATCAAACACCACCTCGTTGAGCGGCAGATCGTATTTCACCAGCGCGCGGTTGCCGACATAAGTGAGCTCTTTCTGCTCGCCGCGGCGGTCCTGGCAGAGCTTGAGCACGGCGCCGAGATATTCGTCGGGGGTGAGGATGGTGGCCTCGATCCACGGCTCCTGCATCTCCTCGATAAAGTGCGGCTCCGGCATGTCGACCGGATTATGGATCTCGCGCTGCTCGCCGTTACGCAATTTGATCTTGTAGATGACCGAGGGCGCGGTGGCGATCAGCTCGAGATTGAACTCGCGCGCCAGCCGCTCCTGGATGATCTCCAGGTGCAACAGCCCGAGGAAGCCGCAGCGGAAGCCGAAGCCGAGCGCGGCGGACGTCTCCATCTCGTAGGTGAAGCTGGCGTCGTTCAGCCGCAGCTTGCCCATGGCGGCGCGCAGGTCCTCGAAATCGGCGGCGTCGACCGGGAACAGGCCGCAGAACACCACCGGCACCGCCGGACGGAAGCCGGCGAGCGGCTCGGCGCGCGGCGGCCGCTCGTTGGTGATCGTGTCACCCACGCGGGTATCCGCGACTTCCTTGATCGAGGCGGTCAACATGCCGATCTCGCCGGGGCCGAGCGCGTCGGTGAGCGTGAGCTTCGGCTTGAACACGCCGACGCGGTCCACTTCGTAGGAGGCGTCGGTGCCGATCATGTGGATGCGCTGGCCCTTGGTGAGGGCGCCGTCGACGATGCGCACCAGCACCACCACGCCGAGATAGAGGTCGTACCAAGAATCGACCAGCAGCGCTTTCAGCGGCGCGTCGCGGTCGCCCTTGGGCGGCGGCAGCCGCGTGACGATCGCCTCCAGCACTTCTTCGACGTTGAGGCCGGTCTTGGCGGAAATCTCGATTGCCGCGCTGGCGTCGAGCCCGATGACGTCCTCGATCTGCTGCTTGACCTTGGCGGGCTCGGCGGCCGGCAGATCGACCTTGTTGAGCACCGGCACGATCTCGTGGCCGTTGTCGATCGCCTGGTAGACGTTGGCCAGCGTCTGCGCTTCGACGCCTTGGCTGGCGTCGACCACCAGCAGCGAGCCCTCGCAGGCGGCGAGCGAGCGGTTGACCTCGTAGGCGAAGTCGACGTGGCCGGGCGTGTCGATCAAATTGAGGACGTAATCCTTGCCGTCGCGCGCGCGGTAGTTCAGGCGCACGGTCTGCGCCTTGATCGTGATGCCGCGCTCGCGCTCGATGTCCATGGAATCGAGCACCTGCTCCTTCATCTCGCGCGCTTCGAGCCCGCCGCAGAGCTGGATCAGCCGGTCGGCGAGCGTCGATTTTCCGTGATCGATATGCGCGACGATGGCGAAGTTGCGGATATTGTTGATTGCAGCCGCCGTCATGGCGGGCAGATAGCACCGGGACCGGGCACCTTCAAGGCGGAAGGTGGTCCTCTCCCGTGGCCCGAATGGACGGGCGGCAAGCCTGCATGCGATAGAGGCACGGGGCATGCCATGCGACTTTCCGGGTTCAGCCAAGCCGCAGGCCGGGCGACCGGCCGCCTCCTCGACGCGCTTGCCGATCCGGCGCGGCGCGAATGCACGGTCTTGCTCGCGCTCGCCGGCTATGCGGCAATGTGGACGCTTTACGGCGCGCTGGCGAAAGCGAACCAGGACCTGTTTCCCGACATGGTCGAGGAGATCGTCTGGTCGCGTCATCTCGCTTTCGGCTTTGTCAACCATCCGCCGCTCTCGCCGCTGCTGGTGAAGCTGTGGTTCGCCGTGGTCCCGCTTGCGGACTGGACGTTTTATCTTTTGGCGATGCTGGTGGTGGCGCTCGCGCTTTGGACCGCATGGCGGCTGGCGGGCGACTATCTCGACGGCGACAAGCGCGTGCTGGCGCTGGTGCTGCTCACGCTGGTTCCATTCTTCAATTTCCATGCGCTGAAATACAACGTCAACACGGTGCTGATACCGCTGTGGGCGGCGACGACACTCTGGTTCCTGCGCTCATATCGGACGCGTAGCCCCGGCACCGCCGCACTCACCGGTATCGGCGCGGCGGCGGCGATGATGTGCAAATACTGGTCGGTGTTTCTTATTGCCGGGTTCGTGCTGGCGGCGCTGATCGACGTGCGGCGCGGCGCCTATTTCCGCTCGGCCGCGCCGTGGATCACGGCCGCGGCCGGCCTTGCGGTGCTGAGCCCACATCTGGTCTGGCTTGTGCAGCACGATTTCGCGCCGGTCCGCTACGCATTCTACGTGCACGGCGGCAAGTCCTTTACGACCGCCCTGTTCGATGCGATCGGCTATCTCGCCGGCGCTGCCGGCTATGTGGCGCTGCCGGTGGCGCTGGTGCTGATCGCGGCGCGGCCGCGCCGCGCGCTCGTCGCCGAGATGATCTGGCCCGCCGACCCCGACCGGCGGCTGGCGGCGGCGGCGTTCTGGGCACCGTTGCTGCTGCCGGCGGCTGCGGCGGTCGTCGCGGGCGTCGCGATCAACTCATTGTGGTCGATGTCGGCTTGGGCATTGCTGCCGGTGCTGCTGCTGTCGCCGCCGGCGCTGACGGTCCCGGCGGCGGATATGCGGCGCATCCTCGGCCTCGCCGTGGCGTTGCCGGCCGTGATGGTGCTCGCCGCGCCGGCGGTGGCAATCGTCATTCATCGCGCCGGCAGCCTGCCGGTTTCGGCGCAATCGCGTCTCCTGAGCGCGCGGGTTGAGCGCGCCTGGCACGATGTGACCGCCAAACCATTGCGCTATGTCGACGGCAATGCCAGCCTCGCCTTCGCCCTCGCAGTCTATGCGCCGGACCAGCCGCGCGCCTTGCCCGAACTGCCGCCGGCTGCCGCCGCCGCGCTGGCGCGCGACGGCTGGGCGATGGTGTGCATTTACGAGGACGAAAAGTGCATGGGCGAAGCCGCGGCGCTGCGTCGCCGCCGGCCAGACAGCCGCTGGAGCGAGGTGACGATCGCTCGCGTGTTTTTCGGCATCAAGGGCCGCGCGCAACGCTATGCCATCCTGGTCGTGCCACCCCGGCCGTGACTGGCCTTTACAAAAATGAAATGGCCGGCGCGAAGGCCGGCCATTCCGAATGTTTGAAGGCGCCGCCGCTCAGTAGCGGTAATGATCCGCCTTATACGGCCCTTCCTGCGGCACGCCGATGTAGGTGGCCTGCTTGTCGCTGAGCTTGGTCAGCTTGACGCCGATCTTGTCGAGGTGCAGCCGCGCGACCTTTTCGTCGAGCTGCTTGGGCAGCGTGTAGACCTGGTTCTGGTACTTGCCGGGATTGGTCCACAGTTCGATCTGCGCCAGCGTCTGGTTGGTGAAGGACGACGACATCACGAAGCTCGGATGGCCCATGGCGTTGCCGAGGTTGACCAGCCGCCCTTCCGACAACAGGATGATGCGGTGGCCGTCGGGGAACGCGATCTCGTCCACCTGCGGCTTGATGTTGTTCCACTTCAGGTTCTTCAGCGCCGCGACCTGAATCTCGCTGTCGAAGTGGCCGATGTTGCAGACCACGGCGCGGTCCTTCATCTTGCGCATGTGCTCGATGGTGATGACGTCGACATTGCCGGTGGCGGTGACGAAGATGTCGGCGCGCGGCGCCGCGTCGTCCATGGTGGTGACCTCGTAGCCCTCCATCGCCGCCTGCAGCGCGCAGATCGGATCGATTTCCGACACCATCACGCGGCAGCCGGCCTGACGCAGTGACGCAGCCGAGCCCTTGCCGACGTCGCCGAAGCCGGCGACCATCGCCACCTTGCCGGCCATCATCACGTCGGTGCCGCGGCGGATGCCGTCGACCAGCGACTCGCGGCAGCCGTAGAGATTGTCGAATTTCGACTTGGTCACTGAGTCGTTGACGTTGATGGCCGGGAACATCAGGCGGTCTTCCTTGGCCATCTGATAGAGCCGGTGCACGCCGGTGGTAGTTTCCTCGGTGACGCCTTTGATCGCCTTGGCGGTCTTGCTGTACCAGCCGGGCTGTTCCTTCAGCCGCTTCTTGATGGCGGCGAACAGCACTTCCTCTTCCTCGTTGCCGGGATGGTTGAGCACGACGGGATCGCTCTCGGCCTGCATGCCGAGATGCAGCAGCAGCGTGGCGTCGCCGCCGTCGTCGAGGATCATGTTGGGGGTGCCGCCGTCGGCCCATTCGAAGATGCGGTGGCTGTAGTCCCAGTAGTCCTTCAGGCTCTCGCCCTTGACCGCGAACACCGGCACGCCGGCGGCCGCGATCGCGGCGGCGGCGTGGTCCTGGGTCGAGTAGATGTTGCAGGAGGCCCAGCGCACGTCGGCGCCGAGCGCGGTGAGCGTCTCGATCAGCACCGCGGTCTGGATGGTCATGTGCAGGGAGCCGGCGATGCGGGCGCCGCGCAGCGGCTGCTGGGCGCCGTATTCCTCGCGCGTCGCCATCAGGCCGGGCATCTCGGTCTCGGCGATTGAGATCTCGTTGCGGCCCCAGGGCGCGAGCGAGATGTCCTTGACGACGTAGTCGCCGGTTTGGGTTTTGGCCTTGGCGGATGCGGTCATGACGGTCCTATGCAACTGACAAAACGGGAATGGAAGTTGGCGTGGCTATAACAGGCCCAGCCCACGCTCGCAACGCATATATAAAGATTTCTTTATGTGGCGTCCTTGTCATGGCCGGGCTTGTCCCGGCCATCCACGCCTTTCTTTAGCTACGCCAAAGACGTGGATGCCCGCGACAAGCGCGGGCATGACGGCGGAGAATCTCTGCGAAGCGGCCTCAATCTTCCTCGCCGAAGCGCGAGGCGATGAGGCTGCACAAGGCATCCACAGCGGCTTCGGCTTCCGGGCCGATGGCGCTGATGGTGATGGTGACGCCGGGGGCGGCGGCAAGCATCATCAGCCCCATGATCGAGGTGCCGCCGACGCTTTCGTGGCCGCGGGTGACGGTGATGTCGGCGTCGAACTGCTCGGCGGTCTGCACGAATTTGGCGGAGGCGCGGGCGTGCAGGCCCTTCTTGTTGACGATCTCGACCTCGCGCACGATCG
>Ga0307436_1001045_pt1 | contig 12641 bp, 10 predicted proteins | sample SalMarWE160440MG_FD_202513 | JGI IMG/M metagenome (GOLD analysis project Ga0307436, IMG submission 202513) | Salt marsh sediment microbial communities from the Plum Island Ecosystem LTER, Massachusetts, United States - WE1604-40 | ecosystem: Environmental > Aquatic > Marine > Intertidal zone >...
CGGGGCAGGCTCGCTATTGGCGGGCTTGGCACGACGAGTTGCGGCAGCTGGGATATGTCGAAGGGCAAGACCTGGAGGTCAGAATACTCGTTGCCGACCGGTCGCGGCTTGGCGAGACGGTTGCCGACTTGTCTGCCTTTCGCCCTGACGCGATCTTCGTCCCGGCACAGAGCATCGTGAGCCTGCTCAGGAATGCAAAGGTCCCAACGCCAATCGTCACGGTTGCGGTCGATCCCGTGGGGTCCGGACTGGCTGCGAGCCTCGCCCGTCCCGGCGGCAACATTACCGGTTTCACTCTCGATGCCGGCCTGGAAACGATCGCCAAGCGCATGGCACTCTTGAGGGAAGTCGTTCCTGCGATGTCGAGGCTGGCGGTACTGATGCTCCGGCCTTACTGGGAAGGCCGCTGGAGCGCGGTCTTCCAGCAGGTCGCCCAGCAGCTGGGCATTACGGTGATTGGCGCACCCTTTGAGTCCCATATTGCCGAGAAGGATTATCGCCAGATTTTTGCTGATGTAATGCGCGCTGGCGGCGAAGCTCTTTATGTGACACCCGCGCCGGAGAACCTTGCGCATCGCCGGTTGATTGCGGATCTCGCGATTGAGTCAAGGTTGCCAAGCGTGAATCTCTTCCGCGAATACGTTGAGGCGGGCGGGCTCATGGGGTACGGGCCCGATATCGTGGATGCGTTCCGACGGGCCGCCGGCTATCTCGATCTCATCTTCAAAGGGTCCGATCCTGCCGGAATGCCCTTTCAGCAACCTACGAAGTTCGAGCTCACCCTCAATCTCAAGACGGCAAAGGCGCTGGGCCTCAACGTCCCGCCGTCACTGCTCGCACGTGCCGATGACGTGATCGAATGACCGGGCGCTCCGTCACCGCGACGGAGAAGGCAGCCCCCACTGCCCGACAACGAGGCAAGGGGCGGTTGTTCCGCAAATATGCCTTTCTTTTTGCTGTTGCGGTATCCACGGCCCTGTTGGCGAGCGGACTGGTGCAAATCTGGTTTGCCTACCAGGAGCAGACGGCCTTCCTCCTCCGCCTGCAGCGCGAGCAGGCCACGGCCGCTGCCAGCAAGATCGGACAGTTCATCGGCGAAATCGAAGATCAGCTCGGATGGACCACGCAACTGCCGTGGATCGCGGGAACCCTTGAACAGCGCCGCTTTGATGCCCAGCGCCTGTTGCGCCAGGTCCCGGCCATCACCGAACTGACGCTCCTCGATGGCAGCGGGCATGAGCGGCTCAAGGTGTCCCGTCTGGCCATCGACGTGGTCGGCAGCGGCCAGGATCACTCTAGCGATCCGAGATTCACCGAAGCCGTTGCGCACCGAGTGTGGTTCGGGCCGGTCCATTTTCGCCGGCAGTCGGAGCCCTATATGGCCATCGCCGTCGGTGGCAACCGCCGCGAAGCCGGCGTCAGCGTGGCCGAGGTCAATCTCAAGTTCATCTGGGATGTGGTTTCGCGCATCCGGGTCGGCCGGCACGGCACCGCCTACGTGGCGGACGGCAAGGGGCGCCTCATTGCCCATCCCGATATCGCCCTGGTCCTCAGGAACACCGACCTTTCAGGCCTCGCTCAGGTGCGTGCGGCAAACCAGACGGAGACGACCGGCGATGGCGACCTGCAGCTGGTAAGGACAGCCCGCAATCTTCAAGGCCACAAGGTGCTCGCGGCCTATGCGCCCATCCCGCCTCTCGACTGGCACATGTTCGTCGAACTGCCGGTGAATGAAGCCTACCAGCCGATCTATGCGGCCGTGAAACGTTCTGCTGCGCTGCTGGTGGCAGGCCTTGTGCTGGCGGTCATCGCCGGACTGCTGCTGGCGCGGCGCATGGTGATTCCTATCCGCACGCTGCAGCAAGGCGCCCGACGCATCGGCGATGGAGATCTGAACCAGCGCATCGCCATCACGACGGGCGATGAGCTGGAGGACCTGGCCAATCAGTTCAACCAGATGGGTGAGAGGTTGCAGCAGCTTTATGGCAACCTTGAACGCCTCAGTCAGCTCAAGCGCTATTTTTCACCGCAGCTCGCCGAGATGATCGTGTCGTCGGGCAATACCATCCTCGGCGAAAGCCACCGGCGCGAGATCACGGTGATCTTCTGCGACCTCAGGAATTTCACGGCCTTTTCCTCGTCATCGGCTCCCGAGATGGTCATGCAGGTGCTTGCCGCCTACTACAAATGCCTCGGGGCGGAACTGCGCGGCAGCGAGGCGACCATCGGAGAGTTTGCGGGCGATGGACTGATGGCCTTCTTCAACGATCCACTTCCCTGCCCCGATCATCAGGTACGCGGACTGCGCACGGCGGTGGCGATGCAAAAGGAGGTCGGCAAGCTGGTCGAGGAATGGCACCAGCAAGGCATCGAGCTCGGATTTGGCGTTGGCATTGCTTCCGGGCACGCGACCCTGGGTCCTATCGGGACTGAGGATCAGTTCCACTACACCGCGATTGGCCCGGTGGTGAACCTTGCCTCACGCCTGTGCGATGAGGCGATGAACGGCGAGATCCTCATGGACGCTGCGGTCCGGGCCGCGACCGCGGAGGTGGCGAAAACACGAAAATTGGCAGACCGCCGGCTCAAGGGCTTTCCCCGACCCGTCGCTGTCTACCGTCTGCTCGCGACGGAGTGAGAAAGCGACGCGGAGGGACTCAAAGCGGTTGCAGTTCCGGCGGACATTCGCCAACCGAATTTGGTAGCCGTCCAAGTTCTGCTTCCGGTCACGAGCAGCCTAACGGCAAGGTCAAGTGAGAGCTTGCATCAAGGGTACCGAGCGTCAGATTTCATCCACTGGAGCGCCAGCACGAAATTCCCTCACCCTGAGAACGGCATGGCGCAACGCCGCCACCAGGGGTGTCGCCACCGCCACGCTGGCAATGCCGAACAGGATGCCGAACAGCACCAGGCTGGCCAGGGTCAGTGCCGGCGGCAGATGCACTGCCTCCTTCTGGATGATCGGCGTCAGCACGTAGGCGATGGCGACATGGATGACGGTGTAGAGCCCAAGCGTCACCAGCACGCCCGCAACGCCGAGCTGCAGCGCCATGAGCAGCACCGGCACGCCGCCGATCACCGCGCCGAGATAGGGCACGAAGTTGAACAGTCCTGCCTGCATGCCGAGCAGGAATGCACTCGGCACGCCCATGATGACGAGCATGATCCACGTCAGCATCGCCAGCACCAGCATGGAGACAAGCTGGCCGATGAGCCAGCGGCGCAGGAAATACGCCATTTCATCGAGCAGCAGGCCGGTATTGGCGCGCTGGCGTGCGGGCAGGAGCTCGAGCACGCCGCGCTGGTAGAGATCGGGGTCGGCCGCGACGAAGCCGCCGATCAGGAGGATGATCACCACGCCGCCGATACCGCCCAGGGTGACGCTGAAAGCACTCTGTGCCTCACCGAAGAGCTGATGCAGGTCGGGAAACAGGAAGCGCACGAGGTTGCCCGCGACGTTCGGCTTGCTGCCCACGCCCGACGGCGCCACGCCCAGGTTGATGATGCTTTGCTCCAGGGTATGCAATTGCTGGCTGAGCGTCTCGATGAGGGAATCGATCTGCTGGGCGACACTGAAGCCGCTCCACACCAGAAGGCCCGCGACGCCGAGCGTGATGGCGACGATGACGATCGTCAGGTTGATCCCGCGCGACAGCGGCAACAGCCGCGAGACGCCGCGCACGCAAGCATCGAGCAGGGCCGCGAACAAAAGCCCGGCAAAAATCAGCAACAGCCCGTTTGCCGCCATCCAGACGAGAAAGAGCCCCGCCCCACCCGCCAGCATCGCCAGCGCCGCCTCCATCGGCGCGTTCGCCGGCGAAGCGGGGGGAAGATTCTGGGAAGGACGAGCCACGATCACCAACTGCCTGAAACGGAAACAATAACACGCTCTGCCAGCAGTGCACAGAAAGGCTTCGGCATCTGCGGTGGTGTTATCTTGAGCAGTTGTCGCTAACCGTCGAGGAATTCCACCCCGAGCTGGTTCATCTTGCGCCAGGCGACGCGGCAGGGCCGGCGGCCGGGCTGGAAGTCGATCGCCACATAGAAGGTGTCTGGAATGTCGGCCGCGTTGTCGACCATGAGCAGCGCGCCAGTGTCGGACACGTTGCGCATCTTGCATTCGAAGGTTGACGTCAGATTGCCGAGAATGATCCTGCCCCCGCGCAGGGTCCGCTTTCTCGGGGATCGCCGGTTGTTCTCAGCGTCCATGTTGCTAACCACCTCGTGCATCCAGGCCTGCTGGCCCAAAAGGTGCAGTGAATCATCGCAACAAAGAATTGCCAAAGCCTTTATGTCGGGCGTGCCCGCGGCTTCAGAACGTCTCCAGCCATGGCCGCACCTCGAGCTCGAAGGTCCAGGCCGAGCGGTGCTGCATGACGAGGTGCAGGTAGGTCTGCGCGATGGCGTCGGGGTCGAGGAAGCTGTCGGGCTTGCCCGGCTTGTCGACGATGCCGCGCGCCTCATTGCGGATGCCGCCGTCGATGTTGACATGGGCGATGTGGATGCCGGCTGGCTGGAATTCGCGCGCCATGGACTGGGCAAGGCCGCGCAGGGCAAACTTGCCCATGGCGAAGGGAGCCGAGCGGGCATAGCCCTTGACACTGGCCGAGGCGCCGGTGAAGACGATGGCGCCCCTGCCCTTGTCTGCCATGCGCCTGACCGCCTGCTGGCCCACCAGAAAACCGCCGAAGGCAGTGACCATAAGCGTTTTCGCCACCTCTTTCGGCTCGAGATCGAGAAGCGGTCCGCGCACCCGGTAGCTGGGGTTGTAGACCACCACCTCGGGCGCACCGTTCGCGCTGTTGTCGAGACTGGCGAACAGGGCCTCCACCTCGCCCGCGTCGCTGGCATCGCAGGCAAATGCCTCGGCTCCGATCTCCTCGCACAGGGGTTTCAGCTTGTCGGCGTTGCGCGCCGCCAGCGCCATCTTCATGCCGGCCGCGGCGAAGCAGCGTGCAATGCTGGCCGAAAGACCCGATCCCGCCCCCACGAAGAGCGCCGTCGCCGGCTTCCAGCTATTCATACTAATTTCTCCTTGCACCGACGGTTGAACCGGGGCAGCTAATGCTCGCACATCACCGCAGGCGACGGAAGCCGCCCTTGTCCCGCCCCATGAAAGGCCCGACACGTTGAGCACCTGCAACCTTATCGAACTGGAAAGCTTTTCGCCCGGCACCCATCGCTGCCTCGCCGTCTATCGCTATGGCGAGGCGGGATCGGGACCGAAAGTCTATATCCAGGCGGGCATCCATGCCGACGAGCTGCCGGCCAACCTCGTTGCCCATCATCTGAAAGGCCTTCTGGACGAGGCCGACCGCACCGGCCGCATCCGTGGCGAGATCGTGCTGGTGCCCGTGGCCAATCCGGTGGGTCTCGCCAATGTGGTCTTGAGCGATCATATGGGCCGCTATCTCGCCGCCACGGGCCAGAATTTCAATCGCGACTGGCCCAACGTGGCGCCTGAGGCGGTCGCCGCCATCGCTGGCAAGACGGGCAGCGGTGCCGCCGCCAATACCAGTCTCCTCAAGGCCGCGGTCATCGAGGCGCTCAGCCGCCGCACGCGCGAAAACGAGGCGCAGATGCTGCAGCTCACCCTCATGCGCCTGGCCTCGGATGCCGACATCGCGCTCGACCTCCATACCGATTCCGAGGCCGAGATGCACCTTTATGTCGATCCCGACCAATGGCCAGCGGCATCGGATCTCGCAAGCCTCATCGGTGCTCCCGTCATCATGTTCGCGCGCGATTCGGGCGATGATCCCTTCGAGGAGACGATCGCCCGGCCCGCCATCGAGGCCCGCGCCAGGGGCATCGATGTGGCCCAGCCGCTCACAGCGGTGGTGGAGTTGCGTGGGCAGAGCGATGTCGACCACGATCTGGCGACGAGGGATGCCAGGGCGCTATTCGCCTTCTTGATTCACCGTGGCATAATTCAAGGCGAACCCGTTGAGGTGCCGGCCTTTTCCGGCATCGCGGCACCTTTTTCCGCCACCCAGGTGCTGCGCGCCCCGACGGGCGGCATCCTGGTCTACCGAAAGGAGCTGGGCGCCATGGTGAAGCCGGGCGATGTCATCGCCGAGATCATCGATCCCGCCGCCCCGCCGGGCGCGCTGTCCGCACTCGTCAAGGCCGAGACCGAGGGCCGTTTTTTCGCCCGCAGCGCCCACCACCTCGCCCGGCCCCACGCGCCTTTCGGCAAGATCCACGGAAAAAAGCCGCTCGAAGGCCGCACCGGCAAGCTCTTGACCGATTGACGGCATGAGCATGATGCCGAAAAGTGGACACCACTTTTCGGTTAACATCATGTTCAACTTTTTGGAATCGATCAGCTTTTTTTGCAATTGGGTGTTTTCACCCAATTGCAGGCTGATCTACGACCTCAGCACCACCGCCTGGGCGACGATACGATGCTCGCCGTCATAGGTGATGGCGGGCGAGCCGTAGAGTTGATAGCCCTCGGCCAGCGCCTTCGACACGCGCTCGCAAAAGGCATGGTCGTCCGGCCCGGTAAGCAGGCGGTAGGCAAGCTTTTCCTCGCTCATGGCGTGCCTCGCTTTACGGTTTGATCCAGGTGGCGATGAAATGCGGGATCACCCGGTCCCTCGTCACGTCGTGGGTCTCGAAACTCTCCGGCTTGAGGCCGAGCTCGTCGAAGCGCGAAAGCTCAGCCCTCGACAAGGGCCAGGGCGGGCCTTCAACTTCCTCGCCGTCGCCGCGCGCCCGGCAGATGACCAGCAACCGCCCGCCGGGCTTCACGGCCGAAGCCGCCGCGGCAAAGGCCTTTTCACGCATCTCGCCTTTCAGCGCCTGCAGGGTGTAGGTCTCGTGCACCAGGTCGAAGGCCCCGACGAATTCGCCCGGCAGCTCCAGCAGATTGGCCACCCGAAAGTCTATCTCCCTGTCGGTAAAGCGTTTCTTCGCCCAGCCGATAGCCGTCGGCGAGAGATCGAAGGCGGTGACCCGATAGCCCGCCCCGGCGAGCGCGGCCGCGTTATCGCCCAGCCCGCAACCGATATCGAGCGCCCTGCCCTCGTGGCCAGCCGAAAAGCCGCTGAGCCAGCGCGCCAGCAGCGGATGCGGCTGCAGATCGGCCCACGGCACCTGCGCCGGATCGTCGCCCGCTGCCTTGTAGAGGGCATCGAACCAGCCGCCCGGATCGCCCTTTTGCTCGAATTCGTGCTGCAATCCGCCCGCGCGTTCGCGCGCCATTGCGCGCCGCTCATAGAAGGCTTCGTCCTTCACGCCTGTTTCTGCCATCGACCGCTTTCATCCTCACGCCAATAGGTGACCTCATGCCCTGCGCCCGAAGCTTCGCGCCAGTGCCGGCGCGCCGCCTCCACCGCTTCGGCATCCTTGCCATCGAACAGATAGACGGCCCGCTCCAGTCCCTCAAGGCTCTCAGCTGACGCACCATCGACGAGGAACAGCACCTGCGCCCCGTTGGGGTTTTCCGGCTTGTCGGTGAGCCAGATCGGCTGCAAGGCCTGATGCCCGTCCTCGCGCGTGCCGTGCGGCAAAAACGCTTCGTCGCGATAGGTCCACAACAGGTTCGACAGCGCCTCGGCCCGTTCCGCGCTGCCTGTCTCCACCACCGCCCGCCACCCGCGCTGAAGCGTCTTCTCCAGCAACTGCGGCAACACCCGCTCCAGCGGCCGGCGCTCGAGATGATAGAAGAGGACCTGGGTCATGGCCGCAATGAAGCGCGCACGGCGCCCGGCGGTCAAGCTTCCGGCGCGGCCTGTCCCACACTCCGTCATGGCCGGGCGCAGACCCGGCCATCCTTTTGACCCCGGTCCGCCCGCAAAAAGATGCGCGGGTCAAGCCCGCGCATGACGCCTGCGGTGCGGGAGATCACTCGGGAAAGGCGGCCTATTTCTCGTAATGCTCCGCCACCAGCCTATCCAGCAGCCTGACACCCCAGCCTGCGCTCCACGACTGGTTGACCGCCGTCTTGGGCGAATCGAGGGCGACGCCGGCGATATCCAGATGCGCCCACGGGCAATCGTTGACGAAGCGCTGCAGGAACTGCGCCGCGGTGATGGCGCCGCCGTGGCGGGTGCCGATGTTCTTCATGTCGGCGACGTCGGAATCGATGAGCTTGTCGTATTCCTTGCCCAGCGGCATGCGCCAAACCTTTTCCCCCGTCGTCAACCCACATGCGGTGAGGCGGCCGGAAAGCTCGTCATTGTTGGAAAAGAGCCCGGCATTTTCCTTGCCCAGCGCCACCATGATGGCCCCGGTGAGGGTGGCGAGGTTGACCATGAACTGCGGCGAAAAGCGGTCCTGCGTGTACCACAGGCAATCGGCCAGCACCAGCCGGCCCTCGGCATCGGTGTTGAGCACGGCAATCGTTTGCCCCGACATCGATTTCACGATGTCGCCCGGCCGCTGGGCATTGCCGTCGGGCATGTTCTCGACGCAGCCGATGACGCCCACCGCGTTCACCTTGGCCTTGCGCCGGGCAAGCGCCGCCATGAGGCCGGTGACGCAGGCGGCACCGCCCATGTCCCCCTTCATGTCCTCCATGCCGGCGGCCGGCTTGATCGAGATGCCGCCGGTATCGAAAGTAACGCCCTTGCCGACGAAGGCGACGGGCTTGGCGCCGCGGCGCCCGCCCGACCAGCGCATCACCACGACGCGGGCCGGATGGGCCGAACCCTGTGCCACGCCGAGCAGCGCCCCCATGCCGAGCTTGGCGAGCTGGCGCGGATCGAGCACCTCCACCGTCAGGCCGAGCTTGGTGAGCGCGCGTGCCCGCTTGGCGAACTCTTCCGGGTAAAGCTGGTTGGCCGGCTCGTTCACCAGGTCGCGCGCCAGGTGCACGCCCGCGATCAGCGCCTCCATGGGCTTGAACGCCTTTCGCGCCGCGGCCGTCTCTTCGCTGACGACGGCGAGCGAGGCGATCTCCGGCGCCTCGTCCTTCTTTTTCATCTTGTACTTGGAAAAGCTGTAATCCCTGAGGCGCGCGCCATAAGCGAGATTGACGGCAAGCTCGGCCGGCGAAAGCGCCGGCTTGCCGCCGAGGTCCGCGATCAGGGCGGCGGTCTTCGCCTTGGCCGCCTTCAACTGGCCGGTCGCAGCGCCCCCCAGCAACTGGGCATCGAGGGGGGTGAGCTTTTCGGTATCGCCGGCGCCGATCACCACGATCCGTCCCGCCCCGATCTTGGCGGGCGCCACGATGTCGAGGGTCGAGTCCTTCTTGCCTTCGAACTTGGCCGCCTTGATGGCGCGGCCGATGTGGCCGCCGGTTGCCTTGTTGAGCGCTGCTGCGGCCGCACCGAGCTTGCCGCCTTGAGAGGCCAGCACCACGATGGCATCGCTCGTCGCCGGCGCCTGCTTGTCGAACGTGACCTTCATGACCATCCCTCCTTGCCGTGCGCAGAAAAATCAATTGAGGCCGCTTGAAGGCCGTTGAAAGCCAGCCCTTTAGCCCTTTGGCGATGACGGATCAATGGCGCCGGCGTCCACTTCGCTGCCGGCCCCGTGCCGGCTGCCGCAGCGTCAGGCGCAATTACAGCCCACCGGCGGCTGTTTCCCCTTCTAATGGCCAGGCGAACCGGCTAAACATTTTGCAAAGGATCGTGAAGGCCAAAAGATTCACGGCGTTGCGCCTCCCTCGTTCGGGGACAATGACAGGCAGGGGTAGACACAGGTGGTTCGAGGTTGCGTGGCGCGCCGCCGGCGGGACGGCCGGTTTCGTGCCTGCGCTGGCAAGTGTTGCCCTTTTCGCCACCCTGGCGCTCGCCCTTTCGGGGGTCGGCCTTGCCGCCACCTCCAGCGGCAAAATCAACACCGATGTCCAGCCCCCGCCATTCGAATCCTCGAGCGGAAAAATCAGCCCCGAGCTGAAGACGCCACCGCCCGGTACCCGCATGCATGTCGAGGCCGGCCGCATCACCTATAATTCGCGCTCGCAGGTGGCAACCGCCACCGGCCATGTGATCATCGTCTACGGCCGTTATGTGCTGGTGGCCAAAAAGGTCGTCTACGACCAGAAGCTCGATCGCATGCGCGCCGTCGGCGAGGTGCGCCTGCGCGAGCCCGGTGGCAATGTGCTCACCGCCGACATCGCTCAGCTCGAGAACCACTTCCGTGACGGCTTTGCCCGCCACCTGCGCCTGCTGCTCACCAATGATTCGACCATCGCTGCCGAGTATTCCAGGCGCAGCGAGGGTTATCTGACCGTCTTCGATCACGTCACCTACACCCGCTGCAAATCCTGCGTGACCACGACCGGCGCGCCGCTATGGGAGATCCGTTCGGTCAAGGTCACCCATGACGAGAAGAAGCACCTCATCTATCACCGCGACGCCACCTTCGAGTTTCTCGGCGTGCCGGTATTCTACACACCTTATCTCAGTCACCCGGACCCGACGGTGAAGCGTGCCACCGGCTTCCTCATCCCCAGTTTCGGCCTGTCCAACGATTATGGGCTTGGTGTGCAGGTGCCTTATTTCATCAACCTGGCGCCCAATTACGACCTCACGCTGCGGCCGGTGTTCACCTCGAGGCAGGGACCGCTGGCGCGGGCCGAGTTCCGCCATCGCACCGCCAGCGGCACCTACAACATCGACGCCGGCGGCATCTATCAGCTCGACACCGGCCTGCCAGCGCCGGGCAACCGGCATTTCCGCGGCTTCGTGCGCACGCAGGGCAAGTTCGCCATCAACGACCACTGGAACTGGGGTTGGGACGGCACCCTGACCACCGATGAAACCTTCATGCGCAAATACAACATCTCCGACCGCACGGAGATCGACAACACCGTCTATCTGACCGGCCTGAAGGGCCGCAACTATTTCCGCGCCGAGCTGTTCCAGTTCCAGGGCCTGTTGTCGACCGACGACAACAACACCTATCCCGTGGTGCTGCCGCATGTGCGCTACAGCTACACGTTCGATCAGCCAGTGATCGGCGGCGAACTCGGCCTGAATGCCGATTTCTACAGCCTGTTCCGCGACCAATCGGTATTTTCACCGCCCTATTCGACCCTCGATCAGGGCACCTCGCAGACCCGCACCGTTGCCGACCTGCACTGGCAGCGGCGCATGGTTTCAGGGCTCGGGCTGATCATGACGCCGTTCGCTTCGGCGCGCAGTTATGTGGACGTGACCCAGGGCCTGCCCGACCCGATGACGGGCATCGTCAGCGGCACCGACACCACCGCCACGGTGCTGCCCACGGCCGGCGTCGATCTGCGCTATCCGCTGGTCAGGGCCGACGGGCTGGGCTCGCATGTGCTCACCCCCGTTGCCCAGATCATCACCTCGCCGGACTCCAATACGCTCAACAAGATCGGCAACGAGGATGCCATCGGGCTCAACTTCGATTCGACCAGCCTTTTTCTGCACGATCACTTCACCGGCTACGACCAGTTCGAGACCGGCACGCGCGCCAATGTCGGGTTTCTCTACAATCTCATGCTGCCGTCGGGTGGCTTCTTGCGCACATCGTTCGGCGAGAGCCTGCATGTGGCCGGCCAGAACGCCTTTTTCACCGGATCCGGGCTCAACAAGCCGCGCTCGGACATTGTCGCCGCCGCCGCCTTCCAGCCCACCGACAGCCTGCGCTTCTACTGGCAGAGCCGCTTCGACCAGACGTCGCTGGTGCTCAACTCCGTGGAGACCGGCATCGACTTCAACTACGGCCCGCTCACCCTGTCGACCGATTATGTAAACGTCAATGCCGAGCCCTTCTACGGCCGCCCGCTGGGGCAGGAGCAGATATGGGGGACCGCCGATCTCGCCTTGGGAGCCGGCTGGAAGGTTTTTGGCGGCATCCGCTACGACCTGGCGCTCAACCGTCCCGTCAAGCAGCTCATCGGCTTCGGCTACGACTGCGACTGCTTCGCCTTCAGGATGTACTACAAGGAAGATTATGCCTCCGACCGCGATATCAAGACCAGTCGTGCCTTGATGTTGTCAATCGAATTCAGGACACTGGGCTCGACGACGCTGGGCGGCGGTCTGTGACGGCGGCCGCATCGGCGGTGAAACAAAGGGCGGGGCACCCCTGCAATAACGACGAATCGGATTGATGCTTCAGTTGAAAATATTTTGCCGGGCTCGGGCGGTTGTCGCAGCCGCGGCACTGGCCTTGAGCCTTGCCGGCCTGCCGGGCCTTGCCGTTCATGCCCAGTCCCAGCGCGTGCTGGTGGTGGTGGGCGACCGTCCGATCACCGATTACGACGTCAGCCAGCGTCTCAGGCTCGATACCGCTTTGGGCTATCCTCAAAAGGGCAGCGAGGCCGAGCGGCGCAAGGCGGCGCTGGAAGACCTGATCGACGACGTCATCAAGCGCACCGAGGCCAAGAAGTACAAGCTCGCCCCCGACGACAAACAGGTGGACAAGGCCATCGCCGGCATGGCCGCGCGCGCCGGCATCGACCGCGACAAGCTCGCAGCCAAGCTCAAGGCCAAGGGCATTAGCATGAATGCGCTGAGAGACCAGGTCGCCGCGAGCATCGGCTTCAACTGGCTGCTTGAGAGCAAATACAAGATTCACGTGAAGGTGGATCCTTCCGAGGTCGACCGGCGCCTGGCGCATTTCACCTCCGACCCGCGTCTGAGGCCGGTGAAGGTCTACAAGCTTATGGAGATCCAGCTGCCGGTGGAATCGATGTCGCAGGCCAACGCCAATGA
>Ga0307436_1001047_pt1 | contig 12627 bp, 14 predicted proteins | sample SalMarWE160440MG_FD_202513 | JGI IMG/M metagenome (GOLD analysis project Ga0307436, IMG submission 202513) | Salt marsh sediment microbial communities from the Plum Island Ecosystem LTER, Massachusetts, United States - WE1604-40 | ecosystem: Environmental > Aquatic > Marine > Intertidal zone >...
TCAACAATGCGGAAGTCGGGCAAGCCCGACTTCCGATGTGACCCCGCTTAGGGGGCGATGCGTCCCAAGCGAGATGGCCGGGACAAGCCCGGCCATGACAAATGAGAAAAATGCGCAAGTCGGCTACTCATCCAGCTCCGGATAGTGCCGGAAGATGCCCATCTCGTTGAACGGGATGCGGCGTGGTGAGACCAGATACTTTTTGATCCCCTCGCGCTCCGCAACCTTATCGCGCACGGCGACCACGCGCGGCACCTCGCGCTCGATGCGCCTCATCGCCTGGGGAAACGCATAGCGCAGGCCCTCGACCAGCTGGAACAGAGAAAGATCCATGTAAGTGACCTTGCGCCCGAGCGTGTAGGCGCCGCCGCCTTTCTTCAGCGCTTTTTCGAAATAGCCGAGATATTTCGGCGCCCGCTCGCCGAGAAAATTCTCGGTGAAGCGCTTGGCCTCCGGCTTGGCGTCTTCGTAATAGAACTCGCCGCCGAGCGGATGATGGGTGTCGTGGATCTCCTTGACAAAATCGGTCACCGTCAATTGCAGCTGGTGCAGCCAGAGCCGGCCGGCTTCGTCGCGCGGCGCCAATTTCAGCCGCGGCCCGAGATAGAACAGAATCTCGGCCGCTTGCGCGATCACCAGTTTGCCGGCTTTCACGAACGGCGGCGCGAAGGGCGGGTGCTTGTCGCGCCCGTTCATCATCCCAAGCATTCTGTTCATGCCGCCCGGCTTGCGCGCGACGTCGTCATAAGCAGCGCCTGCGTCCTCCAGCGCCAGCCGCACGAACTCGCCGCGGCCCTGGATTTCCGGCCAGTAAAACAGTTGATAGCGCATGAACCGCCTACTCCCAAAAACCGTCGTCCCCCACAAAGGCGGGGGACCCAGTACACACCGATGGCGTTGTGAATACTAGACCGTCTGCTTGCGCGGACGATGACAAGTCGCGTTAGTTGATCGCGAAGCAGTACAACAGCCCGTCGCCGCCGGTCGAGCGCAGGTCAGCCTGGGAGCAGCCGCCGTCCTTGCCGCGCGAGTCATGCGACGAGTTCCACGAATGCGAGGCTGCGTCGTCGCGCAGACCCATGCGATCGGCGTGGCCGAGCATGGCGGCGCCTTGCGTGCTGCTCGTCCAATTCTTGCAGGTGTGGTCCTTGCCGTCGGTGAAGGTGTTGCCGTCCGGCTTGGAGCCGGTGAGGATGTCGTGGCGGTTGGGCGTGTCGCCGCGGCCATTGTTGATTGCGCCCTTCTCAGTCAGCGCGGTCTGCTTGGTGAGATTATTCGTGCCGTGCAGCTCGGCGACGTCCTTGGCGATGATCACGCCCTTGGCGTTCATCCAGGGACCCTTGCCGATGCGGTCGCGCGCGTTCACGGCACCGGCGCCTTGCGTCGACAGATAGGCGTGCCAGATCTTGGCCCCTGCCCCCACCGAGGTGGCCAGCTTCTGGCAATAGGCGTCGGCGCCCGCCAGTCCGCCCAGGTCGGCGCCCTTGCCCGGCCCGACACTGGTGATGAAGAAGCTCATATTGGTATTGGCCTGTTGCGCCTGCCCCGGCAGCGCGCCTAGGAGCGTCAAAAGGGAAAAGCCTGCCGCCAGCGGCAAACCCACGCGGACAGTCATTGGATGTCTCCCGACTTCGGCGGAAGCCCGTCGCCCCGCCATCGGGATGGCACAACACCGGGCACCGGTGGCTATTCCAAGGCGTCCCCGGGAGCGAGCGGCGCTTGGTCGCGCGCCCCTCAGCCCACGGGCTTGCCATATTGCGCGTCGGTCACCGGCTCCAGCCATTTGACGTGCTCGCCGCCCTGATGCTCCTGCATGGCGATGTGTTCCATGGCAACTTGCGGCGTGGCGCCGTGCCAGTGCTTCTCGCCCGGCGGAATCCAGACCGTGTCGCCGGCGCGCACCTCGCGGATCGGACCGTCCCAGGTCTGCACCCGGCCGATGCCGGAGGTGATGTGCAGGGTCTGGCCGAGCGGATGGGTGTGCCAAGCCGTGCGCGCGCCCGGCTCGAAGCGCACCCAGGCGGAGCGCAGCAGCGCCGGGTCGGGGGCCTGAATGATGGGGTCCTGCCATACCGTGCCGGTGAAGCTCGGCGACGGCATCCGGCGCGAGGGCCGCGATCCGCAAGCGATGATTTCCATGTCTTGACCTCCCTGACTGAACGATACCGAACACTACTGATCTCGGATGGGTCATGAAACAAAAAAGCCCGGCGTCGCCGCCGGGCTTCAATGTCGTGAAGTTCTTCTAGCTTATTGCTTGCGCATGACCTTATCCGAAAAACAGTACCCAGTTTTCGGGGTCATGCGTGGGCGTCAGGCCGGTTGCAAATTGCCGGCGGCTTGCTTGCCGCGCTCGGTGACGATTTCGAAGCTCAGCTTCTGGCCCTCGACCAGCGAGCGCATGCCGGCGCGCTCCACCGCGGTGATGTGGACGAACACGTCCTTGGAGCCGTCATCCGGCTGGATGAAGCCGTAGCCTTTCTGGGTATTGAAGAACTTCACAGTTCCAGTCGCCATCAGATTTCCTTTCACGCTTTTCGTTGTACGCCCGCGCGCTCATCGCACAGGCGGCAACAATCCAAGTTTTGGGAGATCACTTGAGCAGCTTGCCCAAAGCCGGGAGCGTGGCAGCAAGTTGAAGCCGAAAACCAGGTTGCGGGCGGCCAAATAGACTGATTTTTCTGCAAGGTCAACGGTTATCCGCGCACATCATCACGCAAGGCGGGCAACTCATATATCCCTTTATGAATTGGTAATGGCCGCCGGCTATGGTGCGGGCCATCGGACGGGCAACGTTAATCAATCGTGAACGCCGTGCGGCTATGCCCAATTCGATGGCACGAGGGCGATGAACATAGACAAGCGCAAAGTACGACGCCGTCCGCTGCGCCGTTCGGCTTGGGTGGCGCTCGGACCGAACAACTTGCACGGCTGTAAACTGTCCGACGTTTCCGAAGCCGGTGCGCACATCGAAGTACAAGACGCCGCGCCTATTCCGAATCAATTCATTTTGTTTCTGTCGAAAAGCGGCGCCGTCCGCCGCGTTTGTCAGGTGGTATGGCGCAACTCGAGCCAGCTCGGTGTGAAATTCGAAACGCGCCGAGCCGCCGCCAAGCGCGCGGGCGCCGGCAACGAAAGTCAACGTCAATCCTGCGCCGAACGGGAGCGGGCCGGCCCCAAATCACGGGAATGTCATGCCGATCCGGCAACCTGGCCGTAGTGCTTTCGATTATCGCGCAATGGAATGGAAAGGCCATTCGATGAAAAGCCTGCTTGCCTTGGCCGTGCTTGCGGCACTCAGCGCAAGCGCGCCGGCCAAGGTTGCACCGCTCGACCCGCGGCCGCTCGGACCCGTGCCCGATGAGAGCGCGCTTTCTCTCGGGGCCATCGGCTCGACACTTGAATCCGATTATTTCCGCGCGCCGCAACCGCCGGCCGGCGCCAGACGCATATTTCCCTGCCGCGTGCGCTTGCCCGCCTTCGGCCGCGAGCCGCGATTCGCGCAAGCCTGCGACTAATCGTTTTCGGAGCTCACAACAGCGAGATTTTGTCGCGTCGCTCCGGAATAAGGCGGCGGCGGGCGCCGTCAGGCCGCCATCGTCTTTTTCACTTCGGCGACGAGCTGCTTGAGCGTGAACGGTTTGGCCAGGAACGCGTATTGCGCTCTACCGTGTTCATTGCTCGGCAGGTTTTTGGCGAAGGCATCCTCGGCATAGCCGGAAACGAAGATGATTTTCACCTTCGGGTCGCGTTGGCGCAGCTCCTTGAGCAGCGTCGGCCCGTCCATTTCGGGCATCACCACGTCGGAGACCACCAAGTCGACGTCGCCCTGCCGTTCGAAGATATCGATCGCTTCCATGCCGTTGCCGGCTTCCAGCACGGTGTAGCCGCGCGAGGTGAGCCCGCGCGCGTTGAGCGCCCGCAACCCCTCCTCGTCCTCGACCAGCAGAATGGTGCCGTGCCCGGTGAGGTCGTCGGTCGCCGCGCGCGCCATGCTGTCGGCGGCTGACATGGCGCCAGCGATTTCCGGTGCTTCAGTAATGGGAATCTGCTCCAGTGTCTCCTCCGCGCCGGGAACGTAGCGCGGCAGGAAAATGCGGAAGACGGTGTTGCCCGGCGCCGACTCGGCATAGATAAAGCCGCCGGTCTGCTTGACGATGCCGTAGGCGGTTGAAAGGCCTAAGCCGGTGCCCTTGCCGACTTCCTTGGTCGAGAAGAATGGCTCGAAGATTTTATCGATGATGCCGGGCGGAATGCCGGTGCCGGTGTCGGTCACTTCGACCAGCACGTAATCGGCGGCCGGCACGCCCTTGTAACCGAACTTGGCCGTTTCCTCGGCCGGCACGTTGGCGGTGTGCACGGTCAGCCTGCCGCCGCTCGGCATGGCGTCGCGGGCATTGACCGCGAGATTGACAATCACCTGCTCGAATTGCGACAGGTCCACCTTCACCGGCCACAGGTCGCGGCCGTCCACCACCTGCAACGTCACCTTCTCGCCGATCAGCCGCTTGAGCAGCATGCCGAGGTCGTTCAACGTCTCGCGCAGATCGAGCACTTGCGGGCGCAGTGTTTGTTTGCGCGAGAACGCCAACAGCTGCCGCACCAATGCGGCGGCACGGTTGGCGTTCTGCTTGATCTGCATGATGTCCTTGAACGAAGGATCGGTCGGCTTGTGGGCGTTGAGCAGAAAATCGGTCGCCATCATGATAGCGGAAAGCACGTTGTTGAAGTCGTGCGCGATGCCGCCGGCGAGCTGGCCGACCGATTCCATCTTCTGCTGTTGATAGACGCGGGTTTCCAGCGTGCGCTGCGCCGTGGTTTCCAGCGCGTAGACGATCGCGGCTTCCCCGTCGCGTTCCTCTTCCTCGACCGCCGAGACGAAGAAATTGGCCCAGCGCTCGCCCGGACCGATCAGCGCGGCTTCAACCGGCGCGATGTCGCCCTGGCCGGCGGCCGCCTTGGCGATGGCCGCTTCCAGCGCCGCACGGTCGCGCTCGGCCACCACCGCGTAAATCGAGCGTTCGCCCTTGAGCAGGTCCTCAAAGGCGCTGGCAAAACGCGCATTGCTGCGCGCGATGTGGCCGCTCTTGTCGACGGTGGCGATCGCCATCGGGGTGTTCTGGAAGAAGCGCATGAAGCGCACTTCCGCCGCGCGTTGTGGATCGGTGCCGTCGTCGCGCGCCCGGTTGAGCACCAGCGTGCGCGAAGGGCCGCGCCTGCCGTCGGCGCCGAATGCCACTTTGTGGAACAGCCGTACCGGCACCGGCTTGCCACCGCGCGTCTTGAGATCGAGGTCGAGCACCTCGGTTTTAACGTCCCCCGGCGCGGCGTTGAGCGTGGTTAGAAGCGCGGCGCCCTCGCCGGCGACGATGTCGGTAAGCTTGAGCGAGCCGGCGCCAACTTGGGCGAGGTCGTGGTCGAGCCAGTTTGCCAGCGTGGCGTTGAGATAAATGATGTCGCCGGCTGCATCGACCGAGAAGAAGCCGGCCGGTGCGTGGTCGAGATAGTCGATGGCGTGCTGGAGCTCCTGGAACACGTTCTCCTGGCGCTCGCGCTCGCGCGTGATGTCGGCGATCGACCACACCGTCAGCCACGCCTCGCTTTTGCTGGCGCCGAGCGGGCGCACGCGCAGCCGCAGCCAGCGGCCGGCCTCGCCGCCGGAAACGCGCACCTCCTCCTGCAGCCGGCGGCCCTCGCGCGCGGCCTTGAGCAGGCGGTAGATCGATTCGGAGACGTCGGGATCGCCGATGAACACCCGCTCGATCGGCCGCACGTCGCTTGCGTCGGTAGCGCCGATCAGGTCGAGATAAGCGGTGTTGGCGTAGAACACGCGGCCGGACCGGTCGGTGATCACGATGCCGTAGAAGGCATTGTCGACCACCGCCTTGAGCACCGGGTTGCCGGCGTCCTTGCTGGCCAAACGCATGATGCCGGCGGCGAGCGCAAACAGCGCGAACACGCCGATGGTGCCGAGCACCGCCAGCAGCAGCAGGATGTAGCTCGCCGAATGCTCGCGCCCGACATAGACGAGCCCGGCGGCCGCCCCCACCAGGAGCAGCGCGACCAGCAGCACCTTGCCGATCGAGCCGCGGCGCGGCACGCTCTGGCTGCGGTCGAAAGCGGCCCGCCCCTGCCCCTCGCTGCCGTCCTCCGGCGGCTGCTTTGTGCGATCCTGACCTGCCATGATGGTGGTAAACCTTTTGGTCGCCGCGGCGCGGGCTATGCGCCATTGTCCTGAGTGCCTTAAGCCGGCCTATGCGCGCAAGAGCCGGCCTAAGGCAATTATGTCCGTTGGATAACTACCGCCGGACCGCCCGCCGCAACTTCATCACATAGCCGATCACTTCAGCCACCGCCTTGTAATGCTCGGGCGGGATCGCTTGGTCGAGCTCGACGGCGGCATGCAGGGTGCGCGCAAGCGGCGGGTTTTCGACGATCGGAACCGCGTGCTCGTCGGCGATTTCCCGGATCTTCAGGGCCACAAGGTCGACGCCCTTGGCGACGCAGACCGGCGCGTCCATGCCGCGTTCGTATTGCAGTGCGACCGCGTAATGCGTCGGGTTGGTGATGACCACCGCGGCCTTGGGCACGTTCGCCATCATGCGTCGTCGCATGCGGGTCTGACGCACTTGGCGCATCTTGCCCCTGATGGTCGGATCGCCCTCGGTCTGCTTGAATTCGTCCTTCAAATCCCTGAGCGACATCTTCTGCCGCTCATACCATAAACGGTATTGGAACAGGTAATCGGCGGCCGCCACCACCGCGAGAATGGCGACCACCGCGCCCAATTGCTTGAGCGCCAGCGACAGCGTGAGCGGCAACACCGCCGCCAGATCGGTGCCCGCCAGCGCGATCAGCCGGCGGCGCTCGGGCCACATCAGCGCGGTGAGCACGGTGCCAACCAGCAGCAGCTTGACCATGCCCTTGGCGAAATTGACCAGCGCCTGCCTGGAGAACTGCCGCTTGAGCCCGGCCGCCGGCGAGATCTTGGACAGCTTCGGCGTCATGGTCTCCGTCGACCACACCATCCTGTGCTGGATCACGTTGCCGGCGAGCGCCGCCAGCATCAGCAGCAAAAACGGAACGGCGACCACGGCCAAGAGCTTGCCGCCGATCATCTCGAACAGATGCGGCAGCGCCGGGCCGTCTACCCTGATCTGCCAGGAATTGGCGATCAGCCCGCGCAGGATGGCGGTCACGCCCGCGCCCATGCCGCCGGAGAAGCTGATCAGCACCAGCGTGGCGCCGGCGATCACGAACCAGGTGTTGACCTCCTGGCTCTTGACCACGTCGCCGCGTTTGAGTGCATCATCCAGGCGCTTTTGCGTCGGGTCTTCTGTTTTTTCGTTTTTGTCTTGTTCTTCTTCGGCCATGCTGCGTTTTCAAATCAGGCGTGCGGCGCGAGGTTGCCGAGCACGCCCTCGAGATAACCGACGAAGGTTCCCATCATCGCGCCCACCACCAGCAGCAGCAGCAACATGCCGAGCATGATCGACAGCGGCAGGCCGATGAAGAACACCTGCATCTGCGGCATCAGGCGCGACAACACGCCGAGCCCGAGATTGAACAGCAGGCCGAACACCAGGAACGGCGCCGAGAGCTGGATGCCGATGCGAAAGGCGGTGGCGACGATCCGGGTGACGTGCTGCGCCACGTCGCCGACCAACGGCATCTCGCCCGGCTGGAACAGCGTATAGCTGTCATTGAGCGCCTCGATCACCAAATAATGCAGGTCGGTGGCGAACACCAGCGTGACGCCGAGCAGCGTGAGGAAATTGCCGACCAGCATGCCCTGCTGCCCTTGCGTCGGGTCGATGGCGGTGACGAAGCCGAGACCCATCTGCTGCGCCACCACCGAGCCGGCGATCTGCAACGCCGAGATCGCCAGCCGCGCGGTCAGCCCCAGTACCGCGCCGATGATGATCTCCTGAAACAGCATCACCAGCACCGGCCCGAGCGCGGTGAGATCGACGGCGTAGGCCTTCTGGTGCGCCGGCAGCAGCACGGCGGTGAGCACCAGCGCGATGGTGAGGCGCACCCGCGTCGGCATGTTTTGCTCGCCGACGCCCGGCAGCAGCATGACCATGGTGCCGATGCGCGCGAAGGTCAAAAGGAAGGCCGCGGCCAGCCCCGGCAGAAAGGAGATGTCGACATGCATTTAGATTATTTTTCGTTGGCGCATGATCTTGTCCGAAAACCGGTTCCCACTTTTCGAGATCGTGCGCTTAAGTGCCGCTGGCGATGCGGGCGGCGAGCCGCAGCATCTCCGCGTGCAACTTCTCGGCCATGAACGGCAGCGCGATCATCAGTGATACGAAGATCGCCAGGATCTTCGGTACGAAGGCCAGTGTCATTTCCTGGATCTGCGTGAGTGCCTGCAGCAGCGAGATAGCGATGCCAACCGCCAAGCCGACCAGCATCACCGGGCTCGCGACTAGGATCAGCGTGAAGATCGCCTCGCGCGCAATATCGAGAACTTCGGGGCCGGTCATTGTGCGCCGCTCTCTCCGCTGTCACCGCCCGCGCAGGCGGGCGATACGGCAAACGCAAGCATCGCGATAATCACATCACTCTCCACGTTTGCGATGACTGGATGCCCCGCGTTCGCGGAGCATGACACTCAGAAATCAGATCGGCATCTTCATGATGTCTTCGTAGGCCGCGATGATCTTGTCGCGCACCGCCACCACCGCATCGATGGCGACCTCGGTCTCCGATACCGCGGTGACCACGTCCACCATGTTGGATTTGCCGTTGACCATGGCGCGGGTCTGCGCGTCGGACTTGTGGCCGAGCTCGTTGACCGAGCCGATCGCCTCCTTGAGCATGGCGGTAAAGCTGGCCTCGCTCTTCGGGTCGGCGGGCGCGGCCGCCGCTTGCGTGGGATTGGCGGTAAGGCGCGCGATGGCGGCATAGGCGCCGGCGGCGGAGATCGGTGTGGCCATGGTTATTCCTTGCGTTTGCGCATGATCTTTTCCGAAAACCGGTTTCCACTTTTCGGGATCATGCGCTTTGCCTTACGTCTGCGCTTAAGCTTTCAGGATATCGATGGTGCGCTGGAGCATGCGTCGGGTGGCGGTGACCACGTTGATGTTGGCTTCGTAGGAACGCTGCGCCTCGCGCATGTCGGTCATTTCGACGAGCGGATTGACGTTGGGGTATTTGACGTTGCCGTTTTTGTCGGCTGCCGGATGGCCCGGCTCGTATTTCAGCCGGAAGTCGGATTGGTCGGTCTGCACCTTGCCGAGCTCGACCAGTTGCACGCCGAGCGAGCGATCGAGCTCGGTACGGAAGGTCGGCACCTTGCGCCGGTAGGGATCGGCGCCGGGCGAGGACGGCGTCGAATCCGCGTTGGCGATGTTCTCGGAGATGATGCGCATGCGCCCGGCCTGCGCGCGCAAGCCGGATGCGGCGATCGTCAAAGTCTTTATGAAGTCCACCACTGCCCTCCTTGGCCCGCGGCGCGCCGCGCGCGGGCGTTATGGTCATTTCTTGCCAAGCGCGGTTTTGATCAGGCTGAGGCTGCGCGTGTAGACCGCGGTCGCGGCCCGGAAATCCATTTGGTTGGCCGCCACCTTCATCATCTCTTCTTTGAGGTTGACCGCGTTGCCGGTCGGGCGCACCTCGTAGTTGCCCTTGCTCTCGGTCCTAAAGCGCGGCGGGCTCAAGCCGAACCCGCTCATGTGGCCGGGCTCGGTGGTCGCCAGCACGACCGAGGAAACCGTGGCGGGGGCATCCTCGCCGGGCGCTTCGAATTTCAGCGGGGCCAGGTCGCGCGCCTGGTAACGGGGGGTGTCGGCATTGGCGACGTTCTCAGCCAGCACACGCTGGCGCTCCTGCGCCCATTGCAGCCGGGTGCGCAGCATCGATAGGATCGGGATATCGGTGATGGCCATGATGTCCCCTTGAGAATGCCGCCCCCGCGGCCGCACGCGGCCACTAGGCAGACTTTGCCGGGCCTATGGTTAATGGCGGGTAAAAGTAGCGATGGAACGGGCGCGGCGCGGCCGCTATTGTTCCGGGGTTATCGGCAAAACCGCGGTCGGACATGAAATGGCCGTTTATTTGTTAAGAGACTGTTAGTATTCCGGGCGGCAAATTGTGCCTACGGAATTAACTATTTGGGCGATTCCCTTCCGATGAGTCGCGGCATGAAGCATGGAGTAAATTAATGGACGCCTTGTTTGGCTCAACCATGCCGCTTGCGGCGCGCTTCTTCATCGCGTTTTTGGTCGTGCTGGCCCTGATCGGGGTCACCGCCTGGCTGGTGCGCCGCTTCGGCGCCAGCCGCCTGGGTGCCGCCACGCGCGGACGCCAGCCGCGGTTGGCGGTGATCGATGCGGCCAACGTCGACGGCCGCCGGCGGCTGGTGCTGATCCGCCGCGACAATACCGAACATCTTTTGATGATCGGGGGTCCCACCGACGTGGTGATCGAGCCCAATATCGTGCGCGCAACCGGTGCACGCGAAGTGGCGCGCGAGGTGGCACGCGAGCCAGGACGCCTGTCGATTTCGACGGAGGGCACGGCGCGGCTTGGGCCGGCGGCAGAACCATCCTGGCAGCCGGCGACGAGCGAGCCGCCCGCGCCTGCGGCGCCGCCACGTCCCTATCGCGCGCCGGCAACCGAAGAGCCTTGGCTGCCGCCTGAGCCGGGCGCGCGCGCGCGTCCCGCCGACAGCCTCACCGGGCTCGCCGCCGAGCTTTCGGCCAAGCTCCATTCGGCCGATCTGCCCCCCCCGCCGCCCCCGCGCACCGAGCCTGCTGCGCCGCCGCGCACCGCCGCGCCGCCGGTGACACCGGAGCCGCCGTCGGCAGCGCCGCAAAGCGATCACAACCTGGCCGAGATGGCCCAGCAGCTCGAAGCTGCGTTACGCCGCGCGCCCGCGCCGGAAGGCCGCCCGCCGGTGACCGATCCGCTGGCGGTCGCCCCGCCAGCTAAATCCGCGTCCCCGCGCCCTGCGCCCCGCGACTTCAAGTCGAAGCTCGAGCCCAAGCCCGAGCCGAAGCGCGAATTCAGGTTCGAGCCTCCAACCGAGCGCCGGGCGGACAGCCGCCCTGAGCCCAAGCTCGAGACCAAGCCTGAGCCCAAGATCGAACCCAAGTTCGAAGTCAAGCCCGAGGCCAAGTTCAAGTTCGATGGCAAGCCCGAGCAGCCCAAGCCGGACGCGGCCGCTACGCCGGGCAAGACCATCTACGACAACCTGGAAGAGGAGATGGCGAGCTTGCTCGGCCGTCCACCCGACAGATCGTGACAGCCATTGCCGGCCGCCGCGTCCGTCTGGTGACGGTGGCGGCCGGAGTAGCGGGGCTGCTGGCGCTGACGGTCATGCCGGCCGGCGCGCAGGACGTCAGCATCAATTTCGCGCAAGGCTCAGGCCTCACCGAGCGCGTGATCCAGATGATCGCGCTGCTCACGGTGCTGTCGCTGGCGCCCTCCATTCTCGTCATGATGACGTCGTTCACCCGCATCGTGGTGGTGCTTTCGCTTTTGCGAACCGCGCTCGGCACCGCCACCGCGCCGCCCAATGCGGTGATCGTTTCGCTGGCGCTGTTCCTCACTGCTTTCGTGATGGGCCCGGCGCTGCAAAAGGCCTACGACACCGGCGTCCGCCCGCTGATCGCCAATCAGATCACCGCCGAGCAGGCCTTCGACCGCGGCTCGCAGCCCTTGCGCGCCTTCATGCAGAAGAACGTGCGTGAGAAGGACTTGAAGCTGTTCGTCGACATGTCGAAGCAACCCGAGCCCGCCAATCCGCAGGACTTGTCGCTGCGCGTTTTGGTGCCGGCCTTCATGATCTCCGAACTCAAGCGCGCCTTCGAGATCGGCTTCTTGCTGTTCCTGCCGTTCCTGATCATCGACCTGGTGGTGGCTTCGGTCTTGATGTCGATGGGCATGATGATGCTGCCACCGGTGGTGGTGTCGCTGCCGTTCAAGCTGATCTTCTTCGTGCTGGTGGACGGCTGGAGCCTGGTGGCAGGGTCATTGATCCAGAGCTACGGGACGTAGCCATCTCGCCCCACCAATTCGCGGCCTGCCGGCGCGTTCACCATAGGATTATTATCACATCTTCGTGAAAACTTATCCCCGCCCCTTCTGGGCGGGCTTAGGCTCGCTGCGTCCTGCTCGTTTGAGGGCGTCATCTAGAGGCGTCTAAATGACGGAGCAGGACGCGGCGCCCGCGCGGGGGAGACGAACGTACCTCCCCCTCCCGGGCCGCGCCGGACACCGCCCGGGAGCACCAAGACCCCCTGCGAGGAGCTCGCTGACGGTCCGGGCTGGAATACCCGGAAGAAAGCGCGGCCCGCCGCCGGAGTGAGAACGCCGCGATGGCGCGCCGAGAGGCGCCGCGCACCGGAAACGGTGCGTGCACTAAAGGAAAGGCTGCGCCGATCGGCGCGCCGTCCCCCTCGCTTTGCGCGAGGGCCAAGGGAAGACGGGCCTGCCCGGGGCCCCGCCAAAGAATACGGGCGATGACGCTTGGCTGTTTGACAATTGCATCAGTGCCACCCCGTCTCTGCGAATGTGGCAACGCTGGCTGAATGCCCGCTTTCGCGGGCATGAGCGGAGAAGCTAACGGCGCGCCGCCTGCGCCCGCGGCAGCCGCGGGATCGATCCGGTGGTCCC
>Ga0307436_1001048_pt1 | contig 12623 bp, 13 predicted proteins | sample SalMarWE160440MG_FD_202513 | JGI IMG/M metagenome (GOLD analysis project Ga0307436, IMG submission 202513) | Salt marsh sediment microbial communities from the Plum Island Ecosystem LTER, Massachusetts, United States - WE1604-40 | ecosystem: Environmental > Aquatic > Marine > Intertidal zone >...
TTTATCCGGTGAAAGTTCAAATTTTTTCATGAGCGTATACCTCTTGGTTAAAATTTTTCCGATTAGAAAAATTTCTTGAGGATACGCTCTTCTTTTTCCTTCATCCACAACTTTCGACTATATCTCGCTCTAACTTGGCTATTTCACTTCTGTCCTTCGAGAGTTTTGGTCCAAGGTTTTTCACCAAAGATGCAATAAATGTGGTTTTGAATGGGAAGCGAAGTGGTATGAATATGAATGCCCCATGTGCGGAAGCAGAGATTTTAGCAACATTCCCAGCACATGAAAGGATTCCCACGGAGATCCGTGGGAATCCTGAAAAAGCTTAGGTGTAGAAGCCAGCCCAAGTGAGGATCAATCCCCAAACGAAGGGTATGATTCCCATGGTCTTCATCCAACTGTTCTTTGTCATCAAAACTTTGACAACGGTTTGTGGCAGGAAGAGAGCAAAAACTCCGCGAAGGAACATTACCCATCCTAGAAGTGTGACGAAGAAAAATCCGTCCCAAGTCCAATTGTTGTACAAGTTGATGATGATAAGACCAATAAATAGATTAAAAACAGCACTTGTGTAAAGCGCTGCAGGCGAATTCTTCATCGACGTCATAATTTTGACGACATTATCACCATAAAGGAGCATCCAAAGTCCCAAAATTCCTATGAAGGGGCCGAACACTCGCGCGAGCATTATAGCAGATTCCATCCCTTTTCCTCCTGAATATTCAAGGGTGCACCCCAAGGAACCCTTAGGGTTTTTTATCTCTAACTCGCAAATTAAAGCTTAAAAGAATTAATTGTCAAATAAAACTTTAAAGTTTCATAGAGACTTTCTCGGGATTGCTTTTATCGCAGGAAGCCAAAATTTTTCTTTAGAGGAATGCTCTAAAGAGCAAAGCAAACTCAGATACATTCTCTTATTGCTGCTTCTTGAATTGATCGAGATCTGGCTTCTTTTCCAATTCGTACGTCCCAACTAATTGAGCCTTCTCAATGACATGGTCTTTAATTTTGGCTTCGACCTCTTCTTTAGTCAGCCCTTTAGACCAATCGGGCATGATATCGAGCGCATAGAGATGGAAAAAATAGCGATGCTCTCGATCGGGAGGACAAGGTCCCATATAAGCGGTTCGCATGTTGGTTCCTTTTCCATGGGTTCCAGGAGGCGGAGAATGTTCGGGAATCCCTTTACAAGTTGGGGGAATTTCATAAACAATCCAGTGGACCCAAAGACCGTCGGGGCGGATCTCTTTTGGGACATCAGGATCTTCCATGATCAGGACCAGACTCTTTGCCTCCTTCGGAACTTCATGGAATTCGACAGGGGGATTCCAATCGTATCCTTCACAGGTGTAGAGTTTGGGGATTTTGCCTCCCTCTTTGAATTTTGGACTTGTAATGCGCATCGATAACTCCTTTCTTATCGGTTTAAGCGATCTTTGGATCTGGAGAGTGTCGTCAAATTCATTTGGCGCCCCAAATTCCGGTTTTTTGGCTCCATTTTCGCGCTCAATTGTCGGCGAATTTCTAATTCGACGTCAATTTCCGCATAAAAATAAGCAGAAAAAACCCGAAATGGTTCGCTCAAAGCAATTTGACGACACCCTCTAACTCAATGATTGAGGGGGTTCCCATATCGATTGTCTTCCCCTTTTCCTCACTTTGGTAAAAACGGAGGATTCTCTCATCGAATCTCCCCGATGGGTAAAAGTGGAGGGTGACTCGATCGGTGAGATGATCATTTTCAACCACTTTTTCAACTCCGGTCATGATCATCTTTTTCTTCACAAAACAGGATAGAGGATCATCGGTTTGAATCCAATAGGTGTAGTGCTTCGACTCTTTGGCAATGACGAGTTCGATATCAGTCTGATCGCAAGTCGCAATGAGTTGACATTTCCGCAAATCCGTCACTAGGTTATCGAGATTCTTATTGAAGGTATGATCGGCAACCATGCTCCGGATTTGCACCCCTATCAGGGAAGAGGCAAGTCCTAGAATCAACAGACAGACGAGTATTTCTATGAGAGTGAAGGCATATTTAGTCTTCATCTTCTTGCTTTTTGACTAGTTTTTTGCTTAGAAAGCGATTGTAGTTAGTCGATGAAATGGTGAGGCTATCATCATGGACTTCAATGTCAAATCGCTTACCCCATCCATCTTTCATGAGATTCCCTGGCTTCTTAACAAGTCCAGAATCTGCCAGATATTTCTCCGGATCATCTTTGATATCTGAAGCGGGAAATCCTTTTGCTATTGCAAGTTCAAAAATATCATCCAATTGCTTCATGGCTTGCTCGGTCTTGAAGGCTTTTCCTTCATCCATACTCCCCTTCATGTTGTAGCCGATCACGCTTCCGATCAGCCCGATGAGAAAGATCACAATCATAATCTCGAGGAGGGTAAAGGCTCTTTTCTGTTTCATTGGGTACCTCATTTAGTTGGCAATTAGGGAACTGACATCTGTTAGGGGAAGCAGAATCGAAAGAATCACCAGACCTACAATTCCACCTAAGAGAATGAGAAGGGCGGGTTGCAAGAAGGTGGTGACGTGGCTCAAGTTTCGCTCGAGCTCTCCATCGTAGATGTCGGATATATTTTTGAACATTTCAGGCATTTTTCCCGTCTCTTCAGCAATCGAGAGCATCCGAGCAACGAGCGGGGGAATACGCGAAGATTTTTTGAGCTCATGGCTCAGGGGTTTTCCCTCGATAATTTGCCCCTCGGCATCTGCGATCACTTCTTCGAGTAGGGGATGCTTCATAGCCTTTCGCGAGGTAGTCAAAGCCCCGACGAGGGGAACGCCACCTGATAAGAGGATAGAGCTGCTTCGACAAAATCGGATCAGAGCTGCTTGCAAGAGGATCGTATTCACAAGGGGGATCTTTTGAAGTAGCCGCTGCAGGGCGTAGCGTCCCTGTTTCCTCCTGAAGTAACTAACGGCAACCATAGAGATGAGACCAATCGAAAGCAGAATGAGTAGGAAGTGATTTTGGAGGAACTGGCTCCAAGAAAGGACCATTTGGGTGAGGGGGTGAAGGCGTCTGCCTTCAAAGAGTTCCTGCATCGAGGGGATGACAAAGAAAAGAAGGCCGATCATGACAAGGAAGCAAAAGGCTCCCAAGAAAGCGGGATAAGCCACGGCGCTAATGAGCTGCTTCTTGAGTTTTTGCCTTCTCTCGATCAGTTCATAGAGTTGATCAAATGCCCAAGAAAGAGCTCCTGTTTTTTCTCCTGCCTCAACCATGGAGATGTAAATCGAATCAAAGGTCTTTGGATAGGTTTTGAGAATGGTCGAGAGGTTATATCCCCCTTTGAGGCGATCGCACAGATCCAAAAAAAGGGGATGAGATCGGGTTTTCCGGTATTTTTCTTCGATCGTAAGCAAACTCTCATAGAGAGGAAGTCCCGCATTGAGCAGTTGCCCGAGCTCACGAGTAAAAGCGAGAAGCATGGGAGATGAAAGGGTGACTTCTTTCCGGTTTTGGACCGAGTCGAGTTGGGTGACAAGGACCTGATTTCTCCTTAGACGCTCTTTAGCCAAATCCAAAGAATCTGCGTCGATCACTCCAGAGATTTTTTTTCCCGTTTCGGTAAGAGCTCGATAGCGGAACAAAGGCATAGATTACCTTCCAGCTCCGCGCGTAACACGGAGGACCTCAGCTGTCGATGTAATGCCTAGGACTGCGAGCTCTCCTCCACTTTGCCTGAGAGTCTCCATTCCCTCCTTGAGAGCAAGTTCAGTGAGTTGATTGCTGTCGGCAGTTTCGATGAGTTTTCTCTTGAGGTTGCTCGTAACGGGCATGAGTTCATAGATTCCGCAACGCCCTTTATAACCCGTTCCAAAACAATGGTCACATCCCTCACCTATATAGAGAGCATCTACCTGGGATCGAATCCCGAGATTTTTACATTCGCTAGCCGTGGGTTTATAGGAAACTTTGCATTCTGGACAAATAGTGCGAACGAGTCGTTGAGCCAACACCCCCACTACAGAAGACGCGAGCAAATAGGGCTCCACTCCCATATCAACCATCCGGGTGAGTGCAGATGGAGCATCATTGGTATGCAGAGTGCTCAAGACGAGATGTCCTGTCAAAGCGGCTTGAATCGCAATTTCAGCTGTTTCCCGGTCGCGAATCTCCCCGATCATGATCACATCGGGATCTTGACGCAAGATATGGCGAAGACCCGTGGAAAAGGTGAGATTGATCTTCGGATTCACGCCAATTTGGGCCATCCCTTGAAGCTTATATTCGACGGGATCTTCAATGGTCATGATGTTGATATGAGTCGAATTGATCTGGGATAGAGCGCTGTACAAGGTGGTCGTCTTTCCACTTCCCGTGGGCCCTGTGACGAGCACGATCCCCTCGCTGATTGAAATGAGCTCCTTGAATTTCTGCAGAATCTCTTTCTTCATTCCAATCTTATTGAGACCGATGGTGACATTGCTCTTGTCGAGGATCCTCAGAACGATGCGCTCTCCATAAGCCACGGGAATCGTGCTGACGCGAAAGTCGATCTGCTTGGCTCCTTTTTTCAATTTGATCCGCCCATCTTGAGGAAGGCGCTGCTCGGCGATGTCGAGACGAGCCATCACCTTGATCCGAGTGAGGAGCTGCGATTGGAATTCTTTGGGAGGCGTATGGCGCTGCTGCAAAACCCCGTCGATGCGGTAGCGGATACACAGAGAGCTTTCCAGGGGCTCGAAGTGAATGTCCGAAGCTCCTTGGCTGATGGCCTCGGTCAAAATCACATTGAGCATCCGAATCACCGGTGAGTCGGAACTGTTTTGCGCCAGAAGGTCATAACCCTCGCCCTCATCGTAGGCAGAGAGATTTTGAGTGGGACCTGTGAGACTGCCAAATAGTTCGCTTGCCGCCTCTTCTGAATGGTGATAGGCGGTGTCGATGGCGGTGTCGAGTATCTCGTCGGTCGTGAGTAAATCACGGACTTCTTTGCCCGTTTTCAATCGAATCTCTTCGAGGGTCTCAAATGCCAAAGGATCGGAAACGGCGACGAGAAGCACTCCCTCTCTTTCTTCAAGAGGAAGAGCTCTTTTGCTTTTGACAAAGTCATAAGGAAGGAGTTGGACTCTGTCTTTGACAAAGGGATAATCAAAGAGCTCTTTCGCTGCGGTGATGTCAAACTTGCCCATCTCAGTCATAGTAGTAATGCACCTTCTCTCCAAAAAATGTCCTGATGCTGCTCGAGAAGAGGCGTTTCTTCTCACACTGTCGAGCTTCGACCAGACGACACATGAATTCGGGGATGTCCCCGGGACGCCGTTCGAGTGCCTTGCAGCGGAGCTCGAGGAGCTCTTCCTTGGGGTCGGTGATGATCTTGGGCGTGATGAAGAAGAACATTTCGGTATTGTCATCTGAGAGTTCGGTCGATCCAAATAACTTGCCGATTCCAGGGATCTCGCCTAAGAAAGGAACTTTTTGCGTTTGATCTCGCATCGATTTGCGGCGCAGACCTCCCAAGATCACCGTCTGCCCGTCAAAGACGCGTACTTCATTTTCGATGTGTCTCTTGTCGACAGGAGGGCGATTATCGGCAGAGCGCTTGGTGGTGTCAAAGGTAATATTGGTCTGCAATGTGACAAAACCCTTTCCATTTTCGTAGCACTCATCCTCTTCTTCGGCGATGTGAATAATCGGTGTGAGGATGATATTGATCCCATATTGAGCGCGTGTAAATGAATCGGTGAACGCAACCCCCTTGTTGGTATCGATAGGTGCCGCGCCGTTGTTGAGGGAGATCTCTTCCATGATCGAAATAGTCGCTGGTGTCTGATTGACCGTAATGACCGAAGGCGCTGCATTGAGCTGAATGTCTTCTTGTGTCATCAAGAAACTGTAGGCCAAATCAAAGGCGGGAAAGTATTTCGACTTGTCTCCATTGAACAGGAAGTAGAGAACTCCTGTGCCGACAGGATCATCGAGTCCATTTTTGGGCGGGAGATTGGGTCCATCATAACGAGCTCCGTTGTCGGCATTTCCGAGTTTGAGCAAGTTGAGGCCATAGTTGGCTTGGCTGTTGAGTTTCTTCTCAAAGAGCAAGACCTCGATTTGAACCATCTTTTTGGGCACATCAAGGCGGTGAAGAAGATCCTTAATCCGGCCCAATATGTCCCTGCGAACGACCATCAAGAGATTCCCCGTCTTGGGATCGGGGATGAAATTCTCCGAATTCACTTCAATGTCGAGATTCGAATCGATCTCGGGTTTGAATCGCTGGGGGGGAACGGTGAGCCCTGGCGCTTGAGCATATCCATCTGGGGCCGACTGCAGTGCCGCTCCTTTCGCAGTGTATTGGATGTCGACATTTTCGCGAAAATCGGGAATTGCGTGAAAGAGGGAGTAGTAGACTTTGTCCAAAATCATCGCCAGATCTTTTGGATCGCTGTGTTTACAGTTGTAGATGAAAATCGTCATCTCCGCTGGATCTTGAAGCTGATTTTCCGTGTCGCGAACGAGTTTTTCGGCTCGATTGACAACATCTCTTGTTCCCATCAATACGAGAGAATTGCCCCGCTTGGGAGTAAAAATGGAAAGCCCCTCGTGATCGAATTTGCCAAAATTTCCCCGAGGCATCCTTTCAAGAGATTCTTTGAAAAAATTCGTGAGAATTTTTTCCATCTCATGAACGTTCATCTTTGATACCGTCACGACCTTTGAGGTCTTTCCATCGGGGTCTTCCCAAACGGTTCGGTAGAGCTGGATGAGTTTTTCGATTTCTGCCTTTGTCGACAAAATGGCCACTTTCCCTCCAATGTTATAGACAAAGGTCATTTTGGGATCTGAAAAGCGATCGAAAAACTGGAATGCGGATTTCGCGTGTTCCACAGGCGGTGAGAAGACGTAGAAAATTCGGCGATTGTCTTGGATAAAGGCAATCTCTTCGGGCCTTGAAGCAATAGCGGCAATTGCCGATGGGTCCTGCTTGAACACATAGAGCTGTCTCGTATAGGGATTGATCTCTTTGATGCCCACTCCATTTTGAGCCAAGATAATCTCGAGAACTTCATTCCACGCCTCCCGAGGGATGGGGACACCCGAATGCATGGCAATTTTCATATTCGCCATTTCTGGGGGGACGATATAGAGATAGTCCGAGGAACCATATTCGGTGACAAGAGCTCCGAGAGTAGTTTCCTCCTGATCCCAGAGAGCATATCCCTCCTCATCGGTTTTGGAAATCCGCACTGCTGCCTTTCTCCATTTTTCCTGAAGGGCGACCATCTCTTTCTTGATCGATTGCACACTTTTCAAAATATGCTTGTAGGTCTCTTCGTCTGCTCTTTCCTCCGCAAGGACTTGGGCATGCTCCATCTCTGCATGAAGTTTTTCGCGGAGCTCTTCGAGTTTTCGATTGACCGTCTTAAGCTCGAGATCAAAGGAGCCCGTTTCTTGAAGGTGCTGAATTTGTGCTTGCTTCTCTTCAATTGTTTGAGAAAGCAGATGAGCAGAGGACAAGAGCATGGTAGAGAGGAAGTAGAGCTTCATCGCCTTGTCCTCCTCTTTTTCGCAGGTGTTCCAGCTATTTGAATAGAGAATGGCTGGATGACAGTGCGCCGCTTATCGAGGATATGGCCCGATAGGAGTCCACTTGGATTCACCGAGTCAATGACGATGAGTTCTCCGAGAATTTCTTGATTCAAATAGGAGCCCATCTCTTCTTCTGTCTGAAGCCTGCGCCATCCCGACTCTGTCCCTAAGAGCCAGTCTCCTGGTTTCAGAATCCACCTCTTGTTGCCGATTTTGCAGGATACCCTCTGAGCTGTTCGCCTTTTGGCTTCTGTGATCAATTGAGTGGGGTTTGTCCTGATGGGAGATGCTGGTTGTTTTTGGATATGGGCTTCGAAAAGGGAAAAGCCCTTATCATCCCAAACCTCGACCTCGATCTGGTCCCCTGTGATCGTATGAACAAGTCCCAAGGGGGTATCATGACGAGCTTGCTCGATAGAGGAGAGCACCTTCCATCCCTCTTCCTCTAAAGAGAGAAAATCTCCAGCTCTCACATAGAGCAGCTGCGAACCAACTTCCAATTTTTGTTTTCTCCCCATTTGGCTAAATGTCGTTCCCCCATAGGTGGAAAAGAGGCAATCTTGTCCCCACCATTTGGCTTCTTTGAGCCCTCTCATTGTTTCTGGTAAATCTTTTCCTTCTCGATACTGAGATCCGACTCTTAACAAAATATCAAATGCTTCTTCCCCCGTCTTCTCAACGGCGAGTTTCAGAGAGCGATTATCCAAAACATGAGGGATGAGCTTGACCTCGGCTACACTGTCAGAAAATTTCACCGATTCGGCCCCTCCTGAAGGATGGATCTCAAGGTCGCAATAAATCGCCTCACCCTCTTTGACCACTCTCTGCTCGGTAGATCCATCAACTCCAATCCGATAAGACCTACTTTCGACTCCAAAATCGGGCCGTACACTCTGAGCGAGAAGCACGAGCTTTTGTTCGAGTGACAGTGCTAAAATCGAGCGAGTGTCTTCTTTCAAGCTGAGCGGACCCATAAAGAGATTATCGAATTTCATCTCCTTCTCTGGTTTTCCCTCAATCATCATCGGCAGATCGTGATTATGATGCAAGTCTGAAAGAAAGAAAAAGCCCACCACTCCTGAAGTCAAAAGGAGGAGTTTGATTTGTGCAAATGAGTAAATCCATCCGAAGGAAATGCTCGGTTTTATAACAATCATCGAGAGGCGATTCCAAAGTAATAAGGCTTCATTCTAGAGGAAGATGCAAAAAAATCCAATCTCCTCTTCTCAAAATGTTGCGAAAATTATAACGAATACTTAAATTGAGGATTATACAAACAGTTTAGAGGAATTCCCATGGAAGGCGAAGAAAAGAAAAAAGAAGGTGTTTCTGTAAAAGAACTAGAAGGCTATGCCAAAAAGCTTCGATTTGAGATTTTTTTCTGCATTCTCTTCATTTTGGCGAGCTTATTCACGCTCGTTTTCTGGGGCTCCACGCTCAGCATCTTCCTTGCGGGAATCGGGGGAATTATCAGCGTATTTCTGCCAACCCAAATCGAAAATCTCTCTCGAAAAATGGCCCACATGGTCTTTTCCAAAGAGGGAACGATGCAAGTCATCATTGCAATCGTCGCTTTCATCATAGCGATCTTTTTGGCTCCGATTGTCTTCTTCTTCGTCGGACTCCATGCGGGTAAGAGCATGCTAAATCTGGCAAGTGAATCTTCACAAGATGATGGCGGTTCAGCTACCTAGTTTTCCTTGGCCTTCATCCTAGCTGATGAATGGTCAACGATCCCATCTTCGCCATTTTGACAATATCGAACTTGCTCAGATTAGACTTAGGACTTGGATTTTCAAGCAAGTGCACAAAACAGAACATCTTAGTGCTCTTCACCTCGCCAATAGACAACCAACTTATGACACCCACCGATTTCATAGCGGAGGAGCTTTTGTCCATCGATTTGAAAAGGGACATCCATCAAACTCGTTGGAAGATAACCCGAGGAGGGGATATCCCGCTCCCTTCGAGCCGTGGGGTCATAGTCATCGACAAAGAGGCAATGGGGATACTGTCTGCACTTTTCCAAAAGCCTCTTCGTATCTCGGTTGGACAGATGCTGAAACATCTCTTTGCAAATAACGAGGTCCGCCTTGGGTAATTCCATAGTCAATGCATCGCCATGAATGAAGCGAACCTTCTCTGATCCAAATTCTCTCTGATCTCTATCCAAAATGTATTTGACCCAGTCGATCCCTGTATAGTCGATATCTCCCCAGTCGATGTGACGCTGCATGGTCCAATCCCCACAACCGAGCTCGACAACAGAATGAATGTCATTTTCCTTCAGAAACGTCTCCAAGAAAACCATAAAGGGCTGCGCATTTTCTGGAAGACAGCCCGCACCTGAAAAGCCCTCTCCCTCCTCATTGCGGCCCCACAAACCATTGCGGTAGATATTTGTGAACTCCCTTTCGAGCTCATTGCCGATGACCTCTTCTCCGAAAAGAGCGGCACATTTTTCGACTAAAGCTTTTGAGCTTGTTGACAGCTGGCTGACAAACATCTCATTGCGGGGGGCATACACCACCTTTTCAAAAGGAGAAACAGTACCCGAAGTGAAAAAAATGGGAACTTTAATACCGGCCTTTACCAAGGCATCGGTGAGGCGCCAATCTTCGACCAAAACAGCATCACAGAGGCAGTTGATTTGATAAATTTCCATCGCTTGGGGAATGTCATCTTTAATTCGAAACAAGCGAATTTTTTCGGAATTGCAATCGGCCAAGGCATCTAAAATCCCATCAAAGACATTAATCGCACCCCATCTCAAGGGCCTTTTCCCTTGGGAAATTTCCACAACCTTTGGACTTCTCAACAAAACTAACCGTCCGACAAATAAAAAGACACAGACTGATAGAACTATGGAAAAAAGCCATTTTTTCATATTCCTACTCCCCAAAAAAAGACGATCTTATACCTCTTCTCAAAAAAAGAAAAGACAGATCTTTTTGTATCTTCTTCAGGAAAAATGGCTCAAAGTTAGCACGCCGGCTATCTTCTTCACCGATTATTCTAAAAAAGCCATCGAAAAAACTACTTTTTAATTCGTTTTATCTTTGTAAAATGGGCATCCATTGTCAGAAAGAGCGTCAATTTTGTTCGAAACAATGTCCTGAGTCACAGTAAATAACTTGATTCCCGGAGGAACATGAAAATCTATATCATAAGGAAAATAAGCATCGTATTTAGAATAAAAATCTAAGATTTTTTTCATTCCACTTCTTCGCACAATCATAGAAGTCGCTCCGAAACGAGCTCCTACCCGACGGATGTTTTTTGTAATGCAATAGTTCTTGCACAGTTCCCTGAAATTTGAAGGGTGATAATTGGGTCTCATCGGATATCCAGATGCAGGTACGTACTTCCCTTCATGATCACGAATATCGCGATCAGTGAACAAAATGTCCCAGTTCTCTTTTCCTAAGGTGGAATCCAGTTCTTCAACTCGATCGAGAATATCCCAAGGATTCTGAATCACATCAATATCGTCCTCCATTACCCAAATAGTATCATAGCCCGATTCATAAGCATCTTTTAGGACAGATAAATGGCTCAAAATAATTCCAATTGCACCTCGGCTCAAGCAATGACAAAAATAGGTGCGGCCATATTGGGAAATTAGTTCATCATGAGGAACTTCTTCCAATAGGGGTGAATAAGTAGTCGCCATGAAATTTCCACGCATACCAGGTGCGTATTTTACTCCTACGTCATTAATCGTATCTAAGCTCAATTCCCAACCATTGACAGCTGAGAAACGATAAGGATGGATTCCATATGGCTCAAGTTGATCTATAGTCATTTTAAACTTTTCAGGTCTTTGATCTAGATTGATGACGTAAATGTAATCGATTCCAGGAATTGAGTGACCCGATGGTTTTGAATCAATCTTCTTAAGGTGATCGATCACACCAGCAAAAGCACTTCCTACTATAAGAAAAATAGAAACAACAAAAAGACGACACATAAGGCAAACCATATAAAATTTCCTTTTTTTGATAAAAACTGAGCCTCTTGTAAGAGGCATTCTCAATGAATCCTTTTAAAGGACTTAGGTACAAATGATTTTGACAGACTCCAAAATTTCAAGAAAGCTTTTGCAACTTTATAGTTCTAGTCCCTTCTGAACTTTAGAGCGTTTCAACTTCACAACTTAATCCAAATACCCCAAGCATTCGTCTCGAAAAATGTAGTGATCCTCTGGCAGTGATCATCAAGCCACTCCACAGCTTTCTCTGTTTGAGGCCAATCCAGATCATCAAAGATAACAAACCCTCCTTGCTTAACAAGTGGCACCCATTTTTTTACGTCAAAAAGAGCGGAATCTTCAGAATGGTTTCCATCTATATGGAGAAGTCCAATGTTTTCAATGGATTGACAGTCAACAGAAGTGGCTCGTATCACATTTACAAATTCATTCAGTCGGTATTCTTTTAGCGAGCTGAGAAAGCTCTTCATGACACTTTCATGATCTACCCTTCCCCACCACTTTGTGTTCTCATCATTGAATCCAGCTACAGAGGCTTCGCTTTTCCATGGATCGATTCCATAGACGATTCCCCTATGGTTGTACTTGATGGCTTCTGCCATAGGCACGAGAGATTTTCCTCCCCACACCCCAACTTCGACAACAATTTCAGGGCGATGATTGAAAATCAGGTCCATTAGAAAGGATGCCTTTGTTTCAGGGCACCATCCGTCTAGACGTTTCATTTTTACGTAGATCTTCTCTTTCAGTACCTTCTCTGCCTTATAATTTCTAGGAACTTGGCATTCGTAGTGCGAAGCAGTTGCAACAGGCAAGTCCATCATAAGAAAATCTCTCTTTTAGAATTAGTTGTCGAAAGCTTATAGCAAATTCTTCTTCTACTGACAATCAAATATCTAGGATCCGAAGATTCATTGCTTGAGGCACCCGAAAAAAAATCGAATATGAATTTTAGCCTTTTTGAGTTTTGATAAAATTCCCGAAAAACCGAAGGGAATAGTTAGCAGAGATATTGTCAAAAGTTGTGGATTGGCCTTGAGCGCATCCTCGCATTTTTCTAAGCTACCTGTTGTTTTTCA
>Ga0307436_1001050_pt1 | contig 12595 bp, 8 predicted proteins | sample SalMarWE160440MG_FD_202513 | JGI IMG/M metagenome (GOLD analysis project Ga0307436, IMG submission 202513) | Salt marsh sediment microbial communities from the Plum Island Ecosystem LTER, Massachusetts, United States - WE1604-40 | ecosystem: Environmental > Aquatic > Marine > Intertidal zone >...
GATGGCCTGGGTGAAGCGCTCCAGCGTGCGCGACAGCTCACCATGCGGGATCATGATCTCGACCAGGCGGAATGAGCTTTCATCGGCGACGGCTTCCTCAAGCGCCCCGGCAAGCGCCTTGCGGGTCGTGACCCGCACGCCCTTGCCGCCGAGCCCCGCGGCCATGTCGGCGAACTTCCAGTCATCGAGATCGTTGTAGCCGACATCGGTCTGAAACGCCTTCAGCATGCCCCAGGCGGCATTGTTGAATACCAGGACAATCGGGTTCCAGCCATGGCGGCGGCAATTGCCCAGCTCCCATCCGGTCATCTGGAAGGCGCCGTCACCCACCAGCACCAGCGGACGGCGCCCCGATGCCGCCTGAAGGCCGATGCCGAAAGGAATGCCCGGGCCCATGGTGGCGTAATAGCCAGGCGCGGCGATGGCGGTGTGGGCGATGTCCATGGCCGTGAACAGGCAGTCGCCCATATCGGAGGAGATCGCCATGACGCCGTGGCGCGCAAAAAGATCGTTGACTGCGGTGGCGACGTCGATGGGACGTATGGGTTGCGCATCGGCCTTGAGGCCGGTGGGGTAAGTGGCGTTCACCGGCGCCGCGTCGCCGAGCTTCTTGGCGCGCTTGAGCAGGGCATTGACCAGCGCCCCCAGGCTGACGCGCGGATAGACGTGATAGCCGAGGCGCACTTCGCCATCGAAGGCGTGAATGGCCGCACGCATGTCGATCTGCTGCTTGGAGACGCCGAAATTGGTGTCGCACACGATGACGCCCAGCATGAGCAGCCCGTCGGAGCGCTCGACGATGTTGCGCACGCCGGTTTCGCCCGCAAGACCCAGATAGGTGCCGGCGAGCGGTGCGCCGGTCTCGGCCAGAATGCCGCGGCCCATGAAGCTGGTGACAGCCGGAATGGCGAGCTTCTTGGCGAGCTTCGCCACCTTGTCCTCGAGGCCGTAGCGGCGGATCTCGACACCGAGCAGCAGGGCCGGATGGCGGGCGCGGGCGAGGTGCTCCATCACCTCCTCGGCGGCCGCAGCGGCCGCGTCCGGGTCGCCGTCGTCGGGCTTGAAGGTAGGTACGGCGGCCACGTCGGCCTCGACCATGTCGCGCGGAAACTCGATATAGACGGGCCGTGACTGGCGCCTGGCAACGGTGAGGACGCGGGCGATCTCTTTAGGCGCTGTCGCGGCATCGTCGAGCACGGCCTGGGCGCAGGTCACCTCGCTCAGGACCTTGAACTGGCTGTCGAGATGCTTGACCTGGTGATGCAGGCCGAGGCCCATGTGCCCTTCGGCGGCGCCGGGTGCGCCGGAAATCACCACCAGCGGGGATTTTTCCGCATAGGCGGTGGCCACCGCATTGACCATGTTGAGCGCACCGGCCCCATAGGTCACCGCCGCCACCCCCAGCGTGCCGCGATAGCGCGCGGCCGCATCGGCGGCAAAGCCGACGCCGGGCTCATGGCTGAGGGTATAGAGCGGCAGGATGTTGGACTGCTCGATGGCGCGGAAGAAGGGCAGGGCAAAGTCGCCGGGAATGCCGAAAATCTCAGCCGCCCCATAGTCCTTCAGCGCCGCAAGCAGGGCGTGAGCGAGTTTCAAGGCTTTTCTCCTCGATAGGGGTAATGGCCATTCGGCCGGTCGGGAGTCTTGCGGGGCACTATGAGATGCCCGCGTGAAATGCTCAATACCAGATGCCGAGGCGTCCCCAGTGGATGCGCGGCGGGTGGAGGCGGGACGAGGGTTCGTCCATGTCGATGTGGATGTCCTCGGGCCGCACGTGCGGGGTGCCCTTTCTCAGGTTGAGGAGGCGGGCGATGCGCTCTTCGGCCTTGGGGTGGGTGCGCAGGATGGACGGGCCGGGGATACGCCCACCGGGCAGGACGAGGCCTTCCCACATGCGCCCCTGCTTCTTCTCCAGCACCGCCAGGGCCGAGGCGAGCGCCTCCGGGTCGCCGGTGATGGCGGCGGCATCGAGGTCGGCGTCGTATTCGCGCGTGCGCGACAGGGCAAGCTGCAACAGCCCGCCGATGAGGGGGGCGAGGATCAGTCCGGCGAGCGCCAGCCACGGCACCTTCATGCCGGCGGCCAGCATGGCGGGCAGCGAGATCAGCAGGCTGAGGTAGCCCACCTGCGCCATGAAGCTGGTGATTCGGGTCAGCACATCGCCGAGCGCCATCACCTTGAGATCGCCGTTCCTGACGTGGCTGATCTCGTGGGCCAGGACGCCGGCAAGCTGGCGCAGGCTCAGGTTGCGGATGAGCCCGTCGGTAACGGCGATGGCAGCGTCCTCGGGCTTGCCCACGGCAAAGGCGTTCATGATCTTGCTCGGCACGTAGTAGAGCCGCGGCACTTCTGGCAGATCGGCCTGGTGGGCGAGCCGGCGCACCACCTCGTGCAGTTCCGGCAATTCGCCCGGCAACAGGGCGCGGGCCTTGTAGAGCCGCAACACCACCTGCGGCGACACCCGGCCGGCGAACCACAGCGACACGGCCATGAGAATGCCAGCCCAGACGAGCCCGGTCACCCCGAACACCGTCCAGGCGATGAAGGCCATGAGCAGCGCCGAACCGCCGATGAGAATCCACGTGTGCAGCACGTTCAGGAGGTCGTGCCGGCGCCGTTCGGCCTCGTTCAATCGGGAAACAGTGCCGATCATGACTGTCAATATGGGGTCAATGCCGAACCGTCGCCAGAGGTGCCGATCAGAACGAGATGCGCAGATTGATCATCGCGCCGGGTGCCTCGTTGGGGTCGCGGGCGCCGAAATTGGTGCGGGCGCCGATGCCCTGATAAGGATCCTCAATCCTGGTCTCGCCACCGAAGGACAAGGTGCCGATCTTGCGGCCGGACTTATCGTTGAGAGGCTGCAGCACATAGCCTTCCTGCATCTGGATCTTCTTCTGGTTGTCGTATTTTTCCTTGAGCGCCTGGAAGTTGAGATAGCCGGGATCAGCGCTGTCGGCATGCGCCAGACCCGGCAGTGCCAACATAATCGCGACAACGGCCAGGAACGGAGGAATGCAGCGGCGGCACAATGGCATGATGGCTCTTTCCAGGAATCAGCCAGGCCAGCTTACGCCAAGGCCGGTAAGCGGAAAAGGCGTTTGGCTGTCATTCGGGCGCCTGATCGGCGGCCGCGATGGTCGCCACCTCGCGCATGAGATCGACCAGGGCGGGCGGAGGGGTTGCGGCAAAGGGCAGCGGTCGGGTGAGATCGAGGGCGGCGCGACCGATGCGGGCGGTGAGGATGCCGTTCACCGCGCCTTCGCCGAAACGGGCCGACAGGCGCCCGGCCAGGCCCTTGCCGATAAGCTGCTGCACAAGCGTATCGGAGAGCGCAAGGCCACCGGTGACGGCGAGATGGCCGATGACCATGCGGGCAAGCCGCACGGTGCCGATGGTCCCCGGGCGGCCGCCATAGAGCTCGGCAAGCTGGCGCAGCATGCGCAGGTTGAGCGCAGCGACGAACACGATGTCGAGCGCGGCATGCGGCGCGACCGCCGTCAGAAGCGTGACGCGGCGGGCGCTGCGGGCGATGATGCGCCGGGCCTCTTCATCCAGCGGTGCCACGAGATCGCGCTCGGCGAGGCGCACCCGGTCGGCCGGATCGATGATGTCACCCGCGTGCTCGTTGAGGCGCGACAGGCCCCAGGCGGTGTCGGGCCGACCGGCATAAAGGCTCTTCAGTCCCTCCAGCACCCGCCCGGACGCGGCGGCGTCATCGCTGGCGAGCGCATGGGCGGCGTCGGTCTGCAGACGCTCCAGTGTCCTGAGGCGGGCGAGCCCCACAACCTCGCGCAGGGTGATGGAAAGGGCGGCAAAGCCGGCGACGGCAAGAAGCCCTGTGGCGGTCCAGCCGAGCCAGGGGGCACGGGCGAAGAAAGTTTCAATCAGGCCGTACGCCCAATGCCCTGCCGCCAGCGCCAGGAAGCCGGCGAGACCGGCGGCCAGCAGGATGCCCCAGCGGCGGCGCGGACGCGCGAGCGGGGCGGGGCGCACTGGCGGCCGCGCCGGCCCCTGCGTTTCGCTTGCCGTCTCCTCCTGCCATTCGATCCTGGGCGCGGCGAGGCTGCGGGGCTTGCGCGCCTTCGACTTTTGCGCGGGCGGCTTTTCGTCCTCCGGGTTGAGGCGAAAGGCCCGGGGCTGGCGCGGGACTTTGGTCATCGAAAAGCATCTCCGATGAGGAATTCGAGGGCGCGGTCGAGCCTGATATGAGGAAAGCCGCGGTGGGGCGAAAGGTCGTCCTTCATGGGTGGCGGGCGGAAGCGCACGAACTTCAGGTGGCCCTCGAACTCGCCGGCCAGCGCCGGACCGGGATCTTCGGGCAGGTCGCCGGGAAAGATCGCCGCCTCGCTCATGCCGTCAAACACCTCCTTGCCGATCCTTTCGCCCTTTTCCGGCACCCCAGCGATGCAGGCGAGGTCTTCGCCCTTTTGCCTGATGACGGCCTCGCGCGTTGCGCGGATGGCCGACATGGCGACGGCATCGATGCGGGCGCCTGAAAACTGCGCCCGTTCGGCCGCATCGGCGAGGAGAGCTTCGAGGATGGCTTCCAGCCGGTCGTGGCTCGAATGATGCAGGAGGTCGGCCTTGGAGGCGGCAAAGACGATGGCATCGATGCGGCGGCCGAAAAGCTGCGAGGCCCAGCTCCTGGTGCCGACCCGGAAACACTCAAGCACGCCCGTCAGAGCGGCCGAGAGATCGGTGAGCGCTTCCGATCCGGCATTGAGCGCAGTCAGCACGTCGACCAGCACGATCTGGCGGTCGAGGCGGGCGAAATGGTCGAAGAAGAAGGGGCGCACCACGTGGGCGACATAGGAATCGTAGCGCCGGCGCATGAGGGCATGGAGCGAGCCGCGCCCGCCGGACGGCTTTGCTTCCAGGTCGAGCGGGGCGAAGGTGAGAAGCGGCGAGCCATCGAGATCGCCAGGCATGAGGAAGCGGCCCGGCGGCAGGCTCGACAGCGACACATCGTCGGCGCGGCAACGGGCGAGATAAGCGGTGAACATCCTTGCTGCCTCGGCCGCGACCGCCTCATCGGCCGGTGCTGCAACGTCGAGCGTGCCGAGGTGGGCATGCCATTCAGCGGCAAATTGCTTGCGCGGGCCTTTGCGGTTGGCGGCGAGGGTGGCGGTGCTCCAGGCCTCGTAAGAAAGCGCCAGCAGAGGCAGGTCGAGCAGCCATTCGCCCGGATAGTCGACAATATCGATGGAGAGACGGCCGCCATGGGTGTGACGGGCGAAGAACCTCGTTGGCTCGTATTCGAGCGTCAGGCGCAGTTGCGACAGGCGGCGGGTGCTTTGCGGCCAGTGACGCTCATCGCCGGCGGTGAGGGCGGCCAGGTGCTCCTCATAGGCAAAGCGCGGCAGGCGGTCATCGGGTTGCGGTTCGAGATAGGCGCGTGCGATGCGCCCCGTCGCCATGGGGGTAAAGAGCGGCAGGCGGGCGCCATGCAGGAGGTCGTGGATGAGCGCGGTGATGAAGACAGTCTTGCCCGCCCGCGACAGCCCGGTGACGCCCAGACGGATTGTCGGGTGGGTGAGCCCGGTTGCGGCATCGCTGAGCGAGCCGAAGGCCATGCGGGCTTCGTCGAAAAGGCCGGTCATGGCGATGCCAAAGCCGCTCTGCGGTGGACAATCCGATTCAGCAAAGCGGCGTAAGCTCCTTACCTGCCATTGTTTATCGCCTTGGGGCGAATGAAGTCGACAAGCCGGCCTGCGGCCTCGGGCAATTCGGCCCAGGTGGCGATGGGAAAATCAATCACGGCGAGAGCGGCGGTGGGAAATTTTCGCTTGAGTTCGGCCATGGCGGATTTCTTGCCGTTCGCGACAAGGCTCAAGGCCAGGGCGTGAAAAGCCGGGTTGTGGCCGACGACGAGCAGCGGCGAGGCGCTGCCGCCGTTTTCGGCAATGGCTTTTCTCACCTCACGCCCGCTGCCGAAATCATAAAGCGCCGTCAGCGGGCTTACGCGGACATCGCCGCCGCCGGGCAGGCCGGCGAGAACGAGGTCCACGGTGTGGCGGGCGCGGCGGGCAGGGGAGGTCAGGCACAGGGCAGGGAGGTAGCCCATGCGCGCCATTACGGCCGCAACCCGCGGAGCCGCCTTGAGGCCTCTGGGTGCAAGCGGGCGGTCATGGTCGCCGAGAGCCGGCTCGCTCCAGTCGGACTTGGCATGGCGGAGAAGCAGGAGGCGCAGCATGGCTCATGTCCCGATCTTGGCCGCATCGAAGGGGGCCGTCTGGTACACCTGGTTGATCCAGTTGCCGAAGAGAAGGTGCGCATGGCTGCGCCAGCGGTTTTCCGGGGGCGCCTCGTGATTGTCATTTGGAAAATAGTTGGCAGGCACCTCAATGGGCTTTCCCGACGCCAAGTCGCGATGGAATTCCTCGGCCAGCGAGGTGGTATCGTACTCGATGTGGTTGAACATCAAAAGCGAGTGGTGCGGACGGTCGTCGATGAGACAAAGGCCCGCCTCCTCCGATTCCATCAGTACCTCGAATCCGTCGATGCCGATAGGCAGGTCGGCGCGCCTCACCTCGGTCCAGCGCGAGACGGGGATGGAGAAATCGTCGGAAAAGCCGCGCAAATAGGGTGATGAGGGCTTGAGGTTGCGGTGGCGGTAGACGCCAAAAGCCTTTTTCGGCAGCGGATGCTTGGGCACGCCATAATGGTAATGCAGCGCCGCTTGCGCGCCCCAGCAGATGCACATGGTGGAGTGCACATGCGTCTGGGTCCACGCAAAAACCTCCTTCAACTCGTCCCAGTAGGTAACGTCCTCGAACTCCAGAAGCTCGATTGGCGCGCCGGTGATGATGAAGCCGTCGAATCTCTCGCCCTTGACCGCTTCCCAGTCGCGATAAAAGGCGATCATGTGATCGGCCGGCGTGTTCTTGGGCGTATGGCCGGTCATCTTGATGAGCGTCAGTTCCACCTGCAATGGCGTTGCGCCAGTGAGGCGGGCGAACTGGGTCTCGGTGCGCACCTTGTTGGGCATGAGGTTCAAAAGGCCGATGCGCAAGGGGCGGATATCCTGGCGTACGGCGGCATTCTCGCCCATCACCATGACGCCCTCGCGCTCCAGAACGAGACGGGCTGGCAGGTCGTCAGGGATCTTTATGGGCATGGACGAGCCTCGAGGGTTGGCGTTCGCGCAAAAGAACAGTGGGCTATTTAAGGGTGAGCCCGGTGCAGCGCAAGCGAAGGGGCATACTGGCCTCGGTGTCATCCGCGGGCTTGAACCACTACCGTCCGGTTTAACAGCCATCGCAACTGATGATCAGCATTGAAGCGGTGAGACCTCATAAGAAGCTGTCATTGCCGGACTTGTTCCAGCAATCCATAACCCCGTTCGGTGCCTCTTTCGCGACGGCGGTGGTTATGGATGCCCGCAACAAGTGCGGGCATGACAATGGAGAGCCGAGGCCGGGAGCGTCGCTTGCGCGTTCGCCCCCTTGGCGCGGGGCGAAAGGCTGCTAAATAGAGCCCATTGTCGCTATCCCCGGACACCCATGACCCGCACCGTCCCGACCATCGGCATTGTTTCGCTCGGCTGCCCCAAGGCGCTGGTTGATTCCGAACGCATCCTCACGCAGTTGCGGGCCGAAGGCTACAGACTGTCACCCGACTATGCCGGGGCCGATGCGGTGATCGTCAACACCTGCGGCTTCCTCGATTCGGCCAAGGAAGAATCCCTGGCCGCAATCGGCGAGGCAGTGGCGGAAAACGGGCGCGTCATCGTCACCGGCTGCATGGGGGCGGAGGCCGACACCATCCGCGCTCGCCACCCGCAAGTGCTGGCGGTGACGGGGCCGCAGCAATACGAGGCGGTGGTGAGGGCGGTGCATGACGCGGTGCCGCCGGCGCACGATGCGAAATTCGACCTGGTGCCGCCGCAGGGTTTGCGGCTCACGCCGCGCCACTACGCCTACCTGAAGATTTCCGAAGGCTGCAACAACCGCTGCTCCTTCTGCATCATCCCCTCGCTCCGGGGCGATCTCGCCTCGCGGCCGGCGGCCTCGGTGCTGTATGAGGCCGAGCGGCTGGTGAAGGCGGGGGTGAAGGAACTTCTCGCCATCTCGCAGGACACCTCGGCCTACGGCGTCGATGTGAAATATGCCGAGAGCAAGTTTCACGGGCGCCCGGTCAGAACGAAGTTCATTGACCTCGCGCGCGAGCTGGGCTCACTGGGGGCCTGGGTCAGGCTGCATTACGTCTACCCGTATCCGCATGTCGATGAGGTGATCGGCCCGATGGCTGAGGGAAAAATCCTGCCTTATCTCGACATCCCCTTCCAGCACGCCTCGCCAAAAATCCTCAAGGCCATGCGGCGGCCGGCGAGCGGGGAAAGGACGCTTGAGCGCATTGCCCGCTGGCGCAGGGAGTGCCCGGATCTGGCGCTGCGCTCCACCTTCATCGTCGGCTTCCCCGGCGAGACGGAGGAAGACTTCCAGATGCTGCTCGACTGGCTTGGCGAAGCGCGCATCGAGCGCGCCGGCTGCTTCAAGTACGAAGCCGTCACCGGCGCCCGGGCCAATGAGATCGACGGCGCGGTGCCGGAGGAGGTCAAGGAGGAGCGCTGGCACCGCTTCATGGCGGCGCAGAATGCCATCTCGGCCGACATCATGGCCAAGAAGGTGGGGCGCGAGATCGACGTCCTCATCGACGATGTCGACACCGAGAGCGAGGAGGCCGTGGGGCGCTCCGTGTGGGATGCGCCGGAAATCGACGGCAATGTCTTTCTGCCTGGCGAAACCGGCCTCAAACCGGGCGATCGGGTGCGCGCGATGATCGTCGAAGCCGAGGACTACGACCTCGTGGGCGAGGTTGTTGAAAGCGGGGTTTCTGCCTCTGACATGGCCGCCGGACTGGCGTAAACTGCGCCCATGAGCGATTCCGCCGGCGCCCGCGGCGTCACCTTCATTCACCTGCGCACACATTCGGCCTTCTCACTGTCGGAAGGCGCGCTGCCGGTCAAGCAGCTGGCGAAACTGGCCGTCGCCAATGACATGCCGGCGCTTGCCATCACCGACACCAATAACCTCTTTGGGGCGCTGGAGTTCTCCGAGACGCTTGCAGGCGTCGGCGTGCAGCCGATCATCGGCATGTCGCTGCAGGTCGATCTCGGCGACAGCCCGCTGGAACAGAATGGCCGTTCGACGCAGTTCATCAAGCGTCCGTTCCTCGCCTTGCTGGCGCGCAGCGAGGCAGGCTACCGCAACCTCATGAAGCTCACCAGCCGGGCCTGGCTGGAGCACGGCGAGGGCGGGGACCCGCATGTGGGGCTGGATGAACTGAAAGCCCATGCCGAAGGCCTGATCTGTCTCACCGGCGGGCCGCTGGGACCGGTGAACGAGGCGATTATCGACAACCAGACAAAGCTTGCCGAAGCTCGCATGGCGCTCTTGTCCTCGCTTTATGGCGATGGACTTTATGTGGAATTACAACGGCATGGCCTTGAAAGTGAACGTTCCGCCGAAGCTGAACTGGTGCACCTCGCCTACGACATGAAGCTGCCGCTGGTGGCGACCAATGAACCTTACTTCGCAAGCCCTGATGACTTTGCGGCGCATGATGCGCTGTTGTGCATTGCCGATGGTGAGGTGATTGCTGCCGAGGAGCGCAGGCGGCTCACGCCGGAGCATTATTTCAAGACCCCGCGCGAGATGGCGGCGCTGTTTGCCGATTTGCCGGAAGCCATTGAAATGACAAAGGAAGTGGCCATGCGCTGCCATTTCCGCCCGCGCCCGCGCGCGCCCATCCTGCCGGCCTTCTCGGGCAACGGCTCGGCCGCCGACGAGGCGGAGGAACTGCGCCGGCAGGCGCGTGAGGGCCTGTCAGAACGTCTCGAACGGCATCCGATCGCCCCCGGATACACGCGCGAACATTACGAAGAACGGCTGGAATTCGAGCTGAACGTCATCATCGGGATGAAGTTTCCGGGCTATTTCCTCATCGTTGCCGACTTCATCAAATACGCCAAGCGCCACGGTATCCCGGTGGGACCGGGGCGTGGCTCGGGCGCCGGTTCGGTGGTTGCCTGGTCGCTCACCATTACCGATCTCGATCCGCTTCGCTTCAACCTCCTGTTCGAGCGCTTCCTCAACCCGGAACGCGTGTCGATGCCCGACTTCGACATCGACTTCTGCCAGGACCGGCGCGACGAGGTGATCGCCTATGTGCAGCAGAAATACGGGCGCGAGCAGGTGGCGCAGATCATCACCTTCGGCAAGCTGCAGGCGCGCGCGGTGTGCCGCGACGTGGGGCGGGTGTTGCAGATGCCCTATGGCCAGGTGGACCGGCTGTGCAAGCTCATCCCCAACAACCCGGCCAACCCGGTCTCGCTCAAGGACGCCATCGAGAGCGAACCGCGCCTGCAGGAAGAGCGCGACAAGGACGAGACGGTCGCCGCCATGCTGGAGATCGGGCAGAAGCTGGAGGGGCTTTACCGCCACGCCTCCACCCATGCCGCCGGCGTGGTGATCGGCGACCGGCCGCTGGATGAACTGGTGCCGCTCTACAAGGACCCGCGCTCCACCATGCCCGCCACCCAGTTCAACCTCAAATGGGTGGAGCCGGCAGGCCTGGTAAAATTCGACTTTCTGGGCCTCAAGACGCTCACCGTCATCAACGAGGCGGTGAAGGTGATCCGTGAGCGCGAGCCCCAATTCGACATTGCCACCATCCCCTTCGACGACCCCGGCGTCTACAAGATGCTGGGCGAGGGCCACACGGTGGGCATCTTCCAGCTTGAAAGTTCGGGCATGCGCGATGCCCTGAAACGCATGCATCCCGACTGCATCGAGGACATCATCGCCATGGTCGCCCTTTACCGGCCGGGGCCGATGGACAACATCCCGCGCTTCATCGCCTGCAAGAAGGGCGACGAGACGCCCGATTACCTGCACCCGATGCTCGAGCCGCTGCTCAAGGAGACCTATGGCGTCATCGTCTACCAGGAGCAGGTGATGCAGATCGCCCAGGTGCTTTCCGGCTATTCGCTGGGCGAGGCTGACCTTCTGCGCCGCGCCATGGGCAAGAAGATCAAGGCCGAGATGGACCAGCAGAAGGAGCGCTTCGTCTCAGGTGCCGTCGCCAACGGGGTTGAGCGCGACCGGGCGGACTACATTTTCGAGCTGGTGGCGAAATTCGCCGGCTACGGTTTTAACAAGTCGCATGCCGCCGGCTATGGCATCGTCGCCTACCAGACGACGTGGCTGAAGGCCAATTATCCGGAAAGCTTCATCGCCGCTTCCATGAGCCTGGATTCCGGCAACACCGACAAGTTGCAGATGTTCCGCGCCGAGGCCGAGCGGCTGGGGGTTGCCGTGGCGCCGCCGTCGGTCAACCGCTCGAGCGTCGCCTTCACGGTCGAGGACGACGTGGTGCACTATTCGCTGGCGGCGCTCAAGAACGTGGGCAAGGCGGCGGTGGAGCACATCGTGGCGGTGCGCGGCGAGGGCGGGCCCTTCACGTCGATCGGCGATTTCGCCCGCCGCATCGATGCGCACTTCATCAACCGGCGGGCACTCGAAAGCCTGATCAAGGCCGGCAGCTTCGATGATCTCAACCGCAACCGGGCGGCCCTCGTCGAAGGTATCGATACCATCCTCGCGACCGCCAACCGCACCACCAGCGATGCCGCGCAGGGCCAGGACGACCTATTTGGCGCAGGCAGCGAGGCGGCGCCGGAGCTCGCCTTGCCGGTAAGCCAGCCGTGGCTTCCCATGGACCAGCTTGCCGCCGAGTTCGAGGCGGTGGGGTTCTATCTCTCCGGCCATCCGCTCGACGACTACATGCCGAGCCTTCAGCGCCTCGGCATCGACACCTATGCCGCCTTCCATGACAAGGTGATCAAGAAGGGTGCCACCGCCGCACGCCTGGCCGGCACCGTGGTGCACCGCCAGGAACGGCGCTCACGCACCGGCAACCGTTTTGCCTTCGTCGGGCTGTCGGACCCCTCGGGGCAGTACGAGTGCATCTGCTTTTCCGACACCCTCGCCCAGTACCGCGACCTTTTGGAGCCTGGCCAGGCGGTGATCGTCCGGGTCGAGGCCGATGCCGATGCCGGCGAGGCGCGCTTGCGGCTGCAAGGCGTCGAGCCGCTGGACAAGGCAACCGTCGGGGCCACCAGTGGCTTGTCGATCTTCCTGCGCGACGAGAGCGCGCTTGACTCCATCGCCCAGCGGCTCACCAACGGCGGCAGGGCGCCGGTGCGCCTGACGATGCAGCTTGCGGACCGCGAGGTCGATATCATCGTCGGCAACCATTTTACCGTGTCGCCGCGCATGAAGGCGGCGATCAAGGCCATTCCGGGCGTGATCGACGTGGTGGACCTGTAGGGCGGGGGCAGGTGCGGGCAGGTTGAAGCCAGGCCGTGTACTCGTAAATCCGGGTTCGGCAAGCGCTGAATGTCCACTTCGCCCTGAAAGCGGACGAATTACTGCGCCGCCGCGAAATGACGCAAAGGGCCAAAGGACTAAACCGCTCTCGCGGTAGTTTGGGGTCGCGGGTGGCGAGGTCTGAGCGGTAACGGGCAGGGTCTGTCCTGTGTTGAGATTGTGGGTTTCCCGGACCACACCTCAACACAAGGAGCAGACCC
>Ga0307436_1001054_pt1 | contig 12579 bp, 11 predicted proteins | sample SalMarWE160440MG_FD_202513 | JGI IMG/M metagenome (GOLD analysis project Ga0307436, IMG submission 202513) | Salt marsh sediment microbial communities from the Plum Island Ecosystem LTER, Massachusetts, United States - WE1604-40 | ecosystem: Environmental > Aquatic > Marine > Intertidal zone >...
TGGTCCGTCAAGGGAAAAATGCATATCAAGAGAAAAAAGATGGTCGGGCTGATCCCCGGGTCAAGCCCGGGGACGACCATGACGAGGGGTGAGGTGTGGATGGCGTGGGCCCCACACTCATCGTCATGCGCGGGCTTGACCCGCGTATCCTTTTCAGGCGCGTCAGGCGTACCCTTGCTGATGCTTTAACCCTTTGCACTGACAATGGATTCCCGCCTTCACGGGAATGACGGGTGAGGTGGGTTGCGGGTCAGCAAGCGTAGCCCGGATGGAGCGAAGCGCAATCCGGGGGGTCGCCTGCGATGTGGGCAGATCCCGGATTTCGCTGCGCTCCATCCGGGCTACTCGCTACTCTCGCGCAGGGCGCTGCGGTGGTCCTGGAAGCGGAACCACTGGGTGACGATGGGCAGATAGAAGCGCTTGAGGGCGGAAAAGGGGATCGGGCGCACCGGCAGGGCGGGCAGGGGCATGGGATGGCGATCGCCAGTGGCGAGCACAAGCCCGGCGGCGCGGCCGAGCGCGGTCGCCATGGCAACGCCACGGCCGTTGAGGCCGACAAGCGCCGACACCCCCGGGGCCGGCTCGTGATAATGCGGCATGTAATCGCGCGTGATCGCCACCCGTCCGGACCAGCGGAATGCGATCTCTTCGACCGCCGCCAGCGGATAGAGGCGCGCCAGCGCCTTGTCGACATGGGCAAAATCCCGGTCCCGCACTGGATCGGAAAAGCCGCCGCGCCCGCCCACCACCAGGCGGCCGTCATCGTCGAGGCGGGCGTAGGTGAGGAGCTTCCTCGTGTCCGACATGACGTGGCCTTCGGGGAGGATGGTGGCCCTGAAATTGGGGCTGAGCGGTCGGGTGGCGATGATGAAGCTCGCCACGGAAACGAGCGAGTGGCCGAGCGGGGCGGCAAGCGCGCCGGTGTAGCCGTTGGTGGCGATGAGCACCTTTTCGGCGATGATGTGCGCCGCCGGTGTCTCAAGATGCCACAGGCCATCCTTGCGCGTCATGGCGGTGACGGGAGTGCGGGCGCTCACCACTGCCCCCTCCTTTATGGCGGCAGCGGCAAGGCCGCGGGCAAAGGCGAGGGGCTGCAGGCGGCCGCCGCGCCAGTCGAGGAGGCCGCCGGCATAGCCTTCGGCGCCGAGGAGATGCGTGACCTGCGCGGAATCGAGGATTTCGACTGGTGCGCCGCGCTCGGCCCATTGCCGGGCACACTCGGCGACAGTCTCCATGGCGGCGGGGCCGTGCGCGGCCTGGATCCAGCCCGAACGCCTTGCACCGCACGAGATGCCGTAGCGCTGGATGAGATCGAACACCAGATTGGCGGCCGCGTCGCCCAGCGCGATCAGCCGTTCGCCGCGCGCCTCGCCATATTTCTCGACGATCTCGTCGGGGTCGAGCTTGAAGCCGGCAATCACTTGGCCGCCATTGCGCCCCGATGCCCCCCAGCCGGGCTCGCCTGCCTCCAGCACGCAGACGCTGGCCCGGGACTTCGCCGCATGCAGCGCGGCCGAAAGACCGGTGAAGCCGGCGCCGATGACGGCGATGTCGAAACGCGCATCGCCCTCGAGCGTGGCCATTGCGGGGGCCTCGCCCGCCGTCGCCGCCCACAATGACGGTGGCAGCGCGTTGGGATCGGACATCACGGAGAGACGGGCCAAGCGTTACCTCTGCAGCTTATGACTCCATGGCCGCCTTCACGGCCTCGGCGAGCTGCTTGAGGCTGAACGGCTTGGGCAGGAAGGCGAAGTCGCGCTGGCCTTCGAGGTTCTTTTCAAACGCGTCCTCGGCATAACCGGAGATGAACACCACCTTCATGGTGTGGCCCTGCTTGCGCAACTCGCGCAGAAGCGTCGGCCCGTCCATTTCCGGCATCACCACGTCAGACAGCACCAGATCGATCTTGCCCTCGTGCTCCTTCACCCGCTCGATGGCGGCCTCGCCGCTGTCGGCCTCGATCATGGTATAGCCGCGGCTGGCGAGCGCGCGCGAGGCGAACGATCGCACCGCGTCCTCATCCTCGACCAGCAGGATGGTGCCCTTGCCGGTGAGATCGGCGCGCTTGACGTCCTTTTTCCCGCCCTCGGCTTCAGCGGCCTCCTCGGTCTTCACCTCATACTGGCGCGGCAGGTAGATGCGGAAGGTGGTGCCTTTGCCGACGGCCGAATCGCAGAAGATGAAACCGCCGGTCTGCTTGATGATGCCGTAAACGGTGGACAGGCCAAGACCGGTGCCCTTGCCCACCTCCTTGGTGGAAAAGAACGGCTCGTAGATCTTGGCCACCACCTCGGGCGGCATGCCTGTGCCGGTGTCCTCCAGCTCGCACAGCACGTATTCGCCCGTCGGCATCAGGCTGGGGGCAATCTTGCGCGCTTCTTCTTCCGGGACATTGCTGGTACGCACCGTCAGCGTGCCGCCCTCGGGCATGGCGTCGCGGGCATTGACGGCAAGGTTGATGATCACCTGCTCGAACTGGTTGAGGTCGACCTTGACGAGGCCGACATCGCGCCCGTGGATCACCTTCAGCGTCACCTTCTCGCCCAACAGGCGGCCGAGCAGGTTGCCGAGATCGGACAGGATGTCGGTGAGCGAGAGCACCTCCGGTCTCAGCGTCTGGCGGCGCGAGAAGGCCAGAAGCTGGCGCACCAGATTGGCGGCCCGGTTGGCGTTCTGCTTGATGTTCATGATGTCGGCAAAGGCCGGGTCGGTGGGGCGGTGGCGGGCGAGCAGGAGATCGGAAAAGCCGATGATGGCGGTGAGCACGTTGTTGAAGTCGTGCGCCACGCCGCCGGCAAGCTGGCCGACGGACTGCATCTTCTGGCCCTGCACCAGCTGCACCTCGAGCGAGGAGTGCTTGGTGGTGTCGATGGCAAAGACGACGGCGGTGCCGGTGCCGTCCTTGGAGCCCTCGAGCCGGTGCACGAGAACCTCGCCCGTGGTTCCGGCCTCGCAGGCGAAGGTGATGGCGAGCGGCTGGTCCTGCGGCTCGCCGGCAAACACCCTGGCGACGGTCTGGCGCAAGGCTTTGCGCTGCGCTTCGCTGGTGGCGAGATCGGCAAGGCTGCTGCCGCGCAAGGGCTGGCCGGCCAGCGTCACCAGGGCGCTGTTGGCCTCGGTGATGAGCCCCGAGGCATTGATGTAGGCCATGCCGGTAGGGGCATTGTTGAAGACGCGCTGCAGGCGGATGTCGACCTCCTCGCCGACGCCGGCCGCCTCGCCCGAGCGACGGTCGAGCACCAGCGAGCGCGACGGCTGCGGCTTGCCCTCGGCATCGTAGTCGCAGCGGTGGATGATGCGCACCGGAAACGGCGCACCGTCTGCGGGCGTGAGATCGAGATCGAACACCTCGGTCACCGCCTCGCCCTCACGCGGATTGACGCTGGCGATCAGGTCGGCGGTCTCGGCGCCGACGAGATCGGGCAGGGTGAGGCTGCCGTCGGTGGTGCCGGCGAGATCGACGCCCAGCCAGTCGGCGAGGGTGGCGTTGACATAGGCGATGCGGCCGTCGGCCTCGGTGGAGAAAAACCCGGCGGGCGCGCGATCGAGAAAATTGATGATGTATTGCAGGTGAGAAAAAGTGTCTTCCTGGCGGCGGCGGTCGCTGGTGATGTCGGCAAGGCGCCACAAGGTGTAGTCATGGCCGAAGCCGGTGGCGACGGGTGAGACCGTCACCCGCGCCCACACGGCCTCATCGGTGCGCGCGCCCGCCGCGGCCGACCCGGCGGGAATGCGGAATTCTTCCGATAGCGGGCGCTTGTCGCGCGCGGCCTGGGCCAGCCGGTAGACCTTTTCGGCGATCTCGGGATAGCCCGAATAGAGATTCTCGATGCCAACCAGGCGGCCGCGCCCTGAAGCGAATTCACGGTAGGCGGCATTGGCGTAGACCGGCCGGCCGCGCCGGTCGGTGACCACGCAGCGGTCGCCGACAGCATCGATGAGGGCATCGAAGAAGGCGCGCTGGCGCGGCAGGCGGCCGACATGCACAAAGCCTGCGGCCATGCCCGCCAGCGTCAGGAGGCCGAGGGCGGCGGCCGCGGCCAGTATCCATACCAGCCACGGGGCCAGCGTCGTCTCGGCGCGCCAAGCCGCAGCCGCGGCGGCGATGAGAGCCAGCCCGGCCAGCACCGGCGGCCAGGGCGAGCGCGAACGCCGCGCCGGCATTTCGGCTTGCGTGCGGTGCTGTTCCGCCAGGCCTGCTTCGCTCATAAGCTGTCAGGCGCCTTCGCCTCGAATCACCCCAGATGGTGGAGAATCGCCCGCCGCGTCGCCATTGTCACGTGCCAGGATGTTTTTTTCGCGGAAAACCTCGATCGACGGTAGCAATCGGCGGCGGGTGCGGCAACTGGCAAGGTGTTTTGTTCTTGCCATTTGGAATAACCTCTCGACGCAGTCGGCGTAGCGAAATACGGTGGCCGCAGTCCTTGTTTTGCGGAGCGAGGGCAAACGGCCGCGCGCGCGGGGGGATTTCCGCGCTTATCGCAACAGACGGCGTAGGCAAGCGCCGCCTCTTAGGAGAGGATGCAATGACAAAATCGACTTCGGAAAAGGTATCGCGCCGCAAGTTCCTTAAAGGAACCGCTGTGGCCGCTGGCGTGGCGGGTAGCGGACTTGCCGCACCGGCCGTGCTGGCCCAGGCGCCCAGGACCCTCAAGATGCAGTCGTCGTGGACGGCGACCGACATCTTCCAGGACATGGCCAAGCAATATGCCGACATGGTCACGTCGATGGCGGGCGGACGCCTCAAGATCGACCTGTTGCCGTCCGGCGCCGTGGTCAAGGCCTTCCAGGTGCAGGACGCGGTGAATGACGGCGTCATCGACGCCGCTCACACGGTTCCGGCCTACTGGTACGGCAAGAACAAGGCTGCCTCGCTGTTCGGCACCGGGCCGGTCTACGGCTGGGACGGACATCAGACGGTTGCCTGGTGGTGGTATGGCGGCGGGCGCGACCTCTACAATGAGCTGGTGCAGAAGATCCTCGGCCTCAACATCGTGGGCTTCTTCCTGATGCCGATGCCCGAGCAGCCGCTCGGCTGGTTCAAGGAGCGCATCACCAATGTGGATCAGCTGCGCAAGCTGAAGTATCGCACCGTGGGCCTTGCCACCGACGTCATGCAGGCCATGGGCGTCAACGTCACCCAGATCCCGGGCGGCGAGATCGTGCCGGCCATGCAGCGCGGCGTCATCGATGCCTTCGAGTTCAACAACCCGACCTCGGACTGGCGGCTCGGTGCGCCCGACGTGGCCAAGGTCTACATGCTGGGCTCGTTGCACCAGGCTTCCGAGATGTTCGAGATTCAGTTCAACAAGGACGTCTGGGACAGCCTGTCGCCCGATCTGCAGGCGATCCTCGAGTACAGTGTGCAGGCGGCGAGTTCGGCCAACTTCGGCTTCGGCATCAACACCTACTCGCAGGACCTGTTGAAGCTGCAGTCCGAAAAGAACGTGAAGGTCTACAGGACGTCGGACGACATTCTGGAGGCCGAACTCAAGGCCTGGGACGAGGTGGCCGGCAAACTCAGCGCCGATCCCTTCTTCGCCAAGGTGCTTGCCAGCCAGAAGGCCTTCGCCGATCGTACCGGCTATTATCTCCTCACCAACAATGCCGGCTACAAGCTCGCTTACGATCACTACTTCCCGGGTAAACTCAGCTTCTAATCCGGGCTAAGATCAGCGGGCCGGATCGCACCAGCGACCCGGCCCGCATTTGTCCAGTGAGGGGTGGGGTCAGCATATGCGCAGCTACATCTGGTTCGCCGACAGGGTGTCCATGTGGTTCGGCAAGGCGTTTGCCTGGTGCATCATGGCGATGACCTTCGGCACCGGCTACGACGTCTTCATGCGCAAGGCCTTCGACAGTCCGAGCGAATGGGCCTACGACCTCTCCTACATGATGTACGGCACCCTGTTCATGCTGGGCGGGGCCTACACACTTTCCCTCGACAGCCATGTGCGTGGCGATTTCATCTACCGCCTGTGGAAGCCACGCACCCAGGCGATGGTCGAGGTGGTGCTCTATTTCCTCTTCTTCTTCCCCGGCATCATCGCCCTGATCGTTGCGGGCTACAAATATGCCAGCCGCTCGATGCGCTACCTGGAGGTGAGCGTCTACAGCCCGGCGCACCTGCCGATCTTCCAGTTCAAGATGACCCTGGTGGTGGCCGGTGTCTTGATGCTCATTCAGGGCATCGCGCGGGTGTTCCGATGTATCATCTGCATCCGCGAGGGCGAATGGCCACCGCTGCCGAAAGACGTGGTGGAACTGGAAGAACAACTGATTCACGAACACGAACTCGAGATCCTGCGTCACGGCACCGAGGCGGTCGATGTCGAAGAACCCATGGAGACAAATGAAGGCGAAGACCGCCAGGCCGGAGATGACAAGAAATGACTGACCCGCAGGTCGCCGTCTTCATGCTCGGCATCTTCATTATTACCATCTTTCTCGGCTTTCCTATCTGCTTCACCCTGATGGCGCTGGGCATCGGCTTCGGCTATTACGCCTATTTCGAGGCCGACCGCATGTGGCTGCACTATCACGCCGCGGTGGCGCATGGCGCCGACACGTTCACCCTCATCAGCACCTGGCTCGACGGCTTCTTCAGGGACCGCATCTTCGATCTGTTCGTCAACCAGACCTATTCGGTGATGTCGAACGACGTGCTCACCGCAGTGCCGCTGTTCCTGTTCATGGGCTACATCGTCGAGCGCGCCAATATCGTCGACCGGCTGTTCAACACGTTACGGATTGCCTCCAGACGCGTCCCCGGCTCCATGGCTGTCGCCGCGCTCATCACCTGCACACTTTTCTCCACCGCGACCGGCATCGTCGGCGCGGTGGTGACGCTGATGGGATTGCTTGCCTTTCCGGCCATGCTCAAGGCGCGCTACGACACCAGCTTCGCTTCCGGCGTGATCTGCGCCGGTGGCACGCTCGGCATTCTCATTCCGCCGTCAATCATGCTCATCGTCTATGCGGCGACATCGAGCGTGTCGATCGTCAAGCTGTATGCCGGCGCCATGTTTCCGGGCCTCCTGCTGTCGAGCCTGTACGTCACCTATGTGGTGGGCCGGGCCTGGCTGCAGCCCCATCTCGCGCCCAAGCCGCGCGACGATGAGATCGAGGATATCTCCACCGGCAAGCTCATCCTCTTGCTCTTGACCTCGTTCTTTCCGCTCGCCGTCCTCATCCTGACGGTGCTTGGCGCCATCCTGTTCGGCTGGGCGACGCCGTCGGAGGCGGCGGCCATGGGCTCGCTCGGCGGCCTCGTGCTGGCCATCGCCTACCGGGCGCTGACCTGGGAGCGCTTGCAGGAATCGGTCTACCTGACGGTGCGCACCACCGCCATGGTGTGCTGGCTGTTCGTCGGCTCGTGGACCTTCTCGTCGGTCTTTGCCTATCTCGGCGGCGAGCAGACGGTCGCCCATTTCGTCACCGCGCTGCATCTGACGCCGCTGATGTTCCTCATCATGGCGCAGATCATCATCTTCCTGCTCGGCTGGCCGCTGGAATGGTCGGAGATCATCATCATCTTCGTGCCCATCTTCCTGCCGCTCTTGAAGCATTTCGACGTCGACCCGTTCTTCTTCGGCATCCTCATCGCCCTCAACCTGCAGACCTCGTTCCTGACCCCGCCCATGGCCATGTCGGCCTATTATCTCAAAGGCATCGCGCCGCCGCATGTGCAGCTCGTCGACATCTTCAAGGGCTGCATGCCGTTCCTCGCCATGGTCATCATCGCCATGATCGTGGTCTACGTGTTCCCGCCGATCACCTATTATCTGCCGAACAAATTCTACGGGACCCAGTAGCAATGAGTGACATCATCGCGTTGTCAGCGGCCGAACTGCGCGCGGCAACGGGCGAAGGCCGGCTTTCGTCGCTGGAGGTGGCCGAGGCGTTCCTCGCCCGCATCGCCGCCGAAGAGCCCAAGCTGAAGGCCTGGGCCTTTCACGACCCCGACGGCGTGCGCGAAGAGGCGAGAAAGCTCGACGACTATCGCGGCAGCGGCCAGCCGCTCGCGCCCCTGCACGGGGTGCCGGTGGGGCTGAAGGACATTATCGATACCGAGCGCATGCCGACCGAGAACGGCACCGTCATCGACAAGGGGCGGCAGCCGAAGGACGAGGCCACCGTCGTCCGCCGGCTGAAGGAGGCCGGTGCCCTGATCATGGGCAAGACGGTGACCACCGAGCTTGCCTTCTATCATCCGGGCGGCACGCGCAATCCGCACGATCCCACGCGCACGCCGGGCGGCTCGTCGTCGGGCAGTGCCGCGGCGGTGGCGGCGCGCATGGTGCCCGTTGCCGTCGGCACCCAGACCAACGGCTCGGTCATCCGCCCCGCCTCCTTCTGCGGGGTGGTGGGCTTCAAGCCGACCTTCGGGACCATCCCGCGCACCGGCATCCTCACCCAGTCGCCGCCGCTCGATCAGGTGGGGGTGTTCGCCAACAAGATCGCCGATGCCGCACTCCTCACCGAGGTGCTGGCCGGCCACGACCCGGACGATCCCGGCTCGCGGCTGGGCCCGCGCGGGGGGATGGTCGAGGCCGCCACATCGCCGGCGCCGGTCAAGCCGCATTTCGCCTTCGTCAAGACACCGGTGTGGGACAAGGCCGAGGGCGAAACGCAAGAAGCCTTCGGCGAGCTCACCGCGATGCTTGAGGGCGCTTGCGAGGAGGTGCCGCTGTCAAAGCATTTCGCGGAAGGCTGGCCCGCCTTGCGCAAGCTCATGGCGGCGGGCTTTGCCCACAATCTCAAGCGCTATTATCACCAGGCCGCGGAGGCCCTGAGCCCGATCATGCGCGAGACCATCGAGGAAGGCGGAAGGGTCACCGCGGTCGAATGGCAGGAAAGCCTCATGTGGCAGAACGCACTGAAAGGTGGTCTCAACGAAGTGTTCGAACATTTCGATGCAATCATCACGCCGGCGGCACCGGGCGAAGCACCGCAAGGCCTCGATTCGACAGGCGATCCGAGCTTTTGCACCCTGTGGACCTTTTGCGGCATGCCGGCCGTGTCGCTGCCGCTTGCCGCCGGCGGCAACGGATTGCCGGTCGGTGTGCAGCTTGTCGGCCCCACGGGTGACGATGCAAGGCTGTTGCGCACCGCGCAGTGGCTGACAGGCTTTGTCAATGAGGACGCGGCCGGCTAGACTGCCGGCAGAAGCAAGAGGATGACGCTATGGGCCTGACAGACCGCATCATCTCGCTGGTGGCCGTGCTCGGCCTGGCGTTCCTGTTCGGCATTTTGATCTACTGGGTACGCGAGATCGACATGGTCATCGTGCTCGTCATCACCACCGGTCTCGCCTTCTACGACTTCTTCATCTACACCCCGAGGAATTCATAAGGCGCGCGGGCGCCGGCGTCAGCGGCGGCGCCAACTGGGGTCACTTAGTGCCGTTCGGCCCTTGTTTCGCTGCATTGTTAACCAATTCTGCGGCCATAACGGCTAGGATGGCGCGCGAAGGGGTGCGCAATCGGGGAATTTCATGAAGTATCTGCATCCTCCCTATATCTATTACGGCGTCGGCGTGCTCGTCGTCATCGCGGTACTGCTGCTGGTGGTGGCGGTGGTGCGTGTGTTCGGCGGACGGGTGCACGGACGGCGCGGCTCGCGTCTGGGCATCAGCGAATATCGCGAGATCGACAAGCAGCGCCGGCTGGTGCTTGTGCGCCGCGACGGGGTCGAGCATCTCCTGCTTATCGGCCCCAACGAGGATCTGGTGGTGGAGACCGGCATCACCAGCGAGGCCGCGGGCCAACGGGTGAGACGGCGTACGCCGGCAAAGGCGGAAGACGACGACGAGGGCCTGGGCGAGCCGACACTGGCGCCGGTCAAACCGCGTCCCGCCCCGCGTCCGCCGGTGTTCGGCGATCACACCCCCACATTGCGGGCAGTCGAGCGTGAGCCGACCAAGCTGGCGGGCGGCGGACAGGCCCGCGACAGCGAATAAGGCCTTTTGCTAGTCGTCGCGGTAGACGCGCTCGCGCCGCTCGTGACGTTCCTGGGCCTCGATCGACAGGGTGGCAATGGGTCGGGCATCGAGCCTTCTCAAGCTGATGGGCTCGCCGGTCTCCTCGCAATAGCCGTAAGTGCCGTCGTCGATGCGCTTGAGCGCGGCGTCGATCTTGGCGATCAGCTTGCGCTGGCGGTCACGGGTCCTCAGCTCCAGCGCCCGGTCAGTCTCGGTGGAAGCGCGGTCGGCAAGGTCGGGGAGCACGTTGTTCTCGTCCTGCAGGTTCTGCAGCGTCTCGCGGCTCTCGCGCAGAATGTCGTCTCTCCAGTCCAAGAGCTTCTTGCGAAAATACTCACGCTGGCGTGCGTTCATGAACGGCTCTTTGTCACTGGGATGATAGGAGCGAGCTCTTCTGTTCGTCATTCGCGACCGTTCTCCCTAGACGCCGGTACGACTTTCGTTGCGCCTATATATCGACGTGCTCACATGCCTTCAATAGGCTTGTGGCGCCTCTTTGCAGGTTTTGGGCCATGACCAGCCCATGCTCTCATCACCATGAATCTTTTGTGAAATTTCGTTAACCGCGAGGCTCTTTAAACTGCCGTAACGCCAATCCGGGCGAGCGCTTTGGGGGCTCACGAAGGCGGTGGACTGACGGCTTGCGGTCCGTTAAATCAGCCGCATCGAGCACGACTAGAGCCGAACGGGGTCCCATGCGTTTCGAAGGTACACCTGAGTATGTCGCCACCGAAGACCTGCGCATCGCGGTCAATGCGGCCATCGTCCTGGAGCGCCCGTTGCTGGTCAAGGGCGAACCCGGCACCGGCAAGACCGTGCTCGCCAGGGAGGTCGCGAGCGCCATCGGGGCACCGCTGATCGAGTGGCACATCAAGTCCACCACCAAGGCGCAGCAGGGGCTTTACGAATACGACGCGGTGAGCCGGCTGCGCGATTCGCAACTGGGCGATGAGCGGGTGCACGACATCGCCAACTACATCCGCCGCGGCAAGCTGTGGGACGCCTTCACCCACCAGGCCCGGGCGGTGCTCCTGATCGACGAGATCGACAAAGCCGATATCGAGTTCCCCAACGATCTGCTGCTGGAACTCGACCGCATGGAATTCCATGTCTATGAAACGGGCGAGACAGTGGCGGCGAAGAATCGGCCTATCGTAATCATCACCTCCAACAACGAAAAGGAGCTGCCGGACGCCTTCCTCAGGCGCTGCTTCTTCCACTTCATCAAGTTCCCCGACCGCGACACGATGGGGGAAATCATCGAGGTGCATTTCCCCGGCCTCAAGGGGCGGCTGGTGAACGAGGCCCTCAATATTTTTTATGACATGCGCGAGGTGCCGGGGCTGAAGAAGAAGCCGTCCACCTCGGAGCTGCTCGACTGGCTCAAGCTCCTGCTCAACGAGGACGTGAGCCCGGAGACCCTGCGCGACCGCGATCCGCGCAAGCTCATTCCGCCGCTTGCCGGCGCGCTGATCAAGAACGAGCAGGACGTCCTGCTGTTCGAGCGGCTGGCCTTCATGGCGCGGCGCGAAGGACGCTGATCGCATGGCACTGGCGACGCTACTTGTGGTTGCCCTCGGATAGAGGGTTGTGGTTGGATGGCCGGGCAAATCTTGCGATGGCGGGTGCTGGTGCGCCCTTCAACGGACCTCTAGCTCATGACAACCCACAGTGGCGGCAGTGGCGATGACACGCTGTTCGGCAGTGACGCCATGGATACCTTGAAGGGCTATGCCGGCAGCGACCATCTGGTAGGGCTCGGCGGCAATGATGTTCTCGTCGGCGGCACTGGCGGGGACAGCCTTGAGGGCGGGACCGGCAACGACCTGCTGATCGCCGAGCAGGCGCTTGCGCTGAGCGGCAGCAGCACCTTGGTGAAGCCGGCAGGATTCTGGAACAGCTCGCTCGCCGCGGCCGTGAGCGTCGACGGTGCTTTCAACCTCGCCACCGATCCCAATATCGACATGGCCACGACGCGGCCGCATGTCAGCGTCCAGGCCACCGGGGACGGCAGCATCGATTTCTGTGCCTTCACCGTCGCCGCGGGTGGAAGCACCGCCAGCTTCGATATCGACGGCGCCTATCCGAGCTTCGATTCCTGGCTGCAGCTTCTGGATGCCGCGGGCAATGTCCTCGCCTTCAATGATGATGCTTTCACCGATCCAGGCAGCCAGGAATACTACTCCAGTGGCGGGTCCAGCTTCAGCCGCGACAGTTTGATCACCTATACCTTCGCCGATGCCGGCACCTATGTCATCGAGGTGGGCTCCAACGACAACGTGACGCCTCTGGCGAGCCTGCCAAAGCCCGTGCCGTCAGGGGCGAGCTACATGCTTCACATCAGCCTCGATGACGGCAGCGGCCCCGGCGTGCAGGGACCTGATACCCTGATAGGCGGCAGCGGCAGCGATACGCTGATCGGCGCGGCAGGCGGCGACAGCCTAGATGGTGGCACGGGCGCCGACACGCTGTACGGCGTTGACGGCAGCGATACGCTGATCGGCGCGGCAGGCAACGACAGCCTAGTGCACTGACTCATTCGGAAGGTACAGGAATGCGGGCAGCCTTGGCGAGGATGGCGTTGGCGGTCTTGGTCC